>Ga0209536_100006812_pt1 | contig 17398 bp, 10 predicted proteins | sample DeeMarSeWOR28_12_FD_187461 | JGI IMG/M metagenome (GOLD analysis project Ga0209536, IMG submission 187461) | Marine sediment microbial communities from White Oak River estuary, North Carolina - WOR-2-8_12 (SPAdes) (version 2) | ecosystem: Environmental > Aquatic > Marine > Intertidal zone >... | reverse complement strand
AGAGAGAGCGTGAGTTGAGAATGGGCTTTATTGCGCCAGCATCAATGCCGTTGAGCGAGTTTCTGGTAGACAGTCGTCTCAGGACAGGCGACCAGATTCGAGAAAGTACGCATTACGAATACGGTTCGGCGATGGAGCAGTTCATCAAGGTTGTCGGCAACATCGATTTCCAGAAGGTGAGGCTGTCACATGGCGAGCTATTCCGGCAGACCTGTTTAGACAAAGGTAGCACCCCAGCGGCGGCATGCAAGAAGGTGCGATCACTCAAGCGGTTGTTTCAACTGGGCGTGCGACGCGGTCAACTGCCCGAGAATCCGATGAAGTACCTGGATGAGCCGAAGTGGAGCAAGCGAAAGATCGAAATCTACAAGCCAGGCGAAATCGAGCGGATTCTAAAGGCCGCAAGACATCACAGAAAACCGTTGCGTTGGGACTTGCTGATTTACACGGCGCTGGTTACTGCTCTGCGAAGAGGAGAACTCCTGAATTGTACCTGGCGTGATGTTGACTTTGAGGCCAAGACAATCGACGTATCGCCGAAGGAAGATACGCCAGAGACCTGGCGATGGCTCATCAAGGACACAGATCGCAGGACGTTGCCACTGACGGACGAACTGGTTGCCATGCTGGCCAAGCATCAGGTGAGCCAGCCGAGCGGCTATCCGTATGTGTTCGTGCCTGTCCGTCGATACGACCACATTCAGAAGCTGCGACTTCAGGGCCGTTGGACGCTGGTGGATTCGAGGCTCAAGGTCGTCGACAATTTCAAGCCGAACTTCGAGAAGATACTGCGTAGGGCGTCTGTGCGGATAAGGCGATTCCATGATCTGAGGAATACGGCAATAACGAGCTGGTTTCGCAACGGCATGAGCGAGTATGACGTTAGGAAGCTCGCTGGCCATGCAGATTTCAAGACGACGCACAGGTTCTATCTGGCAGTGGCTGACGACTTAATCGACCGGGCAAGGGAAGCATCAAATGCCGGGCTACGCCAGAATCTGGCACACACTTGGCACGCGCCATAGTGACTCAAGGAAACAGGGATTAACGCATGAATGGTACGTTGCTAAAGTGCAACGACTTGGGAGTTTTTGGGAGCGTGGGGCAGTCGGCGCAGGAAAGGAAATTTGATCCGTTGCGCAAATGGCCGACTTTGCCTGTAGTCAACTCACATCACCTTGAGGGCAAAACACTTACATCAACAGACAAATCGGGCGGCAAATCTGAAAACTCGAATCTTGTTCCCGGCTTGTTTTCTTAAAGCGAAATTGATCCGGACTTGAGGACGGTTGCAGAGCGGTGGGACGGACTTTCTCTTGGACTGCCGCGAGCAATCGCCAAGATGGTGCGGTGACAGGTGGCCAGCGCTTAGCCTTCGCGAAGATAAGCAGAAGCACTTGAAGAAAATGAATGAGTCGGGCCCGGCAGGTGATTGTCAGGATAGTGGAACGATAATAGGAGATTACCTGGAGGAAGATCATGGACCCCTCATTCAGCGATTCTTCTTGACGGTGCGGTGGCTAATCTGATATAAGTAGAGGAGGCTGAGTCTGTGGTTTTTCGCCTTGTTCGGCAGGGGAATCTGTTGTGGCTTCGAGATTTCGCAAACCACATGGCAAAGCACCCGGATGACTGCGGAAGGTTGCGTTTGAGAAACAGAACTCTTGCTTTGCGCAGTTTTTTGTAATTCGTCGTCTGAAGAAGGAGGTGGCCCCAGCTCGTTGAAGATGCCCGCATAGAACCGAACATAAGGAGTCACACTTGTATTCTCGCCTTCGCCCGAAGAATTGAAGAACGTTCATCTTTAAGAAACCTGTGGAGGAAATGAAATGAGACGCTTAGCCACAATTTGCACCAGTTGTATCGTCGTCAGCCTGATTCTCACGGGACAGACCTATGCCAAAGTTGACCCCGAAACTGTTGTAGGAATTTGGCTTTTTGACGACGGGGGAGGTGATGTAGCTGAGGACTCTTCCGGAAACGGCAATGACGGAACACTTGTGGGCCCCCAGTGGACCAGCGACAGCAAGTTTGGTGGTGCCTTGGATTTCGACGGGGCAGGTTCCTATATTGAATTTGCCACAGGGCAAAACATGAAGACCCAACACTTAACGTTCATGGCCTGGTTTAATACGAGAAAGCTTGACGGATATGGTCATATATTCCAGACCGGTAACGATTGGGACGATATGGCTGGATGTGTATTTAGGGTTCATCAAGACGGCTATGCACAATCGGCTTTGGCGTTCGGACCCGCGAATACGGCAACATGGCTTAATGGCCCAGCGCTTGAAGCCGATAGATGGTATCACATGGTGCTTACTTATGATGGAACCACTGCGTTACTATATCTGGATGGTGTAGAGGTAGCGAGCGGCGGCGGACAAGGTGAGATAATATACGATAATCAGCCTGTCAGAATAGGTGTGCTTTCCAATGCTATTGGTTCTGCCTTTGACGGTTTCATCGACGAGGTTGCCCTATTCAATGTAGCTCTGCCGGTTGAAGATATTGAAGCAATTATGAACAATGGCCTTGCGAGAATTATCGGCGACCAACCGTTCGCAAGCCGTCCCGATCCGAAAGACGGAGCCGTCCTCAACGACACATGGGTAAATCTGAGCTGGTCGCCGGGCAATTTTGCAGCTTCGCATGATGTATACCTCGGCGACAATCCGATCGATGTCACTCAAGCCACGCGGGATTCCGATCTGTTCCGGGGCAACCAGCGTGACACACTCGCGCTTGCAGGCTTTCCGGGATTTCCCTATCCTGATGGTCTTGTCCCCGGAACAGCCTACTACTGGCGAATCGACGAAATCAACGACTCTGAGCCGAACAGTCCATGGCCCGGCCCCCTATGGTCCTTCACCGTGCCGCCCAGGACAGCGCACAATCCTACTGTCTCTGATGGGGCTGTGTTTATAGCCCCTGACGTCCAGCTCGGCTGGACATCGGGTTTCGGTGCGAAACTGCACACCGTGTACTTCGGCGAAACCTTTGACGAGGTAGACAACGCATCCGGTGGAGCGCCCCAGGCGGGAACGACCTTTACTCCGGGCGCCCTGGAATTGGAAAAGACCTATTACTGGCGGGTCGATGAGTTGGATCCGCCGGCTGTCCACAAGGGTGATACATGGAGCTTCACGACCACCCTGCCGGGTCTTGGCAAGGCCACTGCCGAACGGTGGGAGAACATCACAACCACCGACATCAACACTCTCAAGATCAATCCGAGGTTCCCGGACAATCCCGATGTGACCGAGGATGTCACGGAGTTTGCGTGGGACGGACCCGATCTCAGCGACTACGGCGGGCGCCTCGAAGCCTGGCTCTACGTGCCCAGCACAGGAGACTTTATGTTCTGGCTCAACAGCGACGACCAGGGGGAGCTTTGGCTGAGCACGGACGATGATCCGGGAAACGCCAGATTGATCGCACAGGAAAGCAGTTGGTCCGACCTCGACTCATGGTACGACGGCGAAGAACGGTCCGATCCGATCCCCCTTGTCGGCGGCGAGAAGTACTATATCATGGCGATATGGAAGGAAGGCAGCGGTGGTGACCACTGTCAGGTAGCCTGGCAAGGCCCCGGTGTGCCGCAGCGCAGCGTCATTGCCGGCACGAATCTGTCGCCGTTTGAGCCTCTGAGCGCCTACGGAGCGAAACCTTCCAACCGTTCGACCGGCGTGACGCTTGTGCCGACGCTTACCTGGAAGCCAGGACTCCAGGCCGCTTCACACGAGCTGTACTTCGGCACGGACGAACAGGCTGTTGCCGATGCAACCAAAGCATCGCCAGAATACAAGGCCAGCAGGCAGCTCGGCGACGAGAGCTTCGATCCCGGCAAGCTTGTATGGAACAGCACCTACTACTGGCGAGTGGACGAGATCGATTCCGCCAATCCCAACAGTCCATGGGTAGGCAACGTCTGGGGCTTCACGACGGCTGACTTCCTAATCGTGGATGATTTCGAATCTTACGATGACATCGATCCTGCGCCCGGCGAGCCTGGTCTCAACAGGATATTCGATAAGTGGATTGACGGCTACGGTACCCTGACAAATGGCGCCATAGTGGGCAATCCCATGCCACCTTATGCCGAACAGACAATCGTTCACGGCGGAGCTCAATCGATGAACTATGCTTACGACAATGCCGGCAAGACCTCGGAGGCAACCCTCACGCTGGTGTATCCAAGAGACTGGACAGAGCAAGGCGTCGCCAAGCTCAGCCTTTGGATCAATGGCAGCGCCGACAATGCGGCTGATCGCATATATGTCGCACTCAACGGCACAGCCGTGGTCTACCACGAGGACGGCAGCGCGACACAAATCGAAGAATGGACCGAATGGGTCATCGATTTGTCCGCCTTTGGTGGATTCGGCGTAAACCTTGCCAATGTCAATTCGGTCACGATCGGCGTCGGCACGAAGAATGCCCCGTCGCCCAGTGGTGGCACAGGAACGATGTACTTCGATGACATTCGTTTGTATCGCTAGGTCGGCTCGGAATCGCCAGTAGCCTAATCAGCGGATGTTCTGTGAAATTTCGGGGCCCATACACGTTGGCTCGTATGGGCTCCCTTCATTTTGAAGGTGACAGAATCCCAAGGAACACATGGTCCGTCTGTGAAAGGCTCAACGTCAAATGTTGGAATCCTTGCTGCCTCAAAAAGTCTTTTTTGATGCATCTACGTTACTGTGTGTCATCCAGCCACAAATTCACAACGGACATTGACTGCTGATAAGAAATTCCCACAAGATATTCGTTATTCGACCAGAAATGCGTGTCTATCTCTGCTCGAACTGGGAAAAACCGGTATTTGCAGTAACATTTTGATAACATCCTTGAAAACGACTATCTGACCGTTCTTGCCGGCTCTTGTCATGGCTTGAATGTCGGCCAGCATTCATTGCTTCGATGTGCTTTGGAATTGCCCGAAATGTTCAATCATCACGGCATCAGTGAATTCGGCATAGTTATTTCCCATTTTGTAGTTCGGCGTCGACCGAATGCCCTGCCTTTTCCGGTATCCAGCGCAGGTTGCGGAATCGCGGCTTTGTGCCTTGCCATGCGCCACCCAAGATCACCGGCTTGTTCGTGTCACCTCGCTTTGGTCTGAGTGTTTCCTGAGAGCCCAACCTCAATTCTTTGATGCCCTGCCAGCCAGGCAATGGCTCACCGGTTGCGTTGTGAAAGTCCCGGGCCGACAGGACGATCGACTGCCACTCAGCCCCGCCGTTAAGCTGAGTTTCCGCAGCATACTGATCGATACCAATGACCAGCCTATTGGACTGGACTGCACGCACTTCCAATGCCAGCCGCGCGTGTGCAGGGGCTCTCCATTTTGCAGCGTAAACCTTGTGGGTCCTACGCGCCCAATCCTCGGGCCGATACGTAAACCATTCCTTTTCCCAGTCGTCGGTGAAGGTCTCGATCATAAGAGACGGCTGCGATGTGGCGCGTACACCTGCGGCCTTGAGTTGGTTCGAGGTAACCATCTGCACCATAGACGAAAGATTGAAGGTTTCGGCCGTGAAAGGAGCGTAGTAGTACCCCGCAGCAGTAACCGGAGCGTTCAGGGGATACACCGCATTAGCGTAGACCCAGAGCGGCAGGTCCGTGCTCAATAGCGGCAAATCCGCGCTCCAGGTGGTGCCGTTCTTCCGGGCGCGCGCGTGATGCCAGAAACGGTTGATACGATTCTCTCTATCTTTTATCTCGCCCTCTTCCTGGCCCTGTTGGGTGTAATAGACATCCACATGGAGGACGGGTTGTGAAGCATCCGGTTCAACCGTGAACGAGGGGACTCCGTCAGCGGTGTTTAGGTCGAGTGATGTTTTCGGTGTATCAGGGCAGATGAAAGCACCTTTAAGGTGCTGATCGAACCATAATTGGGTAGCCACTTCGTACTCTGGCGTATCCTGATGGTTATGGTGCGGTGAGCAGATCACACGCCACACCCGGCTCTGGATCTCTTGCACAGCTACGGGCAGGTGGTTGATGCGCCCGTGAAAGTCATTGGAGGGGCTGAGAAAGACAATCGGACAGGAGATCCGCCGTAAATTGACGTCGTCGCCCAGTGACGTACGAAAGAGCGGACTGCTGTTGTAGCGGTCACTGATGCCTCCGCAAGACGGTGCGGCGGCTTTGACGCGTGAGTCGACGGCAGTCATCACCGTGAGCTTTCCACCCATCGAATGGCCGTACACGCCAAGTCGGTCCGGATCGACTTGTGACTGCTGCTCCAGAAACGTCAGTGCCCGGCGAGCGGCTAGGGCACAGAGAAACCACCCACTATTGCGGGGCGATTCCACTTCGTCGAGTGTCCAGGACGCGGGCCTGACACTGGGAAATACATTCCCGGGATTCCTGCCGGGAGCGTGATAGCCATCAACGGCTCCCCAGTCCGTGGTAAGCTTGTACCGGGGATCGTCGGTCTTTCCATCCCAGAAGAGCTTCACAATGTCGGGATTGACGTGGTAGCCAGGTGCATTGATCCGACCGGCCCAGGCAATGGAAATCGTCGCATAGCCCCGCTTGGCATTCATAAGTACCGCACGGTAATCCGCATACTGACCGCCGCCGTGGATCTGAACCAGGCCCGGAAGATTCCCGCCACCTTTGGGATACCCGTACACCGCAGCCATCATGGCCTTTTGGCCCTTGAAGATACCGATCCGGTAGCGCACGACGCGCAGCACTGCATCGTCCTCTTCCCACTGCTTGAGTATTTCGATCTCCAGAGGTTCTGCGCGGGGATCATAGCCCGCCCAGAGCTCCTTAAAGGTCTGCGGCGCCACACCTTCTCTGAGCGGAGATAGCGATTCGCATTGTGCGTTAGGCGATTGAGAAATCACCCCAGAAACAACAACAACAAAACAAATGAGATTCTTTTTCATGATTATTTGTCCATAATCAAGAAGCTTCCCGTTCAGGTTGCTTCTCTATTTGCCATCACCACGTGGCCCGATGTTGAGCATGTATGTGCCGCCCCGCCCCACACAGGCGATCAGGCGGTGCAGGATCTCCTTGGGCGTCTTCCAGTAGTTGTCGTACCAGGCATAGGCCCAGGAGTCGTTGGTAGTATCCACCGTTTCCCACATCCCCTCCACGTTTTCATTGGGCACCTCCATGTCACCCAGTGTCTGGTAATCGCCCAGTCCATAGCCCGCCCGGCCCGACACAAGCGCCCTCGGCTGATTCTTCCTGACAATCTGAACAAGCTCGGCCACATACTCTCTCGGAATCCGCCCCGGCGTATCGAACCAGACAACAGCAATCGGACCGTACTGGCTGGTGATTTCCTCAACCTGAGGACGACACTTGTTCTCGTAATAGTACTTGAAATCCACTTCTCGACCGTCAGCGGTTCGCTTCGGTCCATTGCCGCCACCCGGGAAGGTCCAGTCCTTGTTATGAGAGTAGTAGAAGCCCAGACCCAGTCCATGCTTTTCGCATGCCTTCGCCAGTTCCTTCATCGGGTCGCGGCCGAACGCGGTTGCATCAACAATATTGAACCTGTTCACTTTCGAATGATACATAGCGAAACCGTCATGGCGTTTCGACGTGATGACGATGTACTTCATCCCCGCATCCTTGGCCAATCTGGCGATCTCATCGGCGTTGAACTCGATGGGATTGAACTTTTTTTGCCAATGCCATGTATTCATCGACGGGAATATCCGCCATGTTTCTGTTCATGATCCACTCACCGATCCCGTAATAGGTATTGCCCCTGTACAGGTTCCCTATGTGGGAATAGAGACCCCAGTGAATGAACATCGCATAATTGCCTTCCTCGAAAAGCTGGCCCCGGTCGGCATCGACTGCCTTGAGCCTCATCACCCGCTCGCCCCACATCTCATCCATCCGTTCTGCGCCGGCGTCCTCCACCATTCCGCCAAGAATCAGCACGGCCAGAGCAGCATGGACAAGTGCAAATAGTCTCATCATATCCATTTCCTGCAACTCCAGTCTTTCTGTGATTCACATCGTGGGCGTTTGTTTTCGCTTACTTGCGTTGTGCGACCCGCAATCTCGAAAAGCAATGAGTCGGCGGCTCCGTGGGCAGAGACCTCTTCCAGGCCAGCACCTTCTTTGTCAACACCATTACGACATCAGGATTGGCCCCAGCCAAATTGGTCGTCTCGGCCCAGTCGGCGTCGATGTCATACAATTCGGTGCGGTTGAGTTCCTCGTTGACCATCATCTTCCATTTGCCGTCCCGAATGCCGAGGTGGGGCCATAAATAAGGCGGCCCGTGACCGCCACGCCACTCCCAGTGGATGGGCTGAGTTCGTTTGAATCCGAGGCCCTTGAGCGCTGCGACGACGCTCTGGCCGTCCAACTTGAGATCCGTTGGCGGCAACTGTCCCGCCAGTTCCAGAAACGTGGGATAGAGATCAACAGCAGTAAGGACTGAAGCTCGATCAACTCTGCCCCTCGGGATCACCCCTGGCCAGCGAGCAATGAAGGGAACGCGAACACCACCGGCAAAAAGTGAGCGTTTCTGCCCCTTGAGACCGGCTGTCTGCCCGACCGAGTAGTACGTACCCAGACCCGGGCCGGTTGAGTTGTCATCAGTAGCTTTGCGCTTGCCGGTCCATTCCGGTCCATTGTCGGACGAGAAGATCACCAATGTGTTTTCGTCGAGCCCAAGCTCCTTCAATGTGCTTAGGATCGCGCCGATGCCGGCGTCAGCTTCGGCTACGACAGCGGCATAGACCCGTTTCTGTTCGTCGAGATGCTGGAATTGCTCCAGGTATTCTTTCAGCGGATAGTGCGGCGTATGCGTCTCATGCAACCACACATTGATGAAAAAAGGCTGATCCTTATGACGACGAATAAAACCAATCGCTCGCGGGCACGTCTCGGCCGTCCTGATCTGCACGCCGGGAACGTTGAAAGCGCCATACTCATCAAATCCGTATTCCGTCGGCAGCGGCGCGTCCGGAATGTGACGATTCGTGAGATGCCACTTGCCGAAATGCCCTGTGACGTAGCCCGCCTTTTTGAGGAGCTTTGAAAGCAGCGGCACCTTCGGATCCAGCCAGTCGGGCATCCCCGCTTTCTGATGGTGTTCCACCGAGGCAAAATGCTGGCCAATGCAATGCCGTGCCGGGAACTGTCCCGTCATTACTGCCGTCCTGCTGGGCGAACAAACAGGATTGTTGACGGTGAACTGTTGAAAATCGATCCCTTCGGTGGCCATCCTGTCGAGGTGGGGTGTCTTGCAGAACGTGCTGCCGTGTATGCCAAGATCCCCGTAGCCCCAGTCATCGGCGAAGATGAAGATAATGTTGGGACTCTTGGCCACGGGCCGAGCTGCCCTTTTGCCTGTCTTAGCTGCTGTCTGCACTGCTGGTACACTTGCGGCGAACAGCCCGCTTGCCACGCAGGATTTCAAGAAATGACGCCGATTGCTTCGCAAGACGTCACTGTCGTAGACGGATATCGGTTTCATTTGTTATCCTCCAGTTTTTTGGATACTGGCAGTCTGCAGATAACACTATAACGGTTCGCCAATGTCCTCGCCAGTGTGGCAGATCCAAAACTGAAATTCTTGATTCTTTCAGGCCACTGTGGTAGGATTATTGGTGTTTCATGGAGGAAAATATGTCTCTTTGCCGTTTAAGTCGCAATGACAGGCGGAAATTTGGCCCCTTTTCTTCGAGGATAGACATCATGTAGCAGAACACATATTCTGTCGGAGGTATTAGATCCCACCAGGACAACAACAAATCGCATTCTTTTGAAGGAGGCAAGCTCATGTCTGGAAAAATGTTGAGAATTCTTGCATTGGCAATGTTGATGAGTCTGATCGGTGATGCCGGAGCCGCCGTCGTGCCTTGGAATGGTTCGGCCGACCCCTTCTGGAGTACGCCAGGTAACTGGGATGGCAGTACAGCCCCCACTTCTGCCGACACGGCCAGCATCGGGATGGTACCCGGCCCGGTTGTTGCCACCGAAGGCGCCGTGGCCGACATCATATGGATTGGAGCTGGTCGTGCGGCCGCTGACCTGACAGTGGACGGTGGTACGCTTACGACAACCAAATGGGTTATTGTAGGTATCAACACCGGTAGTAATGGAACGGTCAATATGAAGAGCGGTACCTTTACAATCAACAGTACCCTTCTGCTTGGAGACAGGGAAGAAGGCACAGGCCACGTGAATCTGGACGGCGGCGTCCTTACCGTCAACAATCTTGAAATGAGAAGGGGTGCTGATACCGTCGGCACGATAGACGTCCAGGCCGGCACACTGATCGTAAATGGCAATGCCGTCTCTACTATCCAGGGATATATTGATAATGGATGGATTACCGCTTATAACGGCAACGGCACGCTCGAGCTGGACTATAACGTCACAAATGAAGGCAAAACCACGCTGACAGCCGTACATAAATTGAATCCGTCTCCACCTGACGGCGGTGTCGCGTCATCGGGTGACACTCAGCTTAGCTGGACCTTGCCGGATCCATGTGTGCCGGGTCAGGCGGTGCTTGTCGACGTCTACTTTACCGATGACTACGATGCCCTTTGGACCTTCGTCGACCCACAGGCCATTCAGGTCACCGGCAAGCAGAACGTAAACTCAGTGGTCGTGCAAACTCAACCCAAGACGGCATACTACTGGGCCGTCGATACCTACATCGGCGATCCAAACGATCCGATCATAGGCCCAATCTTCAGCTTCGTCGCAGATAACAGGGCTCCCGAAGTGAACGCCGGCGCCGACGTTGTCAGTTGGCTCCAGGACGGTGTCAGGACCAGAAATCTAAACGGAAGCGTTACGGATGACGGTGCGATCCAGCTTTATACGGTACAGTGGACGCTCGTCAGTGAGCCCGATGATCCTGACAGCCCTGATGCAGTGATTGCGGATTCGACCGCCGAGAACGCAAGTGTTACTATGTCGGCCGTCGGCCGATACGTGCTGCAGTTAGATGCCTTTGACGGCGAATACACCGGTTCAGATACAGTCACGATTAGCGTATATGCCGATTCATGTGAAGCAACCAAGGCACTGCCGGACTATCAACCGGTGGTGGGCGATCTCAATGGCGACTGCAAGGTCGACGATCTGGATCTGGCCTTGCTGGAGGAAAACTGGCTCAAAGATATCTCGCTGACCGAGGAGGTCGAGCTCGATTGATTAAAGTGGATGTGGATGATTAAGGCAAAACTCAATATATGCCTTATATGCCTTGCAAGTATCGTTGTCGCAGGTGCTGAGCCAAACGGAATCGGGGCTGCCACCGTCTGGCAGAACAACCGTGATTATGCGTTTATGTGGTGGGCTTACGGCCTGCGCAATCCATCCAGGGTATTTCACATTCAGACAAATCACTATGGCCTGTCCTTTGATTTTGATGACTTTGAACTGAAGACGTTTGGGCCGATTCTGAATGCGGCTTGCGAAGAGGAAGTACTTCTTCAGGACAACGCCATCGTTGAGTCACTCGATCGAGCCGGGTTGCGGTGTGTTGTCGAACACGATGGATATCGCTATCAGGCCACGAAGGCGGGACCTGATTGGACCGATTGTATGCTGGTCGAGAGCGGTAAGTTCTTCCAACGCTGTTGGCTTGAGGGTGTTTCCTTCAGCGGCAGTGGGCGCGGTCGTACTCTGTCTGCACATTCTAGTCTGGAGATATCCGCATGGCCCGACAGAATTGCATTGGCTCTTTATGTAAGGCCGGATACGACCATTCGCAAAGGTGCATTGGAGATAAATCTCGATGTGGCGGGTGCATATGCATCCCTGTTGAGCGAGGGGCGAGTCTGCGGACTAGTCGATCCATCTGGCCGCGGCTTTGTCTTTCTGACGGATACGCCGGAAGCGACCATGGTCTGCGACGTTAATCAGACGAGCTGCACGGTGCGATTGGAAACTGGTGATACATGGATTGCCGGCATGGAGCGATCTGTGGGAATAGTCGTCTATCCTGTCTCCGGCGAAGATCCCGATTTATTGCAGCAGGTTATACGTCACGAATCGGCCCCGGTGGATATTACGGCCTGTCAGGTGAAACCACAGGTCGAAGATCTTCCGGTCTCCTATGACATGCGCCATGGATGGACAACTATTGGTTTGCGCAACGACCAGTGCGGCGATTACAAGGAAAGCGGCAACGATCGGATGGAGGAAGTAGTATTTTGCCTGGCCAATGCAGACGACCAGGCCCGGCAGGTACGACTCAATTTCGCCAAAGAGGGCCGGGTTTGTTCGGTCACCGGGCTGTCGGCCATACTGTGTGATGAGCAGCGAAATCCTCTGGGTATCCCCATTCAGCTCTCGAAGAATTGGCATAACCAGAAACCGAGTCATCGCTTTGCCGGTACCTGGTATCGTGGACTGACAATGCTCACGGTGCCTCCCCGTACAACGCTGAATATAGTCTATCGCAGCGTGAATGGCCATTGGGGAGGGGTCGCTGCGGCATCCCACGCCCAGTTATGTTTGATCGGCTGGGGCAGTCACCAGCTCTGGAATGAGGCGGCCCTCGGCGCCTGGGGCGAGAGTATCTGTTTCGAACCTGATCAAGGGCAGGTCGGCGGCGCCGTTCTGGATACGCGACCCCTTATGGTCGGGCAACCATGGCGATGGACAAATAATGTCGGCGGTGCTGATTTTCTGGTTTACTACGATGAGTCCAACCGCAAGCAGTGGAACAGCCGCATGCGAACGATGTATCGGCGTTATTGCCCGAATCTGACGGAAGTGACATACGCCGGACGCACGGCGGACAAGAAAATCGATCTGCAGTACACTGTAGGGATCTTTCGGACGGATGATATCGTCAGAGGCATCTATCGCTTTCGATACGATGTGCGTGAGAAGGTCGACTTCGAGCGTCTGGTGCTGTTTCAGTGTGGAGGCGACGATTACAGTTACACGGGTGAAAGGCTGTTCGCATGCGGCAACGAACAGGGGCTTGTCCGGGAATGGCAAACCCAGTGGGGCGGAGACACTTACCGAACACAACCGCTCGAACTCAAGGGACGTATTCCCTGGCTGTCTATGCACGAAGCTGTACCGCGCGATGAAGGGGCAACCTGGGCCAATCGCGGCCTGGTCATCCGGCACTGGGACGCCGTGCTGGCGGGAGAGCCGACACGACCATGGGTGGCCGAACGCGGGGCACGCGTACGCGGCACGGACACGTCCCTTTTGGACATCCTGCCGCCGCCGGATGTGAACCAGCTTCTTGCCGGCGACTATGTGGAAGGTGAAATCCACCACATAGTCATGCCACAGTTTGCCTCTGACTACTACGGACCGAACAAACAGCTCGCAGCCGCCTTGAAAAAGAACGAGAACACATGGAAAATGATCCGCCGCGAAGCGGTTGGCAACGATCTGGATATAACTGTGACCAAAGGGACGCTCAGGCATAAGTACCCCTTGTACATTGACGCACCGGAGGGGGCTGACTTTGTGATCAGTGGAGGGCTTGGATATGTACCGATGACATTCGGCGGCCTTCCGGATTACCACGGTTACAGGCTGCAGAAGTACGTTGACGAGACCTGGGTTCAAGTGGATCAATCCGTTCACGGTCGTGACTTTTGGCAGACCGATTATGAAAACAGAATGGGAACTTGGGAAATAACCTATACCGTGAGCCAGGATCGACTGAATGACGATCGGACGCCAACGGCTTACCGCTTCTCAAGCGACACGGAATGATCAATCACACCTACTTGCTGGTTCTTGACTTGAATTTTATCACGACCGTGGGAACTTCGGGTCATTCCGGCCGGTCGGCAGAATGACTGCCATCCCCTTGTTATCCTCGCATAGTCAATTGCAGACGATGTGAAAGAATGGGTGTTCCTGGACCAGAATCGAGGACTTCCTTCACAATAGTCGTATGCCTATCCTCCCTGCGAACACCACCGTCAGTCGGCCACCGGTCACGACCACACGGCCTGATTGGATCATGGCCGCCGCTACGTAGTGAGAGAAACCACCCGACGGGCCAACACTGAACTCCGAAGGCAACAGATTCAGTGGACGATACAATCAGTAGGCATTTGCCGCTAGTTCTTGGCGAACTGAGTAAGAATGAGCTCGCCGGTTACAGGTGAGCATTCGAGTTCTAAAAGTTGCACCAGAGGGATTCGGTCATCACCCGTTTAGAAGCAGCACTGCTCACCTTATTGTCGATCTTCCGGTCATGCCGATTCCAGTCGCCAAGAGTCAGGTCATACAATTCGTTCGGATAACCCGAGAGCATAACACGGCCGCGACACTGCCGAATCGTTGACAGCAGTTCACTATGTACGGAATCATGCATTTCGTACTGGTATGCATCAGTTGTGGACCGAGTGTTGTGAACATAGGGCGGATCCAGATAAAAGAGAGTGCGCTCACCGTCCTGCTGTGTGATAACCTTCAAGGCGTCCTCGCACAATACAACAACGCGCTTCAGCCGGTCATGTACGTCGGCCAGTCCTTCAATACAATTCAGCCAGGCCGAGGCCTGCTCGTTCATACGCCGACGGGTCCGATTGCGCGACAGGGTCGCAAAAACCTTGAATCCCCCGGCACGAGACTGCCTGCACCGAACAAAAAATGCGACTGCCGCCTCAATGTCTGATTCGTGCCGGGGCATCATACGCGTCCCGGCATCATGCCATTGAGGTTGCGAAAAAGGCGTTGCCTCTACGATCCGCCGAAACCGTCCGAACGACTCTTCGTCCTGAAGCACCTTCCAGAAGTTCATCAGTTCGCGATTCAAATCATTAACCACCTCACTGATACCCTTTTCAAAGGACTTTTCGCTCCATTGATGCCGCTCGTCGAACGGGTTCTTTGCCAGCAGGACCGCCAGGCCGCCGCCAAACGGCTCGACATAGTGCAGATGGCGGGGCATCAGATCAATAATCCAGTCAGCAAGGTAAGACTTGCCCCCGTGCCATTTCAGAGGAGGTGTTAATCGAGTTTTACATGTCGTTGTCATGGTGACAACTTATAACAAGAATTAATCATACAGTCAAGAACTACGAAGATGAACTCGTATACAACGCAGAGACGCTCAGAGAATGAGAACTCGACACAGAGAGCACGATAGTCAATATCGAAGATCCCGACCCATCGGGAGTCGTTAGTCAATAGTCAATTGCGCGTGTCTGTCTTCTTGATCGCCAGAATCTGCCGGGCCAGCTCTTCCCTTGCTCGAAGGATCTTGTCCGGATCTCTGGAGAAATTCCACCAGTTTGGAGCAATGCCGTCGACGATTTTCTTGGCCGCCTGGCGGCCTGCAAGTCCTTCGAGAATTGCGAGATACTCGTAGTCCTCCATGCCGTCTCTGAGATTCTTGGCACGCATGCTGGCGACGGGGCCGTTGATTCCACAGGGCAGGCCCGGATAAAAGAGGAATCCGCCTCCGTTGTAATGCCTGGGATGTGCGAAGGCAGGATTGAACCAGGGCTCGATGACCGTGGTGACAGTGCTCCAGTAGAGCAGACCGCTGATACCGTACTGGTAGTTGATCCAGGTCGGCACTCGATACACGATAAGAGGACGGTCAATGTGCCAGTACGGAGGATCGAGATTCTTGACGCTATCGTACTGCGGATGGTACCGGGGTGAACGCTGCACGAGAGCCGTGTAGGACCAGACTTCGTCGCCGCCGGCTATTCTTTCGTCAATGCTCTCGCGGTCGATGAATGACCACAAGGGACACCATATATCCACTGCCGGATCGATGTCCGGCCAGGAAGGATCCTGCCGGTACGTTTGTTCCACGACCAGGCATTTCAACTGCGGCACGGCCTCGTGAACGAGCCGGCCGAGCACGAGCACCTGTTCGTAGTTCTCGCGAAGGTTCGGCTCGTCCAGCATATACACATAGGCTCGCTTGTCCCATCCGTTGTCTTTGAGATATTTGTAGAAGTCTCTGTAGTATCGCTTCGTCCTTTCCCTGTTCGCCGGTGATATGGTTTTGTAGTCGGGCCCAAGGGTTGAACTCGGCAACCGGGAGAAACGCGCCCGCGGTATCTCAAAATCGGTCACGCAGAACTCCCTCATGAATTCCTTGAGGGCCTCATGTCTTTCGGCAATGACGTTCAAAGAACCGTCGTCATTGACCTGAGGCAGAAGATAGCCCGGAATCGGCGGATTGATCCGATGCTCGGCCATAGCCCGGCAATACTCCATCTCGATCCGTTTGAACTCATCGGAGCCTCTCTTGACATTGAAGGATCTCGCAACATTGCCGAAGCTGCCGAAATGGTTCTTGTGCGTCGGGCCGTCGGGAAGGGCAAAATCCCACACCGTCAGGGTCACCGGGATCTGCGCGGAAACCCCACCTGTTGCTTGGACCCGCAACTGTCCACGATACGTTCCGGCGGCCGCATCTTTGGCAACGTGAACGTCCACCCAAATCGCCTGATTCTGACCCTTGAAAATCTCGAACGGCACGGCGTACATGTCGTGGCCGGTGGTTTTGGCCGGTTCTCCCCATCTGGCGCGAGTCCTGGTCAATGGCTCGATGGGTCTGCCCGTCTCGGGATTGACAAACGGAACCAGTGGATCCGGATATAATCCCGGGGGCAACTCTGCCCTCGGGGTAGACATCCTGACCCGGACGTACTCTTCTCTAAAGAGCCTGATATTCGCCTTCGTTATCTTCGAGCCGGCTTGACCGACAAGATCGGAAATCTCGACCCTCGTCACACTTATATTCTCTTTGGGCGCGGCAACAACGACTTGGAACGACTCGACTTCATTTCTCGCGGCCTTGATCTCGACAGTGGCGGCCCCACGGATTGTCTGGTCCTGGCCTATGCGTTCCATGCTGCTTAGCGCTCTGAGCTCTATCATTTCTGCCGCCCACGAATCTGCAGACAGACAAACAGCCAACAAAGAGACTATCAGGACAAAAGTTCCATTTCTCATTGTGTCTTCCTCCCAAAGAAAGATCTATTCAAGCGAGAGAATCCGGCATCTGCCGGGGGCGGCCGCAACCTCGAGTGCCCTGCCGTCAACAGAGATCTCAACCGGCTCGTCCGTTTTTCCAAAATCCGTTCTACGAATAAGAACACGATCATCCAATCTCAATCCGGAGACTATGGCCCCCGGTTGTTTAGGCACGTCGAAAATAATCGGCCGCCCTCCCGATAGAAACTCCCCGTACTGCTGGGCCTGGGCGTAGACCTGGTGAACAAGCCGTGTTTCCTTCGGCGCCTCCTGCCTCGGGCTCCAGAGAAAGAACGTATCGGTCCCTCTCAGCAGCATGTGCCACAGCAATTCCTGATACATGCCCTCACTGAACTGAGGCACTGTCTCGCTGTCAGGTTTGCTCTCAATCGTATTCCAGTGCACGAAGCTGATAATAGGAATATCGGCAGGCGTGTGCTGACCGGCGTTACTGGCGACC
>Ga0209536_100006811_pt1 | contig 17398 bp, 10 predicted proteins | sample DeeMarSeWOR28_12_FD_187461 | JGI IMG/M metagenome (GOLD analysis project Ga0209536, IMG submission 187461) | Marine sediment microbial communities from White Oak River estuary, North Carolina - WOR-2-8_12 (SPAdes) (version 2) | ecosystem: Environmental > Aquatic > Marine > Intertidal zone >... | reverse complement strand
ACCGTGAGTGCCGGGCTGGCACTGTTTGACTATGACGGGGACGGAGATGTGGACATTTACTTTCTTAACGGGTCACCGCTGCCGGGCACCAAATTCAGGATTCCACCTCGGAATGCGCTCTATCGCAACGACGGTAAATGGAAATTCACCGATGTAACCGAAAAGGCCGGTGTAGGCGACACAGCCTACGGGCTGGGTGTGGCCGTTGCTGACTACGACAATGACGGCGATCCGGATATCTATCTCAACAATTACGGGCTGAACGTGATGTACCGGAATAACGGTGATGGCACTTTTACCGATGTAACAAATGAAGCTGGAGTGGGCAACGGGCACAAAGTTGGGGCCGGAGCGTGCTTCCTCGACATGGATGGGGACGGCGATCTGGATCTATACGCGTCCAATTACCTTGAGTTTTCGAATAAGACACATGCCCGAGTGCAGGCCTTAACGAAACTGATGTACGCCATTCCCCGGTACTACCGGCCGGTCCCCGATACCCTCTACCGCAACAACGGCAACGGCACGTTTACGGACGTGAGTGCCGACTCCGGAATAAACACTCATGCAGGATGGGGAATGGGAATGATCTGCGCCGACTATGACAACGACGGAGACAGCGACGTTTTTATAGCCAACGACGTTTCAGCGAATTTTCTCTTTCAGAATGACGGCACCGGTCACTTCGAAGAAGTCGGACTGGTGGCCGGTGTGGCTTATGACGCAGGCGGGCTTGAGCAGGCCGGCATGGGAGTAGACTGCGGGGATTATGACAACGATGGTTGGTTGGATTTCTACCTGACTGATTATCAGAACGAACAGTCTACGCTGTATAAGAACCTTGGCAATGAGATGTTTGAAGACGTGACGTTCGTGGCTGGGGCCGGAGCCGGAACGCGCAACAACGTCACCTGGGGCAATGGCTTCGTGGATTTCGATAACGACGGGGATCGTGATATCTTTATCGCCTGCGGTCACCTGCAGGACAATGTCGAGCAGTTTGATGACACATCGACCTACCATCAGCGGAACATCCTGAAGCTGAATACCGGCAATGGAAAGTTCGTCGATGTATCGGACAAATGTGGGGACGGATTAAAGGTGAACCTGAGCAGCCGCGGGGCGGGTTTCGACGACCTCGACAACGACGGCGACATTGATGTGGTCATCCTCAATTCACGACGGGAACCTACTATTCTCCGCAACGACTCGGTCAACGAAAACCGCTGGATTCAAATCCGCTTGCAAGGAGTGAGGACCAACCGTGACGGCGTTGGCGCACGTGTCAAGGTGGTAGCTGGGGATTTGACACAGATCGACGAGGTACACAGTGGACGCAGTTACCAGAGCCATTACGGAACGCGCCTGCATTTCGGATTGGGCAAACGTGACCGGGTCGACCGAGTCGAAGTCCGCTGGATCGGGGGCGGTGTGGACGTTGTGAGGAACGTCGAAGTCGATCAAATCCTGAACATCACCGAGCAAAACGACCAGGCGAAAAATAATTAAAACATTAGTTTGGCGGTGGTGTGACAACTATGTGGTTAAAATATTCGCACATGAAGCTCCGGAACGTAGTAGAGATTGTGATATTTTGGATTTTCAAGTGTGAATGAGTGTTTCTGTTAAGTGTATACGGGAAGTCCCGGATTAGTAATTCTCGTAAGTTATCTGAGGCTGTTGGTTTTTACGGGGCGGGTATATTATCTTGTCTATGGCCTCGGCGCCAGCCCGACCGGTCCACGAAATGTCGCGTCCTACTCCCTGAACAGTATTGCAACCTGCGAAATGAAGAACCACGAGGATTAAAATAACAGCGAGAAGAATTTTTTTCATCATTTTTTCAGACTCCACAAAAATACTACATATCTGTAAAACCTGACTATTTATATATCGGCATACGACGGCTTTTTTCAATACATGAAAAGTAAGCAGTTTCCGTTTTCCAGCCGCCGGTTTTCAGAGAAATAATGAGAGCAGCAGAGCCTAAAGCGAGATGGCGAAGAAGATGTGCCGGTAATTGTGTTTGTTAGAACGAGTTTTAGATGTTATAATGCAGAACAAGTGTGGTTAAAATTGTATTTTGGTTAAATAGAAGCCGTTAAGCTCAATTAAGGAAGAATATTATGAAGACAAGTACAAGATGCATTTCGATAGCGATGACGACAGCCGTAGTATGCGTTGGTGGAGTGGTTTTCGGGGCCAGCGGTGCAAAGAAGGATGTATTGACAACAGGGGCCAAGGCGACAAGTGGAGAGGCAGAGAGCATTTTTAAGAATGATGATGATAAAATCAGCTATATCATTGGGGTTCAGGTGGCCACTAATATGATGTCCCAAGATATGAAAGTTAATAAGGAACTACTAATTAGAGGAATAGAAGATATTCTGGCCGGCAAACCTTCGTTAATCAGCATGGCTGAGCAGAAGAATATCATGATGGCTTTTCAACGAAGAATGCAGGCAAAAATGCAGGAAAAAAGGCTTAAGGAATCGATGAAGACAGTTAAAAAGGGAAGTGAATGGAAATTGAAACTTCAAAAGCCGGCATTGATGACTTTCGATTCGGATAAGGACTACTTCTGGATTCTTGAGACGAATAAGGGACTCATTCGCATCAAACTGATGCCTGGCGTTGCTCCCATGCATGTGACGAGCACAATCTTTTTGACGAAAAAAGGTTTTTATGACGGTTTGACTTTTCACCGTGTTATTCCTGGTTTTATGGCACAGGGCGGGTGCCCGCTTGGAACGGGCAGCGGCGGACCGGGTTATAAATATGACGGTGAATTTAAACCTAACGTCAAACACGACCGACCTTACCTTCTTAGCATGGCAAACGCCGGACCGGGCACGGATGGGAGCCAGTTCTTCCTGACCTTTAAGGCGACGCCGTGGCTTGACGGCAAGCATACTATCTTCGGAGAAATAGTATCCGGTCAGGATGTTATGAAAAAGCTCGAAGCGGCGGGCACGCCAAAAGGGACACCCAAAGAAAAATTACTAATCAGAAAAGCACATATAGAAGAGAAACAGAAATAAGAGTTAGTGGTTAGTTCATAGTATTTAGTTTTTGTATACGTATAAGAATGGGATTTTGAGTGGAGTTTTTCAGGAGAAAGACGTATGCGAGCTATCCATTTATGGTCCGGTTTGCGAAGGAATCGAGGCGATTCGTCACTTACGATCCTTATTCTAATCGCCTGTTTAGTTTGTATTGTTATTTTCTTAAAGTGGTATCTTAAAACCCCGGTTAAAGACCCAGACCTTTATGACTACCCCGAAGCATGGAAAGAGTGGCGTGCTCGTGGGAAATTTAAGAAGCCGGCCCAACCGCTTTCGCCCGAACAGCCGGCTCTTACCGAGCTGCTGAAATATGACACAAATTTGAGTGATAAAGAGAGCAGTGAACCCAGGGGAGAAATGCTCTTGTTTGTCGGACCGGAAGGCAGTGTTAGGGGGGGCTGGCATGGTCTTTACTGGAAAACGCGCACTGTTAATTTCCAGTTAATAAGGGGAGGCTTTAATGGTAAGGTATACCCAGCCAAAATCTACCGTAACGAGAATGGCGAAGAAGACCCTTCGATGCTTTACATGATGGCGAAGGGTAATTTTTCAGCGTTGAAAACCGATACGAAAAATGGTAGGGTCTCCCACTTTGGCGGCGATATTTATGTGAGGGGATGGCTAAGCCCGGAGTATGTGCTGACCGGAGAGGTTACAGTCACTTCGTCTGGGGAGGGCGTTGAGAAGTTTACCTTGAAAAGCCATAGTCCGGAGCGTCAAAGCGTAATCTTTTTCAAAGAATGAACACGTTTTCCAGCCCGGCGATTAGACAGAGAAACACGACATCTTCTCTTGCACAAGATAGTTTTTTGTTTTATTATAAACTCATGGTCAAAACAGAGAAGATACAAGTACGTACAAAAGGTAACTGCGATGTGGTTAATTTAACCGAGCAGGTCAGCGAAGTGGTGGCGAAATCAGGTTTAAGCGAGGCGACGGTTACAGTTTTTAATGTCGGGTCGACCGCTGGTATTACGACGACTGAATATGAGCCCGGTCTGGTCAATTATGATATAGCTGCGTTGTTCGAGAAAATCGCGCCAGCCAACGGACGTTATGAGCATGAGGAGACGTGGCATGATGATAACGGACATGCCCACGTGCGGGCCACACTATTGGGGCCATCCTTGAGCATCCCCGTGGTTGACGGACGATTAACGTTAGGTACGTGGCAGCAAATCATCCTGGTCGATTTCGATACGAGGGCGAGAACGAGGACTGTTATCTGCCAGATAATCGGCGAGTAAACGATTGACTGAAGGCTTTTTACGGTTTATTATTGAAGTGAGCGACTATTTCGCACGAATAGTAGATAATAAACAGTCATTTTTTGGAGTATTTATTCCTATGATAGCGCGAGGCATAAAGACGGTTTTTGTAACAACGGTATTAGCGGTCTGTATTTTTGCAGGCAGTTGTGGAGAATTTCAGTCTGGTTCAAAAGAACTGAGAAGCCTTGGTACTACAATAGGCTCACTTTGTGAGGTAGTATCTACGGATTTTTTAGAGGTTGAAGGGTACGGGATAGTGGGAGGATTACGCGGTACAGGCTCCAGCGAATGTCCAATGCGTATTCGCGAGTATCTGAGGCAGTATATCCTTAAACAAATGAGCGACCGCAGAACGAACATTGACGGTTTTATCAACAGTGCTGATACGGCCATAGTACGTGTTCACGGTACAATGTCGACATCGGTTACGGAAAGCCGGTACTTCGATGTGAAGGTAACCGCCCTGCCAGGTACACAAACAACTTCACTTGAAGACGGCTGGCTGCACAGTACCGAGCTTAAGCTGTTAGGAAGATTCGGTATGGCCACTCGCGTCTTCGCAAATGCCAGAGGCGCCATATTCATGGATACACTCAACAAAGACACAATAGACAGGAGAAGCGGTTATGTTCTGAACGGCGGGACAGCGCTTGGTGAGTATCCGTTCGGTTTGATTTTGCGGAAGCCTGATTTTACAGTTGCAAACATTATTCGCAATCGTTTGAACAGTCGTTTCGGTCCTAATACGGCCAGGGCTGAATCGGCCGGACAGATAGAATTGAATGTGCCTGATAAGTATGGAAAAGATAAGCAGCGTTTTATCTCGATTGTCAAGGTAATGTATCTTGTGGAGACAGAGGAAATAGTCGAAGAGCGTATAAATACTTTTGTTGATAAGCTTGCTGCTGCCAAGGACATGAACGAAAGTGAGATTGCGCTGGAGGCGATAGGCAATAAGAGTCTTAGCAAACTGGTAGATGTGCTGAATTCGGATAATGAGGAGGTTCGCCTTCGTGCAGGCAGATGTATGTTTAACCTGGGTAGTGACGGCGGGCTGGAGACCCTAAAGAAGATAGCAATGGACAGGGATTCGAGCTATCGTATTGAGGCGCTGGAGGCAATCACCAAAGGGGCGAACCGCAATGATGCGTCTGCGATATCAAGGCTGTTACTTCGTGATGAAGATGTTAATATACGACTGGCCGCATACGAGCAACTTCGGATATTAGATGATATTACCGTAAAACGAAAGCCTGTAGGACGTAGATTTTATCTTGAACAAGTCACCCAAGCCGGGGACAAGATGATTTACGTAACGCGTAGCGGCCAGGCACGAATTGTTTTGTTCGGAACTCCGATAGTTTGCCGCGACAATCTTTTTATACAGTCAGCCAATGGTGAGATAACGATAGATTCGCGTCCCGGCCAAAACTACGCGTCAGTAATGCGTAAACATCCCAAACGCCCTACCGTTGTAGGGCCACTTAGAAGCACGCTGGAACTTATTGACATTATTGAAACCCTGTGCGAAGAGCCGGTCAAAAGGAGTGAGCGAGGACGTATAGGGCTGGGCGTATCGTACACTGATATGGTAGCCCTTTTGAAGCAGATGCATGAGAAAGGCGCTGTAGAAGCGCCATTCGAGGCCGGGCCGCTGCCGAATATCAAGTAAGGCGGTAGTTTAGCTTTATTTTGTTAGTTTCCGCATAGTGTACTCATAACGTGTTTTTTGCCACGTTCTTCATTCCTATAAATTCCCAAAGGTCGATTAATTCCAATGGCTTTAATATTTTGCTTGACAAATGTAAGCACACATTTTACCCTTGAAATTCAAGATATGTTTCTAATCAACTCGCGAAGCGCCAACTGTGTAGTAAATTCAGAAGCAGCTGTTGAGGAGCCTCATTGTACTTTGGAGCAACAAAATCTGTTCTGAATATTTTACTTTTAGAATTTGAATTTGTGCTATATACTCAATAGTGATGGAGGCCGAAAATGAACAGAGAGACAAGTCTTAAAAACCTGCCGGAGATTTGTTTTCTTATGGTGATAGCGACATGTGCTTCGACCGGTAGAACCGTTTATGGTGATTTATATGACGTATCGGTAGCAGCTTCGTCGACACAGGCCACTAATCCCAATCCGGCTGATGGTGCTGTGATTATGGGGGATGTATATGGGTCAAATATATGGACGAGACTTGTTTTTTACCCGGGTTCGACGGCGGTCAAACATACGGCGTATTTCAGCGATGATTATGAGGACGTGGCTAACCGGATCGAAGACGCGAACCTTGGCGAACCACCCTACGCAAACGTGCCCGGTTGGGAGTACACGTATCTTGTAGGTAATCCTGCTGTTGGCCCGGCAGATGAAACTCTTGTTCAAGAGACGGTTTACTACTGGTGTGTCGATGAAACCGATGCTGAGGGCAATACATTTTTAGGTGACATCTGGAGATTTGGTCTTATGGGCTTAAAGGCCTTTGCTCCCAGCCCGCCTAATGAGGGCAAACTTGTAAAAACCGATTTGTTACTTAGCTGGTGGCCAGGTTCCACTGTAGATGAGCACGATGTTTACATCGGCATTGAGTTCAACGATGTTAACGACGCCCTTTACGATTATTACGATCCACCGCCTGAATTTATAGGCACTGTTTCTGACCTTAACATATTTATAACCGGTCTTGCATTCTCTACCAAGTACTACTGGCGGGTTGATGAGGTTTTTGGTCGTACCCCCCCGCCCTATCCTGCCGGTACGTATTATAAAGGCGATGTGTGGTGCTTTACTACTGAGCCAGGCCCGATTCATGTCGATATTGATGCAACCGGTGCAAATAACGGCAAGAGCTGGTCTGATGCTTATAACTTTTTGCAGGATGCGCTGGCGGAGGCTAAATATTCTAAAGAACCGGTAGAGATTCTTGTTGCGCAGGGAGTTTACAAACCGGACCGGGGAAGAGGACAAACAGCCGGAGACCGTATGGCTACATTTCAGCTTATAAATGGTGCGGAGATTAAGGGTGGCTATGCCGGCTTCGGTGAACCAAATCCAAACGAACGGGATATCGAGGGATACAAGACCATCCTTAGCGGCGACCTGGCCGGCAACGACGTTAATGTGAATGATCCTTGTGATTTACTTGATGAACCTACACGGAGCGAGAACAGCTACCATGTAGTTTCAATCACCAACTGTGACCATACAACCATCCTTGAAGGCTTCACTATCAACGGCGGAAATGCCAGTAGCACATATCCAAACGATTTATCATTCGGCGGGGGGATTTATAACTATCAAAGCAGCGCAACGTTGGTCGACTGTACGTTCAGCGGTAACTCGGCAGGCTGGAACGGCGGCGGAATCTGGTCCTTTGGTGAATTCATATGCAGTCCCTTATTGGGTGACCTGAATGAGGATTGCGTTGTTGACTGGGAAGACGTGCGGGCTTTTTGCCTGGATTGGTTGGAACCGGCATGTCTTGTACCTGGATGCAATGCCGACCTGGACGGCGTTGATGGGGTAAACATGAGCGACCTTGCACTGCTGGCGAGTAATTGGTATGTAGAACGAGAGCAACCATCGACGCGCAATCCGACGGTGACCAATTGCACTTTCAGCGATAATTTGGCGGGCTGGTATGGCGGAGGGATGTACAACGAGAACGGCAGCAATCCAACAGTAACTAACTGTGCATTCAATAGAAACTCATCAGACTGGCGCGGCGGTGGGATGGTCAACGTTTATAGCAGCCCGACGATTACCCACTGTACATTCAGTGGGAACAGGGGAAGCTTGAGCGGCGGCGGCGGGATGTACAACTATCAAGGCAATCCAATTGTGACACAATGTACATTCATAGGAAACTCGTCCGGCGATGGCGGTGGTATGTGGAACTATCAGAGCAGTCCGACCGTGACCAACTGCACGTTCAGCGACAACTCGACTCTCGTCGGTGGTGGAATGGTCAACGATTATAACAGCAATCCGACAGTAACCGACTGCACATTTATCAATAACACTGCCAGCTACAACGGCGCCGGGATGACGAACTGTCTAAGCAGTCCGACGGTAACGAACTGCAACTTCATCGGTAACACAGCAGTATACGGCGGTGGGATGGCTAACTATGAGGGTGGCAGTCCAATCGTGACCAACTGTATCTTTAGGGGCAATTTGGCCCTGGACTCACCCTCCGTTTCTGGTGGGTGGGGCGGTGGGATATTGAACTATCTCTGTAGCCCAAAGTTAACTAACATTGCGTTCAGTGGAAACTCTGCAAACTACGGTGGTGGTATCTATAGCTGGTGTAGCAGTACACAAACGGTGACCAACTGCATATTCACCGGGAACTCAGCCAGTTTCGACGGAGGTGGGTTGTATAACTATTATGACAGCATCTCGACGGTGATCAATTGCACATTCATCGGAAATTCAGCTGGATTCGACGGCGGCGGATTGTACAATGATTTTAACAGCACATCAACGTTGACCAACAACATTCTCTGGGGTAATACCTCCGGCAACCTTGGTCCACAGGTCGCACTGGGTTCACTGCACGTACCAACCACTGTTAACATCTCTTACTGCGATATACAAGGTGGTAAGACAACAGTTTATGATCCGTGTGAGATGCTCGTGTGGGAGGAGGGCAATATTGATGCTGATCCATGTTTTGTCGATTCAAATGATCCTGACGGTGCTGATGATATATTCATTACCGGTGACGACGGTCTGCGACTGATCGGCTGGCGCACAAGCTTTGGCCCCTGCATCGATGCGGGCAACAATACTGCAGTGACGGAATCCAATGACATAATAGGAAAGAGCCGTATATTAGATGGTGACGGCAATACAACGGCAACAGTTGATATGGGAGCATATGAATTTACAAATATGGATACGGATGGTGACGGAATGCCCGATTGGTGGGAAGTCACATATGGTCTCGATGCGAATTCAGCAACCGGGGCCGATGGCACAGACGGCGATTGCGATACCGATGGTTGGAGAAATATAGTAGAATATCTTTTGAGAACCGAACCAAATAACAGTTCGAGTGATGGAGAAGACAGGCTGCCTATGGGCTGGACTACCATGGAAATCGAAGCCAAGTGGATTATTTCAGCGAGCACCTTTAATAGTTTACAAAGCGATTTCTCCGATGGCAGTACGTATACTGTTAATGGAACAAGTTACGAGATGAGTTGGAAGTGGGGTGGAGATCAGAAACTGTATTGGGACCTCTATTACGACAACTCAGGAGATGTTTTATCAAATGGTCTGCATTGTTTACGCAAGCGCAGACGCCTTTCCAGTCCCTATCATGATCCAACCGACCGGGACTTTCAGAGAGTTCAATACAAGTCCGATCCTTACAGATTTGGAGCGGTCTGGATGCGTCAAGAATATAGAGACGACGATCTTAGTGACGCTAATGCAGCGAATATTGTAGAAGGGGATTCGACTACATGGGATGTAAATCCTGAATTTTACAATACGGTCGACGCGGTTTTAGCTGACCATCCCGGTTTTGATGAATCAACACTCGACGATTTCCTGCAGATAGTCGATTATCGTTATAAGATAGATTTTAAGAAAAGCAACGTGGACTATTTTACAATGTCCCTTGACAACGCAACTTCTACATATTCCGGAGGGAGCCCAGAGCAGTTTTATGAGTTGGAACTGGAGTTAATACCTATGCCTCATACTGTCTCTCAGGTAGACGAATTGTTCCGTATTCTGGCCGACCTGGAGGCCGATTATACCCTGATACCATCAACATCCAGTAAAGGCGGTCTTGAAGTTCCGGAGTCTTTTTAGTGAATTGCATCGTACCAGGACTTGAAATAACCGACTTGTTACCGAGATATAGAATAGAAATTAAAACATTTATGTTTTTGCGTCAAAAGGCGGTTTTCGGGCCCAAAAATTGGCACAAAAACGCTTTTCAAACATATTATAAAAAGCGAGAAAATTTACTTGCAAAAGCAATGGCTCCTGTGGTAGAATAATATATTATAAAATCAGAAGTTGAAGGCAGACAAAAACTATTATAATAATTTTGTTGCCATCATAAACTTGTAAGTAAATTCATATCCAATCTGCCTTCCCAAAATATGTTTCTTTTCTATCGCACTGCGCGAGTTGCACAGAGCATTATAACAAGAAACGAGGTATAAAAAATGCGGTATTCGGGAGACAGGCTGCATCTTTCAATGCAAAAAAACCGGTATGCGCTAATCGTGTACAGGCGCGTTGCCTGTACCGTCATAATACATCATTCATATACTTTTTGAAGGGAGAATTAGAATGAAGAGTAAGACGCATTTTAAGATGCCGGCGTTGGTTTGGGTAGTCGTTTTCGCAATGACGGGGTTGGTGTTGAACGTTTCTACCGTATACGGACAGGCGCAGCCTGACTATCCTTCTGATGGTGCCGTGATTTCCGGCGATGAGATAACGTATTTGGGTGAAGATTACATATGGACGAAGCTTGTTTTCATTCCCGATGCGAGTGCAGTCAAGCATACGGGTTACTTCAGCGTTGATTACAACGATGTTGCCGGCCGGGTCCAGGATGCGAACCTCGGCGCGCCGCCATACGGACATATACCCGGTTGGGAGTACACGTTTTTTGCCGGTAATCCACAGGTTCCCCCTGCTGATGAAACTCTTGTTCGAGGGACGAAGTACTACTGGACCGTCGATGAGACCGATGCTCTTGGTAATACATTGGAGGGTGATGTATGGGAGTTTACTATTCAGGATTTTAAGGCCTCCTTTCCCAATCCACCTAATGAGGCCATATTCGTAGAAACCGATTTGCTTCTTTCCTGGATGCCGGGATTCGGCGTGGAAGATCATGATGTTTACCTTGGCACGGACTTAGCAAGCGTTGAACTTGCCGAGTACGATTTCACATTTCCTCCGCCTGAATTTGTTGGAACTACATCGGAACCGAATTTATTCGTAACCGGACTTGCCTCCAATACCAAGTATTACTGGCGTGTTGATCAGGTTTCCGGCCGGTTGCCCCACCCTTTCAACGGTGGTACAATACACAAGAGCGATATCTGGTGTTTTACTACAGTTCCTGAAGGTGTTGGGACCATCAGAGAAGACTTGTGGTGGAATATTGCCGGTGATGATGTAAGTGACCTTCTGAACGATTCCCGATATCCGGGCAATCCTGACGAGACAAGGATGTTAACGTCATTCGATTCAGGTATCGCTTTGGGCGATGACTATGGAGGTCAGATTCATGGGTGGCTCCATCCGGTAAAATCGGGTAACTATACCTTCTGGTTGTGCAGCGATGACAGCAGCGAGCTGCTTTTGAGTACGGACCATACCCCGGCGAACAAAGTGCGAATCGCTTACATTAATGGCTGGGCTAATCCCTTTGATTGGTACAATCAAAGCGGGACAAACAATCCCAACCAGCAATCTGCTCCCATTCCGCTTGTTGGTGGCCGTAAATACTACATCATGGCACGGTGGAAAGAAGATTTCGCCGGTGATCATTGTATGGTGGCGTGGCAGGGTCCTGACCAGCCACAGGCACCTGTATATGGGAGTTCATCCGCGGTCATTAAGGGTAACAGCCTGTCCCCTTTTGCGCAATTGTGGGCACATGATCCAGATCCATGTGACGGTCAGGTAAGTGTAGAGTCACCGGTTACCCTGAGGTGGGGTCCCGGCGATAATGCCGACGAACACGATGTTTATGTGGGCACTGATAAGGCCCTTGTTGAGAGTCGCTCGTTGAGTGTATACAAAGGGCGTATTGATTCTAACTCTTATAATCTCGGCACCATTCTTTCGGGGATGATTTACTACTGGGCGATTGATGAAGTCAGCAATTCCGGACCGAGCCCGGGTATATGGCAAGGTGATGTCTGGAGCTTTACGGCAAAGCCGACACCGATTTTTGTCGATGACGATGCCAGCGGTGTAAATGACGGCTCAAGCTGGGCGGATGCCTATAACTCCTTACAGGATGGCTTAGCCAGGGCCGATTCTTCTGTGAAGCCTGTGGAGATCCGGGTGGCGCAAGGTATTTACAAGCCCGCTCCACCTCCACCAGCATCTCCGCCAGGGGCACCTCCACTTCTGTTTGACCGAACGGCTACGTTCCAGCTTATCAACGGCGTGACTATTAAGGGAGGCTATGCCGGCTATGGCGAAGCGGACCCGAACGCACGCGATATAGACGTCTACGAGACCATTCTCAGCGGTGACCTTGCCGGTAATGATGTTGAGATGATCGATCCTTGTGACTTATTGGATGAACTATCGAGAGGTGAGAACAGCTACCATGTGGTAACCGGCAGCAACACCGATGAAACCGCAATTCTCGGCGGTTTCACAATCACCGCCGGTAATGCCAAAGGATCAGGATACGGAGGTGGCATTTATAATCGTTCAGGAACACCGGCGCTGATGAACTGCACGTTTGTTCGGAATTCGGCAGAATTCTTCGGTGGAGCGATTTACTATCAGGGTTCGAGCAATCCGAAGCTTATAAACTGCACCTTCAACGAGAACTCAGCAATGTCCGGTGGCGGGATATGTGAGAGCACAAGTAGCCTGATACTGAAACAATGTGTGTTCAGCAGAAATTGGGCCCATTCAGGCGGAGGGATGAGCAGCATCATGTGGAGCATGTCGAAGCTAATTCAATGCACATTCTCAGGGAATTCCGCGTACCTAGGAGGTGGGATAAGTACCGATGAGAGTAGTCCAATGATAACCAATTGTATATTCAGTGGTAACTCGGCTCATAGAGGAGGCGTTATGGAAAACTCGGGCGGCAGTGTTACTCTGACTAATTGCATATTCAGTGGCAATTCGGCCATCATTGAAGGCGGGGCTGTATATAACCAGGGAGGGTATGTTACACCACTCTATATAGTAGAGGGTGGTAATTTAACATTGACTAACTGTACATTTGCAGGTAACTCAGCGGTTGATGGAAACGCTATAGCATGTGATTCTATGATGCAGTTTTTTCCGAGCGAGCTTCAAGTAACAAACTGCATTCTTTGGGATGGGGGTAACGAGATATGGAATAACGACGGTTCAATTATAACGGTAACCTACAGCAACGTTTGTGGTGGCTGGCCCGGTATAGGCAATATTGAAGCAGATCCATGTTTTGTTACGCACGGGCATTGGGAGCCTCCGCCGCCACTCTTCAAGGCGAGAGATCCGAATCCCGCTGATGGGGCTATGGGTATCATTATAACGGCTGATTTGAACTGGACCGCCGGCCACGATGCAGTATCACATGAAGTTTACTTTGGAACAAGCAGTGTGCCGCCATTCATAGGAAATCAGACTTCCACAACATTTGACCCCGGTACTATGGCTTATGGCACAACGTACTACTGGCGCATCGACGAGGTCAATGATTCGATTACAACAACCGGTGATATGTGGAGATTCACGACTATGATTGCCCCACCGCCACCACCGCCAATGCTTGCGCTGTCTGCTTCTAACATGGGCAATAACCAGCAATACATCTGGATTGATGGTAATTATCGTTTGTCGCCGGGTTCTCCGTGTATAGATGCCGGCGACCCATGTTATGTCCCGGAGCCGAATGAGACGGATTTGGACGGCAGGCCGCGTGTAATCGGCGGCCGAATCGATATGGGAGCATACGAGTTTTTCAACACACCGCCTGTAGCCAATGCCGGAGATAATCAAAATGTCGAGTGCGCATGTAATACCGCAGAGGGAACAAAGGTTACATTAGACGGAAGCGGCTCTTATGATGTGGACGGAGATGCGCTCACATATAGCTGGACGGGGCCGTTCATAGAGAGCCCCGCGGATGGAGTGGCACCGACGGTCACATTAGAAGACGGCTGTCCGGGTGGTTATGTGATTACATTAGTCGTTAATGATGGGACGGAAGATTCGGAGCCCAACGAAGTTGTTATAACGGTTGTGGACACGACGCCGCCGGAATTTACATTTTCGGTAATACCAACAATGTTGTGGCCTCCGAACAAGAAGATGGTCATTATCACACCTTCCTGGATAGTAAGCGATAATTGCGATGCCACGCCGGATGTATCACTGGTGAGCGTCTCGATGAACGAAAGTGAGACCAGAAGCAATGTGCATAATGGTGATGATATTCAAATAGGCGAAGACGGCACAATCTATGTAAGGGCCAAACGCAACCGGACAGGTGAGAGGATATACACAATAACATATCAGGCGGTTGATGACAGTGGAAATGCAACGGTCCACAGCGCAACTGTGACTGTCCCGCGAAAAAGGCGTTAGCGGGAGACCTTGATTTATTGATATTGAGAAGTATTAATGTTTTTTACAGGAAAGTAGATAAGTATAAGGAGAAATGACTCAAGCCAAACCGCGGTGAAATCAATTAACCTGTTCTGTTTTGTTAGGGCTGGAGTCATGCTCTTTTGAATTGTTTTTTGCCTATATTGGTCAGGTGTTTATTCTTGCCTTCTCCGCCAGGCAGCAATTCATCTTCCATGCATTCGGAAGGATTAGAGACGTTAAACTCAATGCTTCTTATCCCAAGACCTCCCAGGTCCCACAATATCGGTTTCCGGGTGCTCCAGATCAACAGCAAGTAACATCGACAGGTCAAGTGAGGAAACAGGAATTGAAGGATTATTGGTTTTATAAATCCTCAAAACATTATTTTCATCATCGGCCACAATGAAGGTATACCTGTTGACAGCAACCGCGGCAGAAGCGTCACTGGCTCCATAATAAACAGAAATGTCCTTAGTACAATCTTTGCCTGCGACATGAGCCACTGTGCAACAAAACAATAGACAAAACGGAGCTATGCTTATAGATTTCTTTTCAAACAGTCCTTCATACCGAGAGTACCCCCCCTACTCTCGGTTCGACGATACCGACCATAAGGCCGGGTATTTCAATTGTCATATATTTTCCACATTCCCGAATTTTCGAGATGCTCGCTCTATTTATCACAACATAGCCTGGTCATAAAAGTAAAAGTTTATTAAAATCTGTTAGACCATAAGCTCTTACTCTCTATAAGCAGTTATTACACAGAGGATTATGTCATTAGTATTTCAGAAGCTTCACTGTTTGACACCAAAATGACACTATTTTCCCCGATTATCCACCCTTTTTCTGCCTTGATTCGTACCCCTATCTTTACGATACAATAACATTATGAAGAAGGTATGGCGAACCAGGCTCTGAGCCATTGTTGTAAAGGAGAATAGATAATGGGACCATAAATTAACTTAGAAGCCTTTCCGGGTAAGGCTGATCCAACCGCCCGGAACCGATGCAAGTCATCGGTAGTTCGACGAGGTGAAGAGTGTGTGCTCTGAATCTGACCCATAGCCCCGAGAACTTCAAAAGTTTGGGAATCTGCCGACTGTTTCATACTGCAAGCAGGCCATGGTCAAGGGACGTTAAAGGACAGTGTCTTGACAGACCCCGGGGTCCCAGACAGCATCGAGTCGAACAACGACAGTGGAGCAATCCTGGCGTGTGACGAAGCTCCTGTAATATATGGGTATGAATGTACAACGTAAAAGGAGGCATTCAAACGGCTTCGTGACAGTGGGACGGGAACTGGTTTAACGAAGAAGCGACTAATCCTCGTGGAGTGAAAGTTTCCGCGTTTAAACGCTCGTGAATGGAGAAACACAGTCCTTATTCAATGAAGGAACAAACTGTGAGCACTGACCTGACACGAATACGAGACAAAGCGCAGCAACAGACCACATTGGTGTTTACATCCATGTATCATCATGTAACGGATGTGGACAATCTGCGCGAATGTTACAAATTATTGGACGGCAACAAAGCAACCGGCATAGACTATGTAAGCAAAATTGAATATGCCAAGAATTTAGAAAGAAATCTTCGAGAACTGTCAAGCCGACTGAAACATATGGGCTACCGACCGCAACCCAAGAAGCGAGTTTATATCCCTAAGCCGGGCAGTGATAAAGGACGCCCATTGGGTATAAGCAGCTTCGAAGACAAGATAGTCGAACTGTCTATAAAACGTGTAATTGAACCTTTGTTTGAAACACTGTTTGAAGATTGCAGTTACGGATATCGACCGGGACGAAACCCACATCAGTGTGTTGATGCACTTGGCCGTACAATCCAACAGCAGAGAGTGAATTATGTTGTAGAAGCTGATATACGCGGTTTCTTTGATAACGTAAATCATGAATGGCTGATAAAGTTCCTGAAACAACGCATAGGCGACCCGAGAGTTCTCCGACTTGTGATAAGGATGCTCAAGGCAGGGATAATGGAAAACGGTCTAAGGCAACAGGGACAAGTAGGGACACCACAGGGTTCAATACTTTCACCGCTGTTGTCGAATATATATCTGCATTATGTGCTGGATCTATGGTTTCAGAGGCGCATACGACAGAGATGTAGAGGTCAGGCATTTCTATTCAGATTTGCCGATGATTTTCTGGCATGTTTCCAATATTCGGGAGATGCGGAAAACTTTCATGCAAGCCTCAACGACCGACTTGAAGGATTCAATCTTAGACTGGCTGAAGAGAAAACTCGACGAATTGCGTTTGGCAAATATGCCCGTGAGAATGCAAATCGCAATGGAACCAAACCACAGGAGTTCGACTTCCTTGGTTTTACCTTTTATTGCGGCAAAACTCGAAACGGACATTTTAAGGTGAAACGGAAAACTTCGAGAAAGAAGCTCAGCCAGTCGGCATTCAAACTTACGAAATGGTTACGGTGGTATAAAAATAAGAGGCCGACCAGTGAACTTGTACGTGTGGCTAAAATAAGGGTTACAGGGCATCTAAATTACTATGCAGTCACAGACAATGGGAAACACTGTCATTTGTATATGTATCTAACAACGCGGATTCTATTTAAATGGCTTAACAGGCGAAGCCAACGCAAGTCATATGACTGGAAAGGTTTCAACCAAATGTTGAGTCAAGTAGGATGGCCGCGAGCTAGAATACATATAGACCTGAATCCATTTAGCCAAACTCCGAATGTTTAAGCGAAGAGCCGGATGTA
>Ga0209536_100006810_pt1 | contig 17400 bp, 17 predicted proteins | sample DeeMarSeWOR28_12_FD_187461 | JGI IMG/M metagenome (GOLD analysis project Ga0209536, IMG submission 187461) | Marine sediment microbial communities from White Oak River estuary, North Carolina - WOR-2-8_12 (SPAdes) (version 2) | ecosystem: Environmental > Aquatic > Marine > Intertidal zone >... | reverse complement strand
CTTGCAAATATATCAAAGCTATGGACAATATCGATTAGGACATGGAAGGCAACCCGTAATCAATTTGCCATCCGACCCAGGGGTTATTCCCTGAACAAGGGCAAAGATAATGCATCCTGAACTCTATAACCAGCACAAGGTCGAGCCCGAACAATATCTCAGCGCTCAGATCGGCCCCCTTGAGTTGTGGATCAGGCATACAGGAGATGAATTCCATGTTGCGGTCAAACGCAATGCCCACTCCGAAAATGTTATCGAGACAAGCCACCCCGAGCCCGTAAAAGACACGCCGGATGCGTGTCTGTCGTGGTCTCGCTGGGTGGTGGGGCAGAATTTTGACACCATGCAGTTGCTGCCGGTAATGCCGGACAGACCTGTAGTAGTACGCCCAGCAACACCGGTGAGCATACCGACCGGCAATGAAGCTCTGTTCTTCGTGGCGGTCCCGATCTGGGTGGATATTTCGGTCTTCGGCCCGGCAAAAGTGACACTATTACAGGCTCCATCGGTTGTATTGTCTGATACGTGGTTCGGGGATCCGATGACCGGTGAGTTGTGCTATTCGATGCGGACGCGGGCGAGGCGTAAGGTCTCCGACTCACCGGTTCGCCCTCATCGCGTCCTGTGTCCGGTGCTGATACGCAACACGACAACCGAGCAGCTCGACGTCGAGCGCTTCTGCGTGCATATCCAGAACCTTACAGTTTATGCCGGCCAGAGCCGGCTCTGGACTAATGAAGTACGAATCAGCTTTAGAGGAGAGAATGAAACCAGCCAGGTGAAGTACGTGGAATCAGCCCCCGAATACGAGCATATCGACCGGCTTTTGAGTAATCCGAGGGCCCCCCAGAAGAAGACGTTGCTGCAAAGGAGTTTCAGCACCTTCAGACTCTTCGGAGGTGAAGGAGAATGACAACATTAGCCGTAATTGACTGGCAAAGCCTTATAACCAGAGACATGATCATCCCAGCCCTTAGAGTAGCGTTGCTGCTCGGAATCGGGCTTCCTGCTGTTATTATTACTGCTGCACTTGTCGGCAGAGCAACAGCGAAAAGACTCAGCGCACAGAGCGCGATGCTGGCCAGAAAGGCCGTTCTCTATTTCGGCATCATAGTCATTTTCGTGGCGGTTTTTCAGCAGACCGGATACAAGCTCACCGCCCTTATCGGGGCTGCAGGCATCGCGGGCATCGCTATCGGATTCGCTTCCCAGACCAGTCTGTCAAACATCATCTCAGGTATATTTCTCATTTCTGAAAAGCCGTTCCAGGTAGGCGACATAATTAAGGTCGGCGAAACCAAGGGAACCATACTGTCTATAGACCTGCTTTCAGTGAAGCTGCGAACATTCGATAACCAGTTTGTCAGGATGCCGAATGAAACATTAATTAAAGAGAAAGTAACGAACATAACACGTTTTCCTATCCGAAGGGTCGATCTGAATATCGGCGTCGCCTATAAGGAAGATCCTAAAAAGGTACGGGACGTGCTTTTAGATATCGCAGACAAAAATTCCAACTGTCTGGATGAGCCGGAGCCGCTGTTTCGTTTTGTGAATTTTGGCGATTCTGCTCTGGAATTTCTGTTCGCAGTATGGTGTGTAAAAAGCGACTACCTTAAGCTCAGTACGGAAATGATGCTGGAAATAAAAGAGCGATTCGATGCCGAAGGGATAGAGATACCATTTCCCCATCGAACTCTTTACACCGGCTCGGCAACCGGCCCTTTACCGATCCGACTTGTCGATAGTCAGGACAAACAAATATCCAAGAGCGAGTCCTCTCAATTATAAGGAAAGGTGCTGTTTGGAATGTGGCTCAAGGCAGATGAGAGTCTTACTGAAAGCCAGGTCCAGTCAGGCCTGGCTTACATTATCAAGGATGGCATAGCATCTCAAGCGATGGGCATTCTGACCGGCGGGGCATTTTTGGTGGCTTTCGCGGTCAAGCTGGAAGCATCGAATCTGGTAATTGGCCTGCTGGCTGCAATCGGGCCGCTATCGCAGTTGCTGCAACTGCCGGCTATTTTCCTGGTTGAAAAGCTGCGCAACCGGCGGGCAATTACGGTCTTCTCGGCGGCGCTCAGCAGATTATGCTGGCTTCTTGTCGCCCTTATACCCTTTCTCTTCAGCGCAAAGGCAGGATTGGCATTTCTGCTGTTTGCAATGGTTTTAGCCGGTGCTCTGGGGGCGATTGGCGGCTGCAGCTGGAATTCGTGGATGCGGGATATCATCCCTCAAAAAGTCCTGGGTTCTTTTTTCTCAAAAAGAATGCGAATAGCAACGGCAGTAGGTATTGCGCTGAGTATCGTAGCAGCAGTATTTCTCGATTCCTGGAAGAAATTTCTGCCGGGCAATGAAATACATGGTTACTCTATATTATTCTTCGCCGGTTTTCTGGCAGGTACTGCAGGTCTATACTTTTTGGCAAAAACACCTGAAAAGAGGATGCTGCCGCCGGTTGAGAAGGTGAAAATATTTCGACTGCTCAGCTCACCATTTAAAGATGAGAATTTTCGCAAGCTGATTGCCTTTATGTGCTCGTGGAACTTTGCGGTGAATCTTGCCGGGCCGTTCTTTATGGTTTATATGCTCAAGAGACTGAATCTGAGCATGTCCTTCATTATTGCTCTTTCAATCGTCAGTCAGGTGATGAACTTTTTGTTCTTGAAAATCTGGGGCAGGTATACCGACCGCTTCAGCAACAAGTCCGTCCTGGCGGTTTGCGGGCCTCTGTTTATCATTGCCATCCTGGCCTGGACTTTCACAACGATGCCCGAAAAATACTTTCTTACAATACCGCTTCTGATTGTGATTCATGTCATAATGGGACTATCGTCTGCGGGAGTCTCCCTCGCATCAGGCAATATCAGCATGAAGCTGGCGCCGGAAGGCCGGGCGACGGCTTATCTTGCAACTAATACAATAGTGAATTCCGTCGCGGCAGGCATCGCACCGATATTAGGCGGCAAGTTTGCCGACTTCTTCAGCGGCCGCGAGTTGGCCTGGACGCTGGAATACACCGGCCCCGGCGGCAAGCTCTCTCTATCAACACTGAATCTGCAGCAGTGGGACTTCTTTTTCGCCCTTGCCTTTCTAATCGGATTATACTCGCTGCATCGACTCTCGATGATTAAAGAAGCGGGGGAAGTCGAGGAAAAAATAGTGGCGCAGGAACTTATGGCAGAAGTTCGAAGCCAGGTTAAAATACTGTCGTCCGTCGAGGGTTTGAGGCAAATGGTTAGTTTTCCATTCTCGGCGGTCAGGAACATATCGATAAAAATGAAAACAAAGAATGTGCCCGGAGACAACAAAGGAAAGGATGTAGAAATATGAAGAAAGCTAAGATGATAATTGTTTTGGTTGTTTCTTTGATAGCAGTTATCGTGTTCTTCCAGAACACAGAAATAGTTGAGACCAGATTCCTGTTCGCCAGGATATCCATGCCGCGATTCCTGCTGTTAATATCGACCTTTATTATGGGATTTATAGTCGGCTTGATTACGATGAGCTACTTTCGAAGAAGACCCCGCAAGCAGACTTCTTGACTTTGGAAGTATAAGGATAGAAACTCATAAATCCGGATTAATTCATGGAGCAACGAGTATCGAAGGAGTAAATCATGAAGTCGAATTCAGAAAGACCCAAGCCGGTAAAGAGACATTCCAGAAAAAAAGCAGGCTCCCCTCCCGGAACTCTTGTGCATATTGGAGAAAAGAAAACTGAAAGTGTAAGAATTACCTACATAGATTATGACGAGCAGAACTTCGAGGAAAAGCAAGTCACAGATATTAAAGAGTGCTTTCCCTTCAAAGAGACTCCGACTGTTACATGGATAAATATCGACGGCATTCACGATGTCGATATTATCGAGAAAATCGGCAAGCACTACAACCTGCATCCACTGATTCTTGAAGATATCCTTCATACAACCCAGCGTCCTAAGTTTGAGGATTACGACAGTCATTTGTTCATCGTTCTTAGAATGCTGATGTCCGCCAGCGAAAAGCAGCTTATACAATCCGAACAGGTAAGCATAGTAGTCGGACACAAATTTGTTTTGTCGTTTCAGGAAAGCGTCGGCGATGTGTTCGAACCCATCAGAGACAGGCTCAGAAATTCAAAGGGACGAATCCGAAAGATGGATTCCGATTATCTGGCATATGCGCTGCTGGATGCTGTAGTGGACGGCTATTTTTCAGTGCTGGAGACAATAGGAGATACAATAGAGTCAATGGAAGAACGATTGGCAAAAGATCCGACTGAGGCAATCCTGCGACAGATTCACTCGCTGAAAAGGGAGATGATATTGTTGCGTAAATCAATCTGGCCTTTGAGAGAGCTTATAGGCAACCTTCAAAGAAGCGAATCAGACCTGATCGCGCAATCGACGGATGTGTTCTTGAGGGACGTTTACGACCACACGATACAGGTTATTGATACGGTAGAGTCCTTCCGGGATATTGTTTCGGGCATGCTCGATTTGTATCTTTCGAGCATCAGCAACAAAATGAACGCCGTGATGAAGGTGCTGACTATCATCGCCACGATATTTATCCCGCTGACTTTTGTTGCAGGGATATACGGGATGAATTTCGAGTACATGCCGGAGCTTAAGTGGCGCTGGAGCTACGCGTTGGTCTGGCTGGTTATGATTGTGATTGCTCTCGGCATGATAAAATATTTTAGAAAGAAGAAATGGTTTTGAAAGGTTCGGCAGATCGGACACGTGCTTCTGAGGAGATTGTCGTATGAGTGGGATGTTGTTTGTTATCATGATTCACAAAGGGCTACGATTTTGGTACTTGCAGCTCTTTAGGGCTCCGGCTTTTTTAAAAACACTTTCCCTCCAAAAGCAGGGGCTTTTTTATCATTATCTCCCTATTTTATAGGGAACATTAGAAACATTTACTGAGTGGTTTTCTCTTTCATTTTTATAAATTCTCACATTCGCTTTTGGTCATCAAATATATGATATTCTGGTTATGATTTTTATGTCCTGCCTCAGTGATTGCAATCCTTGTCGCGACAAATCAACCAAATTCCACCCGAAAATCTCCGTGACTTGTATCACTTAGAGTAGGGCTTCATGGCCGTAGAATGGACAATCTCGCTTCAATTAACATAATGGCGGCTCGTTCTAAGAGGTAAAACACCAGAGCAGCCATAGTTGACCAGGTTATATTGTCTCCGGAAATAGCCGATATAAAGCTGGAGAGTCTGTATATGCGAGGTGAGCCGAATTTGAGGCAAATCTCCACTATTAAGATATTTAGACGTTATATTATAGGTGTTGAGCTAACAATCGGGAAAGTTGTAGCATGACAACAAGGAACTGTCAGAACTGTGAAAAGCCCATCGGGTCTCGTGACGAATCTTATTTATACTTCAGCCAGATAATTTGTAAAGCATGTATGATAAAGATGGAAGAGAAGTTTCAGGTTCCCGGTTCTACTAATAACAATATTGAGACTGAAATCCCGATTGTGGAAGAACAATTAGAGCAAGATAAAGACATGAAATGCCAAACTCCCGCGGCAGAGGAGAAAGCCACAGCCGAACTTGAAAAAGATGTAGAAGGTTTGAAGGATAATGCTTCATCAGGACAGGATGATAATAACTCACTCCAGCAAGTTGCCACAGAATCGAGGGGGCAAGATTCGGAAAAGTGTGAAACAAATATTGATAAAGAAGCTGCATTTCAACCGTCTTTGAAGCAGGAATCTGTTATTGAGATTTCTGAATATGTAGAGAGAACTATAAGGAAACAAACGGGTTACATCGGAAGACATTGGCGTGGCGAACTTTCTTTGGCTACGTCATTCTGGATTAATGTTTTCCTCGTCGATCTTTTTCTAAAGTCGGTTGAAGTACTAACTTCCGCGTTCATTCATAATTTCTCGACCGGCACTCACGTATCAATCATTCACAATCCTTTTATTATTATGATTCTATACCCCTGGCAAATCATAGGTTTGTGGCGGTCATGCAACCGTCATATAGAAACCACCGGTAAGCTGTTTTGGGCACGTACAGCTCAAGTACTTGTTGTTCTCGGATTTATTGCTACATTAGGCCATTTAGTTGCCTCGTGGCCGTTGTATGATATTTGACGTGTTTCTCTGATAAAAAGGTCAAACGTTTATTAGTGTCTTGTTTTGCGATCTGCTTTTTGAATTCCGATAATTGGTGAACGCTCTCGAAGGCGCTTTTTATTGACCGCTACTTTGAGATGTGCTTTAACGATTATTATGAGTATAACTAAAGTTGCTATGACAATCGCCAGAATTTGCCATCTTTCCCATGGTCTATGATATAGCCATGAAAAAAATTCTGAGAGCCTGCTTATGATTCCGTCAATGGTCATTCCAGGTTACTCCGAATCTTTGGCTAATAGTAAATCCTTATGCTTCTCCTTTGCAATAATACATTCAATAATATGAAAGTCAAGAAGGAGGCGGGCTACCCATGATATTTCGACTAAACCAGCCAGCCCGCCTCGCTCCACAGGAAAAAATATATTTATCGGCGACAATTCATATGAATCGGCCGCTCGTTCACATGGAAAGTTCGTCACAGTCTTATTCTACATGCCTCTTAAATATGCTTGTTCTTATCCATATAAAGTATAACACAAAAAAGAACAAAAGCAAAAAAACGTTAGACTTTACCTAAAAAGGGTGCACCCCGTTCCCGGCCATTTATTGATAGCTGTCATTGTCATTTTAACAAATTATGATATTCGCTTTTAGTCATTAAATAAGTGATGTTTGGATTATGATTGTTTATCTCCTGCATTAATGATTGCCAGTCTTGTCTCGACAAATCATGAAAATGTATCAAGTAAACTTTTTCGGTGCCGTCTTTGTTGCTAAAAACCAAGGCGTTATCCACTTTCGCTGTCGCTGAGATTCCTCCTCGATAACCGGCCACTTTTTTGTATTTTGCCAGGTTTGCTTTTGTTAATAAAAACGGCCGGATGATATCAACCTTAATATTTGAGAATTCATCTTCTAATTCATTCAAATCTACAATATCGACGGGATAGTCTTTTAATCTGTCTCTGAGGTATTCGTAATTGAAGTTTTCGTCATTTTGAAATTCTCTGCTGATATTCTTAGCCGTGCTTTTGGGAATGTTGTATTTACTGTAAATATCATCCAGCTTCATCAATATCGCGGTCGCCGTATAATCATTCAAAATATTTTGAGAACTCTTTTCGAATTTCTCGATATTCTCGGCAGGTACACCATATTTTGTTACGAGGTTTTCTTTAGTGTAGTCAAATTCTTTCGGCGAGAGCTTAAATTTTTTCAACTTATTACGAAAATTATTCAACAGGTTGATTTCTTTCGATAAGTAATAAATATAAGCAATGTCGGCATATATCATCTCTTGAAGAAAAGCTGGCCGTACAATACTATTGCCGAGATAATCTTTTACAACAATCTTATCGGGATGCAGCTCGATTTTAACGGACAGATGCATTAGCAAATGGAAAAAGACAGGCAAGCCGGGAAATACAGCCAATACAATCAAAGGCAGAGCAATAACAATGGGATTTTTTATGATAATTCCTATACCTGCTATGACCAGACCGATCACCGCCGGATATATAAATAGCTTTTTATTATCAGGAAGTATCGATGGGCGTAGCGTTTTAATCATAGTATCTCACGAACTCCCGCAAAAATGTTGTTCGCTGTATTGAGCTGATACAATTTTCTTTCTTCCAAATAAATCCTTTATTTCTTTCCTGTCCAGAAAATAAAAAATAAACAGGCATTTTTCGCGCTTATTTTCATTGTAAAATCAGACTATATAATGAATGCTGATTCAGCAATATACGAATTGGAGGTTAACCTTTGAGACGTGCCTGAGAGATCGGAAATACATCTGATAGAGGCGGCGGCCGGCGGCGACATCGAGAGCTTCGGCGAATTGTGTCGGCGGTATTACGCTGCGATGGTTGCTGTGGCGTACGCCGTATTGGGCGACCATCAGCTTGCAGAAGATGCCGCCCAGGAAAGCTTCGCCCGAGCTCTTGTCAGGATAAAAAGCCTCAAAGAAGGAGCGAAATTTGCACCATGGCTCGCAGCTATATGCAGAAATATCGCCAAAGATATGGTTGCTATCAAGGCAAAGCAGAATTGTACGAAAAATATTTCACAAGTGGATAAGGTCGAGAATTCTGAAGACGACAGACTTATTCGTCGAGCTATCGGGCAGCTTCCGGAATCTACGAAAGACCTGGTTGTCCTGCGATATTACGACGGCCTCTCTTACGAGCAAATCAGCTCCGTTTTGGGAATTTCGAAGGCATCGATTAACGGACGCCTGATAAGGGCGAAAAGGAAAATGGCAGCTTATTTAAGAAAAAATGGTTTTCCGGAGAACCGGTTATGAATGTGGACGACGAAAATAAAATTTTTGACGAAATTATCGCAAAGGCCATCGGCCGGGACAGACCGAAATTCGATTTTGATAAATGGAAACAAACACACAAAAAAGAAATTGATGTTTTCGAATCACAAACGACCGGCGGCAAGGCCCCGCTTTCTGCCGAACCGCCGAATATATGGAGAATTATCATGAACAGCAGAATAACAAAGCTCGCCACGGCTGTTGTACTGATTTTGGCAGTCGTACTTGGCGTTACTCTGATAGACAGATCCGCAACGCCAGCCTATGCTGTTGACCAAACAATCGCAGCCATTCAAACAATACGAACACTTCACGTGAGAGTAACAGGTAACGAAAATGGAATAGAAAATAACGAATATACAGAGGCCTGGATCAAATGTGATGCTACCGGCCGGATGACCAATCTTCGTGTGAATATATACGAAGGTCTTGTCAACGAAGGTGGTGAAGGTCAGTACCATGCGGTCTGGAATAATGGCGTTGATAAAATATGGAAGCCATCGGAAAATAAGCTGTTTATATATAGAGTCAATAATACAGAAGCAAGAATAAATGACTTTGCCAAAAAATATGACCCAAAATTTATGCAACATAAACTCTATGATGCTTCACAGAATAAAGAACAATTTAACGTGACCATAGATGATTCTGAGCATGAAGGCTTCATTTACGTTGAAGTACTTGATCTTGTTAGTAATACACGGCTGGAGTTACTGGTTGATCCTGAAACCAAGCTTGTCACCCGGCTTGATGAGTATGATCTTGATAAACAGGGGGGGGAACTCATTATGCGCGTTGAGTTTCTGGCATACAATCAGCCGATTGATCCCGAACTGTTTGAGTTCAACGAAATACCGGAAGATGTCCTTGTTATTGATAAAGCATATGAGCTTTTAGGCATAAAAAAAGAGGCTATGAGTGATCATGAGGTGGCCGTAGAAGTGGTACGTCAGTGCCTGGAAGCGACCATTGCCCAGGATTATGATAAAGTCAGCAGACTCATGGAAGGCGATCCCGGTGACACGATTGAAAACTTTATCGAAGAAGAACTCGGCACCAGACTTGTCAGAGTTGTTTCCATGGGGCAACCCAGGTCCTTTAAAACATGGGCGCATATTTTATATGTTCCCTGCGAGATTGAAGTTGAGAATGGAGCAGGAACCCGATGGACCGTCAATATCATTACCATGGCGAGATCCATTGATTATCAATCCGGTGACAGATGGGTGATGATTGATGAACAACTACAAGTTGATGGACCGGACCATATCGTCAATGAGATATTGGGCTCATTTGCACGGGGGATCATTGTGCCTGACGTGTGTGTAGGTGATTATCTGTTAGGTACGAGCAAAGACGATGTATTGGCACGTCGGGGAGAGCCAAAGAGTTTTGGTTACGAGGGCGAAGGTTTCGATCCAAACAACCTGCCGAACACATATTATATCGAATACCACGATCTTTGGTTTTTCATGCAGGATGGCTCAGTCACGGGGATTTTAATTAAAAAACCGTTTTACCGATTCGCCAATGGATTAAAAATGGGTGACTCAAAGGAGGATATCATACAGACGTTTGGTCATGATTTCGTCGTCATCATAGAGTCTGAGTCTGAGTTTATTCTCACATACAAAGACAAGGGCCTTAGTTTTTGGCTCAACAAGGAGAATAATGCTATCAATGGGATTGAGGTTTATTCATCTGGTTTCTTGAAGAACCTCTATCGCCAAGTCTCAATAGGAGGAACATGGCAGGACTCATGTCAACAGGTCGTGCAAGATGGAGAGATAAAGCACCAACGAACGACATTCCATTATTTGGGAGATACCGTTACAATTGAGCGTACAGACTATCAAGACGAAAATTGTAATATAAAATCCAGCAGCTTGGTATTCACGGGTACGTATGCTATCCATCGTATGTCCACAACACTTCCTGGAGTGAAGGATATAGACTATACAGTAAAATCAATTACAGTGACTTATCATACAATGGACGTTGTTAACAAAGTAAACCAGATGAAATATTTAGGCTATTCGGACTGGCAAGTCAATGTCACAAGAGATATTACCGGAGCACCCGGTATAAGTTCCAAGGGAGATAAACTATATGAAATTTTCCGAATTGAAAATGGCAACAAGCTTTACATAGGTTCAAATGAAGCAATTGGTTCATCTTCAAGGCCAACAAGTTTACATCGCTTCTATGCAATTAGACAGTAAAACAATTGTACCCGAGGCTTAGCAATCCTCTTTTTTATGCTTCACCATAAGGCTAAACATAATGACATAATCCACCGGCTCAGCCGGTGAGCATTGACAAGGCTCTGCCATCTTATGCGTTAATTCAGTAGGATAGCTCTCCTTGAGGAAGTGGGGAATTAAAGGTGTACGGTACTTTCATGCCCAGCGTTGTTTTTTTCTATCAGAACGGGAAGTTCGGAGAGATGCTCTATTTTCCAGGCGCCGTTCGGGGGTGTTTTACCGGCGTTCGTATAGGCGGCTTTGAGGACCGGCTGCATGCCCACCTTCAACGCGGGTTCGATGTCCATGTCGATGCGGTCTCCGACGTAAAGGATATTCTCTACCGCTTCGCCGATACGCTCGGCTGCGATTTTGAAAATGCGCAGGTCGGGCTTGCGAAAATCGAACTGGTACGAATACATTCTGACCGTAAAGAAATCCAGGATGCCCAGTTGCTTTAGATGTTTCTCCAGGGAATATGCGTTGACGAATGTGTTGGAGAGAATACCGAGCTTGAGGCCCAGTCCTTTAAGCGAGATTAAAGTCTCTTTTATTTTCTGATCTGTCGTTGCGATTTTGCTCAGAGGCTCGTACCAGAGCCATGCGAAATGCCGCCACTGCTCGGCATCGAGCTTGATACCTTTTTTCGTGCCGATACGTCTTAAGAGGGCGGTTGAATTAATGTCATTTTTCGTGATGTTGGAAATGAAGTGCCGAAACCGAAGTGCGATCAGATTGCTCCAGCAGTAGTATTCGAAATTACCTACAGGCTGGCCGCAGCTCTTGAGATAATCGTAAGATAATCTCGCACCCTGCCGAAAGAGCCGAGTTGTCTTTACTTTACCGAAGTCCAGTAAAGTTTCGCCGAGGTCGAACAATACTGCCTTAATTTGATTGTTCATCGAAGAACCATGCACCGATTACAATGAGCTGCCGGCTTTTTCTTTCGGCAAATTGCTGCCGAAGGCTTCCCGCACCCATTGGAACATTTCCTTGTCCGATATGCTCGATACCCTGTCGGCAGCATACTCGGCGTCGATTTGATCTTTTATTTTGGTAACCTTTGGATCGTGCTTAGGAATTTGGATGTCGTATCTGGCCTCAATCCAGTGTTTAATTCCCGCCGCCCCGGTCTTGTCGGTTATAGCCACGCCTATCGGACGATTGAGTAATTTTTGTGTGTCGAAGCAGTTGTATATTTCCTCGTTTTTCAACAGGCCGTCGGCGTGAATTCCGGCACGCGTCACGTTGAAATCCCTTCCGACCAGCGGATAGTTCCCCGGAATCTCAACACCCAGCTCTTTTCGTGCGTACTCGGCCAGTTCCGTGATCGCAGAGTAGTTCACATCTTTTGTCATTCCCTTCAATTGTGCATGCTCGACGACCAGAGCCTCGAGGGGTGGATTGCCTGTTCTCTCGCCGTTGCCGAATATCGCGCAGTTGGCGGCGCTGCAGCCGTACAGCCATGCTGTCGCGGCGTCAATCTGGACTTTATGAAAATCGTTATGGCCGTGCCATTCGAGCCATTCGGATGGGACTCCGATCTGTCGAAGCCCGTGGATGAGTTTCGGAACGCTCCGCGGCAGGGCAACTGACGCCCATGGTATGCCGAATCCCAACGTATCACAAAGACGAATCTTGACCGGCTTGTCATACTCTTCGGAGAGTTTCATCAATTCGGCGGCAAAAGGCAGCACGAAACCTTCGTAATCGGCCCGTGTTATATCCTCGAAGTGGCAGCGTGGAATTACACCGCTGTCCAGAGCAGCTCTGGCGACATCGAGATATCCATTCATCGCCTGGGCCCGCGTCTTTCGCAGTTTCAGGAAAATATGATAATCGCTCGCCGAGGTCAGAATGCCGGTTTCGGCCAGCCCCATTTGCGAGACCAGCTTAAAATCCGCCGCCACGGCCCTGATCCAGCCGGTAACCTCCGGGTACTTATAACCTCGATCCTTGCAGAGTTTGACCGCTTCTCTGTCGCGTTCTGAATACAGAAAGAATTCGCATTGGCGGATCAGGCCGGTCCCTCCGTCGATTTTGTGCAATAAGTCGTAAATCTTCAGGATTTGCTCAGGTTTATAAGGCGGCCTTGCCTGCTGACCGTCGCGGAATGTGGTATCTGTAATCCAGATTTGATCCGGGATATCGTACTCGATGTTCTCGTTGTCGAATACGACTGCCGGGAATTCGTGATATGGAAACATTTCACGATATAGATTAGGCTTTGCTACATCTTCAAGCTTAGGTGTCTTATTTGCCATTCTTTTCTCCAATTATTATTAATTATTTATGATTGTCGCTTTCGCGACATTGTGAGCAGCAATCATAAATCAAAAAAATCATTAGCCGAGGTGGGAGTCGAACCCACACGCCCTAACGGGCAGGGGATTTTAAGTCCCCAGCGTCTGCCATTCCGCCACTCGGCCGGACGCAATAGACTAACGTATTTGGCGCGATTTTGCAAATAAAGAATTAAGTGCGAAATTCAGAGAATTGAATTGGGACAGTACGATCCAGGCCTGAATCGGCGGATAGAATTAATTATTCGGCTCCTTATACGGGCCAGAAAAACGGCCCTTTCAATCCTTTTTAACTGTGGATCGTCGCCGTCCAGGGCCCTTGCTTTGCTGATTCTCTCTGCGGCATCGGTCAATTTACCCATTGTCAGGTAAACAGATGCCGAATCCCGCAAAGTCGGAATATGCTCGCTTTTGATATCGAGTGTATGACTGAAAAGCTCCGCGGCGTCCTCGAACTCGCCCTTCGTAGCACTAATTACTCCAAGATAGTAATAAGCTTCCGCATTGGCACAATCGATATCAACGGCACGCAGCAGACAATGCGTCGCGCAGCCAAGGTCTCCGATAGCCAAAAACATTGATCCCATGGATACCAATGTGTCAGCATCCTCCAAAGCCAGCTTCATCTCGGAAACCAGATAAGCTCTGGCCTCCGTCTTTTTGTCTTTCATCAATGCCTGCTGGGCCAGCCTGTAGCACGGCCCGGCAAGTGAACTGTCTTTCTGAAGTGCCCGGTTGTACAGTTCCAGTGACTTTTCACAATCGTTGCTGTTGAAGGCAATTTCGCCGAGATAAAACAAAGCAGCGGCAAAGCCCGGATCCAGTTCAAGAATCCTGTTGAACTTTTCCTTTGCCGATTCGATATCGCCGGTCTCAAGCAGAAACATACCAAAATCGAAAATAACATCGATATCACCCGGATTGATACGAAGCTCGGCGAGAAAATGCTCCCGGCTTTGCTCGGTTTTACCGTCCGACCAGTAAGCCTGGGCGATTCGATAATTGATCTGCGGGTGGGTCGGCTCAAGCTCGGCAGTACGTAGCCAGCAGCGAATGGCGCCTTTATACTCGCCTCGGGCGAAAAGGCTGTTGCCGATATTATAATAGCACAGGGCACAATCCGGCTTTATCTGCTGAGCAAGATAGAACATCTGCTCGGCTAAATCGTGCAGGCCCATCTCCGTGTAAGTAATAATCCGATTACAGTAGCCTGGCTCAAATTCCGGATCCAGCTCCTGAATATGCTCGAATGTATTGATGGCCATGTCGTATTGACCAGTCCGGGTATAATCGACAGCCAGCGAATTCAATATCTCCAGGTCGTTGGGATTAAGTTCCAGGGCAGTCTCGTATTCTTTTATCGCATCTTCAAACCTGCTTATCGAATCCAGGGTAAGCGCCTTATTGAAATGCCACGAACTGTTGGCGGGATTAATCTCGATAGCTGTCTCCAGTTCATCGAGGGCCTGTGTCATATTGCCGTCTTCGTAAAGTTCAAAAGCCCTGTGTGCTTTTTGCTCAGCTTTGTCGTAAGATCCGAATTCCATATCATCGAAAATCATAATCAATCCTTTACTTTATTTTTCGCCCCATTATTCAAAATATTACCAACGCAGATATCGCCAACAAAACACTGCTGCCTTAGCAGTTTCCCAATAAATCGTGGGCTTTTTGCTAAAAGTAAAATTTTGTTGCAACATTGGCCTGTAAACTCTTATAATCGCAAAAGTTAGCTTTTTATGTCGGAAGACTATGCACCGGGGTTATTTTGGTGCTGATTTGTATTTTCTGGAAAGTTGCCGCTTTTAGTCTTATAATGTGTAATCTGAAAATAGTGGATAATGAGCAAAAAATGAATGCTATACCCAGAAGTTAATTGGAGAATCGAAGCTATGGTTAAAGAGATAAAAGGCCAGATAACGGCCGGTAAAGGCCATTATGCTATTGTCGTGAGCAGATTCAATGAATTCATAACGTCAAAGCTGCTGGCCGGTGCGATAGATTGTCTCCAGCGTCATGGTGCTGCTGATGATCAAATATCCGTGGTATGGGTGCCGGGGGCATGTGAAATCACACAGGCCTGCAAAACACTGGCCAACAGTGGCAAATTTGTCGCCGTACTCTGCCTCGGTGCGGTAATACGAGGCCAGACTGCCCATTACGATTATGTCTGTCAGCAGGTGGTCCGCGGTATCGGGCAAATCAATTATGATTCGTCAACGCCGGCGGTATTCGGCGTGCTGACCTGCGAGACAATCGAACAGGCTGTAGAAAGGGCCGGCACGAAAATGGGCAACGCCGGCGCAGACGCCGCCTTGACAGCTATGGAAATGGCCAACGTTATACAGCAAATCAGCGGTTTGTAGTTACAGGATCGTAGCCCGTTGACTACGAACTATGCACATGGATAGAAGAACAAGGGCCAGAGAATTGACAATGCAGGCATTATACCAACTCGATGTACAGGGCGAGGATGCATTTGAGTATTTAATGCCGTTTTTCAGAGAATCAGATCCGGATGATTTCGTCCGCAATCTTGCTTCGGACTGGTCAAAGGGAGCCTGGGAGAATTTGCAGCAGTGTGACGAATTGATAGCCAGCTCGACAATTAAGTGGCAATTCACGAGACTCTCACCGGTCGATAAAAGCATTCTGAGATTGTCGGTCTATCAATTGAAATTCTGTGCTGACATTCCGCCGAAAGTTGTTATAAATGAGGCAATTGAGCTTGCCAAGAAGTACAGTACGGATAAGTCCCCGGCTTTTGTCAACGGTGTGCTTGATGCCGTGCTGAAAAAAATTGAAGTTCGCCACTAACGGTTCGAAAATATTATGAGAACGATTGCAGTACTAAACCAAAAAGGAGGAGTGGGCAAAACCACAACCGTAGCTAACACCGCGGCGGCCCTTGCCTCGGCCGGCTCACGGGTCGTTGCGATAGATCTCGACCCGCAGGCCCACCTAACGATACACCTCGGACTCGAACCGCAAATCGTCGAGGCAGGTTCTTATAAAGTCCTGACCCAGTCGGCACAATTCCAAGAGCAAATTATGCTCGTACGCCCCAACCTCTGGCTGTTGCCGGCAAACATCAACCTGGTCGGCGCCGAAAGCGAGCTGGTAAGCGTGGTAGGCAGGGAAACCATTCTGCGCGAGGCCCTCGCATCAAGTAAGGACAAGTTCGATTATTGTCTGATCGATTGTGCTCCTTCTCTTGGCCTGCTGACACTCAACGCCCTGGCGGCCGCCGAGGAAGTTTTAATTCCGCTGCAGCCGCATTTTCTGGCCCTGCAGGGATTCGGACAACTGCTCCAGACCGTCGATCTCGTGAACAAGAGAATCAATCCGAATCTTAAGGTCAAGGGGATTTTGCTTTGCATGTTCGACAGCAGAGCGTCACTTCCCAACGAGGTCAGGGCTGATATCGAACAATTCCTCAGCGATGCGCGCGGTACCAACAGTGCCTGGTCGGAAGCAAAGATATTGCCGACGTTTATCCGGCGAAATATAAAGCTTGCTGAAGCGCCCAGCTACGGCAAAACAATCTTCGAATACGAACCAAATTGTCACGGTGCAGAAGATTATAATAAAGTAGCAGAATTCGTGAATGCACAGTTCTATGTGCCAGCACAGGCCGAAATGCCACAGCCCACTACCTCTAATGAGATTCAGAATGAATCAGATGTTCCGGAACCTCCGGTACCGGAAATACAACCAGCCGAATCCCGGGAAAAAACTGAGGAGCCTTTAGCAGCTCCTGAACCGGTATCAAAACCCAATGCCCAGTCCGAACCGCAGGTGCCGTCGGAACCGTCTGCAGAGCCTACAGGAGGCGATCAGAGCCAGGATACACCCCCGTTCGAAATCAAATCGATCCCGCAATCCGAGCCTCATACGCCAACAGAATTTACTCCTTCAAACATAGATCCCAACCGACCTGAAGCCGGACACGGCGAATATTGATCCTGCTATGTACCCCGGCCGGTCTTTTTCTCGAGCAGTCCGTGTCCTTCCATCCAGTCGGCGCAGCGGACCATCCAGCTCGAGCAGGCGCCCTTGCCCGCGCCCGGCCCGAATCCGTGGCCCCCTTTTTCGTAGATGTGCAATTCAGCCGGGACCTTGGCCTTTCGCAGAGCGAGATAAAAAGCGACACTGTTCTCGGGGGGCACAGGATTATCATCGCTGGCATGAACCAGAAAAGTGGGTGGCGTTTCGGGTGTCACCTGCTTTTCGTTCGAAAAGTTTTCTCCAAGATCTTCATCGGGATTATTACCCAGAAAATTCTTTCGAGAGCCCCTGTGAGTGTACCATTCGGTAAACGATATGACAGGGTACATTAGAATCATAAAATCAGGCCGGGCACTACGGCGGTCTATCTCGTCCGCTGGCTCATTGTATCGGTTCCGGAAATGTGTTCCGGCGCTCGATGCCAG
>Ga0209536_100006809_pt1 | contig 17400 bp, 13 predicted proteins | sample DeeMarSeWOR28_12_FD_187461 | JGI IMG/M metagenome (GOLD analysis project Ga0209536, IMG submission 187461) | Marine sediment microbial communities from White Oak River estuary, North Carolina - WOR-2-8_12 (SPAdes) (version 2) | ecosystem: Environmental > Aquatic > Marine > Intertidal zone >... | reverse complement strand
CTGAATCCCAGCCTATGGCCTCAACCAGGGACTGATTCACAATAACCGGAGCCGGATCCTCACTCATGTCCTTCCTGAAATTTTCTCCTTCTAAAAGTTCCATATCCATCAGATCAATGTATTGATCATCTGCGGAGACTGCACTTACAATCCAACTATCCTCTTCACTGGAGCCTTCTGGTCGGATCCCTGTCCGACCAAACCCGAAATATATTTTCACTTTTCGAATGAAAACGGTCGTAACTAAGTTCCTGATGTACATACAAAAAAATCAAAATACTGCTAACGACACCCACTGTTAATCCAAAAAAATTGATGAACGAAGTAGTCCCACTTCGAAAGAAGTTTCTAAGCGCAATTTTAAGGTAATTTATGATCATACCGGTCAGACTTTTTTGATATACCGGTTTGTTTTGATGGAATTGCTAATATAATATTAATATCTAAAGGAAGTTCGATGATTTACATTCAGATGAAGTCAATCATAAAATGTGTATTTTAACTTTTCGCTCATCCGAGGCCGCATAGTTTGAAGATCTATACCCTGTTTTAATAACTCACTCATAATAATTAGGGTAAAATTATTTCTGGTACCAAACCAGGATGTACTTATGTTTTTGAAGATTTCTTTTTTAGATAAAAATAAATATGCGTAAATAATTTTCCGCAAAATATACCAGACAAGAATGCGAGGTAACCAAAACCCCTAATGGCAAAATACATGCCCCAAGCCAAAAAAAATATCAATAAAACTATCAGTATTAATTCTCTTATTTTAATTCCCATTCTTCATGTTTTTAAAATATGACAAAAATTATTTTTACTCCTTTTAAGTATTACCTCCTCGACAACACTCTTGAATGCAATACAGAGCTGGTCCTCCAATACAAAATATGCAAACGAACAATCCAACTCCTGTTTCCCAAGCTATACAGGCTATTGCACAAGCGGTTCCATAGATCCAGTCTTGAGTCATAATTTCGTTAAAGCAAGTATAAACACATTCGAAATTACAATCATCTTCAGGATTTGACTTTATTCCAGCTAACACCTTATTGAACGAACTAATATACTTTCCATCTTGGTATGTATAAGATGAGATACTTTTCGCTCATCGGAGGCCGCATAGTTTGAAGACCTATAACAAGTATTTTTGTTACCTTTCAAAAAAAATCAACCATATGTTCAGCATTGAAACCTATACCAAAAGACAACACGAATTAATAAAAAAAATAAATTCAGGCATCATCCTGCTACCCGGAAACGAAGAAAGCCCGATGAACTATACCGATAATCCGTATCGTTTCAGGCAGGACAGTACATTTTTATACTATTTTGGAATAATCCGGCCGGGATTATTTTCCTTGTTGGATACCTCTAACGGTGACGTCATAATGTACGGCGACGATTATACGGTTGAAGATTTCGTGTGGATGGGAAAGCAACCCGCCATCCACGATCAGGCAATGCTTTGTGGTGTTAAAAAAACCGGGAGCATCAACGATTTAGCTAACAGGGTAAAAAGGGCCATAAAAAGTAAAGAACCCATCCACTTTCTGCCCCAGTACCGGCACCATAACATCATGAAAATGATGAGCCTTACAGGACTGAATGCACAAGAAATTGAAAGCCATGTTTCGACAGAATTAATTCAAGCGGTGGTTTCACAACGCAACTACAAAACAGAAGAAGAACTTGTTGAAATTGAAAAAGGTATTGACACCACGGTTGACATGCATGTTACGGCTATTAAAATGCTTCAGCCCGGTATGTGCGAATTGGATGTGGTGGTAGAGATTGAAAAAATCGCACGTGCCACGGGTGGTGATATTTCCTTCCCAACCATCGCCACCATCAATGGGCAAATTCTGCACAATCATTACCATGGCAACATCGCTAAAGAAGGGCAACTATTTTTGCTCGACTGCGGAGCGGAAACACCCATGGGCTATGCTGGTGACCTCTCAAGTACCTTCCCTGTCAGTAACACATTCAGCAGTTTGCAAAAAGATATTTATTCGTTGGTACTGAAATCTCATTATGCGTGTGTGGACACCCTGAAACCGGGCGTTACTTTTAAAGAGGTTCATCGGGCTGCCTGCCTTACCATTGCCAATGGATTAAAAAACATGGGCCTGATGAAAGGGGATACCGAAAGTGCTGTGGAAGCCGGGGCTCATGCCCTATTTTTTCCGTGTGGAACAGGCCATATGATGGGACTCGATATTCATGATATGGAAAACCTCGGTGAGGAATATGTCGGTTACGACGGACAACCGAAGAGCACACAATTCGGACTAAAATCTTTGCGTCTGGGCAGGGCATTGGAGCCAGGATTTGTGGTGACCATTGAGCCAGGAATATATTTTATTCCGGAACTTACCGATCAATGGAGAGCGGATGGAAAATTCAAAGAGTTCCTTAATTACGATGCAATTGAAACATTCAAAAACTTCGGTGGCATAAGAAATGAAGAGGACTACCTTATTACTACGGATGGGAAGCGGCTCCTGGGAAACAAGAAGAAACCCATGCTAATTGAAGAGGTTGAAGCATTAAGGCCATAAGACCTCACCATGTATTTAAAATACATGGAAAACCACCGAATAAAAACAACAAAAAATAATCACCCAAAAAAGTAACAAAACCAACTTTCACTTCCTGAGTGGATCTCGTAACCTTACATAGATTAGATTCCGGAATTCGCTGACAATAGCCATACATTCAAATGTCAACCAGTGTATTTTGGAATCGTAAAGTGGAATGCTGTACCTGAACCTTCCTTGCTTTTGCACCAGATCTCACCACCGTTTTTATCCACAAATTCTTTACACAAAACCAATCCTAAACCTGTGCCGGTTTCACCTGCTGTTCCCACAGACTTATATTTCCCTTCCACATGAAACAAGGTTTTAACTTTCTCGGATGGTATACCAACTCCTTGGTCATGAATAATGACTTCAAAAAAATCAGTTTTATCCTGAATCTTTACAACCACTTTTCCGCCTTCATTACTGAATTTAACAGCGTTATTAATTAAATTCCGAATTACTGTATCAATCATTTCCCGGTCTCCATAGGCTGGCAAATCATCAGCAATTTCAGAAGACAGCATCACCCCCTTTTTTTCAGCAGGAATTTTTTGAAGATTGATATTCACCTGTATCAGCCTGGAAAGATTGAATTTTTCGGGGGAATAGACAATACGTCCCCTTTGTGAGTTTGCCCAGGTCAGCAGATTTTCAAGTAAATTGAAAATTAATTCAGCTGATTTATGTATATTTTTCAACACCATTATCTTTTCCTTTTCTTCCAGATTTTGATAGTTATTAATCATCATCTCACTCATTGAATGCAGGCTTGAGAAGGGATTCTTCAGATCATGAGCCAGAATTGAAAAGAATGTATCTTTCGTGGTATTCAGTTGCTTCAATTGCTCTTCCGATTGCTTTCGCTCAGTAATGTCTCGTGCAACAATAGTAACGCCTGATAAAGTACCTTGAATATTTTTTCTTGGGGAAATTTTAGCATTAAACCAGAATACTTTATTCTCTTTTTCAACAGAATAATCGAATTCCTCAAAATGATCTTTGTGTGTTAACTCACCAAATGCAGTTGTCAGTTTTTGAACGACCAATTCCGGAAATCCAACATTTTCAAAGTGTCTGCCGATATATGATTCCGCTTCTGAGTAAAGCATTTTGTGCTTACCCGGGTTATAAAATTCCTGAAATATTCCAGCCTTATCCAATACAAATACCAGATCATCAATGGAGCTTATGGTAGAACTTAATTTTGCTTCACTCTCTTCTACCATTTCTTTTTGTTGTGCAATCTCAGAGGTGCGTTCCCTGATTCTTTCTTCAAGTATATTTTTCTCACGAATCAGACTTTTTTCTCTCATTTTTATGACAAAAATGATTGTGGCCAGAATAAAAACAGCATAGAATAAGTACGCATAATGACTACTCCACCAGGGAGGTGAAACTGTAATCTTGATGCTCGTACCTTCATTATTCCAGACTCCATCGTTGTTGGTCCCTGTCACATTAAACGTGTATTCTCCGGGTGGTAATTTGGTAAAATCTACAAACCGTCGGTTTCCGATGTCGATCCAATTATCAGATACGCCGTTCATCTGGTACGAATACCTGTTTTTCTCAGGATTCGTGAAATCAAGAGCTGAAAATTCAATGGTAAAGGAATAATCTCGATATGTCAGGAGTATCCTGTCTGAGTATGGATTTATCTCTTTTCTTATCCCATTTGTTTTTTTCTCCAGCGAAGTAATTCGAATAGGTGGGATATAGTCGTTGTCTGTAAGTGAATCAGGATAAAATGAAACCAATCCATCTATGCCACCAAAAAACATTTCCCCGTCGTCAGCTTTGAAAACAGCTTTTATGTTAAATTCCTTCCCCAGCAGTTTATCTTCAACGAAAAAGGTTTCAAGCCCATTCTCATCAGGGTTCTTCATGGCAAGACCGTTTCCTGTTGAAAACCAGAGATTATCGTTATCATCTTTGATAATATCATAGACAGCGTTGCTTGGCAAACCATCCTTAATAGTATAATATGAAAATATGGAATCTGCTTTATCAAACTTGTTCACTCCAGTACTGGTTCCAATCCAGATATTGCCACCCCGATCCTCACAAAGTGAAATGACGTAATTATCGCATAGTGAATTTGGTGAGTCCGGATGGTTCACATAATAATAGATTTTCCTTTCTGTAGGAACATACCTGTTCAAACCGTTTGATGTGGCTATCCAGATATTTTGTTCGTTGTCTTCAAGCAGCGAATACACAAGGTTGCTTCCTATGGCCAGGGGCGTATCATCTCCCGCCTGAAGGAAAGCAGGAATTTTTGTTTCCAAATTCAGAATAATGATTCCATTGCCTGTCCCAAACCAGATTTTGCCCTGACTGTCCTCAAGAATGCAATACACCCTGTTGTTATTGAAGTAATTGAAATTGGGTGCATTAAAATAATCCTGAACCGGAATGAATCGATTTCTGTACTGATCGAAAATACTTACTCCGTTTCTTGTACCCAGCCATATACGTGATTTACTATCCTCGTAAATGACATGAACGTGATTTTGAGGTATATGCCTTTCACCGTTTAATTCAGACGTATAATGAACGACTTCGTTGGTGCGCCTGTCCAGAATATTTAAGCCTTTCCCCCAATTTCCAATCCATAATTTTCCATCACGATCCTGGTACACAGAAGCGATGACGTTATCCAGTAAATCGATCGAACCCGGATTATCCGTTTTTGTGTATGTTCTTATGCTTTTCTTCTTCAGGTCCGTCTTACTGATACCCGAAATAGTGCCTATCCATAAATTTTCGGATTTATCCTCGAATAGTGAATGAACAATATCATGACTGATGTAGTTGGCCTTGTCAGGACCGCTTCTGAAATGAGTAAAATAAGCAGATCCTGTTGATCCGTCATACATCATTCTATTGAGGCCGCCACCATCTGTTCCGATCCAGATGACACCCGCATGATCCTGCGTTATCGAACGGATAAAATTATGACTCAGGTTACCGGGTATGTCATCGTTCTCATAAAAACGGATTATTTTATTCGTTTTTTTATCATATATGTTCAATCCATTTCCGGTACCGATCAGAATATCACCCCGTTCATCTTCGAATAAAGCAGTTATATGATCATCACTAATCGTCCCTGGATCCGATCTGTCATGCACATAGTTATTGAATTGTTGTGTTTGCAGGTCAAAAGTGGAAAGACCATGCAGCGATCCCATCCAAATTAATCCTTCGCTGTCAATAATAATTGGAAATCCCACATCATACAAAGCCCGATCGTGTTCCAAGGTATTTGTGTAAGATTCAAGTGAACCTGTTTTGAAATTCAATACTGTAAGAATGGGGGGTTGGTTCACATATATATGTGTTGAATCTGAGGTAATTCCATAAATAAAATTGGCATTACCTGAAGACTGATTATCGCTGATACGGATTCGTGTAAACAGGCCGGTCTTCTTGTCAAACGTATTTATTCCTCCTTTGGTCCCGATCCATAAAAGCCCGTTATCATCTTCTGTTATATCAAAAATCCAACTGTTCGATATCGTGGTTGTATCCGATGGATCAAACAAATAATTTTCGAATGAATAGCCATCAAATTTATTTAATCCGTCTTGAGTCCCAAACCACATATATCCTTCAGAATCCTGAAGAATACAGAATATCACACTTTGTGAAATGCCGTCCTTAACCGCATAATGATCAAATTGGATTCCCTGACCCAGTGAAGTATTGGTGCTCATCAATAAACAAAGACCTGCAAAGATGGAAATGTTTTTAAGTGGATTCATTTTTATCCAAGATGACCGCTTTTTCAATATTGTCTTTGTACTAAGATACAAAAGTCTTACCGTATAGTCATTTGTTACACAGAATTAGGAACATAATACTCTGTAAATCTGATTACTCTATAATTTGCCAAAACATAACCATTTTAATGATAGAAAATATTTGCATCAGGCATGGTATCTCCATCGATTCGTTTCATTCCAGATTTTAAAATGTCTTTACTGCCATGATGATACAGGTTTTTAGTATTCGCTTCTCTGTGATAAAATTCAGCTATTCCGATCTCCTTATGCAAATCATGAAATTGAATTGTGCTTCCAACCTGCCACATGGCATATTCTCTTCTTCATAGAGCTGCCAACATGTATTTTTCCTGAAGTCTTGATTCTCTATACGATTCCAAGCAATAAACTACACTGAAAAGTAATTCTCCAAAATCCCGATCGTGTTCCTATTGGTTTCCAGATCATGAATGATCTTTCCTTTTTCAAGAATGGCAATCCGTTGGCAAACATCCGTAACATGCTTCAGGTCATGACTTGATATAAGCATGGTGGTGTGGTGATTGGTTTTAAGATTATTAAGGAGCTTGATCATCCTGATCTGAGTGGAGGGATCCAGTCCATTAAACGGTTCATCCAATATCAATATTTCCGGCCTGGCCATTAATGCGGCTGCAATACCCACTTTTTGTTTATTGCCATGCGAAAGATCCCTGATGAATTTTTCCTTTCCAAGGATTTCATCATTAAAAATTTCCTTGAATTCGATGTAAAATTGCTCCAGATCACCTTTCGATAACCCGTGAATCTGGTTCAAAAACTCAAAATATTCTTCAGCGGTTAAGAAGTCTATCAGAAAACTTTGATCCAAATATGATCCGGTGTAATACTTCCAATCCGCAGTTGAGGTAACATCATCTCCCTTTGACTTAACAATTCCTGTATTGGCTCTGATAAGATCCAGGATCAGTCTGAAAAAAGTAGTTTTTCCTGCACCATTATTTCCAACCAATCCAAAACTGTCCCCTTTATGAATAGTTAATCCTGGAATGTCCAATACAGTCTCATTACCATAAATCTTTGTTAGATTCTTAACTTCTATCATGTCGTTTGCTTTTTGACTTTCATTGGTTAAATGATTTCTATTCTTTTATGCAACATGAGCCGGTTGATCGAGTGGAATCATATGATCATATTCACCTGGCTATTGTCTGAATCCCTCTGCCATATCATATTTCTTCTTATTAAACTGTTTTAATATTAAACCAAGCAGGTATTTATGAAATAGTAAACCTGCAACACCCAGGGCCCCGATAAAAAGTAAACCAGCTTTGGGCATCCCCATTAATTTAAAGGGCAGGTATATAAACACAGGTAATAAAAAGGCGGGCAACATGGACAACCAGTGAGAGGCTCCCAGGCCCTGGTAATTGAATGCGGCTCCTTTACTTAGATCCATCCGCTTTTTACTATAGGTTGAAAAATAAAACAACACAAAAGATAAAAATCCAATGTTATACAAGAATGTCATGGTATTGATCAATAATATATCCGTTCCAAAGAAAACATATGGAATGGTCAGTATATAACATACAGAAGCAATTGAAACTGCAAAAATGTATTTACCATATAAATACCTCTCAAATTCTTTGTAGTTGGCCAGAATATTATCAAAATAATTGCTTTCATACCCGAAACAATAGTTAGTATAATTCAGCATCATGCCCCCGGTCATGAATATTCCAACAAAAATTAATAATCCATATGCACCCTTGTATTCAGTTTGAGGATAAAAGATGAGACCATAAGCCAGGAATATGGGTGCCATAAAGAGGATGGACCTGGTTCTTTTATGCCTCCATATCAACCTCATATCCAATGAAATAAGCAATCCGGTAAGTCCGATTGTTTTCAGGTACTTGATATTGGATAGGGCATCCACTTTTTCTTTCCTTTTAATATTGATCTCCTCGGGGTATAACTTCGATTTAAGAAAAAAATAATTTAAACCATATGTAAAAATTAGGATCAATAGTGGGACGATTACGAAAAATGGATGTGCCAATAACTGGCCAAATGCGGATGAAGATAATGCAGATAAGGAAATGACTCCGAAATAATCTAACATTATAAGGGAAATAAAGACCAGTCCAATAAATCCAACTATGTAAGACTTCCCAATCAACTGTCTTTTAATATAGGTGGCAAAAAAATTGTTGCTAAACACTAATAAGATAAGTGTTAACACCCAAATCCATGCCATGCCAGCATTATAGGCAGGACCGATGACCTTAAATGCAAACGGAAAGAGAACGATCCATGAAATATAATTACCGATCACAAAAATGGATTTGCTGGCAACATAATGTACGATGGATGATTTCCGAATCGGCAAATGCAAATAGGTTTCAATATTCAATGTGGGCAATGCCTGAATGAAAAATCGAATGAAGAATTCTATTGCCAGGTAATAAATAATGATGCCGTTTACAATGACAATATGATCCCCACCAGGAAAAAGTTCCTCAAGAATTTTATCCACAAACAAACCAATAAATAAGAGATTGAGAAACATGATCAGCAAAAGAACGCCCAGCACAATATTAAGAGCCACATTCTTTTGCCATAAGGATGATCTTCTCATCTCTTTCCATTGATTTTTAACAAACCATTTGAATATCATAGCCTTTAAAACTGAAGTAAATGATCCTGTTTATGTATCAATTAGAATGGACTTCCGTGAATCTCAAATATAGTGTGTAATTATTAATAATTCGATTGGTTTTTAGAGATCTTAGAAGAAGTATTCCATATCATTATCTTTATCCTGAATAACCAGAATTCCATAACCATGAAGAACCATCTGATCGTATTCTCCCTCATCCTGTCATATTCCTTCCCAGTGTGGGCCCAGAATGATATGGTACTATTCAAATCCAACCGACATGATAAATCACACATTCTGGCAATGCCCATTCCCGTTCAGGACATCCGGCAAAAAGATCAAAGTGTCAAAGATGGAAGATCCATTCTGACCTGGTTACCCACTAATTCGGTCGAGCAACATTTTTCTGGGCCGCGTCCGCCAGCTGAACTGGTCACCCGTTTCGATGGCCTGGGATATGGCTTTACAGGACCCCAGGGGGAGGCCCGGTATCGAAATCCCTCTGATAACTCTCTGGCTGTCGGACCCGACCACATCATGCAAACAGTGAATTCCCGGATGGCCATTTTCACAAAAGCGGGAGACCGGTTTGATACAACGGGTCAGGTCCTGTATGGACCGGTGGAAACACGAAATGTTTTCAGGGGCTTCGGCGGACCCTGTGAAGACATCAATAATGGAGATGCGGTGGTCCGGTACGACCAGCTGGCGAACCGTTGGCTGATCGTCATGCCCATCTTCAGACGGCTACCTAAAAGGGACCAGGAACCGGAACCCGGAATTTCGGGTGGCCCTGGAACGTTCAGTATGATTGGAAATCCTGGTCAACCAGGAGATGCCACCATGCTTTATGAACCGCCTGAAACGACTCGCGAGGAACTCGAGCGTCTGGATTCCATCAGGAGATCCAGGAGAAAGCTCGCACCGGTTGAGGCAGGTTCGTTTTGTATGTGCTATGCCATCAGCACCGGTCCCGATCCCATGGGACCCTACTACCGGTATGAATTTGTACGTCCGCTGTTCCCAGACTATCCCCGACCGGCGTTATGGCCCGATGGATACTATGTTCCTACCAGCACTGGCGATCATGTGATACAAAAGCATGCCTGTGTTGTTGAACGGCCAAAAATGCTGGCAGGTAAACCAGCCAGGGAATTGTGCTTTATTCTTGATGGTGTCAATTTCCTGAATAATGCCGACCTGGATGGCTTTCAACTGCCCCCGGAAGGCGCACCGAACATCATGATGGCCACCGGGGGAACCCAGCTTGAGAATGATTTTAGTGATAATGGCATTTATGTCTGGAATTTTCATGTCGACTGGGAAAATCCGTCCAACTCCAGGCTGGATGGCCCTGAAAAAATTGAAGTGGCTGAATACCACTATATGGGAAATGGTCAACTTTCAAAAGCGGTACCCCAGCCCGGTACAGACCAGAGACTGGATTCCCAGGGTGATAAGATCATGTCGAGACTGGTATACAGACGGATGGATGACCGGGAATCCATCGTGGCTGTTCATTCTGTTAATACCTCCCTGAAGACCGGTGGAGTACGTTGGTATGAATTCAGAGTGGATGAACAACGCCAGGTCACATTATTTCAGCAGGGAACCTTTGTACCGGATAGCCTTTACAGGTGGATGGCCAGCCCGGCCATCGATAAATTTGGGAACATTGGCATCGGGTATTCGGTGGGTGGCCCCCACCTCTACCCGGGTCAGCGATTCACCGGGCGGCTGGCCAATGACCCAGTGGGCATACTCACGCTTAAAGAAACCCTCCTCGTTGAAGGAGAAGCATCACAGACCAATACGCTCAGGTGGCAGGACTACACTCAAACGGCGATGGATCCGTCTGATGATATGACCATCTGGTATGTCGGAGACTACCTGAAAAAAGGAACCACAACCTATTCTACAAAGATCGGGGCATTTCGTCTGAATGAAGCAAAAATAAAAAAAGGTTCCCGGGAATAGTCCATCCGCTTAGACAGGATCAGACGAATCAAATGTTTGATCCTCATCAGCCATGCTTTGATGGTATATTTGCCCGGAAAAATTTCCCACATCTTTGAGATTGGTTCAATCAATAAAAAAAGCATTCCGGAGGAACAGATCCATCCAACCAGAATGCTAGGAGGTAATAGGGAATGCCCCTGTTTAATTGCGAGATCTATTCAGGTAAACCAAACGCATAATACAGTTCCCCTGGATAATTCTCATACAACCCCTGAATCAGGACACCCCCTGTGTAGTTTTTGAGTGATTTCCTGATGTCCTCCACCATCGTCACTTTTTTATGGTTGATACCGGTGATGATAAATCCTTCTGAAATTTCGGTTTCGTTTTTCAGGAGACCATTTTTCAATCCCTTAACCCGGACACCACCATCAATGCCCAGCCTGTCAGCGGTATCTTTATCGATATTTTCAAAGCTAGCTCCAAGGATTTCAAATAAATCCAGGTCTCCTTTTTCCACCAGTTTGGTATTTCCTTCCTGATCACGCAATTTTACAGCAAAGGTCATTTCTCTCCCTTTCCGGTCGATTACAATATTTACTTCGTCACCGGGTCTGCGCCTTCCAATTTGTTCCAGCAGGTCAGCCGATTGTCGGATGGGGATATCGTCCACCCTCGTAATCACATCCCCAGTCTTTATGCCAGCCCTGGTTGCGGCACTGTTTTCAGTCAAGCTATCGACATAAACCCCCTCGCTGATCTTCAGATGCTTATCCTGTATCAGATTACCATCGATATCCCGGATCAAAACACCTAAGAAGGCCCTCTGAACCATTCCATACTTCATAATATCCTCAACCACTTTATTAACAATATTGACCGGAATGGCAAATCCATATCCGGCGTATGCTCCAGTGGGACTTGCAATCGCTGTATTGATACCCACAAGTTCCCCGTTCAGGTTTACCAGAGCCCCACCGCTGTTGCCCGGATTGATGGCAGCATCGGTTTGAATAAAAGCTTCAATGGCGGATTGATCATCAATGATATTGATATTCCTTCCTTTTGCGCTGATGATACCAGCCGTTATGGTTGAATTCAGGTTATAAGGATTCCCGACAGCCAGCACCCACTGACCCACTTCAACCAGGTCCGAATTTCCCAGAGAAATGGCTTCCAGATCCTCTCCCTTAATCTTCAACAAAGCAATATCTGTAGATGGATCGGTGCCGATCACCTTTGCTTTGTAGGATCCATTATCATGAAGCGTGACTTCTATCTCACTGGCATTTTCAACAACGTGATTGTTGGTAACGATATACCCATCACGACTGATGATAACTCCGGAACCCGTAGCCATCCGTTGATACGGTGCTGGCTGTTGTTGTGGCGATTCACCTGGTTGAGGTTCCCTCCAGAAATAGCGGAAAAAATCATCTCCGAACATATCACCAAATGGATTTTGATACCGGAAGTTGTGTGGCATCGTTTGGGGTTGAGCATTGACCGATGAACGTATATTCACGACGGAATTCATTGCTTGCTTTGAGATACCAGTAAAATCCAGTGGTATAAATTCCCCGTTTTCTTTAACAGTATACAGGGCATGATGTACTGGTACTTGCGGCTGTAGATGATTTGTCACTGGCATATTTGTTCGAATAAGGCCAGTCAACAGAAAGACCACAATCGTCAGACCACTTCCCAACATGGAAGGGATCATTACTTTCATTATCTTTTTCATGGTTTTATCCTCCTTAATTATTTTATTCACTAATGTTTGTTGTTATATCTGAAGTTCAGGATGATCTGTAAGTTTCCTGAATCCATCATCTGGCATGAGGTAACATGGTATTTAAAATCAGGGTCCAGTATAATTTCCGAAAAATTAACATCCAAATCACCGTTCATTGATTCGTTAAGAATATCCCGATTGATCAAATGGGTCCGAATAGGCCGGAAGTAAAAATCAGGCGTGATGGTAGTTTCGATAATCAGATTATTCCCAGTAATAAGGGCATTTACAGATGATCCAATGATCTGGTTGCTTTTTAGAATTAGTGTGATACGATGTTTCCGGTTATCCTTTACGAAGTCAATTTTTTTGATTCCCAGTTGATTGGTTGCTTTTACCGGTTCGTATACCCGTGACAGACGATGATGCTGTTGATATATATTTTCATAAAACATGATGCTTAAGATTTAATAAATACTCACTTCATATTATTGGTGCAGGAATGTATGGAAGCCTGGTGGGAATTGATTTTCTCAAATCCTCATGGTCACAGCTTACCATCATAAACCGGTGGGGGGCGGTCAAGGAATAAAGGGCTCAGGAATGATGGACTTTGAGGTTTATTATGTTTCTTGATCAATACACTCTTATCATATTCCCGCCAAAGGGAGTGGCAACATGAGTCATTTTCCAATTCAGCAACAGTCACTCCGGTCATATAATCAAGCCAGAGCTTGTTTTTCATGATAACTGCTGAACCGAACTCCACGAAATCTGAATCTTTTTCTACGGGAATTATCGGATTCAAATTCAGGCCTGCCTGGATTATGGTAAAAAGAAAAATGATGGATCCTATTGTTGACAATAACCTCATAAATAGCTATGATTATTCAATGCAAAACTAATAGTACCAACCAGCATATGCTTTCTGAATGGCGTTAAAAAATCTTAATGGCAGTGTTAAAAAACCTTAATAAATCACGTGAACAAAAGCGGCACCTTGTCCCGGAGGATATTGAAAGAAAGATTACTTTGATGAGACTACTCCAGGTACTGGTCTTGATACTAGGGTGGTGATTAATTCTTTAGAATTTTATTACCTAAAATTGTTAAATTAAATCCTGTAAATGTAACATTCTACATAACAGGCAGACTAATTAGATAAAGAGCAGCCCAAAAATGTCAGCGAAAGAACAGCAATTCAAAAAGATCATTGGAGAAAATAACGATAGGATCCGCAGGGTATGTCATTATTATGCACCCAATGATGAAGAGTTCAAGGACATTTATCAGGAAGTGCTGATCAATATCTGGAAAAGCATGCATCGCTTCAGGGGAGAATCTGCCATGTCCACCTGGCTATACCGGATCGCCGTGAATACCTCATTGAGCTACACGGGGAAGGCATATAAAAGACTAAAGCTTCAAATTAATTTATTAGATCCCAACCTGAGTACCATTTTAGATGATCAGGCAATGGAACAGAAGCTTAAAAAAGAAGACATGATGGAGCTATTGCAGATCGAGCTGAACCAGTTGTCTGTAATTGACAAAGCATTGATGTCCCTTGTGCTGGAGGGTCTTTCCATGCGGGAGATATCAGACATCATTGGTTTGACAGAACCGAATGTCCGGGTGAGGATCCACCGGATTAAAGAATCTATAAAGAAGAATTTAAAAGACAGTGATTAACCCGGGAAGTAATCACTGAATACAACATAATTGGATAAAATTAAGTGTTATGGAAACCCTCATACAAAAACTGAAGACGGAAGATGAAAAATATCTGAGGATCAGCAGGAATTTTAAAGTACTATTCTGGATCATGATCATTTTTTACTCAGGCTTTTTTATCTTCAATCCTGACAAACAGTTATCCATTCTGGATCGGCTTGGTGGTGCTTGTTATGTTTTGACATTTACTGTTTTTTTACTGATCTACAGAAGTTATTACAAAGAATTAAAGTCGGTGGATTATAATTTGCCAACCACGGAAATGTTAAAAAATGTAATTAAGAGATATCGATTGTTTCAACCACGAACTGCTGCCAGTATCATCCCGATCATTTTATTGGATGGCGGCTTGACTCTCAATTTTATAGATCATTTTACTGATTTTGAAATGATCTACCGGATTTTAATAGTCCAGGCCTTCTATATTCCGGTCATGGCCATCGCATTCCTGATTGGAGTGAGATTCTGGTATAAGAAACACAAACCTCTAAGAGATAAGGCATCGGAACTTCTTAAAGATTTTGAACCATAAAAGTCCCCGTATAATTTCATATGACACATCACGATCACCCGGAATTTAGGATGCGCGTTTTATGTGTTCAACGTTTCATGTTATTTAAGTGGCAACGGCACGTCGTCACCAGATCTAATTCATTAAGGAATTCAGGATATAGTCTCTGGTCAGATCATATGGTGAAATGGACACTGGCGTTAAATAGTACCCGCAATTAAATAAAACGATCATTGCTTCTTCGGGAAATATATACATATACTGTTCTCCCCAACCGGCCGCCAAAAAAGATGCATATGTCTGACCATTCACCTGAAAATCCTGCATCCACCACTGGTATCCATATGCATGGGCCAGGGGGAGGGTCCTTCCATACGTATCAATGTGTTCAGTTATAGATTCTTCAATCCAATCTTCAGAAATAATTTGGTGTTCACCCCAATACCCATTATTTAAAAACAAATATCCAATCTTGGCCAGTTCCCGGGGCCGAAGAAACAAGCCACCTGATGCAAACAGGTACCCTCCTGGCAGGCTCTGCCAGACACCCCCTTCAATGTTTAAAGGATCAAATAAAAAAGTATTTCCAAATTCCAGTAAACTCATTCCGGCACATTCCTGAATGATAGCGCCGATCACATTGGTACCACCACTGTTATAAAGGAATTCTGATCCAGGCGATGAGATCAGGGGAAGTGACAATATGTATTCGATGGGATCATCTGAGAGGAATAATTGTACAACATTATTCCTGGGATCTTCATACGAATAGGAATTTTCATCCCACGTAAGACCGGATGACATGGTCAGAAGATGCTTCAGCGTAATATCCATTTTGTCGCCAGTTAATATATCGTCATAATCAGGCAAATAATGTACGACCTTATCTTCAATGTTTTCTACGAATCCTTCTTTAATGGCAGTACCCACAATAACCGAGGTTACCGTTTTACTCACAGATGCCAGATAGTGATCTGTTTCCCTTGTATACATGATGTAAGCACCGTCTGAACCAGGCGGATTCCCTGAGTAGAGGTAACCTTCAAAATACTCTTCAAAAACCAATTGTCCATCTTTAACGATCAGAATACTATGGATCTTGTGGTTACCATTAACGATATATTGCATCATGGTTCCGATAATTTCCGGGTTCATATTGACACTCTCAAGTGAATTTGTAGTCCAGCCATCAGCAGTTTGCTCCGGTACCTGATTGTATATCTGTTTATTTTCATGTTCCCTGCTACAGGTTGAGAAAACATAAAAAAATGCAAGCAACAAACCAATTCTGAGTATGTTATTCATTTCTATATCATTGATTATAAATGTTTTCTAAAATTTTTATGCCCCGCCAAACCCTTATTGGGGTATAAAAAAAATGCAGCGCTTTAAAAACTCTCAAAAACTTGCGATCTGCCAATATGTGGCCGGATGAATTAACTTGCCAGGGGGGTAGATATGTAAGTTACAAAGAAAATTTTGCCTGGTTGAAAAAAACATACGAAATATAAAGTGCATTTTGAGTGCATCCTGGAAATGGTATCAAATTTTGTCAGAAGAACATAGCGAATTGGTATGAAAATTGAATTTCATATTCTACAGGAGAGTACGTTTCTGATCCATACGATCATGAGCAGCCAGACATACCATCGGGGATCGAAAGCCTGCAAATCCAATAGTCTTATTGAGTTTCAGGCATCCAATAAGTGGGGGGTGACGCCTTCGGTATACAAATTTATAATCCCGGCATTTTTATTCTCGGTATTGGTTATCTGCGGTTGTGAAGTGGATCCCATCCGCATTACACCAGACCAGATAGAAGAAGGTTCATGGATGACGTATTCGCCGATACGGTGGACCCATGATGGTGACCCCTATTATTCTGATTATTGTATTGTATATAGCGATGGTGCAGAGTATGGTTTGAAACAGGATATAGGCCAATTTGCAGACATGAAATTCTCTGAAATAGTACATCTGTTCAATTTTAATGAATTGACAGACTTTCGATATCCTCCGGGTTATAATAAAATTGATGTGTATATCAATATGTTCCATGAAGAAAATATCGCTGCTGCATATTGGGGATCTATTTTTATAACCCTCCGATCGGCTCATGTTGACCTGAACAGATATGACTACCTCTTTAAACATGAGCTGACGCATGCTTTTGAGTTTCTGATTGAAGGCACAGTAAATTTGGGTACAGATGTTTGGTTTAAAGAAGGTATCGCCATTTATTGCGGTGGAGGATTGAATGGAATCACAGATGTTAATGATCTTGAAAATTGGATCAGCCGTAATGCCGAAGTTCCCGGACTGGGAAATCCAATCAGGATACATGTTTGGGAGGATTTTCCCCCCGATGCTGATATCACTGCATATTACTTCACCGTTTTTGATCTGACCATGAGATACTTTTTAGATCCTGATGGATT
>Ga0209536_100006808_pt1 | contig 17400 bp, 11 predicted proteins | sample DeeMarSeWOR28_12_FD_187461 | JGI IMG/M metagenome (GOLD analysis project Ga0209536, IMG submission 187461) | Marine sediment microbial communities from White Oak River estuary, North Carolina - WOR-2-8_12 (SPAdes) (version 2) | ecosystem: Environmental > Aquatic > Marine > Intertidal zone >... | reverse complement strand
GCTGAGTCATAATACCGACTTCAAAGGCCTCAATGAAGCTTTGGAAATCGGTCCGGATTCCACCCTGCTCTGTTTTAATACCGAAGGCGCCACTGATCCCGTCAACTACCGAAATATCATCTGGCATGGGCGCTATCCATCGCCTTAAGGATCCCGATTCAAGGGTCGCGGTAAAGGGATTCCGTAAAATATCTCAAGGAGAAAATTTCAATGACACAGGCTGACTTCGACAAAATCAATCAACTGGCCGAAAGCTATAAGCCCCAAATGGCCCAATTTCTGCGGGATATGATCAAGATGCCCAGCGAAAGCTGCCAGGAGAAGGCTGTTATTCTGCGGATCAAAGAAGAGATGGAAAAAGTTGGCTTCGATAAAGTCGAGATCGATCCCATGGGCAACGTTTTGGGCTATATCGGCAGCGGTAAGACTCTCATCGCCATGGACGCCCACATCGACACCGTCGGGGTGGGCAACATAGACAATTGGACGTTCGATCCCTACGAGGGCTATGAGGATGATGAGATCATCGTCGGCCGGGGCGCCAGCGACCAGGAAGGGGGCATGGCCTCTATGGTCTATGCCGGCAAGATCATCAAGGACCTGGGACTGGAAGGCGATTATACCCTGGTGGCCGTGGGCACCGTCCAGGAAGAAGATTGTGACGGATTGTGCTGGCAGTATATTATCAAGGAATCCGGTTTGAAGCCGGAATTCGTGATTTCCACCGAGCCAACCGATGGCGGGATCTACCGCGGGCAGCGTGGCCGCATGGAGATCAAAGTAGAAGTCAAAGGCGTCAGTGCCCATGGATCAGCCCCTGAGCGGGGTGACAATGCCATCTTTAAAATGGGCCGCATTCTGGGGGAGCTGGAAGCGCTTCACGGCCGCCTCAAAGATGATGCCTTTCTGGGCAAGGGCTCTCTGACCGTCTCAGAAATTTTTTACTCCTCCCCATCGCGCTGCGCCGTGGCCGATGGATGCGTCATCTCCATTGACCGCCGCCTGACGGCCGGTGAAGACAAAGAGCTGGCCCTGCGTCAGATCCGGGATCTTCCAGCAGCCAGGGCCGCCGGGGCGGAAGTCTCCATGTACACCTATGACAAACCTTCCTACACCGGGCTGGTTTACCCCACGGACTGCTATTTTCCCTCCTGGACCATTGAAGAAGACAGTCCGGTAACCCGGGCCGCGGCAGAAACCTACAGCGCTTTGTTTAATCAGAAACCCCACGTGGACAAGTGGACCTTCTCTACCAACGCGGTCTCCATCACGGGAATGTTCGGCATCCCCTGCATCGGTTTCGGTCCCGGCAAGGAAGCCGAAGCCCATGCTCCCAACGAAAAGACCTGGAAGGCCGATCTGGTGCGCTGTGCCGCTTTTTATGCCGCCATGCCCAGGATCTATCTGGCCAGAAAGGAGGGCTGATCCATGGAGGCCAAACTCGCCTTTATCGCCATTGGCGGCAATTCCCTTATCAAAAGCAAAAATTTGCAAACTGTGGCGGATCAGCATCATGCCATCCGCGACACGGTCTCACATGTGGCCGATCTTATCGAGCAGGGCTACCAGGTGGTCATCTCGCATGGCAACGGCCCCCAGGTGGGATTTATTATGCTGCGCTCAGAGGTGGCCCGGCGGGAGACCGGCCTTCATCTGGTACCCCTGGTCAATGTCGTGGCCGACACGCAAGGCTCCATAGGTTACCAGATCCAGCAGAGCCTGAACAATGAACTGGCCGCCCGCGGCCAAAAGGGCCAGAGCGTGACCGTGGTCACACAGGTGGTGGTGGACAAAGAGGACCCGGGCTTTAAGAATCCGGCCAAACCCGTGGGCGAATTTTACGATGCAGATCAAATTGAAAATATCCGCCGGGATTATCCCGACTGGAGCCTGGTGCCAGATGCCGGTCGCGGTTTCCGCCGCGTGGTCCCATCCCCGGAACCCCTGGAGGTGGTGGAACGCCCGGTGATCGAATCCCTGTTAAAGAGCGGTTATCACGTGGTGGCTGCGGGCGGCGGCGGTATTCCGGTGGTGCGCACAGATCAGGGGCTTGAAGGTGTCGACGCGGTGGTCGACAAAGACCTGGCTTCGGCAATGCTGGCCTGCCAGCTCGGCGCCGACCTGCTGATCATCTCAACGGCCGTGGAGCAGGTGGTTCTAAACTTCGGCACGCCCGATGCCAGAGGAATCGATAAGATGACCGTAGACGAGGCGGAGCAATACATTGCCGAGGGTCATTTCGCCCCGGGCAGCATGCTTCCTAAAATCCAATCCGCCCTGCGCTTTTTAAAAAACGGAGGACATGAAGTGATCATCACCGCACCGGAGTTTATCAAAGCGGCGGTAAACCAGGGCAAGGGGACCCATATTGTGCCCTGACAGCACCCTGTCACCGAAAATGATCACCCCATACATAGGCAATCCGCTCAAAACGACAACCAACCAAGAGCGATAAAGGAGCCCATCACCATGGATTCAGTCAAAATCAAGCAGATGATCAAACAACTGGCCATACTCAGCTTCCAGAATATGTATCTGGACGATTTTCTGTTGACCTGGGAGAAAAGCGATGATGAGGTCCAGGCCACATTCCTGGTGGCGGATATCTTGCGGGGTCTGCGGGAACAAAATATCTCCAGTCGCATTTTTGACAGCGGTTTAGGGATTTCCCTTTTCCGGGATCAGTCCACCCGGACCCGCTTCAGCTTTGCCAGCGCCTGTAACCTGTTGGGCTTGACCGTGCAGGATTTCGATGAGGGCAAATCCCAGGTGGCCCACGGTGAAACGGTCCGCGAGACCGCCAACATGGTCTCCTTTATGGCGGACATCATCGGTATTCGGGATGACATGTACATCGGCAAGGGCAACGCCTACATGCGGGAAGTCTCCCGGGCGGTGCAGCAGGGATTTGACGAGAACGTTTTGGAGCAGCGACCGACCCTGGTCAATCTGCAATGTGATATTGACCATCCCACCCAGACCATGGCCGATATGCGCCACATCCTAAACCATTTTGGCGGGGCGGATAACCTCCACGGCAAGAAGTTGGCCATGACCTGGGCCTACAGCCCTTCCTACGGTAAACCCCTTTCCGTTCCCCAGGGCGTTATCGGCCTGATGACCCGCTTCGGCATGGATGTCGTTCTGGCGCATCCCGAGGGATACGAAGTGATGCCGGAAGTGGAGACCGTTGCTCAGACCAACGCCGCCCGGAGCGGAGGCGGTTTCAGTAAAACCAACTCCATGGCCGAAGCCTTTGAGGGCGCCCACATCGTTTACCCCAAAAGCTGGGCTCCTTTCGACGCCATGAAAAAGCGCACCGACCTTTATGGCAAAGGTGATTTCGACGGCATCGACGCCCTGGAAAAGGAACTTCTGGATCAAAACGCCCAGCACAAGGATTGGGAATGCAGCGAACAGCTGATGGCCACCACCGGCGAAGGCAAAGCCCTTTACATGCACTGTCTGCCCGCCGACATCAGCGGTGTGAGCTGCAAAGAAGGAGAGGTTGAAGCCAGTGTCTTCGACCGCTACCGTGTCCCCATGTACAGGGAGGCCAGTTATAAACCCTATATCATTGCCGCCATGATTCTACTCAGCAAAATCAAACATCCTGTCGAAACCTTAGCGGGTCTGCTGGAAAAGGCTGCGCCCCGCATCAATGGGTAGCGGATCGAAAGGAAAATAAACACATATGGCAAGCAAGCCAGGAGACCGGAGCAATGATAACTTTTTTACTAAATGGTCAGACGACTGAATATGCCGGCGACGAAAAACGGTCGCTGCTGTCTTTTTTGCGTGAAGATCAAGGCATTACTTCCGTCAAGGACGGCTGTTCCGGGCAGGCCGCCTGCGGGGCCTGCCTGGTCGAGCTGGATGGCAAACCCGCCCTGGCCTGCTCCACACCCATGAAACGGGTGGCGGATAAGAAGGTTGTGACCATTGAAGGTTTTCCGGAAAACGTCCGGCGCACACTGGGACGGGCATTTGTGGCTGAAGCCGCCGTACAGTGCGGTTTTTGCACACCGGGGATCATCGCGCGTGCCAAGATCTTGTTGGAGAACGACCCCGATCCCAGCCGTGAGGAGGTCGTCAAAGCCTTGAAAGCCAATGTTTGCCGCTGCACCGGTTACGTGAAAATCGTGGATGCAATCCTGCTGGCTGCGAAAGCACTGCGGGAGAACAGCGATATTCCCTGGGAGAAACGCACCGGCATCGGCGTTTCCTATCCTAAGGTGGAAGGTTACGAAAAGGCGCTGGGTACCGGACCCTATATCGATGACATGACAATGGAAGGGTTGTGTTACGGGGCGCTGAGATTCAGCGACCATCCGCGAGCCGTTGTCCGGCAAATTGATGGTTCCGGTGCTGAAAAAATGGACGGTGTGATTCGGGTCTTTAGCGGGAACGACATCCCGGGGAAACGCTATCAGGGCTTGATCGAAAAGGATTGGCCCATGATGGTATTAGAGGGGGAGACCACCCGCTATATCGGTGATGTGTTGGCCTGTGTGGTGGCGGACAGCGAGAAGACCGCCCGTGAGGCCGTTGATGATATAAAGGTGGAATATCAGGTGCTTGAGCCCCTGACCGATATGATCCAGGCCGCCGACAGTGAAGTGCGGGTCCATGAGGGCGGCAATCTGCTCAAGAAAACCGTAATCCGTCGCGGTGAGCCGGTGGATGATGTTTTTGAACGATCCGCCTACGTGGTGGAAGGCGTTTTTGAGACCCCCTTTGTGGAGCATGCTTTTCTGGAAACCGAGGCCAGTATCGCCCAGCCGGACGGCCGGGGCGGACTGAAAGTGTACTCCCAAAGCCAGGGAATCTATGCCGACCGCGAACAGATCGCCTCCCTGCTGAATCTGCCCCTGGAAAAAGTGGATGTGATCCAGGTGTCCGCCGGGGGCGGCTTCGGCGGTAAGGAGGATCTTACGGTCCAGCACCATGCCGCGCTATGCGCCATGGCGTTGCAGCGTCCGGTCAAGGTGCGCCTGAATCGTCCCGAATCCATCCGCATGCACCCCAAACGCCATAAGACCCACATGACCTACAAGCTGGCCTGTGACGAAAAAGGATTGCTCACCGCCCTGTGCGCCAGAATTATCGGTGACACCGGGGCCTATGCCTCGGTGGGCGGAGAGGTGGTGGCCCGCACCGGAACCCACGCCGCCGGATCCTATCATGTGCCCAGCGTGGATGTGGTGGCCAGCGCCTATTATACGAACAATCCGCCTGCCGGCGCCTTCCGCGGATTTGGCGTCAACCAGTCCAACTTTGCCATGGAATCCATGATGGATGAGCTATGCGCCAAGGGCGGCTTTGACCGCTGGCAGTTTCGCTACGACAACGCCCTGGATACGGGCCGTATGACCACAACCGGCCAGGTATTGGGTAAGGGCATTGGTCTGCGCCAATGTCTGCTGGCCCTCAAGGAGGCATTTAACGCCAACACACACACCGGTCTGGCCTGCGCCATCAAAAATTGCGGCATCGGAAATGGCCTGGAGGAGGTCAGCGAGACCCGCATCAAAATCATCGCCCCCGATCAGATTGAGTTGCACCACGGCTGGACGGAAATGGGGCAGGGCCTTCACACCGTGGCGCGACAGGTGTTGGCCGAAGTGGCGGGCCTGGATGATTCCGTATCCATTGAGGTGAAAGCTTCCACCGGGGCCCACGCCACCAGTGGCACCACGACGGCCAGCCGTGGCACGGCCCTGCTGGGCAATTCGACCATTCAGGCGGCTGAAAAGCTCAAAGCGGATTTGCAGGACCGATCCATGGCGGATCTGGTGGGCAAGGAATACTTTGGCCGCTACGTTGTCAACTGGACCACCCGTCATGACGTAGACGGCGAAGTTATCAGCCACTTCTCCTATGGATTTGCCGCCCATCTGGCCATTTTGGATGCAGACGGAAAATTGCAGAGTGTGCATGCGGCCCATGATGCCGGCACGGTCATCAACCCGGCGCTGTTTGAAGGCCAGGTCCATGGCGGCGTGGTCATGGGAATGGGCTATGCCCTCAGCGAGAATTTTCCCCTGAAAGCCGGCCAGCTCACCTCCAGCCGGATGTCCAAACTGGGGCTTCCCAAAGCCAAACACGTGCCTGAAATCAAGGTGATCAGCGTTCACGCTCCGGATCCCGTAGGACCCTTCGGAGCCAAGGGCGTGGGTGAAATCGGCACCATACCCACAGCACCGGCCATTGCGAATGCCTATTGTCAATATGACGGCGTGCGGCGCTATTGCCTGCCGCTTGCGCCTCTCAAAAAAGATAAGTAAAAGCAGAAAAGACACGTCAACCCAAGTAGGTGCAATCATGACCTTATACTTAAAAGATGCGACATTTATCCATTGGGAGAGTTTTGACATCAGTCAAACGAACCTGGCCGTTGAGCCCGGTCTTCAGGGCGGCATCCGCCGGCTGGAGAAAATCCCGCAAGAAGACGGACTCACCGCCCGGGATCGCATTATCGACTGCAGGGGCAAGCTGGTGACCAAATCCTTTGGCTGCGGCCACCACCACATTTACTCCACCCTGGCGCGGGGGATGCCGGCGCCCCGGAAGATCCCAACCGATTTTACGGAAGTTCTGCAATACATCTGGTGGCACATTGACAAGCGTCTGGATCTTGAGATGATCGAGGCCAGCGCCCTGGCTTCAGCCTTATACTGCGCCAAAAACGGGGTTACCTTTGTGATTGACCACCACGCCTCGCCCTTTGCCATTACCGATTCTCTTCCCACCATCGCCAATGCCTTTGACCGGGTGGGGATTGCCCACATGCTCTGCTATGAGATCTCCGACCGGGACGGGGAAGGTCCTCGTGAAGAGGGGCTGGCCGAGACGGACAGCTTCCTGGCCGCGGGTCATCAGGGGCACGTGGGATTGCATGCCTCCTTTACCGTGGGTGATGAACTTCTCAGCAAGGCCGTCGAGCTGGCCCGCAAACACGATACCGGACTGCACGTCCACGTGGCCGAAGACCGGGCCGACCAGGAAGATGCTCTGGCCAAATACGGCAAGCGAGTGGTGGAGCGCTTTCATGACGCGGGGGCTTTGGAGCTGACCAAATCCATTCTGGGCCACTGTATTCACCTGTCGGATCGTGAAAAGCAGCTTCTGGCCGACTCCGGTGTCTGGGTGGTGCAGAACGTAGAGAGCAATCAGAACAACAACGTGGGCCTGGCCGGCTACGCGGATCTTGGCGCTCGCATGATGCTGGGTACCGACGGTATGCACTGCGACATGTTGAGAAGCGCCAAGGCGGCCTTTCTGGTGGGCCAGGCCACCGAAGGCATCGGCTTCGACGGCATCTATGGGCGCTTTCGCAATGTGCATCGCTACATCCAGAAATTCGGCAGCCAGGGAGACGGCGACAACAACCTGGTGGTTCTGGATTATGACGCCCCCACCGACCTGACCCAGGAGAACTTTCTGGGCCATTTTATCTATGGCATCGATGCGCGCCACGTGGAAAGCGTGATCTCTCAGGGGCGGCCGATCGTTGCAAACCGGCAGGTGCTGAGCGTGGACGAAAAAGAAGTGCTGGCCCATGCCAGGGCCATGGGCCGCAAGCTCTGGGAAAAGATGTAGGCCCGGGGGAATCGCCATTATCCATGCAGGCGTTTTTGGTTAAAAGCGGTCTGATGGTCACCGCCGCTGAAACCATCCAAGCAGCGCACCGATTAAGGAGGCCACAATGACAAGCGATAAGTTATGGGGATGCAATATTGAGACCCTGGTCAAATGGATTTTCGAAGATGAACAAAAGGGACATATCTTCGGTATCCACAAAGATCTGTTCTTTGTCCCGAAACGGACACATCCTTTCAGGATGCATCGTTACGGGCAACTGCTGGAAACCCCCCTGGGGGTGGCTGCCGGGCCCCACACCCAGCTTTCCCAGAACCTGGTTGCCGCCTGGCTGACGGGCGCCCGTTATCTGGAACTCAAGACCGTCCAGGTGCTGGATGAACTGGAGGTGAGCAAGCCCTGCATCGATATGGCCGATGAAGGCTACAATTGCGAGTGGTCCCAGGAGCTGAAATTGGACCAATCCTTTGACGAATACCTCAACGCCTGGATCGTGCTTCATATTCTTAAAGACAAGTTCGGCTGGGGATCTGCTGACGAGTCGGGCTTTATATTCAACATGAGTGTGGGCTACAATCTGGAAGGGATTCAAAGTCCCACAGTGCAGCGCTTTTTGGACCGCATGGCCGATTGCGCCAAAGAAAAGGAGCAAAAGATCGTGCGCCTGGCCCATATCTATCCCCGGATCAAGAAGCTGCATATTCCCGACTGCATGTCCAACAATGTCACCGTTTCCACCATGCACGGCTGCCCGCCGGGCGAGGTGGAAAAAATAGGCCGCTATTTTGTGGAGGACCGCAAACTTCACACCACCATCAAACTCAATCCCACCCTGCTGGGAGCCGAGGGGGTGCGCGGAATCCTTAATGATAAGCTCGGTTACAAGACCCGGGTTCCCGACCTGGCTTTTGACCACGACCTGAAATATCCCGACGGCGTGGCCCTAATCGGCTCCCTGATGGAAAGCGCCCGCAGGGTGGGTGTGGCCTTCAACATCAAGCTGACCAACACCCTTGAGACCCAAAACCAGGATCAAAATTTACCTAAAAACGAGCAGATGGTCTACATGAGCGGCCGCTCCCTGCATCCCATCAGCATCAATCTGGCCGCCCGCCTGCAGGCGGAATTTCAAGGAGCGCTGGATATTTCCTTCTGCGCGGGAATTGACTACACCAATGTCGCCCCGGTACTGGCCTGCAATTTAAAGCCCATTACCGTCTGCTCCGACCTTCTTAAACCCGGTGGCTACGGCCGCCTGTCCCAATATATTGAAAAACTCAACGAGGCATTCAGCTCTGCAAACGCCCGGACCATCGATGCGTTCGTCGTGGCCCACGGCAGGGGTCATCAGGATCCGGTCCAGGCCGGTTGGGAAAATTTAAAACAATATGCGGGGGCCGTGGTGGAGGGTGCCAGATACAAAAAAGAGCACTTCCCCTTTGAGACCATCAAGACCCACCGCGAACTGGGAACCTTCGACTGCATCGGCGCCCCCTGCATGGCCACCTGCCCGGCTACCCAGGATATCCCCGGCTACATGTACTACACGGCCCGGGGTGACTACGCCAGGGCATTGCAGGTGATATTAGAAACCAATCCCTTTCCCCGTATCCAGGGTATGGTCTGCGATCACGTGTGTGAGACCAAGTGCACCCGCATCAACTATGACGATCCCCTGCTGATCCGGGAGATTAAACGCTTTGTGGCCCAGACCGCCGAGACGGTACCGCCGCTAAAACCCGCCCGGCCCAACGGCATCAAAGTGGGGATCATCGGTGCCGGTCCTTCGGGCCTTTCCTGTGCCCATTTCCTGTCATTGCGGGGCTTTGAAGTGGAGATCTTTGAGAAAAAAAAGATGGCAGGGGGCTGGGCCTCGGATGCCATCCCCACCTTTCGGCTGGATGATGAGAGCATCCGCAAAGATATCGACGCCATTTTGGAACTGGGCGTTCCCATCCATTACGGGGCGGCCATCGATCGCGCCAGATTTGAAAAGATGAGAAAAACCTTCGACTATCTCTACATCGCTGTCGGCGCCCAGGAGGGCATTGAGCTGGGTATCCCCGGAGAAGAGGCCGTCGGCGTCATGGATCAATTGGAATTTCTGAGCCGGGTCCGCCGGGGGGAGAAACCTGAACTGGGCCGGCGCGTGGCGGTGATCGGCGGCGGCAATTCGGCCATGGATGCGGCGCGAACCGCCAAACGTCTGGTCGGCCCGGAGGGTGAAGTGAGTGTCATCTACCGGCGCACCCGGGAGGAGATGCCGGCCGCGCCTGAAGAGATCCAGGCCATGATCGACGAGGGCGTCAAGCTGGTGGAGCTGACCGCCCCCGAGTGCATGCTCATGGAAGACGGACGGGTCACATCCAATGTCTGCTTCCGGATGAAGCTGGGGGAAAAGGACGCCAGCGGCCGGCCCCGGCCGATAAAAATCGACGGCTCTGAATTCGAATTGGATGTGGACAGCGTCATCTCGGCCATCGGTCAACGGGTGAACGTCGATTTTTTTCCTGAAGAGAAACTCGAGATCAATCCGGCCACCCATGAGACCCAGCTGGAAAAAGTGTTTGCCGGTGGAGATGCGGTGCGGGGCGCGTCCACCCTGATAAAAGCCATCGCCGATGGAAGACATGTGGCCGATTCTATCTCACGGCGAGCGATTAAGGACTACCCGTTTCCCGGGAGCGCATTGACGAAAACGCCTGATGTGGCGTCCTTGCGCAAAAAGAAAGCCCGGCGTCAGCCAGGCGCCCTGCCGCCGGAGATCGGGTTAGCAGAGCGCTCCGGCTTTGACATGGTCATCCAGACCCTGGACGAGGCGACCGCCCGGGGGGAAGCGGCTCGCTGCCTGCAGTGTGATGCGCTTTGCAGCGTCTGCGTATCGGTGTGCCCCAACCGCGCCAACGTGGAATTTGAAATGGAACCGGTTGTCTTTACCGTCCAGCAGGCTGTTCGGGGTCCCGACGGCATCGAAATTATCGACCTGGAACCCGAGCGCATCAGCCAACAGTACCAGGTACTCAATATCGGCGATTACTGCAACGAGTGCGGTAACTGCGCCACCTTTTGTCCCACCCGTGGTGCGCCTTATCAGGATAAGGCCAAGTTTCACCTGACCCGCGAGAGCTTCGACTCCGCCCGCCTGGGCTATCACTTCACAGCCGAGGATCGGCTGGTATTCAAAGATGACAACCAGCAGGCGTCACTCCGCATTGATTCTGATGGTTACACCTATGAAAGCAAGCTGTTCAAAGCGATCCTCAAGCGGGATTATTCCGTGCGACAGGTAAAGCTTAAAAACGGCGCCTCCGCGGAGGTCAGTCTGCGGCCTGCGGCTCACATGGCCATTTTGGCCAATGCCGTCCAGGGGGTGGCGCCCTTGAACCTCAGTCGGAAACCGAAGCAGTAGCGCCGCAAAAGGGAAAATCGCATTGCCGGTGAAACGATACACCACCCCTTTGAAAGGAGGAGACTGAAATGACCCCAGAGAACAGCGCAACACCTCAAAACCAACATGACCCCAACTACATGCCGCCCTTGAAACGCGCCATTCCCCTCGGGCTCCAGCATGTGCTGGCCATGTTCGTGGGCAACATCACCGTACCGATTATCATCGCGGGCCTTCTCGGGGTTACCCCGGAGGAAAAGGTGTTCCTGATTCAGGTGGCCATCTTCATCTCCGGTGTGGCCACCTTTATCCAAACCATCGGGGTGGGGCCCGTGGGAGCCAAATTGCCCATCGTCCAGGGCACCAGTTTCGGGTTTTTGCCCGTTTCCATTCCCATTGCCAAAACCTTTGGCCTGGGAACCCTTTTCGGCGGAGCGCTTTTTGCCGGTATTGTGCAGTTTGGCCTGGGGGTGATCCTCAAAAAAATCCGTCACTGGTTTCCGCCCATCGTCACAGGCGTTGTGGTTCTGGTAATCGGGATATCCCTGATGAAGGTGGCCCTGATTTATGCGGGCGGAGGAAAATGGTTGATGGACAACAAGCCTGAACTGTTTGCCAGCGGGAAACAGCTTTTTTTAGCCATAACAGTCCTGTTGGTCACCCTGGGCATCCATCAATTCGCCAAAGGATTTTTGGCCATGGCCTCCATTTTGAGCGGCCTGGTGGTGGGCTACCTGCTGGCCATTCCTCTGGGCATGGTCAATTTTGACGCCGTCGCCGATGCGGCCTGGTTTGCGTTTCCCACGCCTCTAAAGTTCGGTATCAATTTTAATGTGGCCACCCTGCTGGGTATGGGTATCATGGCCCTGATCACCACCATCGAATCGGTGGGGGACATCGCCGGCATCACCATTGGCGGTGCGGGCCGCGAACCCACCGACAAGGAACTTTCCGGCGGTATCATGGCCGATGGGGCGGGCACAGCGCTGGCCTCGATTTTTGGCGCCCTGCCCAACACCTCCTATTCCCAGAACGTCGGCGTGGTGGCCTTTACCGGTGTGATCAGCCGCCATGTGGTGACGATCGGCGCCGTCTTTCTGGTGCTGGCCGGGTTGATTCCCAAACTGGGGGCGGTGGTCTCGGCCATGCCCCAGGCTGTTCTTGGCGGTGCCTCCATCGTGATGTTCGGAATGATCGCTGCCGCCGGCGTAAAGCTGTTGGCTCAAGAAGAACTTAACCGCCGCAACATGCTGATTATCGCCATCAGTTTGACGTTTGGCATCGGTCTGCCGCTGGCCCCGGAGTTTGTGCAGTATTTCCCGACGCAACTGGCTGTTGTCCTGGAGTCCGGAATCGTGCCGGCCGGTGTATTTGCTTTGATTATGGAGCGCATCTTGCCGCGAGAGAAGGGTGCGGGTGGTCGTTGACGCTGCGAATGCTGAAAACAATTTTGGCGAGTGCCCGATGTCCGATGTGGTGGTCAGTTCCAGACGAATTCTGTCAGAAAAAATGCCGGCTATGACTCTTATGGCTGTCCCTGCTTGATATCCACTATGGGTTGTACAAACCGGGATTCGGTATCCCAGGGAAACAAAATCCAGGTGTCCTGGCTGACCTCGGTGATGAAGGTGTCCACCAGCGGTCGCCCCTCCGGCTTGGCATAGACGGTGGCAAAATGGGCTTTGGGCAGCATTTCTCTGACGATACGGGCGGTCTGCCCGGTATCCACCAGATCGTCTACCAGAAGCCAGCCCTCGCTGTCGATTGTAACCGGTTTCAGTATCGTGCTGGCGCCCTTGTCCCGTCCTTCATAGCTGGAAATGCAGACGGTATCCACCAGGCGGATTTCCAGTTCGCGCGCAATAATAGAGGCCGGCACCAGGCCGCCCCGGGTAATGGTCACGATGCCTTTCCAGTCCTGCATATCCACCAATCGCCAGGCCAGAGCCTTTGAATCGCGATGCAGCTGCTCCCAGGATATCGGAAAGGTCTTCGTATAGTGTTCAGTCGTTGTGCTCATTTTTTGCCTCAAAATTTAGCCGTTCATTATTTGTTGTTGGTTATCAGTGCAGCATGGATTTTCTATTTCGAATAACAAATAACCAATAACGAATAACAAATAGCTTGCGCTTAACCAAAGCGGAAGCTATTTATCTTCCCGCATATAAGATTTGGCCAGCGCGCTGGGCGCGCCCACGCGTTTGCTGAGTGCTTCCCACCAGGTTAAAATGACCAGGACAAAAACAGTCGCCAGGTAAGGCATCATATTTAAAAAGGCGGCCGGGATGTTGGTTCCGGATGCCTGCAGCCTGAACTGCACGGCATTGATGCCGCCGAAAAGAATGGCGCCCCAGACGGCGCGGGCGGGGTTCCACATCGAAAAGATCACCAGTGCGATGACGATCCAGCCTCTGCCGCCGGTGATATTTTCGGTCCACCCCGGAGCGTAGGACAGTGACAGATGAGCGCCGCCGATGCCCACCAGCATCCCGCCGAGGATGGTGTAAAGATAGCGTGTGCGCGCAATATTAATTCCCATGGCATCAGCCGTCTGCGGATTTTCGCCCACCGCCCGCAGATTCAATCCACTGCTGGTTTTATAAAGGTAGTACCAGCCGACCGGCAACAGGAGATAAACGATATAGGTCATCACATCCTGATTAAAGACGGCGCCGATGATCGGCAAATCGCTCAGGAGCGGTACGGCGATGGGCTCGAATTTGGGGCCCACCAGCCCGACCAGATAACCTCTGTTTGATTCCGGGCCCAGCCGCTGGCCGAGAAAACTGGCCATCCCCGATCCAAACAGGGTGATGCTTAAACCGCTGACCACCTGATTGGCCCGCATGGTAATCGATAAAAAGGCATGAATACCGGCCAGGGCCCCGCCCGCCAGCATGGCCACCAGGATAGCCAGAAACAGGCTGCCGGTGTGATAGACGGTGGCAAAAGACGTTACCGCGCTCATTAGCATCATGCCCTCAACGCCCAGGTTTAGAATTCCCGACCGTTCGGTATAAATTTCTCCGACGGTGGCGTACATCAGAGAGGTCCCCGAGCGCAGGGTGATGGCGACCAGTGATGTTAACAGTTCGATCATATGTTTACTTCCAGATGTCAGAGGTCAGAGGTCAGAAGACAGAAAACGTTTGAACGATTTATCCACCAGTTTTTGCCATCTGTATTCTGTCCTCTGTTTTCTGACCTCTGCTTGCCACGGCGTAGCTCGTCAGAGCGAAACCGGGTCTTCTGTTATCCGCCCGATGGGGCCTCCCTTGCCTTGGTTCTAATGATGCGCAATCTGTATTCGGTAAAAAGAGACCCCGCCAGCATGGGGAAAAGCAGCATGCCCTGCAACACGAGGCCCATGGCCGCCGGCAGGCCCATCATCATCTGGACCTGGTCTCCCCCGACCAGAAGGGCGGCAATTAACAGGGCGACAAATATGGCCGCAATGGGATTGAGTTGCGCCAGCCAGGCCACAATGATGGCCGTGTACCCATAACCGATGGAAAGCCCCTGCTGCAATCTGCGTGAGATCCCGGTGACCTCACAGACCCCGGCCAGCCCGGCCAGGGCGCCGGCCAGCAGTAAGGCGATCATGATGTTTTTGGCGATGTTAATCCCCTGGGTCTGGGCGGCGCCCGGATTGTTGCCGATGACCTGAAGTTCGAAACCCCAGCGCGTGCGGTTGAGAACAAACCAGAGCACCAGAGCCAGAACCAGCGCGAAGATCAGCCCCAGATGGGCGCGACCGGCAATTCGCGGCAGCCAGGTGAAATCCGGAAACTGCGGTGTGCCGGGAAAGCCGAAGCCCTGGGGGTCGCGCCATGGCCCGTAGTAGAGATGCTCTGCCAAAAGAATCGCCACGTAATTGAGCATCAAGGTGGTCAGCACCTCATCAACCTTTAAGCGGACCTTGAGCAGGGCCGGGATGCCGGCCCAAAAAGCCCCCGCGAGCATACCCACCAGGATGGCCAGTGGCAAAATCATCCAGGACGGCAGAAAAGGGGACCAGAACAGCGCCACCCAGGTTGCAGCGATGCCGCCCAGGGTCAGCTGGCCTTCGGCGCCGATATTCCAGAATTTTAGTCGGAAGGCGATCAATACGCCCAAACCGGTGAGCATGAGCGGTGTGGCCTTCACCAGCGTTTCGGTGAAATTCGGCCATGACCCGAAAGCGCCCTTAAACATGGCCATAAACGTTACAAAAGGGTTGGCTTTGAAAATGGCCAGCAGGATAGCCGTTAAAATCAGCGAGATCAGAAAAGACACCAGCGGAACCAGAAAAAGCGCTTTGCGCGAAAGTGTTTTTCGTTTTTCAAAAACCAGCCTCATAGTGCAAGCTCCAAAGCGGGTGAGCTAAAATCGAACCGGTCGGGCTCTAATTCGAAGCGATAATTATAAAAACTGGAATGTTGGCATATTGGAATAATGGAAAATTGGGTTCAGGAATTGGATGAAGTCGATTAATTGCGTTTGTAATGAAGCGGATCTTGCTTGAATTAAAAAATGCATTATTCCATCATTCCATTGTTCCATTATTTCAGCATCATGCTGCTGTTTCTTCCAGTCTGACGCCGGCCATCATCATTCCCAGACGTTCGATATCGGCCTCGGCAGACGGAAGGATGCCCATGATTTTGCCTTCAAACAGCACGGCGATTCTGTCTGCTACGGTGACCAGTTCTTCAAGGTCTTCGGACACCAGCAAAACAGCGCTGCCCGCTTCGCTCTGGGCAATCATTTGTTTGCGCACGAATTCGGTGGCGCCCACATCCAGACCTCTGGCCGGGTATGCGGCAATCAGCACGCCGCGACAGGCATCGATCTCTCTGGCCAGAATGGTTTTCTGAATATTGCCTCCGGAAAGAAATTTGGCGTGCGTATGCGGGGTGGGCGTATCGATGCGAAACAGATCGATCATGCGCCGGGCCAGCTCGAGGATGCGGGCAGGGTGCAAAAACCCCTTTTTGACCAGAGGGGGCTTGCGATAGCATTTCATGGCCAGGTTGTTGGCCACACTCATATCGCCGGCAACGCCCCTGGCGATCCGGTCGGCCGGAATATGGCTGACGCCGGAATTAATAATCTCCAGAGGCGTTTTATTGGTCTTGTTTTCATTAAAAATACGGATGGTTCCGCCGCTGACCCTGCGAAGGCCCGTGAGAATTTCGACCAGCTGCGTCTGGCCGTTTCCGGCCACTCCGGCAACTCCGAAGATCTCGCCGGAACGAATGCTGAAAGAAATTGCGCTAAGGGCCGGCAGCCCCTTGTCGTCATTTGCGCTGACATCCGTTAGCTCGAGAGCGATATCGCCCAGCCGGCGTTCCTTTTTTTCGAGCCGAAAAAGCACGTCCCTCCCCACCATCAAACGGGCCAACTCCTGGGGGTTGGTCTGGCCGGTTTGTTTAACAGTGACCAGGCGGCCTTTGTTTAACACCCGGACCCAGTCGGAAAATGCAATGACCTCTTCCATTTTATGGGTGATAAAGATGGCCGATTTGCCTTCACGGGTCATCTGCTGCAGAATTCCGTTGAGCTCTTTTGATTCCTGCGGTGTGAGAACGGCCGTAGGTTCATCCAGAATCAGAATTTCAGCGCCGCGGTAGATGAGCTTTAAAATTTCAACTCGCTGTTGCTCACCGACGCTCAGCTGCCAGATGCGACTTTCGGGGTCGACCTGAAGATTGTATCGCTTCGACAGCTGCCGGATGCGGTCATGGACATCGGCCATGTCCGGTACAAACGGCAGGTCGGGCAATCCCAGGATGATATTTTCCGCCACCGTCATGGTGTCCACCAGCATGAAGTTCTGGTGAACCATGCCGATGCCGAGCAGCATGGCGTCCCGCGGCGAATCGATCTCGACGCGTTTGCCGCGGATAAAAATTTCACCCTCGTCGGCCCGGTACATGCCGGCCAGGACATTCATCAGGGTGCTCTTGCCCGCGCCGTTTTCGCCCAGCAGGGCCAGAACCTCACCGGGATAAAGCTCAATATCCACGTCTTCGTTGGCCACCACATTGGGGAACCGCTTGGTGATCCCCTTCATTTCCAGAATCGGCGTTTTGGTTTCGTCTGACATGGCTTCTGGATGATCAGGTGTTTGTCTGAAAGATAGTCTCACGCAAAGCCGCCAAGGCGCAAAGACTTTTTATAATAGTTGTATTTTAGAAAAGGTCTCACGCAAAGTCGCCAAGGCGCAAAGATTAAAAAGTTTTTTAAAAAAGAGAAAAGGGTAAAAAGTGGTTTTAAAAGTTTAGATTACGCCCGATGGCACGTCGCAATCACAAAACATTTAGTTGAAAAAGTGGATTTTAAAGTGCCAGATTATTCCCGAGGGCAAGGCGCAAGCCGGTTCGAAAGCGGAGCATACACGATAGTATGTGAACATTTCGAACCGGCTT
>Ga0209536_100006807_pt1 | contig 17400 bp, 17 predicted proteins | sample DeeMarSeWOR28_12_FD_187461 | JGI IMG/M metagenome (GOLD analysis project Ga0209536, IMG submission 187461) | Marine sediment microbial communities from White Oak River estuary, North Carolina - WOR-2-8_12 (SPAdes) (version 2) | ecosystem: Environmental > Aquatic > Marine > Intertidal zone >... | reverse complement strand
TTTTCCATTGCTTCGGGATCATACGCCTGAACCTTTGCGCCAGCTTTAAGTAATTCATCAATATTGTACAGGGAAGGTGCTTCTCTTATATCGTCCGTATAAGGTTTAAAAGCCAGCCCCCAAATGGCTATTGTTTTGCCATTGAGATCGCCAAAGTATTCTTTCATTTTGTAGAATAACTTAAGTTTCTGAGACTGATTAATTTCCATTACCGCATTGAGAATCTTAAATTCATAATCTACATCACTAGCTGATTTTGCCAATGCCTGTACATCCTTCGGGAAACAACTTCCTCCATACCCTATTCCTGCAAATAAAAATCGTTTCCCAATTCTTGAATCAAAACCTATTCCTTTTCTTACGTCATCCACATCAGCTCCGAGTTTTTCGCAGATATTTGCAATCTCATTCATAAAACTGATTTTTGCTGCCAGAAAAGAATTGGCAGCATACTTGGTCAATTCCGCCGAACTTTCATCCATAAATATTATTGGATTCCCCTGACGAACCAGCGGGGCATAAAGCGCATCCATGATGGATGTAGCTTTCAGCGAGCTGGTCCCAACGACTACTCGATCTGGTTTCATAAAATCCTCCACAGCTACTCCTTCACGTAAAAATTCCGGATTGGAGACAACGTCAAAATCAACTTTTGCCTTTGCTGCAATCTTTTCCCTGACTTTTTCAGCTGTCCCAACTGGAACAGTACTTTTGTCAACGATAACTACATAATCCTCCAGCAATGGTCCCAACGCCGTAGCTACTTCCAATATATATTTGAGATCGGCAGAGCCATCCTCTCCTGGAGGAGTTGGTAAAGCCAGGAAGATCACTTTCGCATCCTTTACCCCCTCTGCCAGGCTGGTTGTAAATTTAAGTCTTCCATGGTTCATATTTCGTTCGAATAAAATATCCAAACCTGGTTCGTAAATTGGGATTTTACGATTGTTTAGGCTGGTGATCTTCTCCTGATCGATATCGACACACGTAACATGATTTCCAAGCTCTGAAAAACAAGTACCTGTTACCAATCCTACATAACCCGTTCCAATAACAGCAATTTTCATAGTGATAGTTGTTGAGTTTTAGTTGATAAAATAGTAAAGCAAAAGTATAACTTTTCCACTATATTTTATAATTATATTAAGTTATTTTTAATCCCCCTTTAAAGTTCATCGAATAATCATAATCGAGCTATACGAATGGTCTCAGATAAAATCTTGTGATGCAAATCTGCAAACGATTGATTGAACTTTAATCGTCTCTTTAAAATCGATCCACCACTCATTGAATTTTAGGCGTAAGAATATTATTCATAAAAATGTACAATTGGAGCTTAAATGTTTCCTTGTAAGGTTATACGGGTTGCTATAATTGCTGGACGATATGAGGCAAGCAACGTAATCGTAACAATGCTCAAGCCAGTATAAAGAAAATCCGGGAACTGCATTTTAACAGGATACGCGTCAATTACTGCAGTTTCCATACCCATGGATACAATACCAAATTGTTGTTGAAGCACGCAAATAACCAATCCCAACAACAATCCAATAAAGGCCCCCAGAAATGATATGATAGCCCCTTCTGTGAGAAAAATAAATTTGATAAGTTTTTTATTTGCCCCAAATGAAGATAAGATGGCTATGTCTTTTTTCTTGTCAATAGCCAGCATGGTTAATGAAAAGAAAATATTAAAAGAAGCAATAGCAAGAATAAAAGAGAAGGTGATGAATACAAAAAGTTTCTCAATTTTCAGCACTTTGAAAAAATCAGCATGAATCTCTTCACTTGTTAAAACTTTAAATTCTTCTCCTGTAAATTTTTTTATTCTTTGTTTTACTTCTTCAATGCTATAATTTGAATTGACTTTTATTTCCAGGGAGGTTCTCCGGTTCCCATAATCCAACAGATCCACAGCAAATTCCAGTGGTACAAACACGTAATTCATGTCATACTGCTTTTCAATGGCATATACACCAGCTGGTAAAATAACTCGTTGATTGGTGAGGTTTGTAATATTCATCCCACTTGTTCTGCCACGCTTTGGATACGAGAACTGCAATGTATACATATTACTTAATCGATTTATAGAAAGAGCTGTTTTCACTCCTTGCGCAATAATGGCATAATTCACTCCGTCTTCCTCCAGCACCAACCTACCCTGAACAATATTTCGATCCAATCGATGATGATCAATGAAGTTTTTTTCAACCCCTTTCAATTTCACCACCATTTCATCATTTTTATACTTTACGTAAGCATTGTCTTCAACTACCTGTGTCACGATCTCAACACCCTCGATAGCCTTAATTCCACTTAAAAAGTCAGTTGTCAATTCAAAGCTTTTTCCAGTTGTGGGCTCAATCTTTAATTCAGGATCAAAACTTTCATTGAGGTTACGGATCAGATCTTCAAGACCGTTGAATACTGATAAAACAATAACCAGCGCCATAGTACCAACAGCAACTCCTAACATCGAAATGATGGAAATCACATTAATAAAATTCTTCTTCTTTTTCGAAAGAAAATACTTACGCGCTATAAATAATGGTAGCCTCACCCGATGTTTTATTTAGGATTCTTCTTCTGCAGGAGGGATATGTAATTTTTTAAAAATAGCATCCATTTTCTGGGCATGTTCCGCTCCTAGATCCAAATGAAACTTTAATTCCGGAATCTTTCGAATTTGCCTTCCGATCCGCTTTGATAGTGATCGTTTTAGATCACTTTTATGATGCTGAACAATTTCCAGCATCTTTTCCTTATCTGCATCCAATACCTGGCTCAGGTATACATGAGCAATGCTGAGATCGGGGCTCACTTCAACCTGGGTGACTGATATAATATTCCCAGAAAAGAAACTTTTTTGATCCCTTTGAAAAAAATCGGCCAATTCCTTCTGGATGAGCCTGGAAAATTTTAGTTGACGTGTACTCGTCATTTTTTCAAAATTTTTATCCCCTACTTATATAGTTAATAAACGAGTATTTCTATATTGTCGCATATTACCTATTATTGAACAAATATACTATTGTTAAGCTATTTTAGAATTAATGATCCATACCGATTAGTTATTATTTATTTCATCTTAGTCCTTTTCAGGCTGCCTTTCCTTATCTCATCAAATTGGAATACCTTCCCTGAATTGAGCTGGATGATTGTCGGTGAACGTATGAATGAAGGAGCCCTGTTATATGTTGGGATTTGGGACGACATTGGCCCCTTATCTGCCTGGGTCTTTCGCCTTATTAGTGTAATATTTGGGCGCTCCCAACTAGCACTTCAGATCCTGGGATTGTTACTATTTTTTTTCCAGATTTTTTATATAAATTATATTTCCCTGAAGCACAAAATGTTCAATGAAAACAACTATCTGCCAGCTCTTTTTTATGGAATACTTGGATTGACCTTTTTTAATATTATCACCCTCTCACCTCAATTATTAGGATTGACCTTTGTGCTGATCTCAATGAATAATCTGTTTATTCATATTGAAACAAGAAATAAGACCGATGGAAATCTGTTGAATATTGGATTGTATATTGGCATTGCCTCATTATTTTATCTGCCATACATAATCATGATATTTATTCATTTGATCAGTTTGATCTTTTTTACCAATACAATACAAAGAAGGTACCTACTTTTGGTTTATGGATTTGGAATCCCTATGATCATTTGTTGGATGATCTATTTCTGGCATGGAAATACGGATGAATTTTTTGGTAACTACCTTCATTCATTGATCATTTCTGACACTAAAAATTATCTGACGTATAGATCGATATCCATATTATTGGGAACTACGGTTATACTTTTCGCCATTTCAATATTAAAAATACTTTCAGGTTTCGGTTTTACTGTATTTCAGGTGAGAATTCAAAAAATTATGTTTTTTTCTGCACTTGTCAGCCTTCTTATTTTTCTATTTTATACAGACAAAGATGGATACAGCTTAATTATATTTTTCCCATGGGTTGCTTTTTACCTTAGTCATTTTTTTCTTTCTATAAAAAAATCATATAAACGAGAGCTTACCTTCCTGGTTTATTTTCTTTCCATTATACTTTTATATTTTGGGATAGCTTACAAAGCCTTTAATATTCAAAATTACATTACTATTGATTCTTTGATTGTAAATTCTGCTATTGAAATTAATGAGTATGCAGATAAAAAAATACTAGTCCTCGGTCCTGATATCACACCTTACTACTTTGCAAAACAGGCCACTCCATATTTCAATTGGAATTTATCTGAAGATCAACTTACTCAACTGGATTTTTATGACAATCTGGAAGCTATAAATAAAAATATACGCAGTGATATGCCAGAATACATCATTGACCAAATAGGTTTGGCGCCGAAGCTGTTTAATAAAATTCCATTAATAGGGGCAGAATACAAGCTTTTGGAAACCGGTATATACAAAAGAGTCAAATCTAGCAGCTGATCTTGTTTATCCTTCGTTCATGCCGCCCACCTTCGAATTCCGTATTGAAAAATGTACTTAGTATCTCAATTGCCTCATCAAATGAGATAAATCGGCCGGGAAGGCAAATGACATTGGCGTTATTGTGACTTTTAGCCAGCTTACTTATTTCTTTTTTCCAACAGAGTGCAGATCTAATTCCCTGATGTTTGTTGGCCGTCATATCTACACCAATACCTGTGCCACAGATTAGTATACCATAGTCATAATTCCCCTTTTCCACTTCACCGGACACAGCATGGGCAAAGTCCGGATAATCTACACTTTGCTCAGAGTCTGTACCAAAATCCTTTAAAACTTTTACCTGGGATGCAATCCACTCTTTAACAAATGACTTCAATTCAAATCCCGCATGGTCAGCTCCTATGGCTATTCTTAAATTTTTCATCCTACTTAGATTCTTCTTCCAATAGTAATCTATCTTCCTTTTTTTTGATAGTGCTAGATACAGCAATACTAATTTCATATAAGAACATCAATGGGAAGCACATTAATATTTGACTTATTACATCAGGTGGTGTAATCAATGCCGAAATTACTAGAATTACTACTATGGCGTGTTTTCGATAAGTCCGTAAAAATGAAGGCGTAATTATACCAGCTTTAGTTAAAAAATATACTACAACAGGAAGTTGAAACATAATACCACAAGCAAATACCAACATCATTACTGTAGAAACATAACTGGTAAGGTCTATCTCATTCAGGATACTCTCATCCAGCTTGAAGTTTGTAAGGAAATTGATTGAAATCGGCGCAACAATGTAATATCCAAACAAAATACCACTGAGAAAAAGCAATGTCACAAAAAATACCGCCCCTCTGCTTAGTTGTTGTTCATTTTTATATAATCCTGGCTTAATAAATCTCCAAAACTCCCAAAAAGCATAAGGGAATGCAATGATCAATCCAATTACAAAACTCGAAGTCAGTGCCATTGTAAACTGCGCTGTCATTCTTCTGTTTTGTATGATGAATGGCAACTCATCAATACAAAAAAAGTCAGCTCCGGTAAGACTTCCCAATTTACAAAACATATTATATGTCCAAAAATCCGGCCGGGAAGGTGCAAGGATAATAAACTTCCATATTGGCTCTCTAAAAATAAACGCGAGAATAGCAAAAACGGCTATGGAAAGTAAAGCTCGTATAATATGCCACCTCAACTCTTCAAGATGCTCAAGGAAGGACATTTCCTTTTCTCCTTTTGGCAACTGTTCCTCGTTTTCCTCGTAATCCACCACTATCGTACTATTTGTAAAGTGGGAAATTCTTCATCCAGGAATTCACCTCTTTTTTAATTTCACTTATTTTTGACTCATTATCCTGATTCATTAGTACATCATCAATAAGGTCAACAATCTTTTCCATTTCCTGTTCTTTCATTCCCCTGGTAGTTACTGCAGCAGTACCAACCCTGATACCTGAAGTAACAAAAGGTGATCTGGTATCAAATGGCACCATGTTTTTATTGATGGTGATATCTGCCTTAATCAACGAATCTTCAGCATCCCTGCCTGTGATCTCACCTTTGGATCTCAGATCGATCAACATCATGTGGTTATCTGTGCCTCCTGAAATAACATGGTATCCTTTATCAATGAATCTTTGAGCCATGACCGCGGCATTCTTTTTTACCTGTAGCACATAATCCATGTACTCATCGGTCAATGCTTCCCCAAAAGCTACAGCCTTTGCTGCAATAACATGCTCAAGAGGTCCACCTTGTGTGCCGGGGAATACTCCGGAATCCAAAAGTGAGGACATTTTCCGCATTGCACCTTTGGGTGTTTTCAATCCAAAAGGATTATCAAAATCTTCACCGATCATAATCATCCCTCCTCTTGGTCCTCTTAAGGTTTTATGAGTCGTGGTTGTTACAATATGGCAAAATTCCAAAGGATCATCCAAAAGACCTCGTGCTATCAAACCAGCAGGATGAGAAATATCAGCCAGTAATAATGCCCCAACCTCATCTGAAATTTCTCTCAATCGGTCGTAATTCCATTCCCTGCTATACGCAGAAGCGCCACAAATGATGAGTTTTGGTTGCTCCTTTTTAGCAATTTCCTCAACGTTATCATAATTGATCATTCCCGTCTCTTTCTCCACACCATAGAAGGAAGGTTGATATAATTTACCTGAAAAATTGACAGAAGATCCATGCGTAAGATGACCGCCATGTGACAGATCAAAACCTAAAATCTTGTCGCCAGCATTCAAGCAGGCAAGCATGACAGCTGCATTGGCCTGGGCCCCGGAATGAGGTTGCACATTTACCCATTCTGCGCCAAACAATTCTTTTGCTCTGTCTCGAGCCAGGTCTTCAATTTCATCCACCACTTCACAGCCACCATAATACCTTTTACCGGGTAACCCTTCTGCATATTTGTTGGTTAAAACTGTGCCCATTGCTTCGATTACCTGCTTCGATGCAAAATTCTCGGAAGCAATCAACTCAATGCCATTCTCCTGGCGGTCCTGTTCTTTTTGTATTAAATCAAATACGGTTTGATCCCTATGCATGTGTATCGTATAAAAATGAAGCGCAAAAATAACCTATGCATCATAATTTCACAATTAAATTCAAAAATGTATATTCAATAATCTTCTTAGCCAAACAATAAGTATATTTGATATATCATTGTCCTGAATTTATCCATGAAAAGATCAATCATTCTTATCACCTCCATATTTATCAGTTTTTCATTTTTCCTAAGCTGTAATCTCAATATAAAGCGAGGAAATGGCAATGTAGAAATCAAAGAAACTGAACTAAATGATTTTTCAAAATTGAGCATCGGCGGCAATTATAATGTGACCCTGATTCAAGGGAAAGATAACAAAGTTATTATTGAAACTGATGAAAATTTATTCCGCTATATTAATGTTGAATTGTTTGATCAAACCTTAAATATCAATAATGTCCATAATCTGAAAGGAAGTGAAGGAATCAAAGTTGATATTTATTATATTAAGTTGGATAAGATATTTTCCACAGGTGCTTCCAAGATCGTGCATGAAGACATATTGGTTGCTGATGAACTCTCCGTAAATCTTTCGGGAGCCGGAGCAATCGATCTCGAAATCGAAACCTCAAGTGTAAAAGTAAATCTTTCAGGTGCAGGTGTGATAAAATTATCAGGTAAAACAGACCGGCAGGAAACACATATTACTGGCGCCGGAGGACTGGATGCTATGGAACTTATTAGTAATGCGTGCAATATCAACCTTAGTGGTTTGGGTGGAGCCGAAGTATATGCAGTCGAAAAACTTGAAGCGACTATCACCGGTATCGGAGGAATAATATATGGTGGAAACCCAAAACTTATCGAACGACAGGTCACGGGGCTTGGGAAGATTGTACGTGCTGAAGAATTCATTGAAGACAGCGAAGACGAAAATATTTGAAAAACCTGTTTAGTATTTACGATATCATTCTCCACCTATTATGCCTGTTTAGTCTGCAAGCATACCAATTATAAAAAAGCCTGATATTCTACAGTATTCTTAAAAACTTCTACCAATTAGATCAAAAAAATTGTAAATAATTATGAATTAGAAAATAAATTGAGGTAAAAAAAAGTAATAATTCTAAACATATAGTATGCATGCATAATAAATTTTATTTATATTTGACCCTTATCAGAAGGGTAAAATGAAAAAAGAGGAATCTATTGATTACTTCATAAAGTCGAGTTGGCATAGCCTTTCGAGGCTGTATAATCAAAAAGCGCAGAAACATGGAATTACAACGTCCATAGCATTTGTTTTACTTAATATAAGCTCATCAGAGGGAACCCCTGCAACAAAGATTGCGCCTCTAATGGGACTGGAATCCCGCAGTTTGACCAGGGCATTAAAAAATCTGGAGGAAAAGGGATTTATTTATAAAGAAAAGGATGCTTTCGATAAAAGATCAGTACGAATTTATTTAACTGAAAAAGGAAAAGAAAAGAAAGGTAAGGCCATAGATACTGTTAAGGCATTTAATCAATTTGTAAAGGAAAGAATTCCGGAAGATAAGCTAAACACTTTTATACAAGTATCTCGTCTGATCATCGATTGGACAGAGAATAATGAAGAACTTAAAGTACAAATAAATAAAGATTAATAAAATCGACATTTCGCGAAAAAAATGAAGAGAAACATTAATAAAGTCGCTGTTTTAGGATCGGGAATTATGGGTTCCCGGATTGCATGTCATTTTGCCAATATTGGACTGGATGTTTTATTACTGGATATCCCACCAAAAGAACTTACCGATGAAGAGACGAGGGGAGGTCTTTCCTTGCAAGATAAAATTGTAAAAAACAGAATTGTAGAATCATCGCTGCAAACTGCAATTAAATCAAAACCATCTCCGCTTTACCATTCCAAATTTGCCTCAAATATCCAGGTAGGTAATTTTGATGATGATATGTCTAAAATCTCAGGATATGATTGGATTATTGAAGCAATCGTAGAGAATCTTGAGATAAAAAAACAAATTTTTGAAAAGGTCGACACGTATAGGAAGGAAGGTGCCCTTATAACCTCCAATACCTCTGGTATTCCTATAAAACTGATGAGTGAAGGTAGAAGCGATGATTTCCAGGCTCATTTTTGTGGCACGCACTTCTTCAATCCCCCAAGATACCTGAGATTGCTGGAAATCATCCCGGGACCAAAAACCAAACCTGAAATCATCGATTTCTTTATGAAATACGGGGATTTGTATCTCGGAAAAACTACAGTTTTGTGCAAAGATACGCCAGCTTTCATCGCTAACAGGATCGGAATATACTCCATTTTAAAGGTGGTACAGACTATGGGAAAGCTTGACCTTACTATTGATGAGATCGATAAACTCACCGGACCAGTTATTGGAAGGCCAAAATCAGCTACGTTCAGAACGAGTGATGTTGTTGGTCTGGATACATTGATCAAGGTAGCGAATAACTTATATGAAGGCCTTCCAGATGATGAGCAACGTGAAATATTTATATTACCAGACATCATCGGCAAACTGGAGCAAAAAAATTGGCTTGGTGACAAAACGAAACAAGGATTTTACAAGAAAACTAAAGACGAAAAAGGCAATACGCAAATCCTAACGTTGGACCTGAAATCACTTGAATACAAGCCAAAACAAAAAGCGAAATTCCCCACATTGGAACTCACTAAACCAATTGAAATTGTGAAAGATCGTTTCAAGGTGTTATTGGGCGGAAAGGATAAAGCGGGTGATTTTTATCGTGATTCTTTTTATGGAATATTTCAATACATCTCCAATAGAATCCCTGAAGTAGCAGAAGAATTGTATAAAGTAGATGATGCACTATGCGCTGGTTTTGGTTGGGAGGTCGGCCCATTTGATACCTGGGACCAGGTAGGAGTAGAAAAGACCTTAGCTAAAATGGAGGAAGCGGGATATAAGGCTAACCAATGGGTATATGATATGGTACATGATGGTTTTAATGCATTTTATGCAGTAGAAAATGGCATTAAAAAATATTATGATATCAATAGTAAATCCTACAAGGAAATCCCCGGTCAAGGACAATTCATTATTCTGAATAATTTAAGAACCAAAAATATTGTCTGGGAAAACTCAGGGGCAACCATATTTGACTTGGGAGATGGTATTCTCAACCTCGAATTCCATACTAAAATGAATACTTTGGGAAGTGAGGTGATCGAGGGTATAAATAAGGTAATTGATCTTGGTGAAAAAGAATACCGGGGAGTAGTTATTGGCAACCAGGGAGCTAATTTTTCTGTTGGTGCGAACCTTGGGATGGTATTCATGTATGCCATCGAACAAGAATACGATGAACTCAACCTAATGATAGCAACTTTCCAAAATACCATGATGAGAGCAAGGTACAGTTCCATACCAGTTATAATAGCTCCGCATGGTATGTCACTCGGCGGCGGATGTGAACTTACCCTACATGCCGACCAGGTACAAGCTTCCGCAGAAACCTACATTGGTTTGGTAGAAGTTGGTGTCGGGCTAATTCCAGGAGGTGGTGGGACAAAGGAATTGACATTGAGAGTATCAGGACGTGCGGAAGCAGGAGATGTGGAGTATAACGCACTTCAAAATGCGTTCATGAATATTGCAACTGCAAAAGTAGCCACATCTGCTGAAGAAGCCCGTGACATGCACATTTTACGTCCGCAGGACAGAATTACGATAAATCCAAACCGTCAGATCGCTGATGCTAAAATGGCGGCTATTGAACTGGCAGAAGCAGGTTACAGCAAGCCGACACAAAAGAAAAATATAAAAGTGCAGGGACAAGGTGGATTATCTCTTTTCCTGACCGGTATTAACGGCATGCGCATGGGGAATTACATTTCGGATCATGATGTCCTCATTGCCAAAAAAATTGCCAATGTCATGTGCGGAGGTGATTTATCTACCCCAACTGAAGTCTCAGAACAATATCTACTCGACCTTGAAAGAGAAGCCTTTCTTTCACTCTGTGGAGAAAGAAAAACATTGGAAAGAATACAAGCCATTTTAAATGGTCAGAAACCATTAAGAAACTAAAAAAATCAAACACAATGGATGCATATATAGTCGCAGGATACAGGTCAGCTGTTGGCAAAGCCAAAAAAGGCGGATTCAGATTTACCAGACCAGATGATTTATCGGCAGATATCATTAAACATCTGGTAAAATCTATACAAGGATTAGATCCAAAAAGGATCGATGATTTAATCGTTGGGAATGCTGTTCCTGAAGCAGAACAGGGTATGCAAATGGGGAGAATGATTTCATTACTATCCCTTCCCACAGAAGTGCCTGGAATGATTGTTAACAGGTATTGTGGTTCAGGTATCGAAGCAATAAATATTGCCTCCGTCAGAATTACTGCTGGCATGGCGGATTGCATCATTGCTGGTGGCACGGAATCTATGTCCATGGTGCCCATGCTAGGGTGGAAGACTGCCTTAAATTATAATATAGCAAGTAAAAATCCCGATTACTACACAAGCATGGGACTAACAGCCGAAGAGGTAGCTAAGAAGTATAATATCTCCAGGGAAAAACAGGATGATTTCGCCTATAACTCCCATAGAAAAGCTCTAGATGCCATCCAATCCGGAAAATTTAAGGAAGAGATTGTTCCTGTACACGTCACAGAAGTATACCTGGATGAAAATGAAAAGAAACAACAACGGGAATTTGTTGTGGATACCGATGAAGGCCCCAGGGCAGATACCAGCCTGGATGCATTAGCTAAGTTGAAACCTGTATTTGCCCAGGGAGGGACAGTCACAGCTGGTAACTCATCTCAAACTTCTGATGGCGCTGCATTTGTGATGGTGATGTCAGAACGGATGGTGAAAGAATTAAACCTGGAACCTATCGCTCGTCTTGTAAGCTATGCAGTTGCTGGAGTAGAACCAAAAATAATGGGAATAGGTCCGGTAGCAGCCGTACCAAAAGCCTTAAAACTGGCGGGATTGACATCATCAGATATTGAACAAGTGGAACTCAATGAAGCGTTTGCTGCCCAGGCTTTGGGTGTAATCGGACAATTGGATTTTGATACGGAAATCTACAATGTAAATGGTGGTGCAATTGCGCTGGGTCATCCATTGGGTTGCACCGGTGCAAAATTGACTATTCAGTTACTTAATGAGATGAAACGACGCAATCAAAAATATGGTATGGTAACCGCGTGCGTTGGTGGAGGACAAGGGGTTGCCGGCATTTATGAGAGGTTAAACTAAAAAAATAATCATGGAAAAAATTGATCAGAAAACCGCTATAAAGGGAGGTGAGTTTCTTATCCGGGAAACTGAAGCCCATGAAATTTTTATTCCTGAAGAATGGAGCGAAGAACAAAAAATGATTGTTCAGACTTGCAGGGACTTCCTGGCAGCTGAAGTCCATCCAAAACTGGACGAAATTGATTCAATGAAATACCCCGATCTAATGCCTGGTATCCTGGAAAAAGCTGGAGAACTGGGTCTTCTGGGCACCACTGTTCCTGAAGAGTACGGTGGTTTTGGGATGGACTTTAATACTTCCTTGCTCATTGCAGAAGAATTTGGTAAAGGACACTCCTTTGCTGTAGCCATTTCAGCACATACCGGAATTGGCACATTACCCATATTGTATTATGGAAACGAAGAACAAAAAGCCAAATACCTTCCAAAATTAGCTACTGGAGAGTACAAAGCTTCTTATTGCCTGACCGAGCCTGATGCAGGTTCAGATGCAAATGCCGGTAAAACTAAGGCTACCCTGACTGAGGATAGCAAATATTATGTGCTCAACGGCCAAAAGATGTGGATTACCAACGGTGGTTTTGCAGATGTATTTACCGTATTTGCCAAAATAGATAATGATAAATTTTTATCTGCCTTTATTGTGGAAAAATCATTTGGCGGCATCACCATGAACGAGGAAGAAAAAAAGATGGGCATCAAGGGATCATCTACCCGCCAGATATTCTTCAATGACTGTAAAGTACCAGTCGAAAATATGCTTTCCGAACGTGAGAATGGATTTAAGATAGCGTTGAATATCCTCAATATAGGACGAATCAAATTAGGTATAGGAGCTGTTGGAGGAGCTAAGGGTACTTTAGCGCTTGCCGTAAAATATGCTAATGAACGTAAACAATTTGGAAAAACCATCGGCTCTTTTGGAGCAATAAAACACAAAATAGGTGATGTGGCTGCCCAGATCTTTGCTTCGGAATCTGCTCATTACAGGGCAGGACAAAACATTGATGATGCCTATAAAGCGATGGTTTCAAAAGGCATTAGCGAGTCGGAAGCAAAACTTAGATCTACCGAGCAGTTTGCTATTGAATGTGCCATTTTAAAAGTACATGGATCGGAGACTGCTGATTATGCGGTTGATGAGGGCGTACAAATTTTTGGTGGAATGGGCTATTCTGCTGAAGGCCCAATGGAAAGGGCATACAGAGATGCCCGGATCAACAGGATTTTTGAAGGAACCAATGAGATCAACAGAATATTAACTATTGATATGATCCTTAAGCGAGCAATGAAAGGAGAGCTGGATTTAATGGGACCAGCTATGGAAGTTGCAAAGGAATTGACCTCCATTCCTGAATTTGGCAGTGAGGAAGGTGATGAAATTTTTGCTAAGGAGAAAAAAGCACTAAGAAACTTGAAAAAAGCAGGCCTGATGATTGCAGGCGCAGCAGTTCAAAAGTTAATGACCAACCTCAAAGATGAGCAGGAAATTTTAATGAGCCTGGCAGATATGCTTATAGAAGGATACGCTGCAGAATCCGCTTTACTCCGTGTAGAAAAAATTATATCCATGCGCGGTGAGGAAAATTGTGGCATTTACATGGACCTGGCAAGAATTTATCTGCACAAGGCAATTGAAAAGTCTGCCTGGGCTGGAAAACAAGCCATCTATGCATTCGCAGAAGGTGACGAGATGAGAATGATGCTTATTGGTTTGAAACGGTTTACGAAAATCGAACCTTTCAATCTGAAGGAAGCACGCAGAAGGGTGGCCAATTTTCTACTTGAGAAAAATGATTATGCCCTTTAATTGAATAAGATATCAATTGAAAGGGAGGGCTAGATAATTGTCCTCCTTTTCATTGATTCCTATTGCTACTTATGCAGGAACTTCCTCTCCGGTAATCCAGGCTTTAGCTGATATCAAATCCTGGAAATATTGGAATTTTAAATCAGTGGTAACTGAGAAATCACCATTTTTAATACTGTCTACATAATACCTGGAAAAAACATCATTTGGTGCGATGGTAGCCACTTTCCTCAATCCTCCTGCATATGCCCTTGGTAATATTTCTTCCTGCAACCAAATCCTGTTTTCAATGCCAATAAGCCCCTGCTTAGAAATATCACTTATATAGGACTCTGCTTCATAATCCAGCAATTTTTCCAATATCCTCGAAAAGATTAACCGATACCCTTCGGAGGTGGGAGGTTTGTTCCAAATGGTGATTATTGAATTGCTATACTCATCATAACCTACCTCCACAATTTCATTATTAATGATCTCTTTCATACTCTTCATCACTTTATCTTTCTGATCTTGCTCAAAAACAAACGGGCAAAAATATGGATATAAAGTATCAATTTAAAATTAATCGTATTGATGGAATTGAGCAGGTGCCTTATATATGTGTAGACATCACCTCACCTATTGCACATTGTTAACAATCATGATCAATTACAAATAATAATATCGGCATGTATCCAGGTTGACCTCCCAATAAATTAAAATCATCAAACATTAATAAAAACTTTTAGATCTTGCCATATTTTAAAAAATTCCAGCGATACTTTTATATGGTTGAAACTACTGAAGTAGTTACATCCACTTATTGAAAAATTCTTTAACGTTTTATATTTTTTGATGAAAAATTCTTCGAATTTCAGAACTCAATAGGTATTTTTCCATAAATTCTTTCAAATGGAAGATCAGGAAATAGATGATATACTTCAGGAAGCACTAAAACTCCACGAAGAAGGAAAATCATATGCCGATATAAGAGCTCATTTTAAAGATGAACTAAGTCATGATTTAATTTCCTATATTATCCGACTTGTCGATGAGCTCGTCATTGAAGAAAACAGGATAAAAGAAGAAATAAAAAAAGCCAAATTTAAAATATATATTGGTTTGGTGGCCTTTGGTTTATCCTCCTTACTGATATATAAATTCTATACCAATGATGCATTATCGGGTTTCATCAGTTTACTGGCCTATCTCCCGATGGTATTTTCACTTTATTTATTGTGGCATGTGTTATCTTCTCGACCATTGTGGCTGTTCATGATGCACAGTTTGAATTGGCAGTTAAGAGAGAGCGATGGTTGCAGGAGATTTTAGGACGTGGCACTAAAGAGCAAAAACAATAAGTAAATCGGCAATCGTTAAAATGGTGAAGTGAGATTTACACTAATCTTATTATAGCCTTTAACGGTAAAGTTGCAGAATTCATTCTAGATACAACTCCATACAGTATGACTTTTTATCATTATATATATCAAGAGTTAACTATTTAAAAGCTTATCGAACACAATAAAAATGAATAAAAATTCATATGAAAAATAATTCATACAACTATATAAATGTTTCGGTTTTTATTAGTAACTATAAGGTAGTATTAAATTTCTCTTACACTCTTAACATCAATATAATATTCCACTCTATAATACCTATAATAAAAAGCAGGCCTAGACCTAACAAAACCCTCAATCTCATACTCTCTTCCTTGTTTTAGATTCAACTGAGGATTTGTAACAATAAATTCCTCACTTTCATTTACAATAACCATATAATCTCCTTCAGGAGAGGATATTGTTCCTGTAATTCTGACTTTCTTGCCAATATACTTGCCTATATGTTCATTTAAATCTCTTATTGTCGCATCTTCTGCTCCTTCAGTAGTATCTACTATTGGATTCAGTTCATTAAAATAGAAAATAATAAGCAGGAAAAATAAAATTAAGAATATTGATGCTAATAAAAATACTGAGATTCTTGGTCTTCCCATGATAAGTTAAGGAAATATTAAGATATAAGTCTTTCTATCTCCTCTTAACAACGCGGCTCTTGTTGCTTATATGGAAACTATGTTCTATTTCACTTGAAAGGCCAATTAAAGACGCTTTCAAAGCCTTTAAAACCTTCCAGTCTTGTGAGCTAGCCTCAAACTTCCTGTTTCCAAGATTCACAGAACTAATTATACTGAATTTCTTGTTGCTCCCTTTTTGGTTGTGTGAATTTATCTTTATGTTCATTGCAGTTAGATTATGCAGCTTTTTCTGCATTTTTTCAAAATTTTTCTCAGAAATCTGTAAAACCTTGGTTGCATCTTCAGAATTTAACTCATCAATCCCAATGATATTAACCACCTTCATGTTATTATTAAGTATTCTTGCTTTATTTACTTTTCTATTTTCAGACTAAGCAGAGAACATTTCTTACATATCTTATTTCTTGAAGGTTCTCCACATAACTCACAATAGATTATTTTTTCATCTTTAAATTTCTCAGATAATCTAGGAAGTATTTTAAGGAAATTACCTATAATATTTTCCTTAGTCTTTTCATCAACATTCTTTAAAAACGCACGAGTTTTTAATCTTAAGGAACTTACAGCACACGGGCATTTTTCATAGACAACAGGCAGCTTTTTTATCTTACTATACTCCCTTATTTTTTCTTCTGAAATAAAATAAAGAGGCTTGATTCTAGGAATAAACCTGCTGTCTTTAACAATACCTGTTCTAGGCCCTGAATTAGCCCCTAACATTAAATTGCCCTGCAAGAAATTCATTATTATTGTTTCAGATTCATCATTTAAATGGTGTCCTGTAACGATTTTCTCTGCCCCAAGTTTCCTGGAGTGTTTATTCAGTAGCCATTTCTTTACTATCCCACAAACCATGCAGTTGCTTACTTTGATTTTTTCCTGAACTCCTACCCTTATATTACACATCCTCATTCCAAACTCATCATTAATATCAAGAACATGCATCTTTATTCCTTCTTTATCACATAGCTCTTTAACAGAATTATAACACCTCTCACTATACCCTCCTAATCTTAGATTAATATACAAAGCAGAAACATTATAGCCAAGTTTCTTTAACAAATACAAAACAACAGAACTATCTTTACCTCCTGAAGCAGCTACAATAATCTTTTCTTTTTTATTCAGAAGCTTATAATCTTTGATTGTTTTCTTGAATTTGTTTTCAAGACTAGTGAGATTGTTCATTTTTCTTTTCATACTCTTCAATAGCTTTTCTTAATGCATCTGCATCTCCAAAAGGCACTTGACTGAACCCAGGTGGGCTCCAGAGAAAATTATCTTTGAAATTTGGATCACCGGTAGCGAGTGCAAATCCAGTATGACCGTGATACCCCCCAATCGCTGAAA
>Ga0209536_100006806_pt1 | contig 17403 bp, 13 predicted proteins | sample DeeMarSeWOR28_12_FD_187461 | JGI IMG/M metagenome (GOLD analysis project Ga0209536, IMG submission 187461) | Marine sediment microbial communities from White Oak River estuary, North Carolina - WOR-2-8_12 (SPAdes) (version 2) | ecosystem: Environmental > Aquatic > Marine > Intertidal zone >... | reverse complement strand
GTCCTTTTTTCTGGATAAAGAACCTATAGTGTACGGTGTAACGTATTTGCCTGATGAGGACTGGCCGCCATCTGACCGGGTCTGTCTGATACCTAAAATTGATCGTCTCTGACAGGTAGTATCCTTAGCTAAAGAACAATGCATCAACTGTTCAAGGGACTAATCTTCGGTATTCTTACCGGCCTTGTCGGCGTCATCCTGGGGCTGACGCCACTCGGTGCTGATTTCGAGAAATACGTCGGTCTTGACTGGTTGTTCAAGGTCCGCGGCCCCATCGAGCCACCGCCCGAGGTGGCAGTGGTCGCCATCAACGAGCGGGACATTGCCGGGCTTGGCCTGCCCAAGCTGCCGCGCGACTGGCCTCGCTCTATTCACGGTGAACTGGTCGACCGCCTGGCTGAGCGTGGCGCCTCCACCGTCATATTCGACATGGACTTCCAGCGTCCGAAAAACACGGAAGACGACGCGGCGTTCGCCCGCGCAGTAGCCAACTCGGAGCGGGTGGTGCTGTTCGAGCGCCTGAACGGCAAGCGCCAGCCGATGTACGACATGAACGGCGAGCTGACCGGCACCATCTGGGTGGAGGAACTGGTGCCACCCATCCCGGCGCTGGCCGATGCGGCCAGGGCACTGGCGCCGTTCCCGGTGCCCAAGGTGCAGGTCAACGTCTACCGTTTCTGGCCCTTCAAGCCCAGCGCGGGCGATGCGCCGACCATGCCATCGGCCGCGCTGCAGGTCCATGCACTGCAGGTACAGGCGAAATGGATGGAGGTGCTGGAGCGTGCAGAGGCAGAGGGGCTGGAGGGGCTGCCGCGCAGTCAAGCGGAGGTAGGCCGGGCCAGCGCGGTGGACCAGATGATGTACCGCTTGCGCAGTGCCTTTATCCTCGATCCCGGCCTCGTTGACAGGGTGCGGGAAATCCTCGGCAGCGAGTGGGCCAGGCAGGCGCTGACGGAGAACGAACACCGCCTGATCAGGGCCCTGGCCGGGCTCTACTCGGGACCGGACAACCGCTACCTCAATTTCTACGGCACGCCCGGCAGCATCCCGAACATTCCCTACAACGCCGTCATCCAGGGCGGCTCGGCCACGGTCTCCGAGGCGGCACTGGATTTCACCGGTAAGGTGGTGTTCGTCGGCTTCTCCGACCTGTACGACCCCGGGCAGCCGGACCGTTTCTACACCGTGTTTACCAACGAGGACGGCGTGGATCTGAGCGGAGTGGAGATTGCTGCGACCGCCTTCGCCAACCTGCTGACTGACCGCAGCCTGACACCGCTAGGTGCCGTCGCAACGGCCGTGATCCTGATGCTGATCGGCCTGGTGCTGGGCGCCGGTATCTATCTCCTGCCGGCGATTGCCGCCGTGCCGCTGGCGCTGGTGTTTTCCGGTCTGTATGTAGCCGGCGTGCAGACGTCTTTCGAGGCGCTCGACCTCTGGCTGCCGCTGGCGGTGCCGATGCTGGTGCAACTGCCGCTGGCACTGTTCGTCGGCCTGCTGGCGCAATACCTGACGGAGGCACACAGCCGCAGGCAGCTCAAGGCCGTGTTCGGCCAGTACGTGCCGCCGGAGATCGTCGACGAGATGAGCCGCAATCCCGAGGGGAATTTTTCTGTCGAGGGCGAGAGCCGGGAGTTGTCGGTGCTGTTCTGCGATATCCGCAGCTTCACGACGATCTCGGAATCGCTGGCCGCAGATGAGCTGAAGAAACTGCTGAATTATTTCTTCACCCCGATGACGCGCATCATTTTCGAGAAGCGCGGCACCATCGACAAGTATGTGGGCGACATGATCATGGCCTTCTGGGGGGCACCCGTGCACGATCCCGGGCACAGGCGGCACGCGGTGGAGGCCGCCCTGGCCATGCTCGAGCAGCTGGCGGCGATGCAGGCTGAGATCCGTGAGCGGAACTGGCCTGAGATCAACATCGGCATCGGCATCAACACCGGCATGATGAACGTCGGCGACATGGGCTCCGAGTACCGGCGCGCCTACACCGTGATCGGCGATGCGGTGAACCTCGGCTCCCGCCTCGAGGGGCTGACGAAATACTACGGCGTCCGGCTGATCGTCAGCGAGACCACGGCCGAGGGCCTGGATGACCTGGTGCTGCGCTGCCTCGACCGCGTCAAGGTCAAGGGCAAGAACGAGCCGGTAACGATTTATGAACCGGTTGGCCTGGCTGCCGGCGTTTCTGCTGAGCTTGCAGGGGAGATCGAGGACAGTAACCGCGCGCTGGAGCATTACTTCGCAGGCCGTCTGGACGAGGCCCGCTCTGCCTTCCAGTCGCTGCATGATGCCTGGCCGGAGCGAAGGTTCTATAGCCTCTACCTGGAGCGTATCGGCACCCTGCAGTCGCAGGGCATCGGCGAGGACTGGGATGGTGTGTTTGCGCACACCACGAAATAATCATTTTCCCTGCTGTTCACCTGTCGCGGGTTGCGAAATTCGCGATAACGCATGGAGTTGCCATGCGTGGTTGAACCGCCACGCAAACACATGGAATAGTATGGATAGGTTCCGCTTGTCGGGATTCCGTGTGCTTCCGTGGCCACAATGAAAGGTCCTCTGGCAGGCAGGAGTATTCATGTATGGCTTGTCGCCAGATCGGGCAGCTGTGATCTTCGCCGGGATGTCCGTGCCGGGCGATTTAAAGCCCGGGCAGCAGAGGGTGTGAAGACTGCTGCAGCCGTACGGGTCAGGGTGCGATCGAGAAGGTGTACACGGGACTGATCGAGCCGTGGTTGAAATCTCCCAGCATGAAATGTTCATTCAGGTCGCGCGCATGCACGATCCATGAATAGTAGCCACCTGCCTCCAGCAGGCCGGCGGGCAACTGCACCTCCGGTTCATCCACCAGCTTCGAACTGAACACCAGTTTGCCTTCATTCCACAGGTCGCGGAGAAAGACCTGGTAAAAGCCGGCACCCGGGATCGGATCCCAGCTGAGCCTTGTTGGTATCTCCTCCACCTCGGTCTCGGGTGCCGGAACCTGTCCCGAGGCCTGCGGCAAGGCCGACAGGATGACGTAGTCACGGGCAATGAGGCGCTTGCCGTCCTTCAGGGTAACGCGCGTGGAATACCAGCCATCCGGTGCGCCGGGCGGCACATCGATCTCGTTCATGAACACCCGCTTGTCCGGTTTTTCCTTGCGATGGATGGTGCGGTAGTTGCCCAGGTCGAGTTGTGTGAGCAGGCTGCCGTTAGGGAAAAAGATCTCGACCTGCTCGATCTCGTCGAAGCGGGGAGTTGAAAACAGCGACATGAAGAACAGTTCCCGGTTTGGCCAGTTACAGACATGGATGTCAAAAAATCCGGCCGCGTTTCTATGCGGGTCCTGCAACTGGGGAGAGATGGTTTCCGCGGCGCGGATGTCTGCCACGCAAAGCAGTCCCAGCAGCAGTGCAAGTCTGCCTGTGAGTATGCCCCCAGCCCGTATGTGTTTTCCCTGCATCATGTTGCCTCCCTGTTTGGTGATCCCGCAGGTTCGTCGGTACGCCTGATATTGGCCTCCCGGAGCCTCAGCGACAGGCTCCGCAGCATGCCGATGCTCAGCTCCGGGTAGCTCAGGATCAGGCCGCGCAGGCGGGCCTTGTCCAGTGACAGTACCGTGCTGTCCTCGAGCACATGTGCGGTGGCGGAGCGGGGCCGGTCGTCCAGCAGGTTCATTTCGCCAAAACAGTCGCCGGGGCCAAGTGTGGCGATGAAGTTGCGGCTGCTGCTGTCGGCGTCAAGCGAGATACCCACCCGGCCACTGACCAGCAGATACAGGTGGTCGCCCTGTGCATTGACCTCGAAGATGAGGTCGTCGGTGAAATACTGCTCTTCCTCCAGCGCCTGGGCGACGTGGCGCAGGTCTTCGGTTGCCACCCTGGAAAATACCGGTGAGCGTTTCAGTAGCAGAATGCGGTCGAACAGGTCAGGCACCGGCTTTCTCCATGGCGGTGTAATCCCGTACATAGCTGGCACAATCCCGCAGCCAGGCATCCGGGTGTGTCAGGCACCAGTCCAGTACGTTCTCGAGGCTGCTGAATATGCCGGCTCTCTCTCCGTGCTGCATGCCGATACTGTCCTGCAGTATGGCATGCAGGCGTTCGGCGATATGGCGGTTGTCCAGGTTGCCGAGGGCCTCGATGGCATTGGCGACGTGGCGCGTGTCGCCGCTGGAGAAGCCGGCACGGATAATACCGATGATCCCGGGCTCGTACAGTGGCGCAAGCGCCAGCAGGGCGAGCTGGATGGTCTGTTCCAGGCGTTCCCGCAGCGCATGCCCGAGCAGCACCAGCGCGGTCGTCTCGCCGTCACGGGTGATGGCCTGCTCCAGGCCGGCAATGGCATCATGCAGCCGGCTGGCCTCGTCCACCTTGCGCCCGGCAATGCTCTCGCAAGCCGCATTCGGGAGTTCCGCCTGCTGCAGGAACTCGATCAGGGTCTGCTGGGCGCGCGGGTTGCCCTGGTTGTCATTCACCCATCGCATGGCGATATCCCGGAACTCGGGAAACCGTTGTTGCAGTGCCCGCAGGGCGGCCTGCCGGACACCGGGATGACCATCACCGAGGATCTGCAGCGCAAGCCCGTCACTGCCGGGACTGACCATCAGGTGCAGGCAACCGGCCGCCGCCTCGCGCAGCTCGGGATTTTCGCTGATGATATCGCCTGCCAGTATCTCAAGAACAGCGGCATCGACGTCGCCGGTCCAGCGGGGCAGTTGCCGCAGGACACGGATGCGTACGTCATCCGGCTGTTGCTGCAGCAACAGCGTGATCATCTGCCGGTAGACCGGGCTGATCCTGGTTCTGCCGGCCTCGTCAAGCAACCGGAGGTCCGGGATCAGGTCCAGTGCCGCCAGGCGGGAAGGGAGTCCCGCGTTCAGTAACCCGAGCCATGCTGCCTCCACATCCGGCTTGCCGCTCATGCGCAGGGCGGCGCAGATCGCGACGGCCTGCAGACGCGGGTTGTCACTGTCCAGGTAGCCCGAGGCGATCTCCAGCGACTGCCCGTTGCCCTGCTCGACAAGCATTTTCAGCAGGGTCGCCCGCAGGTGCTTGTCTCCCTGCTCGGTCAGCGTAAACAGCTGCGGGATGTGCGGACGGAGATCCAGTGGTGCCAGTATCCTGAGCAGCCTGTCAGCCGTGGCATTGTCTGCCTGTGCTATCCGGCCCAGTATGATGCCGGCGGCGCGGTCGGGAAAGGCATCGACCAGGGCGCGCGAGAATGCAATCGCCACCTCGCTTTCCTCGTGGTTGACGCCATGCGTGATTTCATCCAGTACGTCCTCGCTGCCGCCCTGCAGCTCGGCATACAGCCGGTTGTCGGGCAGGAACAGTTTCTCCTTCAGGGTATTCAGCAGGGTCGACATATAGGCACTGTTCATTTTCCGGTTAAAGTAGAAATAACCGCATGCGGCAAGCACGCCGGGGATGAGAAAGAACCGTGTGTCCTCGACCTTGAGCATCACCCACAGCAGGCTGCCGCAGAAGAACAGGGCCAGCGGCAGGACGATCGCGATCGACATCGCGCGCACGCGTCCCTGCAGATAGCCGGGCAGCACGTTGAAGAACATGGTCCTTACCGGGTTGCGAAAGGCCGGCATCAGGGAGTCCTTGTTAAGGCTTCCCAGCAGGGCGGCGGGCAGGGCAAAGCTGAATGCCAGCCCAACGAGACTGCTGATGGTAGTCAGCGGAAACAGCAGGTTTATCTTGCGCACCCCGAAGTGCTGGATGGCGCGGTTGGTGACGAACAGCTGCAACAGGAGCGCCAGGGTGCTGGTCACCGCCGTCAGTCCGCCGAAGAAACTGGTCAGTGCCGCTTCGGACTCGAAGGTGTGGGTGTAGACCCGGTTGACGCTGTAGCAGAGGATATAGAAGGCAATAACCATGAAAAACAGCGCCAGGGAGGCGGCGCGCAGCAGGTCCGAGCGGTAGCTGTACCTGACACCCTGCTGGATATCGCGGACGCAGGCCTGCAGCAGGTTGCGGGTTTTTCCCGGTGCCCGGAAATGCGTCGAGGCGCCGTAGCGACGGTGTCGCAGGACGATAGCCGTAATGCCGGCACCGAGCAGCAGGCACCACAGCAGCAGCAGGTTCTGGGTGCCTATGACGGGTGCCAGCAGCGCCAGGATCGTGCCGCCGGTAATGGTGCCGATCTGGGCCCCGGCGTAGAACAGCGGTGTGAGCCGCTTGGCCTGCAGCGTGTTCATGTTCTGGAATACGTACAGGGCGGCATGCACCAGCAACAGCTCGGAGGCGATTTCGTAGACCAGGTAGTAGAGCGGGTAGACCAGTGACGAGCCGGTATAGGAAATCACCACCCAGACGGCGGCGACCAGCAGCGTCAGGACACTGAACAGCACCTTGAAAAACGACTCGGCAGGAACCCGGTCGGCAAACGCGGCATACAGGGTGCTGACCATGGCCAGCAGAAAGCTCTGGATGATGTACATCACCGGGAGATACTCGATGCCGAAGCGTTTGAAGAACATGGCGTCGGCAGTACTGCGGCCAACGGCCATCCCGGCACTGACCAGCAGGAAGAAGAGCAGGAAGTAGACAACCTGCCCGGTTTCCTCTTCCTGAACCATAAGCAGTTTTTTCAGCCCCTTGAGCATGGCGTTGTTATCTCGTATCAGTGGGCTGCTGGCCGAACGGTACGGGAGCGGCTGCCCGGGGTATGTATTGTATTCTACTGGAACGGGAACATTTTCATAGGCTTGGAAATCTGGTTGACGTTACCGGCCATGTGCCCCATCACCATGTTCATGTCGGTGATCTGCTTGTTCATGATCTGCATGTTGCCGTTCACGCTGGCCATGTTGCTGTTCATGCTGGCCATCTGGCCGGTGACGGTTCGCAGGTCGCCGCTCATGGTCGCCAGGCTGGCATCCATGTTGCCGACGGTGCTGCTGATCACCGGCAAGACCATGATGTTGTCATTCAGGACCAGCAGGGTCTGCCGGATGCCGGTGAGGTCGCTGGAAACCAACGAAAAATAACCTTCCATGTTGGTGAGGTTGACCGACATTCGCTCCATTTCATCGGTGATGGTGGCGAAGTCTTTTGTCAGGATAAAGATCAGGTAGAACAGGGCGAGCCCCAGAACCGACAGCCCGAACATGCCGAAGCGGATGATCTGCGTGGTACGCCGGCCAATACGGACACTCAACTGTTCCCTGGCTTCCATACCCTTGCGGAAATCCGCAAGGGCACTCTCGACTATCTCGGCGATTTCTCTTGTACCGTTATTATTATCCATCGATACCTCCAGGCGACCATGCGGCCGCCAAATGTCATACCAGTCTGTGTGTTGTTGTAAATAATCGTTTGGCCAGCACCTTGTTCAGGTTCCTGAATACCTTAGTGGCGATATAGGGGTAGCGCCGGCTCAGCCGGTCGAGATTTTCCTGGGTGATGCTCAGCAGGCGGCTGTCCTCGACCGTGTCGACATTTGCCGTGCGCGTCTCGAAGAACAGGCCGGCCTCGCCGACGACATCGCCACGGCTGTGGGTCGCAAGTTCGACCGGACCATGTTCGCCGGCGATCGTGGTGCGCAGCCTGCCGTCGATGACCACGTACATCTCCTTGCCGGTCTCACCGTCCGTAATGATGCGCCGGCCGGCAGGCACCTCTATGACGCGTGACATGATGGCGACGATGCGTGCCTGCGATTTGCGCAGGCCGTGCAGCAGGGGAATGGACTCCTGCGGATTTTCGCCGAGGTCCAGTGTCAGCACGTCCCACAGGGTGGTAATGCGAACGCTGGCACAGAGTGCCGGAGTCAGCAGGAAATCGCTCAGCCAGGCAACCGCAAGCGCATAGGCCGCCATGATGCCCACCTGTACCTGCATGCTGAGCTCGCTGCTGGTCAGCACGAGGAATCCCAGGCACAGGCCAATGGATGTGTAGGTTACCGGCCGGCCGACGGCCTTGAGGGCCGCGATAGTGGCCTTGCGGTCATCCGCGTAGCGCCGCACCTCGCGGCTGAACCGTGCGAAATAGTGGATGGTGTCGTCGATGGCGATGCCCAGCACCATGGGGGCGATCAGGCTGGTGCTGGGGTTCAGGCTGATGCCGAAGAAGCCCAGAGAGCCGAAATAGACCGCCACCGGCAGGATGTTCGGTATGAGTGCGATGAAGCCGATACGCTGCGACATGAACATCAGCGACAGGATGCAGTAGACGATAACCAGCGCCAGGCCGATACTGCGCGCCTGTCCGACCACGATTTCCGACAGGGTCTCGTTGATCAGGACCGGGTTGCCGGTTACCGTGGCCGTCAGGTGGTGCGGCAATTCGGCAAGCCGGTCGTTGATCTGCGCGATCAGTGCCGACATGTCGTCTGACTGGATGGTCCTGGAGCGCACGATGATGTTGGTGGTCTGGTAACGGCTGTCGACAATCCGGTCGAGTTCGTCGTTGGCGCTCAGGAACAGCAGCTGGGTGATCAGGGCGCGGTTCCCGGGGATGCTGTAGAAGTCAGGATCGTTGTTGTTGAATGCCTGGTTCACCAGCATCAGGTAGTCGGCAATCGAGGTTGTACCACCGATCTGCGGCTGTGCCTCGAGCCAGTCCTGCAACTCGCGCAGCACCAGCAGGTTCTCCGGTTCCTTGAAGGCATTGGGGCGGATTCCCTCGACCACGATATACAGCGGGTTGGCGCCGCCCAGCTTGTCATTGACGACTTCGAAGGACTGGCGTACTTGCGAGTCCGGAGCAAAACTGTCCATGAAATCCGTGCTGACGCGGATATTGCTCATGCCGAGCAGGGCGGCGGCAAACAGGACGCCTGACAGGGTGAAGATGCGGGTGCGATTGTTGAGATCGAACAGCGCAATGCGATCAACAAAACGGTCGAAGGCTCGTGCGCCGGATGCGTGTACCCGGTCTGCCGCGGGCTGACCGCGGTCCAGGAATGCGAGCAGGGCAGGAGTGAAGGTTATAGACAGCAGGGTGATGATCAGCACGCCGATCGTGGACAGGATGCCGAATTCACGCACCGCGGGGATCGGGTTGGCAATCAGGGCGAGGAAACCCGCGATGGTGGTCAGGCCGGTCAGTACCACCGGCAACAGCACCTCGCGCAGGGTCGTCCTGACCAGTTCGATCCGGTCGTCGGTTTTGTGCCGGTTATGGTGATACTCCGCGACCACGTGCACCGAGTAGGACAGGCCGAGAATCATCAGCAGCGGCGGAACCAGCACGGAGATCATACTGAGCGAGTAACCCAGCGCCGTAATGAGACCGAGACTGATGATGACGCCGAAGCCGACGGTCAGCAGGGGTGTGACAACCCCGAGCACCGAGCGGAACGATATCGCCAGGATGATGGCGAGGATGAGGGTGATGAGCGGCGGTGTCCATATCAGGTCGTGGATCAGGATCTCGATAATGGCGACCTTGAAGTGTGGCGCGCCGGTCAGCCAGGCCGTGTTGTCGCCCCTTTCCTCCTCGACAATGGCCGAGATGTCCCTGTGTAGCCCGCTGCGGATAAACTGTCGATCGGAAATGTCGAGAAAGTGCACCACCAGCGCGGTGGCATCGCCCGCTTTTGATACCAGGCTGCCGGCATAGACGGGATTGCCAAGGACCCGCTGGCGGACGTCGGCGATACTGGCCGGGTCGTCGGTGACATTTTCCATGAACGGCGCAATATCGAGCCCGTCGTCAATGCTGCGGATGTCCAGTGCATTGGTCAGCGACGATACGAGACGCACGGAGTCGAGGTCCTCGATGCGCCGGGTCATCCGGTCGATGCGGCGGAAGGTATCCGCGGTGAAGATGTCATCGGACGTCAGCGTGATGACCAGTGTCTCGTCGCTGCCGAACATGCGTCTGATGCGGTCATAGAAGACGCGTGCCTCGTTGTCTTCGGACAGCAGGCGGTTGGCGGAGGGATCGATCTCCAGGTGCATCTGGCCGCTGACGGGATCGACGATGCGGGTGACTGCCAGGCCCGTCATCAGGATGGTCAGCAGCAGGATAAGACCGGTCGATCCCGATACCAGCACGGAGATTCTATCGAGGACGTTCATGCCGATTAGTCCAGCGAGGGAATCTCAACCTGCTTCAGCTTGTCCTCGTCGAACAGACTGTCATCCAGTATCGCATCTGTCTTTATGTTTCTGACCAGCAGGCGGGTTTCGGTTTTTTCCCGCAGGTCCTTCATCAGCAGTTCGGCCGGGTACCAGATGTCGCCGGTTTTTTTCAGGGCTGCCGGATCGATCGTCATCAGTTTGCGCAGCTGGTGGCCGCTTTCGTAGAGCTCGGTTTTCAGCACCACGCAGGTCTGCTTGTCGATGTAGCTGGCGATCTTTACATAACCCGAGGTTTCGTCGGGGTAGCTATTGAGGACATACACCGGCCTGCCGGATACGACATCATCGGGAAACTGCTCCAGGCGCAAATCGGTCAGCACGCCGTGCAGGCGTTCGAAGTCCTCGTAGGAAAAGTCCGTCCCCATGACCGAACTCGATATCTTCCTGGAGGTCACGCGCCGTACCTTGAACAGGCCCGGCATGTAGATGTACATCTCGTTTTGCGGTTCCTGCTGCTTGATCAGGAAGCGCGCCCCCCGGATATCGACCGGTTCGCTGAAATGCATCATGACGCTGGACGTCTCTTCGCCGCGACGTTTCCAGAATACGTCGGCATGCATGACCTGTTCGTAATTGCCACGGTCACGGGCGCGCAGTTCGATGGATTGCATGGAGGTGGATGCCGGCAGGTTGCGCTTCATGCAGGCCTCGATTTCTGCGGGGATTTCCACAGCCATCGTATGGGTGCTGAGCAACAGCAGCAATGCAAGCAGGGCTCCTTTTGCCATGGCGATGATTCCCTTTTTTGATCTTCTAATTACTTTAAAGTCAATATGTTATACGGGCGTCGGTAGGTTGGCAATATAAATGGTGCAGTTGCAGGTCCAGGTCCGTGAGCGGTTTTCTGTGGCGAAGGGGCTTCGTTTTTCGGTTATAACCCCCTATCCTTATGAACTTCATGAATAAAATGCAGGTCTCAGTGGGCAGGTAGTCACAGTGTGTGGAAACCATGGATCCAGAAGGAAAAAAGAATGATGCGATCGCGTACCTGCCGCAGTTTCTGCGGCATGCTGACTGTACTCTGTGTGTTCCTGTTGCTGCCGGGGCCCGGTCTGGCGATGGCGGAGGAACCGGGGCCGGTGGAACTGCTGCAGGAGAGACGCGACACTGTCCTGGCCATCGTCGAAAAGGACCCCGGTGTGCTCAAGGACACGGTGCGCCTGCGGGAAATCGCCCATGAGTACCTGTTGCCGCATGTTGATTTCATGACCCTGTCGCGCTGGGTAATGGGCAAGCACTGGCGGGCGGCTACCCCCGAACAGCGGACCGCCTTCGCAAATGAATTCCGGGACCTGCTGCTGAACAACTACCTGCGTTCCGTCACGCATTACCGGGACCAGACCATCGAGTTTACCCCGGTACGCGACCTGGATAAAAAGACCAAGGTGGTCGTGAATGGCGTGGTCGACCAGCCGGGAGGGCCGCCGGTACACGTCGACTTTCGCATGCATCAGGACGGGGGGCGATGGTTGATCTACGATATCGTGGTTGAGGGCGTCAGCCTGGCGACGACGCACCGCTCCATGTTCTCGCAGCAGATCCGCGATCTCGGGGTCGCAGGCGTCATCGCGGAACTGCAGGCGCGCAATGCCGCTGCCTGGCGTGAAAATGACCCGTCCGCTGGCGCAGCCACGACCGGGCAGTCTGCAGTCAAAACGGACTGATCCGTTCAGGCGTGCCGGCCGGCACGCTCACTCTGTCGTATAGCCAAACCGCTCCAGTACCGGTTCCAGTATCGGGATCAGCGGTTTTACCGCATCGGCGTAGTTGCGGTAGCGATGCAGCGACGACCGGTAGACTTTCCTGGTGACCTGCTCGTAGCTGGCTGTCCTGATGACGCGCTTGCTCTTGTAGTGTTCTAGACAGGCGTCATCCCAGGGTGCGCCGATAAACTCCAGCACCTGCCGGGTTATGGCCTCCTGGTCATCGACCAGGTCCTCGTAGTGGATCTCCAGATATCTCGGCTGTACCGTCGAGCGGTAGTGGTCCAGCATCTCCATCACCTGCCGGTAGTGTTTCGCGGTGCTCTCCAGGCTGGATGTGTAACGGTGCGTCGATTTGAAATTTGCGAAATAGGCGGACAGGCAGGAATTGAACGGGTGCCGGGAAATGTGGATGACCGGAGACTCCGGAAACAGCAGGGTGATCAGGCCGAGGTGGACGGCGTTGTGCGGCATCTTGTCGGTGACCCAGCGTGTGTCCGCGTCCGTGATGTTCAGTTCCCGTAGATTGTCCAGGTAGTAGTCCCGCATCGCACGCAGCTTGTCCCGGTCCAGCGGCGCATCCGGGTCGAGCAGCATGTCGGGGTAGGGCATGCCGCTGCCGATAATGCCCTGGCCTGCTTCGCCGGCGAGATCGTGCATCCAGGTCAGTTCACCCGCCGCTGCGAATGCCGGGTGTGAGCCGAGGATCTGCTCCAGCAGGCTGGTGCCCGAGCGGGGAAAGCCGACGATGAATACCGGGCGTGGCCGGGTGCTGCTGTCGTCCAGCGGGATCTTGCGCAATCGCTCCCAGTTGTCCCGGTTAAAGAAGGTCTTCCAGTCGGTGAACCGCTGCCTGTCCCCGTCTTCGTCATAGACCCGGCCGACGAATTCGTTCTTGATGCGGTTGGCCTCGTCATAGGCTGCGAAGGCTGCCTGATAATTTTTCAGCTTGTCGTTGACATCGCCCAGTTCGAACAGGTAAGTCACCCGCGTCTCGCGGTTCAGGATGTCATCACTGTCAATCTGGCCAAGCAAGGCCAGTGCCGTGCCATGCTCTCCCCGGCGGCGCGCGAGCTTGGCGCGCAGGATCACCAGGCCGGGGTAGTCCGGGTCGATCTCAAGCGCCTTCTCCGCCAGGCGTTCCGCCTCATCCAGCCGGTTGTTTTTTTCCTCTGTCGCACTCCACCTGTGGTAGAGGCCGAGGCTGGTGGCGCCGGCCTGTTCTGCGCGCAGAAACGCCTGCTGCGCATCGTCGGGGCGGTTCATGTCGGAATACATCCTCGCCAGGCCGATATAGCCCTCACTCATGTCGGGGCGCATGGTGATCACTTCCTGCCAGGCGGGCTCCGCCTCGACAAACCTGCGGATGTCGGTGGCGAGCATTGCGCCGGCGATGCGTACATAGGGGTCCCATGGCGCTATTTGCCGGGCCTTGCTGATGTATTGGCGTGCCTCGTCGATATCGTTCTGTCGCAGCATCGCCTTGCCGAGGCCGGCGAGTGCCTTGGCCGAGTTGGGATCGCTCTTCAGGGCGCGGACGAAGTGCTCTATGGCCTGCTTCTGCTGACCGGTCTCGTACAGGCTGTAGCCGAGATTGCAGTGCACCGTGGCATTCTCGGGGTCGTGCAGCAGCACCCTGTCGTAGCACAGCTGCGCGGCCTTGTGGTCGTTTCGCTTTTCATGCAGCGCGCCGAGGTTCACCCATGCGCCGGTATGGTCAGGGTGTTCCCGGGTGACTTCCTCCAGCATCTTTCTGGCGGCATCGATATCGCCCTGTTCCAGCTGCAGCGAGGCAAGGTTGGTCAGGGTCTCGGGATTGCCGGGCTGCAGTTTCAGGGCATGCCGGAGGTGGCTGTCCGCCTCCTTGTACCGGCGTTGTTTCTGGCAGACGGCACCAAGGTTGTTCCAGGCTGCTGCGAACTCAGGTGCCAGCCTGATGGCCGCCCGGTAGCGCTTTTCTGCAGTGTCCAGGTCACCGAGAAGCTGGCTGACGGAGCCGGCGTTGACATGTACCCGCGGGTCCCTGCCGTCCAGCTGCAGTGCCTTTTCATACTGTTCCAGGGCGCCTTCCAGGTGATTGCCGGACTTGTAGATGTTGCCGAGGTTGTTCCAGGCATCGGCCAGTTTCGGGTCCAGCCGGATTGCGGTTTGCCCGGCGCTGAAGGCATCCTCGTCACGGCCGAGTGTGTGCAGTGCCATGCAGAGATTGCTGTGGGCGAGGGCATTGTCCGGCTGCAGGCGGGTCTGTTTCCGCAGGCGCTCCACGGCCAGTTCCGTGTTGCCGAGTTGCAGGGCGAGCACGCCGGCGATCTCGAGCAGGGTGGCATCATCCGGTTGCTGTCGCAGCAGTTGTTCGGCCTGGTGACTGGCGGCCTGAAAATTACCCTGCTGGTAGAGTTTCATCAGCTGCTGCAGCCTGTCCGGAGCGGTTGCCGTGGCGGACTTTCCGGCGGCGCCCTGTCCGCAGCAGCGCTTGTATTTTTTGCCGCTGCCGCAGGGGCAGGGCGCGTTTCTTGATGGGGCGGATTGCATTCGAGACACTCCCGGACTTGTCGTTATCGTGGCAGCAGGGAATCGGCTGTGAGCGATTTTATCACCAGACAGTCGGCCCGGTGGTGGATTTACACTGCAGGCGCCGGCCTGCCGGGTCAGCGCCCGCGCATGATCCGGCCTTTCTCCCGCTGCCAGTCGCGTGCCTTTTCCGTTGCGCGCTTGTCATGGCTCTGCTTGCCGCGCGCCAGGGCGATTTCCAGTTTTGCGCGTCCCCGTTTCCAGTACATGGCGAGTGGCACCAGCGTGTAACCCTTGCGTTCGACGGCACCAACCAGTTTGTCCAGTTCACGGCGATGCAGCAGCAGCTTGCGAGTGCGGGTAGGGTCTGCGACCTTGTGGGTGGATGCGCTGATCAGCGGCGTGATCAGGCAGCCCAGCAACCAGGCCTCGCCGTCCTTCACCAGGATGTAACTCTCGGCAATCTGCACACGGCCCTCGCGCAGGCTCTTGACCTCCCAGCCTTCCAGCGCCAGGCCAGCCTCGAAACGCTCCTCGATGAAATAGTCGTGACGGGCCTTCTTGTTGAGCGCGATCGTGCTGCCGGCATTCTTCGGTTTTGATTTCTTGCTTGCCATGTGCGCAGTATATCAATGCCGGTGTTGCCCGTCCGGGCCGGGGTTGAGTTGAGGCCCGGCCTCATTTCACGGACAATCCGGGGGCCGCCCAATCAAGGAACCCCATATGGCAACCGAACGCACCTCGATACACGGTCAGTGGTCCAGTCGCCTGGCATTTATCCTTGCCGCCACGGGATCCGCCGTGGGTCTGGGCAATATCTGGAAATTCCCGTATATATCCGGTGAGAACGGCGGCGGTGCCTTCGTGCTGGTGTATCTGGTTTGCATCGGCATCATCGGTATCCCGATCATGATGGCCGAGGTCATGCTGGGTCGCCGCGGAAGGCAGAGTCCGATCAATACCATGCGCACGCTGGCCTACGAGGAAAAGGTCAGTCCCGGCTGGCGCTGGCTGGGCTGGGCCGGTGTTCTGGCTGGCTTCCTGATCCTTTCCTACTACAGTGTCATCGCCGGCTGGGCGCTGGCCTACGTGTTCCGTGCCGGTAGCGGCCTGTTTACCGGCCTGACGGCGGACGGTGTGCAGAGCATCTTCTCCAACCTGGTCGATGAACCGGAGCGGTTGCTGGCATGGCATACCATATTCATGGTGATGACCATGTTCGTCGTGGGACGTGGTGTGCGCAGCGGCCTGGAAAAGGCAGTGCGCTTGCTGATGCCGGCGCTGTTTGTGCTGCTGCTGGTGCTGGTCGGTTATGCCTGGAATACGGACGCCTTTCAGCAGGGCCTGGAGTTCCTGTTTAAGCCGGACTTCGGCGCGATTACCGCCAACGGCGTGCTGATTGCCATGGGGCATGCCTTCTTTACCCTTAGTCTCGGCATGGGCGCCATCATGGTGTACGGCTCCTATCTGCCGGACAATGCATCCATCGCCAAGACCTCCATCACCGTGTCCCTCATGGATACTGCCGTGGCACTGCTGGCAGGCATGGCCATATTCCCGATCGTCTTTGCCAACGGCCTCGAGCCGGGCGCAGGGCCGGGTCTGATCTTCCAGACCCTGCCGATTGCCTTCGGGCACATGGATGGCGGCGCTTTCTTCGGCATGCTGTTCTTCGTGCTGCTGGTTTTCGCTGCCTGGACCTCGGGCATTTCGCTGATCGAACCCGCCGTTGCCTGGCTGGTCGAGAATCATGGTATGAGCCGTATCTATGCCGCCGGTGTGGCCGGTTTGGCCACCTGGGCCTTTGGCCTGCTGACCGTCTTTTCCTTCAATATCTGGGCTGACTTCAAGCCCTTGTTCATGATCCCGGTGTTCGAGGATTACACCGTCTTCGACCTGCTGGATTACCTCACGGCCAATATCATGCTGCCGCTGGGCGGTCTGCTGATCGCCGTGTTCGCGGCCTGGAAGATGCGGCGCGAATCCAGTGTTGAGGAGCTGGCCATGGGGGACGGTTTTCTCTACAAGCTCTGGCGTATGCTGGTGCGCTATATCACGCCGGTCGCCGTCGTGATTGTGTTCCTGCATGCCATCGAGATTTTCTGATACGGCTGGCTGCTGCAGGGAAGCTAACGTGGAAAAAATAAACCGCTCGGCGCTGGTGCCTTACACGGCGAAGGAAATGTTTGCGCTGGTCAGCGACATCGAGACCTATCCGGAGTTTCTACCGTGGTGCACGGAGGCCAGGGTGCTATCGCACGAGCATGACGAGGTGCGCGCCAGTATCGGATTTGCGGTCAGCGGCCTGACCCGCACGTTCAGCACCCGCAACTATCACCAGGTCAACAAGATGATCGAGATGCAACTGGTCGAGGGGCCATTCAGTTCACTGCATGGTTGCTGGCAGTTCGATCCCCTCGGCGACGCCGGCTGCAAGATCTCGCTGTTCATCGAGTATGAATTCTCCAGTCGCATGCTGGGCATGGTGGTCGGGCCGGTGTTCAACCAGATTGCCAATACGCTGGTCGATTCCTTCCAGCAGCGTGCCGTCGAGATCTATGGACCGCGCTGACACCATCACCGTCGAGGTGGCGCATGCGCGACCGGAGCGGCAGCTCATCCTGGTTGTCGAGATCGATGCCGGTGCCACGCTGGAGCAGGCCATCCGTGCCTCGGGCATGCTGGAGCAGTTCCCGGATATCGACCTGGCCGTCAACAAGGTGGGTATCTTCGGCAAGCTCGGCAAGCTGGGCGACACCCTGCTGGACGGCGACCGGGTCGAGATCTACCGGCCGCTGATCGCCGATCCGAAGGAGGTCAGGAAGCAGCGCGCGGCACAGGGCAAGGTGACGAAGAAGGGGGCGGGTAGCCAGTCCGCTTAGTTAGGGCGTGTGGGCCTCACCGCAAGCAGGCAAGGAACGCAAAGACAAGAACCATGACCAGAACCAGAACCATGACCAGAACCAGAACCAGATAAAAACCCCATTGTCATCCCTGCGATAACGGGGTTGCATGGAGGCGGAATTTCATTTTGAAAGGGATTATCGCCCTGGCGGGAATCAGGCGGTTTTTTGCAGTTATTTTCTGCTTTGCGTTCTT
>Ga0209536_100006805_pt1 | contig 17404 bp, 10 predicted proteins | sample DeeMarSeWOR28_12_FD_187461 | JGI IMG/M metagenome (GOLD analysis project Ga0209536, IMG submission 187461) | Marine sediment microbial communities from White Oak River estuary, North Carolina - WOR-2-8_12 (SPAdes) (version 2) | ecosystem: Environmental > Aquatic > Marine > Intertidal zone >... | reverse complement strand
CTCAGCTTACCGTTGGTATTCGCTCCGGAGACACCTCTGCAGCCGAAAGAGCGAAGCAAAGGAAAAGCATGCCAGACCTGCTCATTACAACTCCTGAGAGTCTGCAATTGCTTTTGGCCACAAAAGGATACGATGTTATTTTTAAAAACTGTTCTGCAATAGTCGTAGATGAATGGCATGAGCTGCTGGGTACAAAGCGGGGGGTGCAGACAGAGCTTGGGTTATCCAGACTTAAGGGAATTGCTGAAAAACTTCGTATTTGGGGTATTTCGGCCACGATAGGGAATCTTGAGCAGGCCAGAGAAGTACTGTTGGGTCCCGGATCTCCAGCCCATGATAATTCTGTACTTATCCGGGCTAATCTTAAAAAAAAGATCACCGTAAAGAGTATTATTCCAAAGGAGATGGAAACTTTTCCATGGCGTGGCCATTTGGGTCTTCGTTTGCTTGATGAAGTTATTCCTATAATCAACAATAGCAGAACAACTCTGCTTTTTACCAATACCAGAAGCCAATGCGAAATCTGGTTTCAAAAGATCCTGGAAAAACATCCGGAATTAGCCGGTGAAATTGCCATGCATCATGGAAGTATAAATAAAGAAACAAGGCAATGGGTAGAACAGGCTATACGAAATGAAAGTCTTAAAGCAGTTGTCTGCACTTCTAGTCTTGATCTCGGTGTAGATTTTGCACCAGTGGAAACTGTAATTCAAATTGGCGGTCCAAAAGGAGTTGCCCGGTTTATGCAAAGAGCGGGAAGGAGCGGTCACAGGCCGGGTGAAGAAAGTGTTATTTATTTTCTGCCTACACACGCCATTGAACTTGTAGAGGCTTCAGCCCTGAAACGGGCCGCAGAAAAAAAAGCAGTTGAAGACAGGATCCCCTACATTAATAGTTTTGATGTATTAATACAGTACCTGGTAACTCTTGCCATCTCAGACGGTTTTTTTCCTGACCAGATTTATCCGGAAATTAAACAAACCTTTTGCTACCAGAGTATCACGACCGATGAATGGCACTGGCTCTTAAACTTTATTGTCCTCGGCAGTCAGAGTTTACAATCCTATGATGAATACAAGAAAGTGGAGGTGGATGAACATGGAAAATTCAAAGTAACCAATCGTGGAGTGGCCATGAGACACCGCTTTCAGATTGGCACAATTGTAGGTGACTCCAATATTACTGTTCGATATCAGAAGGGTGGCTATATAGGAACTATTGAAGAACATTTTATTTCAAAATTAAAGCGGGGTGATATATTTACCTTTGCAGGAAGAAACCTGGAATTTATCCGCATAAAGGAAATGCAGGCTCAGGTTCGGAATTCCTCCAAAAAATCCTCAAAAGTTCCGGCCTGGATGGGAGGTAGATTAACATTATCTGCCCAGATGTCTAAATTGCTCAGAGAAGAACTTTACTCTGCACAATTGAGTGATAAAGAACAGTCTGCTGAAATCAGGGCACTTAAATCAATTTTTACCAGGCAACAATTGGAGAGTATCGTTCCTAAGCCCGATGAGTTTTTAATCGAAACTTTTCAAACCAGTGAAGGATACCACCATATTTTTTATCCTTTTGAGGGCAGATTTGTACATGAAGCGATGGGCAGTTTGCTGAGCTATAGAATTAGCCTGTTAGCTCCAATTACATTTTCGCTTGCATTCAATGACTATGGTTTTGAACTTTTATCAGATAAAGAAGTAGACATGCAACAGGTTCTGGATAATGATTTATTTACAACCAGCTATTTGCTTGATGATCTTCAAAAAAGTTTAAATTCAACAGAGATGGCAAGGCGTAAATTCCGGGATATAGCAGTGATTAGCGGTATGGTTTTTACAGGATACCCGGATAAAGGAATCAAAATGAAGCATTTGCAGAGCAATTCACAGCTGCTTTTCGATGTTTTCAAGGATTATGAAGCAGACAACCTTTTATATCAACAGGCCTTCAGGGAGACCTTCGAACATCAGTTGGAAGAAGGGCGACTGCGAATTGCACTTGAACGCATTGCAGGACAAAAGATAGTATGGAGGCCTTGTACTGCTCCTACCCCTTTTTCTTTCCCTTTAATCACTGACAGATTACGAGAAAAACTATCCAGCGAAAAACTCACAGACCGCATCAGGAGAATGACCGCCATTTTAACGAAAAGTAAATAAATACTCATTAATTTGGCAAACCTGCTACTATTTCATTTCCTGAATAATAATTGCATTATCTATCTTTGATAAGATGACACAAACCATTCAGATCCATGGCCAGAATTTTATTTTGCATCCAAGCGGCACGCTTTATTGGAAGGAGCAGGCCACCGTACTGATAAGCGATGTGCATTTGGGTAAAATTTCGCATTTTAGAAAGTTTGGTGCTGCCGTACCTCAAAAAGCCATTTACCAAAATTTTGATTTACTGGATGCGACTATTGGATTTTTTAACCCCAATGTGGTTTGCTTTTTAGGTGATTTATTTCATTCTTCATTAAACCGGGAATGGGAACTCTTTGAAAAATGGATTGGGAATTCTGATCTCAAATATATATTAGTAAGGGGTAATCACGATATCATTTCTCCTCAGAGATATGAACGAATTGGGATTCAGGTAGTCTCTGAATTAACCTCTGAAAGATTCTTACTCACTCATCATCCGGAAGAGCGAAAGGGCTATTTTAATTTTTCAGGTCACATTCATCCTGCAATTAAACTTAGGGGAAAAGGAAAACAATCAGTTCGCCTTCCCTGCTTTTTCAAGACACAGGATCAATTAATCCTTCCGGCATTTGGTAAATTTACGGGCACCCACACAATAAAGAAGAAGGAGACAGACGAGGTTTTTGCAATAGCCGATAATTCTATATTAAAAATTTAAGCCAATCTTTTGGTCTGCCATTGATTCAGCATTTATATTTGCACAAAATTTAACGGTTGACCAAATCTTTATTGCAGCAACTGTATGCACGGTCTCCCCAACTCGGGAAACTGAGGGATTTTATTGCCCAAAATCAATCAAATATTGCGTTAAATGGCCTTTGCGGATCCGCCATTTCATTCGTAACCTCAGCAATATTCAATAAAACAGACCGGCCTTTCCTGTTAGTTTTGAACGACAAAGAAGAAGCGGCGTATATACTTAATGATCTGGAGCAACTTATAGGTGAAAATGACGTGCTTTTCTATCCGGGAAGTTACCGGAGACCATATCAGATCGAAGAAACCGATAATGCAAATATCCTGCTTAGGGCAGAAGTTTTAAACCGAATAAATTCCAGGAAAAAACCTGCCATTATAGTCACATACCCCGACGCACTTTTTGAAAAGGTGGTCACCAGAAAAGAACTGACCAAAAATACACTGAAAATTAATCGGTCTGATACGCTCTCACTAGACTTTCTAAATGAAGTGCTTTTCGAGTATCATTTTAAACGCGTGGATTTTGTAACCGAACCGGGTGAATTCTCTGTGCGTGGTGGAATCCTCGATGTCTTTTCTTTTTCACACGATGAGCCATATCGAATAGAATTTTTTGGTGATGAAGTAGAGAGTATTCGGACTTTTGATGTAGAAACCCAATTATCTATCAACCAAGTTAGCCGGATCAGGATAATTCCAAATGTTGAAAATAAACACCTCGATGAAAGTCGCGAAAGCTTCCTGAAATATATAAGTACGGATACCGTAATTTTCCTTAAAAACCCGGAATTAATTTATAGCCGGGTAGATCTGTTTTTTGAAAAAGCCAAAAAGGCTTTTGGGGAACTCAATTCGGAATTAAAACAGTCTGAACCTGAAGAATTATTTGCCAATTCTGCTTTGCTGAAAGAGCAATTAGCCTCTTTTACTATGGCCACTATAGGCGATTTTGGGTTTGTCCAAAACTCTGAGAGTATAGATTTTAATACAACACCTCAACCTTCCTTCAATAAGAAATTTGATTTGCTTATCGCCGATCTCAACGATAACAACCACAAAGGATATGAAAATTATATTTTCTGCTCTTCCGATGTACAAACGAAAAGATTTCATGACATCTTTGATGAAGTAGATGAAAATGTACATTATAAAACAAAAGTATTTCCATTATATCAGGGCTTTGTAGACCATGACCTGAAGGTAGCATGCTATACAGACCATCAGATTTTTGAGCGTTACCACAAATTTCATTTGCGCAACGGTTATGCCAAAAAACAGGCTATTACTTTAAAGGACCTCAACAAATTAGAAATTGGCGATTATGTAACCCATATAGACCACGGAATAGGAAAATTCGGAGGGCTTCAGAAAATTGATGTGGAAGGTAAAAAGCAGGAAGCCATCAAATTAATGTACGGGGAACGCGATATTCTGTATGTCAGTATTCATTCATTGCACAAGATCTCCAAATACAATGGAAAAGATGGGGCAGTACCCAAAATTTACAAATTGGGATCAACCGCATGGAAGAGACTCAAGCAAAAGACCAAGTCAAGGGTAAAAAAAATAGCCTTCGATCTTATAAAAGTCTATGCGAAAAGGAGGCTCGACAAAGGTTTTCAATACGCCCCGGACAGTTACCTGCAGCTGGAACTGGAAGCCTCTTTTATTTATGAGGACACACCAGATCAAAGTACTGCCACGGAGGATATTAAAAAAGACATGGAAAGTGAAAGGCCTATGGACAGGCTGGTTTGTGGCGATGTGGGATTTGGAAAAACCGAAGTTGCCATCCGGGCTGCATTTAAGGCAGCTGCAAATGGAAAACAGGTAGCGGTACTGGTGCCTACTACTATACTTGCTTTTCAACACCACAGAACTTTCACAGAACGATTGAAAGACATGCCTGTTAAAGTGGATTATCTCAACCGTTTCAGGACAGCAAAAGAGAAACGCATAATATTGGATGAATTAAAATCGGGTAAAATTGACATTATTATTGGTACCCACCAATTGGCCAGTAAAAATGTGGAGTTTAAGGATCTGGGATTGCTAATTGTTGACGAAGAACAAAAATTCGGAGTTGCAGTAAAAGACAAATTAAAATCAATAAAAGAAAATGTAGACGTGCTTACTCTAACGGCTACCCCAATACCCAGAACACTTCAATTTAGTCTAATGGCGGCAAGGGATCTGTCCGTTATAAATACGCCACCCCCAAACAGGTACCCTATTGAAAGTCATGTAATACAATTCAGCGAAGAAACTATTCGTGATGCTATTTCCTATGAAATTCAGAGAGGCGGGCAAATATTCTTTATCCACAACAGAATAGAAAATATTAAAGAAGTAGCCGGAATGATTCAGCGTTTGGTGCCAGATGCAAAGGTAGGTATTGGCCATGGGCAAATGGAAGGCAGAAAACTGGAAACTTTAATGCTGGCCTTTATGGATGGAGAATTTGATGTCCTAGTCTCTACAACCATTGTGGAAAGCGGATTGGATGTGACCAATGCAAATACGATCTTTATAAATAATGCCAATAACTTTGGGCTAAGTGATCTTCATCAGATGAGGGGGCGCGTCGGCAGAAGCAACAAAAAAGCGTTCTGTTATTTCATTACCCCACCCTATGAGGTAATGACGCCTGATGCCCGGAAACGAATCCAGGCACTGGAACAGTACACCGCGTTGGGCAGTGGTTTTAACATTGCCATGAAGGACCTGGAAATTCGTGGTGCCGGAGACCTGCTGGGTGGTGAACAAAGTGGCTTTATAAATGAAATTGGTTTTGAAACTTATCAAAAGATATTAGCGGAAGCCATAGATGAGTTAAAAGAAAATGAATTCAAGGATCTTTATGAGGAAACTGAGGGGAAGGATAAAAGTTTTGTGAAGGAAACCCAGCTGGATTCAGATTTTGAATTGTTATTCCCCGACGATTATATTAACAATACCACCGAACGCTTAAACCTCTATACAGAGCTAAACACCCTAAAAACTGAACAAGATCTTCAAAAATTTGATTCGCAGCTAATTGACAGGTTTGGCGCATATCCAACACAGGTGGAAGATTTGTTAAACTCCGTTCGAATCAAGTGGATTGCCACCGGGATAGGCCTGGAAAAAGTAGTTTTAAAAAAAGGAAAACTAATGGGCTATTTTATCTCCGACCAGGAATCTGATTTTTATCAAAGCCCTGAATTCTCCAATGTTCTTTCCTATGTACAACAGCATAAGGAAAAATGCAGGCTAAAAGAAAAACAAACTCGTAACGGGCTTCGGTTACTTTTGATTTTCGATGGTATTAAATCTGTAAATAAAGCCCTGGCAGTTCTTGAACCATTGGCGAAAAAACATAAGATCAGCATCTAATCCTATTTTTCTATTTTAAGTTAATCCGCTTTGGTTATCATTAATTGATGGTTTCCCTAAAATGTATTCCTTATCTTTAACTACATCAACACCAAAGCAGGTAAAACTAATTTGCTGCTGAAGTTTCCAGACCATTCAAAAGTAAACCATCATGAATAAAGCAAAAAACACGCATACAAACTCGCGCAGGTCATTTATAAAAAAAGGTGCCATAGCTTCCTCTATTTTCATTGTGCCAAGACATGTACTTGGAGGTATTGGCTATACGCCCCCTAGTGATAGATTAAATTTGGCAGCAATCGGTGCGGGAGGAAAAGGGAGAAGTGATATCCTGAATGCTTCGGTTGATGGCCGGGAAAGGGTGGTTGCACTCTGTGATGTGGATTTCTCAGGATCTGCAGCAGCTTCTGTAAAGAAATTTCCGAAAGCAAAATTATACGAAGATTTCAGGGTAATGCTGGATAAAGAGAAGGATATAGATGCTGTAACTATCTCCACTCCAGATCATATTCATGGCCCTGCTGCGGCATTTGCCATGGAAAGAGGCAAACATGTCTATGTACAAAAACCTATGACACATAATATTAGGGAAGCAAGAATGCTTACCGAAATGGCAAGACAAAATAAAATTGTAAGTCAGATGGGAAACCAGGGAGGGTCTAACCCCTTATTGGGAATGGTTCAAAAATGGGTAGATTCCGGAGTATTAGGGCAAATTTCGAAGGTACAGATCTGGACAAATCGCCCGGTATGGCCGCAGGGCTATGCCATGCCTGAACCAGATGAAAATATAAAGCCAAAAGACTTAAACTGGGACCTTTGGCTGGGACCTGCTGAATACAGACCATACACTCCCGATTTACATCCTTTTAACTGGAGGGGTTGGTGGGACTATGGAACGGGTGCGCTGGGTGACGTGGGTTGCCATTTAATAGACATCCCATTCAGGACCCTGGGGCTCAAATATCCCACCGATGCAGAATGCAGTGTCGGAACAGTTTACTCCCAAATGTGGACCGCAGATTATCATCCGGAAGGCTGCCCTCCTTCTTCGTTTATTACACTACATTTTGATGCCACGGAAAAGAGTAAATCTGCAATTGAAATGACCTGGAGTGACGGTGGGATAAGACCCTCTCATCCCGACATAATTCCTGCAGACAGTGACATTGGTGGTCCGGGAAGTAATAATGGCGTACTGATAATAGGAGAAAACGGCATTATCTCTACGAACATAAATGATAGTTCCCCATTGACCCCCAAACTGTATCTGAATGACGGAACCACTGATTTTGGACCTGAAAAAGAAGACACGGTTGAGCCGGAATACGGTCATCAGCGAAAATGGGTAGATGCCTGCAAGGCTGGCTTTAACAGCGCCGAACACCTGGCTCTGACTTCTTCCTTTGATTATGCCGGTCCTATGACAGAAACAGTATTAATGGGTAATCTCGCTATTCGAAGTTATATGTTGCGAAAAGGAAACAGCAAACAAAAAATGGAGTTTTTTGGTCGTAAAAAATTATTATGGGATGGGGAAAACATGAAAATAACCAACCTTAAAGAGGCCAACCAATTTGTCGGAAGGACCTATAGAAAAGGCTGGGAAATGTAAGATGATCTCAAAAGTCAAAATTCTGACTACCAGATCGACTTATTGGACTTTGGGAATATTAAAAAGCACATATTCATATACCATTTCCACATCGTCCATGACCAAAATACTACTAATAGCATCCTCATTTCACCCGGGGATAAAACTGAATTTATGACCATATCAAGCGCATAAACCCTAAAGTAGAAATTCAATATAAAGCAAAAAAAATGCCGTAAATAAACAATGATATAATCCTTTTTTTAACTAAAACAAACTAAAAATGAATAGGTTAAAGCTTTTTATTGCAGGTTTGCTGCTAATAGGTGTTGCATGTAAAAAATCTGATAAATCTCCTGAAGTATCAGAAAATGCTCCGATTGTAATTGATAATATAGCTGTTCAAAGAATAGACTCCACCCTAAAAAGTTTTGTTGATTCCGGGAATATCGCAGGGGTTTCTGCACTCATCTTTGAAAACAATAATGAAGTTTATTATAATGCATTTGGTTATGCTGATCTTGAGAAGAAGAAGCCAATGGACCGCAATACTATTGTGCAAATCTATTCTATGACCAAACCAATAACCGGGACTGCACTTATGACCCTTTACGAAGATGGTGCCTTCGAGTTAGACGATCCTGTTTCCAAATATGCCCCGGAATTTGCCAATATGAAAGTCTATGAAAGGGAAGATGCCATGGGAAATCCCATTCTTAAAGACCCCAGGCGTCCGATGACCATCCGTGATCTTACCCGTCATACAGCTGGCTTTGGCAGGAATGCCAATATTCCCGGTCTCGGCAAAATGATAGAAGAAGCAGATGCTTTGAACAGGAATAATACTCTGGTTGAAATGGCTGAAAAAATGGGCGAAACACCTCTGTATTTTCACCCCGGGGAACAATGGGAATACGGGCCCTGTGTAGATGTCCAGGCCTTTATGGTAGAACGGATTTCCGGGCAGCCATACGGCCAATACGTCAGGGAAAATGTTTTAGATCCGCTAGGCATGAAAGAGACACGATACTATGTCCCTGAAGAGGATCGTGATCGATTTTCTGCAATGTACTTACGAAAGGGTCCGGACTATCTCAGGCAACTGCCCGATGAGGAGGCGAAATCTGATTATTTTAATCACTGGCCTCTAACCCGTGGCGGGTCTGGCCTTACATCAACACTGGACAATTACATGCGTTTTGCCCGAATGATGGTTAATGAAGGAACATTAGATTCTGTGACTATTCTAAAGCCCGAAACTGTAAAACTAATGGCCACCAATCACTTGGATGAAAGTATAGAAAAACGATCCTTCCTGCCAAGCAAGGGGCAGGTAGGTTTTGGCATTGATTTCGCGGTAAGGTTGCGTCCGCCGGCATCTAAGGAAGAAAACAACGGTGTAGTTGGTGAATTCTTTTGGGATGGTGCCGCAAGTACTCTTTTCTGGATAGATCCTGTAAATAAACTTACTGCAGTTTTATTTGTGCAGCTGTTTCCCTATGACCAAATTGGCCTGCACAAAAGTTTCCGAGATGCCGTATATGGACCCTTTAAGGCTAATTAGCTTAGCTAAATATCCCTGTTTACAAAGATTTCAAATCCTTAATGGTCTTGAATGCAATATCTACCTGGTCATCATTCACAAGGATAGTAAATTCATTGGTAGTGGAAATTACTTCATATAGTATAATTCCCTCCCAGGCTAATCGCTGAAAAATGAAATAATAAATGCCCGGAACAGAAACATTCTCTGCAGGGAGTTTTACGGTAATCGAAGACAGGTTTTCAGCCTTTTGCGTACACTTTTCATCTTTAAATAACTTTTCTACTGTGCTGTCCAGACTATTGCTAACCACAATATTAAGCTCATTAACCCCTCTGGAGGAGGTGTAAAATACCTCCTTGTTTTTAGTTACCTCATCCAGCAGTTTCGTTTGGTTTTCAAGGATAGTATCGGATACCAGAAATGTAAAATCCGTTAGTGATGAACGTACCGTAATTTCTCCAATATTTTTAAGGACTTTTATAATTTTATGGGTCGCCCTGAATTCCAGATCATCCGACAGACGCTTAAGAGCCATTACTATAGCTCCATTGCGGATATCTTTCCCCAATTCTTCCTGAATGTCAGGCTTAATGATTCTGGAAAGTGAAGTAAGGTTGATTATTCCCTGGGCAAGTGCACTTTGCAAAAAGGGTTTCTTTTTTATATAATGTTCTACGACGGAGGAGATGGTTTTCATATCTTAAATATTGCTCTAAAAATAACATATTGTTACAAATAAAACAAATATTTAAAAATGATAGAACGCATCTTCAAAATGCTCGATAATAAATTTGTTATTTTTTTTAAGGATGGTAATGATATCAAACCTCACATCCCTGTCCAATTCATTTGTATTTATAAACTTATCGGTGGCAGATAGCAACAAGCCTATTTTCTTTTTACTTACCGTTTCTGCAATATTTTCAAAATAGGCTGAACTTCTAGATTTCACCTCAATTATCGCAATAGTATTGCCTTTTTGCGCAATGATGTCAATTTCCGCTTTCAAATAGCGGTAATTGCGAGATATAATAAGGTATCCTTTTTTCACTAAATAAGCCGTGGCTAATTCTTCTCCTTGCTTCCCGAATTCATTATGGGCACCCATAAATTTCTCAATTTCTTAAAAAATAAAGCAGTTTGTCGAAAATATCGGCAATTCAACCGCAATTTCAGCTGGAAGATTGTAATTTCCCTGCAGAATAACGAAAAGGATTGAATGGCCATACTATCCATTAAGTTTAAGCGTTAAGAATTTGCCCCTAAACACATGAACGTTCTTAAAGCCTAAAAAACTATGGAATACTTCGTTAATTGTAATACTTCTACATTAGCACCGTACACAACACCCCTGGATAAATACAGGGCGGCGCATTTATACAGAAGACTGGGTTTTAGTGCCTCAGTTCAGACTATCAATGCTGCGGTTGGTGCCAATGCCAGCACGTTGGTAAATAGTTTGATCAATGAAGCGGTTACTATGCCTCCCACTCCTGCTCCTGCATGGGCAGACTGGAACAACAGCAACTATCCGGCAGACGATGATCTGGCAAGACAAGTTAGACGTGCCCAAAGCGAGGAATGGAGGATAAGCTATACCAATGGTTTGTTGAACAACAATCTCAGGGATCGGTTAAGCTTTTTCTGGAGCAACCACTTTGTTACAGAGCTGGATGTTTATGATTGTAATTCCTTCCTTTATGACTATGTCAATTGCCTTCAAAGGAATGCGATAGGCAATTTCAGAACCTTTATTAGTGAAATTGGCCTGACGAATGCAATGCTTTACTACCTGGATGGCGTTTATAACAATGGTAACAATCCAAATGAAAATTATGCAAGGGAGTTGTATGAACTTTTCTCATTAGGCGAAGGAAACGGTTATACTGAAGAGGATATTATTGAAACAGCAAAAGCCCTCACCGGATATGTTGAAAGGGGTGAAATAGGCTGTGAACCGGTTCTCTTTGATCCTACAAAATTTGACGCAGGGCCAAAAACAATTTTAGGCCAGACCGGTAATTGGGGTTATGATGATGTCATAAATATCCTTTTCCAGCAGCGGCCAAATGAAATAGCCGGCTTTATATGCCAAAAATTGTACGAATATTTTGTTCATCCGGATTCCAGTGATGATGCAGGTAATGCACAAATGATAATTTCAGGTATGGCAAATACTTTTGTTGCCAGCAATTTTGAAATTGCTCCGGTACTTGCCCAGCTATTCTCAAGTCAGCACTTTTTTGATGATGAAGCCATAGGAGTAATCATTAAAAGTCCGTTTGATATTTACCTTAATCTGATTAATGAAACCAATTTTGCCTATGACAATGGAACTATACTCAATGTAATTGATACAAGCCGACTTTTAGGTCAGGAACTTTTTGATCCTGTGGATGTTGCCGGATGGCAAAGAAACAGGACATGGATTAATACCAACTTTATGATAGGGCGATGGCTTTCTTCTGAAGTATTTCTGGAAAGGTTCTACCAGAATAACCCTCAGCAGTTCCGCACCCTTGCTATGGATGCCGTTGGTGCTGCTGACAGCAACACCAGTAATCCCGAAACTGTGGTTAGAGCCATAGTAGATAAAATTACACCCAAAGGATTGCTTACAACCCAGGATTTTGAAAATGCAATGTCTGTTTTCAAGATCGAAGACGTGCCCGAAAATTATTACGGTTCGGATTATATTCCTGGAGGACTTGGATTATGGATGCTTTCGGTTAGCCCGGAAGTACCTTCACAAGTATTCTTATTGCTTATGCACTTATCCAGACAACCAGAGTTTCAACTTAAATAAAACCTACGACTATGTGTAATAATCATTTACCTATCAATATAAAAAACAACAACGGGCACGACGAGGAGCACAAGTATTGGAGTCGTCGATCCTTTTTACAGGCATTGGGCATTGCCGGGTCTGGTTCAATGATGCTTGGCAGTAATATGCTGACCGCATCTGCACCGTCCCCACTGACCGCGGCTATAGCCAATGCCGACACAGATAGCATTCTGATCCTGATACGCCTGTCAGGTGGTAATGACGGACTGAGTACTGTTATTCCTATTGAACAGTACGATACATATGCCAATGCAAGACCCAATATCTATATTCCTGAAAGTAAGATCCTTAAACTTACAGATGAGTTTGGAATACCTACGTACATGAATTCCCTGGAACCCATGTGGGGTGCAGGGCAGGTAAAAGCGGTTCATGGTGTAGGCTATGAAAATCAAAGTTTATCGCACTTTACAGGATCTGATATTTATGCCAATACCGATTTGACAACGACAGGTTTTGATGGACTGAACACCGGTTGGATGGGCCGATATTTTGAAAATATTTATCCTGATTACCTGGTTAATCCTCCGGCTGCTCCCGCCGCCATTCAAATTGGAAATTTTGGAAGTCTGGTATTCCAGGGTGAAGAAACCAACTATGCGTTTGTTACATCCAACATTGATCAATTGGAAGAAATTGCGGAATCGGGAGTTCAGTATAGCCTTGATGATAGCTTGTTTAATAACTGTATGTATGGGGATCAGCTTAAGTTCTTAAGAGGGGTGGCTAATACCACATATGAATACTCCGGACTTATTCATGAAGCCTATGAAAGAGGCCAAAATCAGGTGGAGTATCAGGACAATGGATTTGCAAGGCAATTAGCACTATTGGCCAGGCTAATTAAAGGTAATTTGGGTACAAAAGTATATATGATCTCTATGGGAGGTTTTGATACCCATGGAAATCAACCACTTGCTCATGAAAGACTGATGTCCAATTTGTCTATTGCAATCAATAACTTCTATGAGGATATCGCATTTACGCAGCAGGATGAAAAGGTACTAAGTATGACGTTTTCCGAATTCGGAAGACGAATATTCGAAAACGGCTCAAACGGTACGGATCACGGTAAGGCGGCCCCTACCCTGTTTTTTGGGTCAGGGCTCAATGGCAGTGCCTTTGTAGGGGAACACCCTTCTTTGGAAAGTCCAAACGGACGAGGAAATCTTGAATATACCATGGACTTCAGGGATCTTTATGCCACAGTCCTGGCTGAATGGCTTTGCGTGCCAATACCCCTGGTAGAACAACACTTGCTGGATCATCCTTATTCCCCGGTAAATCTGGGCTTTAATTGTAGCGGTGTGGAATTTCCTGATATTGTATACAGCGATGATCCTCCGACACCCCCTATGCCTGAGGATCCGGTTGCAGAAGATCCAACTCAGGAATTACTGGAAGCAATAGTTCATAAACCATTTTATCCTACTAACAGCACACCGCATATCTATTTGGAAATGCCTTTTACTGCTCATGTTGATATTCAATTGTACAATATCCTTGGCCAAAATGTTGGAACAGTTTATAATCAGATAATGGCCGAAGGTTCTACCGAAATAAACATAAGGGAGAATTTACCCTCGCATTTGTCTACCGGTAAATACATTTACAGGATACAAGTTTCAGACAAGAAAATGTCTAAATCGATAATGGTAGCATAGGCTACCCCTACTTTGCATAATTACCCCCGGACATCAGCAATCTCCTCTAAAGGGATCTGGTGTTCCGGGGGTTTTCTTTTTTACGGTACTTGGTGTTTGGTCTGAAATAATAGTTATTTTTGTGCCTTAATCCATTTTTGATGTCGGAACACCTTCATAAACCTGCCAGATATACAATTACTGCAGCTTTACCTTATACTAATGGGCCCATTCATATTGGGCATCTGGCCGGGGTATACGTCCCCGCAGATATCTATGCAAGATACCTCAGGTTAACAGGGAATGATGTGGCCTTTGTCTGCGGAAGTGATGAGCATGGTGTGGCAATACCTATGAAGGCTAAAAAAGAAGGGGTTTCTCCAAAAGAACTAATTGATAAATACCATGGAATTATAAAAAAATCGTTTGCAGATTTTGGAATTTCATTTGATAATTATTCCCGGACCTCGGCTCAGATTCACCATGAAACGGCCGGAGAATTTTTTAAAACCTTATACGAACAGGGCGATTTCCTGGAAGAAGAAACCGCTCAGCTTTACGATGAAGAAGCACAACAGTTTCTGGCAGACCGCTTCGTAATCGGGACCTGCCCAAAATGCGGGTACGAAGAGGCCTATGGCGATCAATGTGAAAACTGTGGTTCTTCACTTAATGCCACAGACCTGATAAATCCGAAATCAACAATCTCCGGGGCCATTCCAACCCTCAAAAAAACAAAACATTGGTTCCTGCCCTTAGACCGGTATGAAACATTTTTAAAAGAATGGATCATAGATGGTCATAAAAAAGATTGGAAACCCAATGTTTACGGGCAATGTAAATCCTGGATTGATGATGGGCTAAAGCCAAGGGCCGTAACGCGAGATCTGGATTGGGGAATTCCCGTTCCCGTAAAAGGCGGTGAGGGGAAAGTACTTTACGTTTGGTTTGATGCACCAATAGGATATATTTCATCTACCAAAGAATGGGCCGCCAGAACAGGCAAAGACTGGGAACTATACTGGAAGGCCAAAGACACCAAGCTGGTGCACTTTATTGGCAAGGACAATATTGTTTTCCACTGTATTATTTTTCCCAGTATGCTAAAGGCCCACAAGGACTATATTCTGCCTGATAATGTCCCGGCCAATGAATTTCTTAACCTCGAGGGAAACAAATTATCCACTTCAAAGAACTGGGCCGTTTGGCTTCACGAGTATTTGGAAGAATTCTCCGATATGCAGGATGTTTTGCGCTATACACTTACGGCAAATGCTCCGGAAACCAAGGACAACGATTTTACCTGGAAAGATTTCCAGGCGCGCAATAACAATGAACTGGTCGCTATTTTTGGAAATTTTATAAACAGGGTTGTGGTACTTACCAATAAATATTTCGATGGTGTGGTTCCTGAACCAAATCAATTTACACAAATTGATAAAGACACTTTAAATACCTTTAAAACATTCCCGGGAATTATTTCAGACTCCATTGAACGCTACCGCTTTCGTGAAGCAAGTCAGGAACTAATGAACCTTGCGCGCCTTGGCAATAAATATCTTGCAGACGAAGAACCGTGGAAGGTTATCAAAGAGGATAAAGAAAGGGTGCAGACTATTATGTATATAGCACTTCAGATTGCGGCTGCACTTGCAGTTCTTGCCGAGCCTTTTCTTCCTTTTACTTCGTCTAGGCTGAAACGAATTTTAGCCATAGAAGAAGCTTCAACTTCTGAGAACTCATCTCTTGTTCAGCTCTCCTGGCCTGATGTATCAAAAAAAGAGAATCTTCTCCCCAATGGCCACCAAATTGGTGAGCCCGAATTGCTTTTCCGAAAAGTAGAAGACAGTGAAATAAATGCACAACTGAGTAAGCTGGAAGCAACAAAAAAAGTCAACGAATCTGAAAACAAAACCATTATGCCGCAAAAAGAGACCATAAATTTCGAAGATTTTACCAAAATGGACTTACGTGTGGGTACAATTCTGGAAGCCGAAAAAATGCCAAAAACTAAAAAGCTTATGGTTCTTAAGGTCGATACGGGAATAGATACACGGACAATCGTTTCCGGTATTGCCGAAAGTTTTAGCCCCGAGGAAATCATAGGACGACAAGTAACCGTCTTAGTTAATCTCGCCCCCAGGGCATTAAGAGGTGTGGAAAGTGAAGGGATGATCTTAATGACTGAAAATAAAGAGGGTAAATTAGTTTTTCTCAATACCGATGAAAAAGGGGTTAAAAACGGAGAGACCATAAATTAAAATAGTGCTAAAGATAGCCTATCACCCCATTTACAATCATCCTTTACCACAAGGGCATCGCTTCCCTATGATAAAGTACGAGCTGCTGCCCCAGCAGCTCATTTATGAAGGGACCTGTACTTCAGACAATTTTTTTGAGCCCTCCCTGCCAAACGATAAATACCTTGTTGCCGTACATGACCCGGAGTATTATTACGATCTGCTCAATCTGAAAATACCGTATAAAGAAGCGCGAAAAATTGGTTTTCCGCTAAGTGAACAGTTGGTTGAACGGGAACGAATCATAGCAGACGGCACTATGAAAGCCTGTGAATTTTCCCTTAAGAAAGGTATTGCAATGAATATTGCCGGTGGAACGCATCATGCCTTTTCCAACAGGGGTGAAGCCTTTTGCATGTTAAATGATCAGGCTATTGGGGCCCGGTACCTGCAATCCAAAAAACTCGCGGATCAAATCTTAATTATTGATCTTGATGTACACCAGGGTAACGGTACTGCTGAGATTTTTAAAGATGATGCCTCAGTCTTTACTTTTTCCATGCATGGAGCTAATAACTATCCATTTAAAAAAGAGTCATCAGACCTGGATATCCCTTTAAAGAAGGGAACAACTGACCTGGAATACCTATCCATTTTAAAAGATGCACTAACCAACCTTTTCAGGGAGGTATGTCCGGAATTCGTCTTCTATCTTTGCGGCGTAGATATTCTGGAGACAGACAAATTAGGGACCCTGTCCCTGTCTTTGGAAGGTTGTAAAAAGCGTGATGAATTGGTTTTGGAAAGCTGCCTTCAGTATCAAATACCTGTTCAGTGCAGCATGGGTGGTGGTTATTCCAGGGATATTAAAAAGATTGTGGAAGCCCATGCAAATACATTTCGATTAGCACAGCAGATGTATTTCTGAATCCTGGAAATAGATGACATAATCCTATCATTCCACTTTCAACTTATTTTGTATTTTAACACCACAAACCAAAAAGCACATTTATGAAATTGGGGCTAAGTCAAATCACCAACATTACTTTGATTTTAGGCATTCTAATACTTAGCTTTTTTGGCAGCAGTTGTGTGAATAAAAAAAAAGACACAAAAATTATGGCAAAAACGAAAATTACGCCATCTAAAATAAATGTAATTTTTGATACGGACGCCAATAACGAATTGGATGACCAGCATGCCCTGGCATATTTACTATTGAATGGCGATACTTTTAATGTTAACTCTG
>Ga0209536_100006803_pt1 | contig 17409 bp, 15 predicted proteins | sample DeeMarSeWOR28_12_FD_187461 | JGI IMG/M metagenome (GOLD analysis project Ga0209536, IMG submission 187461) | Marine sediment microbial communities from White Oak River estuary, North Carolina - WOR-2-8_12 (SPAdes) (version 2) | ecosystem: Environmental > Aquatic > Marine > Intertidal zone >... | reverse complement strand
TGAAGGAGGTGGCGGGCGTCATCGCCGGCACCGACAACGACTCCAACAATCTGTCCATCCTGATTACCGCGCGCGACCTCAACCCACAGCTGTTCACCGTCGGGCGGCAGAACTTCCGCAGCAACGACGCCATCTTCCGCGCCGCCAAGATCGACCTGACCATGCAGCCCGCGACGATCACCGCGCAGCACATCCTGAGTATGCTGCTGGCCCCGCTGCTGGACGATTTTCTCAGGATCGCCAATGAGCAGGACGAGGCGTGGGCGAACCTGCTGGTGAGCCGGGTGGCGGGTGTTGTCGAGGAGGTTGCTCCCGAAACCTGGGATATCGAAATATCACCGCTGCAAACGCCAGCGGTGTTCGACTGCCTGATTCGCGAACAGGAGATCCGTCTGCAACATGTGTGCGCAGATCCACGCGACCGCGAGGCGATGCTAACCTGTGTTCCACTGCTACTGAAACGCGACGGCATCTCCACCCTGCTCCCTGACATGGACCGGGTGCTGCGCGGCGGTGACCAGCTGCTGTTTTGCGGACGCAAGGAAGCCAAGGAGCAGATGGACCACGTGGTCCACGATCACCAGGCTATCGACTACACCCGCACCGGTATCGACCGCCCCAGCGGGTTGGTGTGGCGCTGGCTGACCAGTCACTCCTAGCCCGTCCTGGGCAGCTGGACCCGGGGGCTATGCACACTGGCGGCCGGAGCGGGCGGTCCGCGCACATCAGTTGCTGCGGGGTGCTGCGACCACCAGGCAGCGTTCGGCTTGAGGCGGCATTTAATCGGGCTGCCCCTGTTCCAGCTCCAGTCCGCGCAACTGTTCGGGACTCAGCTGTCCGGCCACGTCGAACAGGCCCTCTCTGGCCTCCTCATCGCCGCCCGCCACAGCCCGGTTGTACCAGCGGTAGGCCTCCTCGAGGTCCTGCTCCACTCCGCGCCCATTGGCATAGGCCCAACCAATGCCCTGCTGCGCTTCCGGCAGCCCCTGTTGTGCCGCCTTGAGCCACCACACGCAGGCCTGTCGATCGTCCTGATCGGTCCCTATGCCCTTGTGATAGTGCCAGCCGAGAAAGTGCTGGGCGATCGCGGTGCCCTGGCGCGCCAGCTCGGCGACCAGCCGGAAGGAACGATCGAACTCGCCGCGGCCGATTGCCTCGACGGCTTGCTGTAACGCCGGGTGATCCTGATCCATGCTGTGAGCGACCCTGTGTGCTGCGTTTCCGTCGAGTATAACCTCAGGCGGCCGTGGGGATTCACCACGAAGCATGCGATAATTTGCGCCCCATGTCAGATGCGCCGCGAAAAACCCTGTCCCAGCGCTGGCTGCCGGTGTTACTGCGCCTGTTGGGGCGTGTTCCGCTACCGCTGCTGTACTTCATCGCCGATGTGCTGTTTTTCACGCTGTTTCGTGTGTTTGGCTTCCAGCGTGCGCTGGCCAGCGACAATATCGCGCGGGCGTTTCCACAGCTGCCAGTCACACAGGTCGCGCGGCTCGCGGCACAGAGCGCGAGAAACACCGCGCACGTGGTGTTCGAAACCATCGCCTCCAGCGCGTTCAATGAAGCGGAACTGGCGCGCCGCGTGCTGATCGACAACCCGCAACTCATCCAGCAGCTGGTGCAGGAGCACAGGACCGTGGTCACCGTCGCCGCCCACCACGCCAATTGGGAATGGTTGCAGCTGGCCTGCGCGGCACGGCTGGGCGCACCGCTGGCGGCGCTGTACAAGCCACTCGGCCATAGCGGGCTCGACGCCTTTCTGCACCAGCTGCGCGGGCGCTTCGGCAGCCGCTTGATCGTGGCGCGCACCGCGCTGCCGCAACTGCTGCAGTTCGCGCGCGAGCCCGGGGTCATCGCATTGGTCGCCGACCAGGTTCCGCGCCCCGATGACGAGCAGTACTGGAGCGTTTTGCTGGGCCGCGAAACGGCCTTTTTCACCGGACCGGAAAAACTGGCGCGCCTGCTCAAGGCACCGCTGGTGTTCGCGCACATGCAGCGGCTGCGGCGCGGCTATTACCGGGTGCAATTCGAAGTGCTGGCCAGACCACCGTACCTGGAGCCCGACGGGGATCTGATGGAACGCTATGTCCGGGCGCTGGAGGCGCAGATACGCGCGGCGCCGCTGGACTGGGTGTGGGTGTACAAACGCTGGAAATACCGCAAGTCGGTATACGCAGCTTGAGGGTAACAGGACCGTGAACCCGTTCAAACGCCTCGCCGCGCAGACCGCTGTCTACGGCATCAGTTCCATCGTCGGCCGCTTCATCAATTACCTGCTGGTTCCGCTGTTCACCTATTACTTCACGCCCCTCGAGTACGGGGTGGTATCGGAGTTCTATGCCTACGCAGGTTTTTTTTCGGTACTGCTGGCGTTCGGCTTCGAGACCGGCTACTTCCGCTTTCGTGATTCGGCGGGCAAGCAGCCAGATGTGGTCTATGCCACCGCGCTGCGTTTTCTGCTCGCCTCTAACCTGGTGTTCTTTCTGGCGCTGCTCGCGGGCAGCGACCGCTTGGCACAGGCCCTGCACCACGGCGAGCACCCCGAGTACATCTGGTGGATGGCAGCCATCCTGGCCATGGACGCCGTCGGCTCAATCGCTTTCGCACGCCTGCGTGCCCAGGAAAAGGCGCTGCGCTTCGCCGTTATCAAGGTGGTGGAGATCCTGGTGAACGTGACACTGTGCCTGTTCCTGATCGTCTACTGCCGCGGCGTGCACGAACAGTCTCCCGACTCCCTGTTCGGCGCACTGTGGAATCCGGCCGTCGGTGTCGGATACATCTTCATCGCCAATCTGCTCGCCAGCGCCGCCAAGCTGCTGCTGCTCGCGCCCCAGTTGCGCGGGCTGACGAACGGATTCGATGCCGCGCTGTTCGCCAGGATGCTGCGCTATTCACTGCCCATGGTGATCATCGGCTTCGCCGGCGTCGCCAATGAAATGCTGGACCGGGCGCTGATGAAATACCTGCTGCCTTACGATATGGAGACCAACCTGGCGCAGCTCGGCATCTACAGCGCCTGCTACAAGCTCTCGATCCTCATGTCGCTGTTCATCCAGGCGTTCCGCTACGCCGGCGAACCGTTCTTTTTCGCCCATGCGAAGGAGCGTAATGCGCCACAGACCTATGCCGCCGTGCTCAACTATTTCGTCATATTCTGTGTCTTCATCTTCCTGCTGGTGACGCTGTATATCGACGTATTCCAGTATTTCATCGGCGAGGCATTCCGGGCCGGGCTTGGCGTGGTACCTGTCCTGCTAGTCGCCAACCTGCTGCTAGGCGTCTATGTTAACCTGTCAATCTGGTACAAGCTCACTGACCGCACCCTGATGGGCGCCGGCGTATCTATTGGTGGCGCGCTCGTCACCGTGGGGTGCCTGTTGTGGTGGGTACCGCTGTTCGGCTACATGGGCGCCGCCTGGGCAACACTGGCCTGTTACGCCAGTATGGTAGTGGCATCCTACTTGCTCGGCCGCAGGTATTATCCTGTGCCGTATAACGTGACACGTGCGCTAGGCTATATCACCCTCGGTATCGTGCTTTATTTGGCCAACGGACAGATCGTGGCCGGCACCGGCACACCGGCGCTGCTGTCCGGAACAGCCATGCTGCTGGTCTACCTGGCCATCGCGTACGCGCTGGACGGCCGCAAGCTGCGCCACCGGCTTGCGCAATAACACACCAAGAAACGCCCCAACAGACAGACGTGCTGGTCGTGGGGGGCGCGGAAATCCAGATCACCGCTGTCAGCGGGCAGCGGCCCCGCGTGTTCCTCTCGCTCTGCAAAGCCTGTATGCGCGACGGCACCCGGGCTGCCGTCGCAACCATCCGCCGGATCTACAGAAATACTGCAACAAGCCGATCAGTATGTCCTGATCGGTACTGGTTTCAACGTTCCCGAAGTCATCGGTCGTATTTGGGGTTCGTTCATGAACGGTCTGGGATTGCCGAGGAGGATTCGGGCCATGCGTTCCGCTGCTGCAGTGTTTTTCAGTGTCCTGCTCGTTACGTTGCTGTATTTCACGGTCGTTCTGATCGAGTCAGGCAACGTAGGGGTCCGAAAGACCCTCGGCAAGGTCAATCCGGAAGAAGTCTCCCCGGGGCTCAATTTCCGCATGCCTGTGGTCACCCGGATCACCGAGTTTGTCGGCAAGGAAATCGCGATCGATCTCACCGACCTGACACCCAAGGCGGCGGACAACCTGTCGTTGCGCGACATGGACGTCACGGTTTTCTACAAGGCGGCCAGCGGGCAGATTGCGGATCTGTATGTCAAATATGCCAACGCCCATCATTACGATAACGAATCGGACAGCTATTTCCCGGCTTACCGCCTGGTTTACCGCGAGGCACGCCGCGCCGCCTACGAGACCGTTGCCGAAATCGACTCGCTTACCATGCACAAGAAACGCGAACAGATCGCTGATTCCATCGAGACCCGCCTGCAGGAGACCCTGGACGGCAACGACCCCGGTGTGTTCGAAGTGACCCGCGTGGTAATCCGTTCGGTGCTGACTGACCCGTCTATCGAAGAATCGATCCGCGAGGCGGTTGCCAACCAGAAGCGGCTGGAGGCCAAGCAGGTCATGGTCGAGATCGAGCGCAAGAACGCCGAGATCGAGGCTATCCGTGCCCAGGGTATCGCCAATGCCAACAACATCATCAACAAGACGCTGACCACCGAGTACCTGCAGCACGAACTCAACCTCACGCTGCAGAAGTTTGCGGAGACGGGCGCCAATACCATCGTGGTGCCGGCCAACATGCACGGTTTCAACATGATCCTGCCGACCGACAAGCTGACCAAGCGCTGAGACCTGCCGGGATCTGTCACCATGGGCCCATTGCGGGCGACGCGCCGGCACTCAGTCGAGCGCTTACAAACGCAGCCCACCTGGCCTTCGCCACCCAGCAACGGGCACCGCAACCCGGTGCTGACAGCCAGCGCAGTTTTCGGTACGCTGCCGCTGGGCAGCTCTCCCGTGCTTCACCAGTGACAGATTATGCATAACCCGAGCAACAGGTCGTTCCACATCCGTGAGATGGAACTGGAGGATATCCCGGCCGTGTATGCGCTGGGCGAGGCGGTGTTTACCGCCGACAAGTGGCCCAGCCTGTACCGCACCTGGGACGAGTACGAGCCGATCACCCTGTTTTCCACCGACGGCGATTTCTGTTTCGTGGCCGACTACGAGGGCCGAGTGGCAGGTTTCGCACTCGGCTCCCTGATCGACAAGCGAAAAAGCGCCTGGAGCTACGGTTATCTCACCTGGCTGGCGGTCGATCCGGAACTCAAGCGCCTGGGCATCGCCACCCAGTTGATGGGCGCCATCACCGATGCCTATATCCGCGCCGGCGCCCGCATGATGATTGTTGACACCGACGCCGAGAACACCACCGCCATCAGTTTCTTCCGTCGCCACGGGTTTCGCGACGAGGACCGCCATGTGTATCTCAGCAAGAACCTGACCGACCATCCCGGCTATCGGCGTCGGCGCCGTCGCAAGGACTGAACACGGGAGTTAGCCGGGGTCAACCGCCCCCCACAGAGGGAACCGCGCCATGACCGAAGACCTCAACACGATACTCGAGCGCCTGGATGAACAGGGCCTGATCGACCTGCTGACGGAAGCCGTAGAGCAGTACAGTCCCTCCTTCGCCGAGGAACCGGCCATGGAGGTGTTCGCGGCGCGCCTCAGGGAAAGCGGTATCAGCTACCTGCGCCAGCCCGTGGCCGAGGCGGGCGCGCCCGTGGGTGACCACCGCGCCAACCTGATCATCGAACTCGGTCCGCAGCCGTCGTCGCTGATGTGGGTGGGCCACGTCGACACTGTGCCGATCATCGACGAAGAGGAACAACGCACCCACCGGGAGGGAGACATCCTGCACGGACTGGGCACCGCGGACATGAAATCGGGCTGCGCCGCTATCGTCGCGGCGGTGGTGGCGATCGCGCAGTCGGGCATTGAGCTGAAGCGCGGCCTGACCGTGGCCCTGGTAGTCGGTGAGGAAGAGTACGGCGACGGCTCAGAGGCGCTCCTGGAGACCCGCAGCGCGCCGCTGACGGTGATCGGCGAGCCCACCGACCTGCTCGCCTGCGTGGATCACTACGGCTACTACGAGTGCCGCCTGATGGCGCGGGGCACCCGCGCGCACGCGGCGTTGCCGGAAATCGGCGCCAGCGCCATTCATGCCATGCTGGAGTGGATGCGGCATATTCTTGAAGCCGGCGGCGAAACCTATTTCGCCCAAGGCTTGTCGGTCAACACGCGCGAAATCCGCGGCGGAGCCGGCCTGTTCATGGTGGCCGAGCAGTGCGAGGCGGTGATCGACATCCACGCGCCGCCCACCGTCCCCATCGACATGATCAACCAGTTTATGCACGAGACCCGAGCCAAGGCAGTAGCCACCCATCCCGGGTGTGAACTCGAATACGAAAACCTGTACTGGGCTCCCGGGTACAACAATGCGCCGGAGGAGCCCCTGCTCGGCCCCTTGCATCGTGCTTTCGATGTCGCCGGACTGCAGTGGCATCCGGTCGCCTTCCGGTCCCATTCGGATGGCAATCTTTTCTATCAGAAAGGTTCGGTGCCGGTGATCTGCGGCCCCGGGCGCCTGGAGGTTGCTCACACGCGGGCCGAGCATGTCTCGCTCCAGCAAACCCTGCAGGCCGCGCGCCTCTATACAGCTATGATCTACGAGGCGTGCGTACGCTGAACGGCAGCAATACGGCTCGCACTATGCGTTAACAAGCTGCAGCTGGGCGCGGAAACGCTGTCGCGGCGCGCACTGGCCCGCTCAGAACGGCCACCACAGCGGCGCCAGCAACACGGTGACCAGGCCCACCAAAACAGTCAGCGGCACACCCATACGCAGGTAGTCATTGAACCGATACCCGCCGACACCGTAGACCATGAGGTTGGTCTGGTAGCCGATCGGCGTTGCGAAGCTCGCCGAGGCGGCCATCATGATGGTGATTGCAAACGGCATGAGGTTGACTTGCAGGGTGTCCGCTGCAGCCAGCGCGATCGGAAACATCACCACGGCGGCAACATTATTGGTGATCACCGCGCTGAACACTGCGGTGATGACGTAAACCGAGGCCAGAGCATAGACCGGTGTGTCGCCGGTAAGCGCGATCAGCTGGGCTGCGATGGTCTGCGCCGCCCCCGTGGTTTGCAGCGCGGTGCCGACGCCGAACGATGCCCCGATCACCACCAGCACCTGCCAGTCCACCGCCCGCCTGGCAATGCGCCCGCGCGTGCAGCGTGTGACAATCATCAGCCCAGCGGCCAGCATCGCCGCCTGCAGCATGCTCAGCAGTCCGCTGGCTGCCGCCAGCACCATGCCGAGCAGAATCAGCGTAGCGACCAGCGCCTTGTCGTGGCGCATGGGCTCGGCATCCTCGACCATGCTAACCAGAAAAAAATCCCGCGAGTTGCGCTGCTGTTCGGCAAACGACGGACGCGTAACGAGCAGCAGGGTATCGCCGGGGCGCAACACAATGTCGCCGATTTTCTGCTTGATCCGCTGACCGTTGCGCGCGACCCCGACGATGGCTGCATTGTAGACATCGCGAAACCGCCCCTCTCGGATGCTCTTGCCCACCACCGGGCAGGTATTGGATACCACCGCCTCGATCAGGCGGCGCTCGTCACGCGGCGTATCGATTTTCAGGACCTGGTCGGTCGCCGGTCGTAGCCCGCGGATCTTGTGCAGATCGACGATGGACTCGACCACCCCGGCAAACAACAGCCGGTCATTACCTTCCAGCTGTTCCTCGGGCGGCACCGCGGGAATCACCCGGCCGTGGCGCTCCACCTCGATAAGGTACAGTCCCGGCAGCTGGCGCAGACCAGCCTCGGTGATCGTTTTGCCGACCAGCGGGCTGCTGGCTTCGACCGACATTTGCACCGTGTATTCGCGCGCATTCTCGAACTGGCTGATCACCGGCTGGCGTTTGGGCAACAGCCGCTGCGACGCAAGCACCACGTACAGCAGCACTACCAGCAACGTCGGCACACCGACCCGGGCGATATCGAACATGCCAAGTCCCGCACCTCCGGTCTCGGACAGCAGCAGACCATTGACGACCAGGTTGGTACTGGTTCCCAAGAGGGTGCATGTGCCACCGATGATGGCCGCGTAGCTGAGGGGAATCATGAGCGACGATACCGACAGGCGGTGATACTTGGCCCAGTCTTTCACCGCCGGTATGAACATCGCGACGACCGGGGTGTTGTTGAGAAACGCGCTCATCAGCGCGGTCGGCACCATCATCTTCAGTTGCGCGTGCCCCAGCGAACGGGGCTGCCCGAGCACCCGCTGCACGATCCAGCCGATGCCTCCGGTCTCACGAATCCCAGTCACCACCACGTACAGGACGCCGACCGTGATCATCCCTTCGTTGGCAAAGCCGGCAAGCGCCTGCGCCGGGGTGAGTACGCCCGATACCAGCAGCAGCGTCAGCCCTCCGGCCATGGCGATGTCAGGCGGCGCCCGATTGCGCACCAGCAGCCCGAAGCAAAGCGCGACTACGGCCAGAGTGAACCAGGCTTCCCAACTCACGGCGCTAACACTCCCGGCTATCCGTCTGCGGCATGGCAATCCGCTGCTGCCCAGTGGAGTCGGCAATCCTGGGCGCGCCACCGCACAGGGCGCTGGCGCGCGCAGAAATCGCCGCGTGCGGCTGGCACGCCCGCGCCATCATTCCTGACAAGTGGTCTGGAAGCACTCAGCAAGTCCAAAAACAGTCGAATATGCGTCCATTCTACACCGCGGCATCGCCGGCGCAGCCGTTGCCCGACATGGCGGCGGGTACTGTGCATGCAGACGTGCCGCGCACTGCGCCGGTCAGGCGGTCAGACTGTCGCTAGAACTGCTCCGCTTCCCATTCATGCCGGCCACGGTGGCGCTGCACTATTGATCTTTATAAACTTTCTTTTGTATGATTTCTATAGGCTTTACCTATCGGCATAAACATGACTCTACAAGAGCTGAAATACGTCATCGCGGTGGCGGAGAACCGCCACTTCGGCAAAGCGGCGGAGCGCTGTTTTGTCAGCCAGCCGACTCTGAGCGGGCAGATCAAAAAACTGGAGGACGAGCTGGGCGTGGTGATTTTCGAGCGCACCAACCGCTCGGTGGAGATCACGCCAGTGGGTGAGGCCATCCTCGCGCATGCGCGGCAGATCGTGGAACAGGCCGACAGCATCCGGCAGTTAGCCCAGGCCCAGCAGGACCCGCTGGCGGGAGCGCTGCGTATCGGTGCCATCCCCACACTGAGTCCTTACCTGATACCGCTGGTACTGCTGCCACTCAAAAGACGGCACCCGCAGATGAAGCTGGTGCTTTCCGAAGAACTGACCGATACGCTGCTGCAACGGCTGCGCGATCACGAAATCGATGCCGCTCTGCTCGCCACGCCGGTCCCGGAAGGGGAGCTGGATACCCTGACACTGTTTGATGAACCGTTCTGGATCGCCTATCCACGCAATCACCCATTTTACGAAAAAGACAAAATCACCCGCCGTGACCTGGATAAGGAAAACCTGCTGCTACTGGCCGAAGGTCACTGTCTCGCCCAGCAGGCCATGGAAGTGTGTCACCTGAGCGAACGTCAGCACCACGGAGAAATGGCGGATCTGCGCGCCTCCAGTTTGGAGACCCTGTTACAGCTGGTCGGTGCAGGCTTCGGCTGTACCCTGGTCCCTGCCCTGGCCATGCGCGGCTCCTGGACCACGGACAGCGGTGTGGTAGCGCAACCGCTGGCGTTGCCGGACGCCTCGCGCCGCGTGTCGTTGGTATTTCGCCACAGCTACCCGCGACAACAGGCCCTCAAGGCCTTTGCTGAGGTGGTACTCGACAACCTGCCCAACACCGTGCGGCTAGCTGACCGCAGCAGACGCACGAAACACAAAGCCCGCAGAAAACAGTAACCCCCACTTCCCCTCTAAGCCTCACCCCGGTGCATTCCGCTCGCATTATAATCGGTTTTAACAATCATAGTCATACATATAAACCATTTTATCTATTCAACACCAGACCCGATACTTAGCCCCGTAGTCCTCGTTCAAACGCTGTGACAGGAGACTGAGGCGATGAGCAAGACGATCAGTTTCGCGGCATTGCATTTTACGGTGGCCTTTTCCGTGGCCTATCTGCTGTCGGGGAGTGCGCTGGTCGGAGGCGCTATTGCGCTGGTCGAGCCAACCATAAACAGCGTTGCCTACCACTTCCACGAAAAGCTGTGGAATCGACTGGGGACCACGAGAACCGCTGCGCCGCAGCGTATTGCACAGCAAATGTAAGCAAAAACCCGAGTAATCGAAAGGAGACAAAACCATGTTCGAGAATCGTGAAGGTCAACAAGTGCCGCAAGTGACATTTCGTACCCGCCGCGACCACGACTGGGTGGACGTAACCAGTGACGAGCTCTTCCGGGGTAAGACCGTGGTCGTGTTTGCCCTGCCCGGCGCCTTTACGCCGACCTGCTCGTCTACCCACGTGCCACGATACAACCAGCTGGCGCCGACCTTCAAACGCCACGGCGTCGACGACGTGGTCTGCGTCTCGGTCAACGATGCGTTCGTGATGAACGAATGGCAGGATGAACAGAAGGCTGTCAACGTGACCTTCATGCCCGACGGCAACGGCGACTTCAGCCGGGGCATGGGGATGCTGGTCGCGAAAAACGACCTGGGCTTCGGTGACCGCTCCTGGCGCTACTCCATGCTGGTGAAGGATGGCGTCATCGAGAAGATGTTCATCGAGCCGGACGTACCAGGCGACCCCTTTGAGGTTTCCGATGCAGACACCATGCTGGCCTACATCGCGCCGCATGCTGCCAAGCCGCTGGACGTAACCGTGTTCAGCCGCGAGGGCTGCCCCTACTGCGCTCGCGCCAAGGGTCTGTTGCACGACGCCGGCATTCAGTTTGAAGAGCTGATCCTGAATCGCGACTTCAGCGAGTCAACAATCCGCGCGGTCTCGGGTCTGTCAACCGTACCGCAGGTGTTCATCAACGGTGAGCATATCGGTGGTTCAGAGGAGCTGGAGCGGTATCTGGGCAGGTCGCGGGCGGCCTGAATGGCGCTGACATAGCGCTCACATGGCACCAGGTGGCTCATCGACTGAGCCACCTTTTTCAACTGGCATATCAACGTGCTACAGCATCCGTGCGGGCATGGGCGGCCGGGCCAGCAACAACAACGGAGGAACCGAATGGGATGAACACGAAGCAGTACGACCTGATCGCTATCGGTGCAGGCAGCGGCGGCCTGGCCGTCGCCGAGAGGACTGCCCAGCTCGGCAAGAAAGTCGCCGTTATCGAATCGAATCGTATCGGTGGCACCTGCGTGAATACTGGCTGCGTACCCAAGAAGGTGATGTGGTATGCCGCCAGCCTGGCGCACGCCGTCGCGGACGCCGATAGCTTCGGCGTTCCCGCCCAGCGCGGCACAACCGACTGGAAAAAGCTGGTCGCAGGCCGTGAACGCTACGTTCACGCCATCAACAGCTACTGGAACGGCTATGTTGACGATACAGGCATTGACCGCATACGGGGACACGCAAAGTTTGTGAATACCAATACCGTCGAGGTGGAAGGTTCTCGCTACTGCGCCGATCACATCGTGATTGCCACCGGCAGCAGGCCCATTGTGCCACCGGTGCCGGGTGCGGAGCTCGGCATCAGCTCGGATGGATTTTTTTCGTTGACAGAACAGCCCGAACGGGTGGCAATCATCGGTGGCGGTTACATCGGTGTGGAACTGAGTGGCGTACTACAGGCGCTGGGATCCCGGGTGACCCTGATCACCCTCGAAGACCGCATCCTGGAACGCTTCGACCCCATGATCGGCAATGCCCTCAGCAGCGGGATGAGCCATCAGGGTGTTGATATTGTAACCCGCTTCCAGGTCTACGCCTTGTCCAGGCATGCCGGAGGCATCGCGGTCAGTTCAGGCGATGCGCGAACGCTGGGCGGATTTGACAGCGTTATCTGGGCCGTCGGCCGCGCCGCGAACACCCGGGAACTGAACCTCGAGGCCGCCGGGGTGGATGTGTCACTCAACGGCGCTATCCCGGTGGACGACTTTCAGAACACCAGCGTTGCGGGCATCTATGCGATCGGCGACGTGACCGGCAAAGCACCGTTGACGCCCGTGGCGATTGCTGCCGGGCGCAAACTGGCAGAGCGTCTGTTCAACGCCAAACCGGACAGCAAGGTCGATTATGACAACATTCCCAGCGTGGTGTTCTCGCACCCACCGGTGGCTACCGTAGGCCTCAGCGAGCCGGAAGCCCGGGTACGATACGGTGATGCAGTCACGATCTATCAAAGCGACTTCACGCCAATGCGGCATGCCCTGTCGGCTCACGGCTCGAGCACGGCCATGAAACTGGTGTGTGCGGGTGCAGATGAAAAGGTCGTCGGCATTCACATGATCGGCGAAAACACAGACGAGATGCTGCAGGGTTTTGCCGTAGCGGTGCGGATGGGCGCCACCAAGAGTGACTTCGACAGCACCCTTGCGGTTCATCCCACCAGCGCCGAGGAACTGGTGACTATGTCAGCAGCGCAGCAGACCACACGGCAAGGTCTGGATGACGTTCGCGAGTGGCAGCAGGCCAGTTGACACAGGCAGGCAGGGCGGACGGGGGACAGCCTCCCGCCCTGCGATGCCGCTTTCATCATCGCCATGCAGACTATCGAAATACCACCCACTACCGTCAGACTCCGCCCGGCCCGAGAGGCTGACCTGGATGCTGTCAATCGCGTCATCGAAGCGGCGCTGATGATCTGGAAGCTGCCGGAGCGGGTCAAACGTCTGTCGCTGCCGAGCTACCGCTATACAGCCCTGGACTTCGCACACCTCGCTATCGTGGTGGCGGAAGACGCTGGGAAAAACGTCGTCGGTGTCGCCGCCTGGGAGCCGGCCGATGGGAGAGACACACCGGCAGGCCACACCGCCCTGCTGTTGCACGGTCTCTACGTCCATCCCGCGTATCACCATCAGGGCATCGGCCGCACGCTGTTCCTGACTGCGGAACGTGCAGTCCGCACCCACGGGCACCACGGTTTACTGGTCAAAGCCCAGGGGGATGCCACTGGTTTCTTCATGGCCCTGGGGATGCGCCGCTTGCCGGTCGAAGACTCCGCACGCCACTACGCGAATCGATTCTGGAAGCGCATAGACGAATCCTGATACCCCGCCCCTGGTGGGTAACCCTGCAGATGGCGCCTGGAAGGCGGCCTCACCCGCGCTCCAGGTGCGCCGCCAGCGCAGCGATGGTCGGATAGTCGAACAGGTCGGTGATCTCGACCCTGCCGGGAAAGCGTGCCTCGATCTGTTCGTGGATGTTCACCAGCATCAGCGAATCGGCACCCAGCTCGAACAGATTCTGGTCGCGCGCGATGGCTCGCCCGCTGAACACCTGCTGGCAGATAGCCTGCAGCTGCCGCTCGATCGCGTTTGGCGCTGCGGCAGCGCCCGACCGCGCAACGAGCGCCTGCAGGGAGGCCACCAGCGGATCGAACTCGCCGCGCTCGAATGCCTGCGCCAGCCGAAAACGCTGCAGCTTGCCGCTGGTGGTGCGCGGCAGGTTGCGCACCGGCAACACCGCATCGGCGTGCAGGCCGGCGTGTTCGGTGAGCGCTCGCTGCACCCGCTGCGCTGTCTCGGCGAAACCGTCCACACCGCGCCGGTGCTGTACGAATACCAGCACCATGTCGCCACTGTTGGCCGCGTTGCGCGCCGCCAGTACCGCCACCTTATCGGCCTCCAGTTGCGCGCTGTGCTGCAACAGCTGCTCGATGTCCTGCGGATACCAGTTCTGGCCGTTGACGAACAGAATATCCTTGGCCCGTCCGGTCACATACAGCCCGTCGCTGTCCAGAAACCCCAGGTCGCCGCTGTCCAGCCAGCCATCGGCGCTCAGCGCCCGGTCGCATTGCGGACAGCGATAATAGCCGCGTGTCACATTATCGCCGCGTATCTGGATGTGCCCCACGGTGGCCGGCGGCAGGACTGTACCCGTGGCATCGCAGACTCGCACCTCGCAGCCCGCGACCGGCTTGCCCAGGCACACGAGCTCCAGCGTACGCTGCTGCCCTGCGCCCGAGGTGACTGCGTCACCGACCGCGAGCCGGTCTGCCGCCACCGTGACCGACTGCGCGCCGCTGTGCGGAATCGGAAAAGTCACGGCAAGGCCGGCCTCCGCCATGCCATACACCGGATACAAGGCCTTGGCGTCGAGTGCCATCGATTCCAGCCGTTCGGCAAACTCGCGGCACACCGCCGCCGACACCGGCTCGGCACCATTGAAAATCAGCCGCACGCGGGAAAGATCTAGACCACTCGCAGGCTGGGGCGCCGCCTTCAGATAGTGCTGGTAGCCGAAGTTCGGCGAACACAGCAGGGTGGCGCGGTACTCCTCGGCCGCCTGCAGCCAGCGCAGCGGCCGGCGCAGGAACGACTCGGTGTCCATCAGGACCTGCTCCAGCGCATTGCATAACGGCACCAGATGAAATCCGATCAGACCCATGTCGTGGCTAAGCGGCATCCAGCTCAGCGTCACGTCGCCGGGCTCGATAGCAGCAGCCTCACTGATGCCCCGGATGTTGGCGATCAGGTTGGCGTGGCTGAGCACGACGCCCTTGGGTTCGCTGGTGGAACCGGAGGAGAACTGGATGAGGGCGGTATCCTGCGGCCGGGCACGGTGCATCACGGCTGCGCCTTCGAACTGCGCAATCGTCTCGAGCAGACAGACCCGTTCACCGAACACAGGCGCGCCGCCGCTGGCGGAAAATCGCTGCCACAGGTCGCGTTGCGTGAGCAGGAACGGCGCGTCGAATTTGCGCGCCACGCGTTCCAGCTTGTGCAGATACTCGGAATGCACGCCTGCCGACAAGGGCACCGGCACCAGCCCGCCAAGCTGGCAGGCCCAGAAGGCATCGACGAACGCCACGTTATTGCGCAGGAACAGCAGCAGCGGGTCGCCGGGCTTGAGGCCGCGCTGCTGCAAAACGGCGAGCAGGCCCCGGGCGCGCGCCAGCAGATCGGCATAGGATACGAAGGTCTCGCGCGCCTCACCCTGCAGGAAGCGAACGCCGCGGGAGGCCTCGCCCACCCCCGATATAACGTCGCCAAGTGTGCGCGCCTCGCTCATCCGGTCAGGCAGGCGTTTCGAAGCCGAGATACAGCGGTCGGCGCGGGCGCAGGTTGACCTCCGCTTCCAGTTCGACGCCGCCGGGCGCGAGCGGCCGTGGCCGCAGTCGTGCCGCGGTGACCAACAGATGAATCATCATTTCGGCCATGGCAAAACTCTCGCCGATGCAGTGGCGCGGCCCGGCGGAAAATGGGACATAGGCGAAGCTGTGCCTGCGTGCCTCCTGCTGCGGCGCAAAGCGTTCCGGGCGAAACGCCTCCGGTTCATCCCAGAACTGCGGATGACGGTGCAGCAGGTAAGCGCAGATGAATACGTCGGCGCCACCCGGAATGCGGTAATCGCCGAAGCGATCCTCGCCGAGCGACCGGCGGGTGTAAAGCCAGCCGGGCGGATACAGGCGCAACGCTTCCTTGATCACGCGCGGAATCCAGACCAGGGCTTCCAGCTGCTGCCAGTCCGGCGCCACGCCGAGCGCCACCTCACGCGCCTCGGCGGCGACGCGCTCATAAACGGCGGGGTGCGAGGCCAGCAGGAACCACACCCAGTTCAGGGACGCCGCGGTGGTTTCGTGCCCGGCCACGATCAGGGTGAGGATTTCATCGATCAGCTGTTTGTCCGGCATGGGCTCACCGCTGCTCTTGTCGCACGCCTGCAGGCAGTGGCTCAACAAGTCGGGCGGAAAGCGGCGCTCGCGGCGTCGCTGGTCCGCAATGGCCTGCACCAGCCTCCCGAGCGCGCGGAATTTCACCGCGAACTGCAGGTCACGGCTGGTTTCGTCGCTGACCAGCGCGAAGGGATTACTGCCCTGCCCCGCTTCGAAGCGCGCCAGGTCCTCGGAAAACAGCGCCTCCAGCACCGCTCGCAGCGTGGTCTCGCTGGCCGCGGCGGTGACATTCACTGCCTCACCGCTCGCCGCGGCGAGGCACCAGCGCCCGGCCAGTTCCTGCGCCTGGCGGAACCAGATATCAAAAAACGCGGCAATGCGCGGCTTGTGAAAGCCGGGCTGCAGCATGCGGCGCTGGCGGCGCCAGCGCTGACCCTCGCTGGCCATGAGGCCGTTGCCGAGCAATAACCGCACCCGCTCGATGCCTACCCCCTTGATGTAGTTGCGGTGGTTGGACACCAGCACCCGCCGCACCCAGTCCGGGTGGTTGATCACATAGGTATCCGCATCGCGCGATGCGGCAGGCACCCGGTAGCAGTCGCCGTAGTGCTGCCACAGTGCCTGCATGCGGCCCAGCTTGTCATCCAGCCGTTCCAGGTCGCAGGCCGCGGCCGGCCCCGGTACCAGGGCGGTTTCAGGGTATTGCGAGGACATGCAGTGGCGTCGCTATCGTTATCGGGGTTTGCTGCGCGGACCGGCATTGTAAAACCGCACTGGCAGTCACTCAATGCCGCCGCCGGCGGCGCTATAATGCCGCTCACATGATACCCCTGCACGACGACAACCCCACCGTTATCACCCCGGTGCTCACTGTCACCTTCATCGTGACCTGCGTGCTGGTATTCGTGTGGCAGCTGTCGCTGGGCGAGAATCTGGAGCGCATGGTACTGGCGCTCGGCGCCATCCCGGCCACCGTGGTGGGCGGGGCAAGCCTGGCGCCGGAGCTCAAACTGATCCCGGCCTGGATGACCATATTCACCTCCATGTTCATGCACGGCGGCTGGATGCACCTGATAGGCAACATGCTGTACCTGTGGATTTTCGGCAATAATGTCGAGGATGCCATGGGCCACCTGCGGTTTGCCGCCTTCTATTTTCTCTGCGGTACCGCCGCGGTCATGGCCCAGGCCCTGCCCGACCCCGACTCCACCATTCCCATGATCGGCGCCAGCGGCGCCATCTCGGGTGTGCTGGGCGCCTACCTGCTGCTGTACCCGCACGCGCGGGTACTGGTCGCCGTACCGCTCGGATTCATCCTTTACACCATGCGCATACCCGCCGGCTTTGTGCTGGCTTTCTGGTTCGCCCTGCAGCTGATCAGCAGCCTGGCCTCCGGCGACCAGCAAGGCGGTGTCGCCTTCGGTGCCCATATCGGCGGTTTCGTCGCCGGCATGGCGCTGATTCCGATCTTCAAACACCGCAATTTACGCCTCTTTGCGCCAGGCCCGGATGACTAGAACCTATCTCATAATGTCCCGCGAGCCGCGTTGCTGTCCGAAATGCGTGCCGGCAAGGCCCAGCGCGACGCACACTACTCGCGGTACGGGCAAGCGCGGGAGCGCCGCAGGCGCGCATTT
>Ga0209536_100006802_pt1 | contig 17411 bp, 20 predicted proteins | sample DeeMarSeWOR28_12_FD_187461 | JGI IMG/M metagenome (GOLD analysis project Ga0209536, IMG submission 187461) | Marine sediment microbial communities from White Oak River estuary, North Carolina - WOR-2-8_12 (SPAdes) (version 2) | ecosystem: Environmental > Aquatic > Marine > Intertidal zone >... | reverse complement strand
GGACGCGCCTGCTCCTGAGAGGGTTGCCAGTTGTCGGGTAGAGATAGCGGCACGAGCGTTGACAGGGAAGCGGCGCGGCAGTATTGTGCATATGCACATTACAGGAGGAGGGCGATGAAACTGTGCATCCCAACGGATGACAATCGAGGCCTGACGGGCAGGCTATCGGCCCACTTTGGCAGCGCGCCTTATTTCACGCTGGTCGAGAGCGAGACGGGTGAAGCAGAGGTCGTCTCGAACCTGGTGAGCGCTCACGAGCCGGGGACGTGCCAGGCGGCGGGCACCCTTCGCGTTTTCGGTGTAGGAGCGGTGCTCTGCCGAAGCCTGGGGCGTCGCGCCTACGGCCGACTTCGAGAGATGGGGCTGCCGGTGTTCGTGACCGAGGCGGAGGTTACGGAGCAGGCGCTGGAGGAGTATCGCGCCGGGCGTCTGGCGCGCCTGACATCGGAGTCCGCCTGCCATGGTGGGCGAGGCCACGGCCGCCATCACGATGAGTAGGGGTTGAATTCTACTGGCTGCAGGGGGACGAAACGATGAAGGATAAACCGCTCTCGGGGCTGCGGCTCGGTGTACTTGGTAAAGGTGGTGCCGGCAAAAGCACGGTCACGGTAATGCTCGCCGATGCGTTGCAGCGATTGGGGTATTCGGTGTTGGTCCTGGATGCCGACTCGACCAACGTGGGTCTGGTACGCGCGCTCGGCATCGAGGACGAGCCGGATCCGCTACTCGACTACTTCGGCGGCATGGTGTTCAGCGGCGGGCGTGTATCCTGTCCGGTTGATGATCCGACGCCGCTACCCGGGGCTACCATCGATCTGAACAACGTGCCTGCGGGGACGGTGGGGCGCAATGCGGACGGCATTTGTTTGCTGGTGGCGGGGAAGTTAGGTGCGCTGGGGCCTGGCGCGGGGTGTGACGGACCGGTGGCGAAGATAGCGCGTGACCTGCGTGTGGAGGGTATGGGCGCGGACGATGTCGTACTAGTGGACTACAAGGCGGGTTTCGAGGACTCGGCACGCGGGGCACTGATATCGGTCGACTGGGCGCTGGCGGTGGTGGACCCGACGACGGCGGCGCTTCAGATGGCCATCCACCTGGACCGGATGGTCGAGGAGATTCGGGCGGGCAGGCCACCCGCGACGGGGCACCTCGAGCGGCCGGATATCGTCGAGCTGGCGGTGCGACTATTTCGCGAGGCGCGGGTGAGGGGCGTCCGGTCGGTGCTCAACCGAGTTCCGGACGCAGACACCGAAGCGTACGTGCGCGGTAGGCTCGAGAAGGAGGGTGTCCAAGTCGTCGGGCTATTCGGTGAAGATCAGGTGATCCAGAGGCAGTGGCTACGTGGCGAGCGGCTGCGATCGGACCGCCTGTCGGAGGCTGCCACGTCCCTGGCCCTGAATCTCGAGGCGCTGAACGGAATCGGGCGCCAGCCCATTGGCAGTGCTCGCGCGACAAGAGGAGGCGCGTCATGACCGCGACCACGAAGATCGGCATCATCATCTGTGATCGCTACCGCACGTGTGCGGGAGGCAAATGTTTCAGGGCGATGCGTAGCCGGGAGGGTGCCTTCAGCACCTACAGGGGTGAGGAAGTGGAGCTCGTGGGCTACACGACCTGCGATGGGTGCCCGGGCGGCAATATCGAGTATGCCGGTGAGGAAATGCTGGCGAACGGAGCAGAAGTCATTCACCTGGCGACGGGAATGCTGGTCGGCTATCCACCCTGTCCGCACATCGAGACGTTCAAGAAGTACATGGAGAGCCGCTACGGTGTACGGGTCGCGGTGGGGACGCATCCGATTCCGGCGAAGTACCTGGAGATGCACGGGCGTTTGGGCACGTGGCAGGATCCGGAGTGGAAGCCCTTCCTCGACCCCGTGATGGGCGATGAAGCCACCCGCGAGGCCTACGACTGAGGGTCAAGTCAGATGTCGCCGCGAGTCGAGCCGTCGATAGCGGGTGTTGCGCTCCTCGAACTGCTACAAGGCGGCCGAGGTTCACCCCTAAGCTGAATCCAAGGCCTGCTCCAGGTCGGCGATGAGGTCGCTCGCATCCTCGATGCCCACTGAGTAGCGCACGAGCCCATCGGGGAAGCCGGCGGATTCCCGGGCCTGCTTCGACATCGAGGCGTGGGTCATGGACGCGGGGTGCTCGATGAGTGTCTCGACGCCGCCCAGCGAAACGGCCAAAATGGCGAGCTTGACGTTGTTCATGAGCTGCTTACCGGCCTCCAGCCCACCCTTCAGCTCGAAGGCTATCATGCTGCCGAAGCCTCGCATCTGGCGTGCGGCCAGCTCGTGCTGCGGGTGAGAGGGAAGGCCGATGTAGCGCACGTTCTGGACCTTGGGGTGGGCCTCGAGCCAACGAGCGATGGCGTGGGCGCTTTCCTGGGCGCGGTCGATGCGGATCCCGAGGGTCTTGAGGCCCCGTAACACCAGGAAAGCTTGGTGGGGATCCATGTTGCATCCCATGTTCACCATCAGCTCTCTGAGTAGCTGCACGAGGTCATCGTCTTTCGCGACGATGATGCCGCCGACGACGTCCGCGTGGCCGTTGATGAACTTGGTCACCGAGTGAAGCACGATGTCCGCCCCCAAGTCCAGCGGCTTCTGCAGATAGGGGCTGGCGAACGTGTTGTCCACCGCCAAGAGACAGCCGTTGTCGTGGGCGATCTCTGCGGCCCCGGCGATGTCGGTGACCTGCATCGCGGGATTGGAAGGACTCTCCACGTAGACGAGTTTGGTCTTGGGGCGAATGGCGGCGGCGAGATTCTCCAGGTGGGAGGTGTCGATAAACGATGCATCGACACCGAACCTGGAGAAGTGCTTCTCGATGAGTCCTCGGCTGGGACCATAAACTGAAGCGGTACTCACCATATGGGCGCCGGATTCGAGCACGGCCATATACAACGAGCTGATGGCACCGAGTCCCGAGCCGGTGGCAACTGCGCCGGCTCCGTTCTCCAGTTCAGCCATGCTGCTCTCGAGGGCCCGGATCGTCGGGTTGCCGATGCGTGTGTAGATGTACCCCTCTTCTTCTCCGGCGAAGAGGGCGGCGCCGTGGGCGGCATCTCGGAAAGCGAAGGTGGAGCTCTGGTAGATGGGTACGTTTACCGCTCCGGTCGCGTCGGGATGGTACCCACCGTGGACCAGTTTGCTGTTGATGCCCCACTCATCGGCTTTCATCGTCGCTCCTGTGATTGTGACTCTTGGCTCCGCACCTGGGCGTCCGTCAGCGCGGGTCAGCGCTCGCCTCGAGCGTGACATCGGAGGTTGAGGCTCCTACTGAGACTCGCAGGCCGAAGCCGAATATGCAAGCAGCCGCCGGCGCCGGCAGCGATGGGCTATTCGGCCTCGACCGGGAGGCTCATGACGACCGTTTGCAGCTTCCGCATGGTGTCCAGGTAGCGCTTGAAGTAGATGCTCGAGATGCGGCGCTGCATGCCGTAGCCCATTCGCAGATCCTCGTCCATCAGCCGTTTGAAGGCGACCGCTTGAATCTTGAGGAGCTTCGAGTCGTGCGTGCACTGCGCGGTGGTCGAGTAGGTCTCGATGTCGAAGCACATGCACGAACCGAACATCGTACCCGGCGCGGCCACGTCGATGGGCACGCTCAGGCCACCCTTCCCGGGGAGTCGCAGCATGACCTCACCTTCGAGCACCGCATAGATGAAGTCCGCCGGTTCACCCTGGGTGTAGACCGTGTCCCCGGCCTTGTACCGAACCGTTTGTGCCGCGTTGCTGATGGAGTCCACCTGCTTGGGCAGGAGGAAACTGAAGACGTCTTGCGATTCGAGGCGTTCCTGGACGATCATGACGAGCTCCTTTCGTGCGCGGCCATGCTTATGATCTGTCCGATCCCCTCAGGCTGCGGGGCCGTTCACGTATTGGTCTGCCTGCGGTCAGCCGCTTCGACGGCTCTCGCTTTCTTCTCGCCTCTGGCGTAGCAGAAACATGCGAGCGCCCAACACAGGCTCGTGACGGCGACAGCTGAGATTACGATGGCGAAGATGCTCATGTTGTCACGTCTCTGTTTAAAGGCAGCGTTCCTACGTGTGTGTGAAGTTTGCTCAAGCTGCCAGCCTTTCCTTCACCGCCGAGATGAACTCTTCCCGGTCAATGGGCTTAGGGAAGAAGGCTTCGGGGGCCGGGACCAGCCGTCTGTGGCTGATGAACTTTTCGTACCCATACTTGTCGCCGCCGTAACCGGTGACCGCCGTCACGATGAACACGGGCGTCGAGGCGAGCTCGGGGTCGGTCTTCACCTCTTTGTAGAACCGGGTTCCCGACGCCTCGGGCATGGAGATGTCCAGGGTCACGAGGTCCGGTTTCTCCTTTCGGAGGATCTCCAGCGCTTCTTTTCCGTTCCGCGCCGTGAGGGTCTCGTAGCCGCAGTCCTGTAAGAGCATCTCTAGATAGCTGAGGACATCCGGCTCATCATCGACGATGAGGATCTTTTTCGCCGGAGGTCCTTCGGCCTGGTTCGACTGGGACATGTAATCCATCCTTTCCCTCGAGTAACTGTGGGGTCTCGGGCTCCGTCTCTACCCGGTGCCTTGTTTCTTGAGTGCTTCCAAGGCTCGTCGGAGAGCGTGTGGCTCGGCATCGGGAAGGGCCTTTTGGAGCTCCTCCTGAAGACCGATTCGGTCTTCGACCTCGGGAGCCTCGGGGATGCCCAGGGCCCGTTGCACGGCTCGCACGTAGTCCAGCGGTTTCACGGGCTTTTCCAGATAGACGCCGGGCCCGGAGATCACCCGATTGTCCATGATGTCTTGCAGGTCGCCCTCACCCATCTCGTCGCGGGCGTGGGCCGTGACGATGAGAACCGGGATCCTTGAGAGGTTTTTGTCTCTTCGCAGCTCGTAGAGGAGCTTGTGCCCGCTCTTCTTGGGCATGACCAGATCGAGGGAGATGAAATCCGGCGGATGGTCGCGGATCATCTCCAGTGCTTCGCTTCCGTCTGCCGCCGTGACCACGTTGAACCCGGCGTCGACCAGGATCTGTGCCAGGTAGTCTCGGACGTTGGGCTCGTCGTCCACGACCAGCACGGTCTTATCACTGGGTCGGACCATGACATCACCTCTTCGTTCATCCATTGAGTCGGTTCCTGTCATCGCTCTGCTCCGGCGTTTTCGGCCGAGGCAGCCTGTCGCGCGGCAACTCGATGCGGAACACGGAGCCTTCACCTTCCTTCGACGTAAACGAGACACTTCCGCCGTGCTGGTTCACAATCCGCTTCGTAGTCAGGAGACCCAGCCCGGTACCTCGATCGGATCCCTTGGTGGTGAAGAATTTCGAGAAGACCTTCCTGGAAATCTCGTAGTCCATACCGCCGCCGTTGTCGGTCACCTCGTACACCAGCGTGTCGTCTTCGAAGCGTGAGGCGAGAGTGACCGCGAACTGGCGTCTGGTCTCGCTAACCAGGCATGCGTCGATGGCGTTGGAGACCAGGTTGGCCAGACAGGTGTGGATGCCGTCGGCGTCGAGAGGAAGCAGTCCGATGTCGGGCTGGAGGTCTGCCTCCAATCTCACTCCGGATCGGGCGGCCTCCTCTTTGAACAGCGTGACCACGTCTTGGGCAGGAGCGTTGGGGTCGACCAGGGATGTAGCCGTTTCGCGTCCCCTCGCGAAGCCGAGGAACTCTTTCACGAACTGCGAGATCCGGTCGACGTTCTCCTCCAGGGTGGTCCAGCCTCGGGCGATGCGAGCGTCGTCGCCGAGCTCGATCCCCGAATTGACCGCGTACATCCCGCCCTCGAGGCCCATGAGGACGTTCTTTATTCCGTGGGCGATGCCGGCAACCGTCTCTCCCACGGCGGCCAAGCGCTCCGCCTCTCGCTTCTCTCTTTCGAGACGTTTGACGGGAGAGATGTCCGTTGACATCTCAACGATGAAGCGGATCGCCCCCAAGGGTCCCCGCACCGGGACCATCTGAACCAGGTAATCCATCTGGTCTCCATCGCTTACCATTCCTTGCTCCTCCCGCACGCGAACGCGACCGTCTTCGAAGGTCTTCATCGCGGCGCACTCCAGGCACGGCTCGTCTCGTCCCTTGTAGACCTCATAGCAGGGTCTGTCTTCCCAGGCGCCATAGAGCTTCTCGAAATGGGGATTCGCATCGACGATTCTGTAGTCCCGGTCGATGATGCTGATCGCTATCGGTACCTGGTCAAATAGGTGCGAGCGAATCCAGTTCTGGATCTCGTCAGCGACTACTTCGCGATGCTCCGGCATCCTCATCTCCTCACTGTCGAGATCCCGACGACTTCGTGTCTCCGGCCACCCGCTGCGGCCTTTCCCGTTTGGGCGCCATGCGCCGCACGTCCTCACGCCAGTCCACGTCGTGGCAGGTCGTGCAGCGGTTGAGACTCTCGGGGAGCTGTTCGGGACGGGCGAGGACTTCGGCCAGATGGCAGTCGACGCATAGGGTATGCATGGCATCCATGTAGCCCACCGCGGGCCCCCATCGCTCCGGGGGTGTCTCGATGAAAGCTTTGCCGGCGATCTCTGCCCGGTGGCATTCGCTGCATTCGGTGACGGTGTCGTAGCTCTTCACCGTAGATCCATCGCTGTGGCACTCGACGCAGCCACCGTCTTCTCCGAGGCGCATGACGTGGATGTCGTGATCGAACACGGACCGCTCGTCGTACATATCTCGGTGGCACTCGGAGCAGGACGTATTGGTATCGAAAGGCTTGGTCAGGTGATGACAGGTCTCGCAGGAGGCATCCCCGTTCAGACGTTCGGCGTGATTGTCGTGATCGAAGAGAACCAGGTCGCCGTCCCGATTCCCATCGATCATCAACATCCGAGTCGTCTCGCCTGGCGCAGTCGCCAGAGCAAAGTGACGAGTCTCATTCTCTCCCCGGTCTTGGATGATGACTTGTACACTCCGGGGGCCCTGGACAGGTACCGGGACATGTTCGACCCCTCCCAGAGGCAGGAACGGAAGGGCGACAGCCGCTCCAAGCAGGAATCCCAGAGAATACATCCTGGGCAGAGCGAAACGCTTCGGAAGCAGAGGGTGCAAAGTGGCCGGGTCGTAGCTGGGCTGCTCTGGCGCGGGGTGTCCCTTCACGTCATCGAAGACGTTGAGATGCTCCACGAAGAACAGGAAGATGAGAATACCGCCCGCCACGATCCCGACGCTCACCGCGAACTCCTCCCAGCTGGGGAAGTAGCCGATTCCCTCGGGCCGGGCGAAGGCCACGATGGACACGTCCAGGCGATGCAGGACCATCCCGCCTACGACGAGGAAAGCTGCCGTGCCGACGCCGGCGATCTGCGAGCGGATGGGCTTTATGAGCATGAGCGTGGCCGGAATGACCGCACTGACGCCCAGCTCGAAGATGAAAAGCCAGCTTTGCCACGATCCGTCCAATGCGGTCGGCAGAACACCACGAACGACCAGGTCGCCGAACCGCAGCGCGACATAGGCCCAGAGTACGATCGAGGCCGCCAACCCCAGTCCGCTGAGTTCGCGCCTGTGCAGCGTGTGGCCCAGGAAGTAGTTGGAGAAGAGGGATTCCAGGACGACGGTCATCAGTCCCAGCGCCACCGCGGAGACGAAGAACTGCACATATATAATGGGGGAGTACCAGAGCGGGTGGAGCCGATAGGGCGTGATGAGAAAGAGAGAACCCAGCGACGACTGGTGCAGCGTCGAGAGGATGATCCCGGCGATGATCAGGAAGATCGAGACTCGCTTTAGCGCTCTCAGCACCGTCTTGAAGACGCGGTGGGAGAAGAGCCGGTGCTCGAGGACCACGGGGAGGAACTCCAGAGTCAGCACGGTCAGGTAGAGGATGACGCACGCCGCTACTTCGAACAGCACCGAGTGGACCTGCCAGTGGATGACCGGATGCCAGATGCGCCACGGCAGGCCCAAATCGTAGAGCAGGCCGACCGCGACGGCGACGTAGCCCAGGAGTGCGGTGAGGATAGCCGCCCGCACGAACGGCCGGTATCGCTCCAGACCGAAGATGTAGACGATCCCGGCCAGCACGAAGCCGCCCGCCGCGAGGGCGACGCCGGACATGACATCGAATCCAATCCACAGCCCCCAGGGTGCGGCATCTGAGAGGTGGGTCACAGCGCCGAGGCCGTGAAGGAAGCGGACCACGCTGACGGCGGCCAACACGCCGACCAGGGTCCAGAGAACCGATTTCAATATCGTCAGTCGTCTAGACATCGCTGTCGTTCTCCGCCAGGCTGACGTCCGCCTCCATGGCCGCGAGCTTCATACGTCGGTTGATCACCCAGAAGATCCCTCCCATGAGTGCTCCCATCCCAAGCGCCACTCCGGGGACCTTTTTCAGGGATGCCCAGCTGAGTTGGGGTAGGTCTCGCTCGCCGAGGTGCTCGGACCAGGCCAGGAACCCCAGCGAGATGTCCGCCAGGTAGAGCACAGACGTTCCGCCCACCTCCGTCTCTCCGAAGACGTGATCCACGTACTGGCCTGGGTTCTCCGCGATGCGCCGATGCGCTTCCTCCAACAGATCGTCTCGCTCGCCGAAGAGGAGTGCCTCCTCCGGACACGCTTCGACGCAGGCCGGCTCCTTCCCTTCTCGGATACGGCTGTAACAGAGGGTGCACTTGCGAACCAACGGCGCCGACTCGTCCCACTGATAGCGAGGGATCCCGTAGGGGCAGGCCACCAGGCAGTAGCGGCATCCCATACACAGATCCGAATCGTAGATGACGGGGCCTTCGGGGGTCTTCCGCATTGCGCCCACCAAACAGGCGCTGACGCAGGCCGGCTCGAGACAGTGGCGACATTGCTGCCTGACGAAGTGATCGTCCGGCAGGCGCAGGATGGTGGAAAAGCGCGTCGCCGAGAGACCGTCTACGGCCTGTTGGCCGGGACGGAGTCTATCGGGCCCAAGGTCGTTCTCCTCCTTGCAGGCCAGGACGCATTCCTCGCATCCGATGCAGCGGGTGATGTCGATAAGAATCGCGGCGGACATGGCTATATCGGCTCGCTCTCTTTACCCAGAGTCACACCCACGCGTCGTCCTGCGTCATGGGGAAAGTGCCAGGCGAGCTGCGAGACGAGCTGGGTGAAGGGAAGTAAGGTCATGTGACTGAGCTTGGTCAGCGGCACCAGGAACAACAGGAGGTCCGCGCTCAAGACGTGGACCAGAAGCACCGGGTCACGTGCGAACGGGTTCCAGGCCGGGTGCATGACCAGGAATCCGGAGAGGAACGGCACAGCTATGAACAGTGGCAGCGCGTAGTCCTGAAAGCGACTGAGGATGCGACTGTCCTTGGCCAACGCTCGTTGCAGGACCAGCATGATGGAGGCGGCAACCACAATGATCGTGAGCGTCGTGGCCAACGCGTTCGGAAAAGCCGGCCAAGAGATGCCGAGTGCCGTCTGCCACAGCTTGATGTGACCGGCCAGGAAAAGCGGCACGAGGATGACACCAACGTGAAAGACGAAGGTCGTGAAGCTATAGAACCAGCGATTGCGCAGTCCGTCGAAAGGAAAGATCCATCGCGCCGTGCTGCGGAGTACCTGGCCGGTGGGCACGTTCTTGTCGCCGGCGCGCCGGTAGGCCCGTGCCGTCTCCCAAAGCGTCAGGCCCAGGTGTCGAAGCAGGCCGACCAGCATGAAGATCAGCGCCGTCCAGAAGAGCGGGCCCTTGGCCCACTGAAGCCAAACGTCCATTTGTTTCTATCCCCTCCAGTCCCAGGCCTCGCTCTGGCCCTGGGCATTCGCCCCAACCGGAGCCGGGACTCCGAAGTCGATGACCCGCAGCAGAAGATCATGAAGCCCCAACACTTCCACATCCTCCAAATCGTTGTCCTGACACAGTTCTCGCAATTGCTTCTTGCAATTCGCGCACGGCGAGATGACGATCTGGGCGCCCGTGTCGCGGATCTGCTCCGCCTTGCGTTTGCCGAGCGGTCCGGTGCGGAACTCCCGGATCTCATCGATGGACACGGTGCCGCCGCCTCCGCCGCAGCAGTAATTGTCGGTGCGGTTCGGGCTCATCTCGACGTAGTCGGCGCAAATGGCTTTGAGGATCTCTCGCGGTTGCTCCACGATCCGACCGGAACGGGCGATGTTGCAGGGATCGTGGTAGGTGACCCGCTCGGGGATGAGCTCCGGCTTGAGCGGAATCTTTCCCGCCTCGAGCATCTCGTGGGCGTACTCCAAGCAATTAACCACCGGCGGCGCATCGGGGCCGCCGAAGGCCGGTACGTACCAGGCTGAACGCGTGGCGTGGCCGCACTCCCCGATAAGAATCTTCTGGCCCTTCAGGCGGCGTACCTCTGCGATGACGTTGTTGACGATGCGTTCCATCATCCGGTCGGAGTAGAACAGACCGTAGTTGATGCCGTCGTAGTTGCCCGTGCCGATAGTCCAGGAGGCATCGGTTACGTGCATGACGGCAGCGTTCCCCATGAGGGTGTCAGCCTCCATCAGGTAATCCGAGACCGCCGGGAAGAACACGTACTCAGCGCCCTCCACGTCGAACGGGTACTTGATCGTGACGTTGTAGATGTCTTGGAGCTCTTCCTCCAAGAATTCGCAGGTGTCCTTCAACGCCGGGACGGGTATGGCCGACGTGTTCTTCGTGTCGCCCTCTAGCTGCTCCCGGACTGAGACGAGCAGCGCTCTGGGAATGACATCGATCTCCGCCAGCGTCCAACGCGCCAGGTGAGTGACGAGGCCGTGGTCGATGCCTACGGGACAGTTCACCTTGCAGCGCCGGCAGGCCGTGCAGCGATAGTAGGCCTCAGCCATTTCATCGATGTATGCGTCGGTCAGCCTGAAGCCGCCCCACAGGCGTGCCTTGAGAAGACCGCTTTGCGTGAAGTAGCGGCGATAGATCTTGAGGAGTAGCTCCGAGCGATGGCAGGGGATGTCTTCCGGCGCGCCTGTCGCTTCGTAGAGCTGGCAGGACGCCGCACAGCGGCCGCACTTCGCGCTTAGCCGCGCGAAGGTGTCCATGGCCACGGCGTAGTTGCCATGCTGAAGGATCGCGGCAAAGGCCTGTAGGAAGCGCCGCGGCTTGTCGTTGGATTCCAAGCCCTTGGCTTCCACGTTGTAGCTGTATTTTTGTGCAGTGGCCACCGATTAGCCCCTCATCATCCGGTCCATGGAAAGGAAATCCGGGCCGATCTCACCAGGGATCTCGGCGCCCGAGACCAGATTTCCGTCTAGGTACGTGTGCAGGAGGTCTTCAACCAGTCCGGAAACCCACGAGACGACCTCGAAACCGCTGGCTCGCAGCAGGTCCTCGTAGAAGCTCTGCATGCCGCCGCAGATCAGCGTGTCCACCTTCTGATCTCTGAGAAGGCGGACCCGGTCGTAGGGGTCCCGGCTCTGGAGGGGAAAGTCGATTTGCTCGCTCTGGCCGGCCTCGTCGATGGTGAAAATGGCCATGGTAGAGCAGTACTCGAAGCAGGGTGCCACCCATTCTCCCATGCGTGGTATCGCAACTTTCACGTTTCAACCTCCCGCTTGCCTGCACCTTAGGGAGGCAAGCGACAGGCCGGGCGACTGGAGCGCCGGGTGTAAGGAGCTAAGCTATTTGTTCGCAGTGCTTTATGATGGGAAGGTCGGTTGGCGGAAGGGAGATTGGCGTTTCACTATTGAAAGGATTTGACGTTTCACGTTTCATAACTGAAACGTCGGTGAAGCGGGACTACGCTTCGGAACCGGGTTGGAACTCCTCGGGGTGGATTCCGTGCTTCTTCATCTTCCGCCAGAGTGTCGTGCGGCTGACGTGGAGGTCCTCAGCGGTTTTGTCGCGATTCCCCTGGTTTCGAGAGAGGGCCAGGCGGATCGTCTCCGCCTCGCTCTGTTCCAACGGCGGCGGAGGGAGCTCGATCTTGGGTGCGGGTGGCGGCTCTCCACCGGGTTGAAGGTCATCGGGGAGGTGGCGCACGTCGATGAGACCGTTGTGACAGAGGACGAAACAATACTCGATGATGTTCTCCAGTTCGCGAACGTTGCCGGGCAGTGGATGTCGCATCAGGACCTCCATCACATCGGAGTTCACCCCTTGCACTCGCTTCCCTCGCCGGGCGTTAAAACGCTGGATGAAGTGATCGATTAGGAGGGGAATGTCCTGACGTCGCTCCGCGAGCGGTGGGATGGAGAGACGTACGACGGCCAGGCGAAAATAGAGGTCATCCCGAAACTTCCCTTGGCTCACCAGGGAGGAGAGGTCGCGGTTCGTGGCGGCGACGACCCTGACGTCGGCTTGATGGGTATCGACGCTTCCCAGGGGGTGGTACTCCCGTTCCTGGAGAAGCCGCAGAAGCTTCACCTGAGTCTCCGGAGGTAGGTCTCCGATCTCGTCGAGGAAGATCGTGCCGCCCTCCGCCGTGGTAATGAGACCGGGCTTGTTCGTCTTCGCATCGGTGAAAGCGCCACGTTTGTATCCGAAGAGTTCCGACTCGAAGAGGTTCGTTGGAAGAGTTCCGCAGTTCACCACAACATAGGGCCGCTTCTTCCGCGGGCTGAGGTTGTGAATGGCCCGAGCCAACAGTTCCTTGCCCGAGCCACTGGGCCCGTCGATGAGAACCGTGCTCTCGCTTCTGGCGATATCGGGTAGTATGGCGAAGACCTTCTGAAAGGCCTCGCTCTTTCCGATGATGTCCTCGAAGGTGTACTGACTGCGGATCTCTTTCCGCAGCTGCTCGATGGTCGAGAGGTCCCGGAAGGTCTCCACAGCACCCAGCAGGTCGCCGTTTTCGGCCCTGAGGATGGCACTGCTGACGCTGATGGGAAGGGGCTTGCCCTGGCGGTTCAGGATTCGAGCGGGGCGATCGATGACCTCTTGCCCCGTCTCCAGGGTCTCGCGAATGGGACAAGCCGACTCACACAGGTCGCTGTGAAAGACATCCGAGCAGCGCTTGCCGATGGCTTTTTCCACCGGGACGCCGGTGATTCGCTGGGCCGCGCGGTTGAAAGAGGTGATTCGCCAGTTCTTGTCGACCGTAAAGACGCCGTCCGCCACGCAGCGGAGCACGGTTTCGAAGAACTGGGACTCGCCGGAAGGGTCGAGCCCTCGATACGGCACCTCGGCCATCAGAGACCTCCGACCCGTGAAAGATACAAGAATCGTTCCTCGCCTCGGGCCCTGCGAGACTGGAATAGTTGACAGGAAGAGCGGCCCGTTATATTGTGCATATGCACAATATACACGGAGATGCCTGTCATGCCAAGACCTCGGAAAGAGCGCAATTGCCGTCGCTTTCACGGTGATAAGGTCTTTAAGCCCCGTAGCATTCCCATGTCCGAGCTGGACGTGGTCCACCTGGGTGTCGACGAGCTCGAGGCCCTTCGCCTCTGTGATCTCGAAGGGCACGAGCAGGAGGCGGCCGGCGCCCGGATGGCGGTATCGAGGGGCACGGTTCAGCGGCTACTCAAGTCCGGCCGTGAGAAGGTGGTGGGAGCCTTGATTCGCAACTCGGCATTGGTGATCGGGGAAGGGAATGTAGAGGCGGAAGACGCGCCTGGCGCAGACTAGGAATCGAATGATGCAACAACTCGCCGACCGGAAGCTGGTGCGACTCGGCACTCGTATCGGCGTCGCTGCTGTTCTCGTATGGACTTTGGGCATAGCTTTCCAAGCGATCACGCACGGCTCGGAAGTCCGGCCGCTCTCGGCGGTCCTCGCCGTGTGCATCGGCGGAGCCGTTCTCTTCGTTGCGGCGTCGACGTTGACCCGGTCGCTGGGCTGGGCCCTGCGCGGGCGAACGCGGCGGCCGGGGCAGAGATGACCGAGCCGTCACCAAGAAGAATGGCAAGCGCGTGAGAAGAGTCCGGCAAGGCTCGCTTCTGTTCGTTGCCCTCATGCTTTGGGCCGCTTCTGCAATGGCCCAGACGGAGCGCGTTCGCGCCGTGTTGTTCTTTGCGCTAACGTGCCCCCACTGCCACGATGTCATCCAGAACCACCTGCCCGATCTGTTTCGAACGCACGGCGGTGTGCCCGAGACGCAACTGGCCTGGGGCGCAACGGAAGATTCGATCGCGGTCTACTACGTGGCGAACGAGCAGATCGAACTCCTGCTCGTCGATGTTGCCAGCCCGGCCGGAAACGATCTGTACACGGCCTCCGCCGAGGCGTTTTCGATTCCACCGGACCGGCAAGGTGTCCCACGTTTGATTATTGGGAACACAGTGCTCGTGGGGTCGCTCGAGATACCGACTCATCTCCCCGGCGTGGTGGAGCAAGGCGTGAGCGCGGGTGGCATCGACTGGCCCGACATCCCGGGTCTCAACTCCGTGGTCGCCAACTTCGCTGCGGAGTCGCAGCGCTTGGCTGAGGCCGGCGTGGAAGAGCCACCCGCGGAAGACCCATCGGCCGAGGACCCAGATCTAGAAGAGCCGGCTGAAGAAGAGCGGGCACCCGAGGCCGAAGGGGCTGACGACCCGGAGCCAACACAGCCCGCATCCGTGGGAGCTGAACAGGGAGCCGTAACGGCGCAGCCCGAACCGGCAGAGCCGGAACCAGAAGTTCAGCCGGCGACGACATCTCCGGCTGGGTTCGATACCGGGGTCGCGGCGGCCGAAAGCGAAGTCGGCGTTACGAGCGGTGTCGAGCCTGCGGACGTCGAAAGGCCCCGGCCCGCGGTCTTTGAGAGTCTGCCCGAACGTAGGGCCTCGCCGATGGAGAATTTCCGCAACGATCCGGTGGGTAACGGAATGTCTGTGGTCGTGCTCATTGGGATGCTGCTGTGCGTTGCGGCCGTCGTCGGATATCCCAAGCTTCGGACGGGGCGCCAGACGTTAACTCCGATAGTGCTTTTCCTCGCCGTCCTTGGACTGGGCGTGGCGGGCTACCTGGCCTACATCGAGATGACGCGCTCGCTGGCGGTATGTGGTCCCGTAGGAGACTGCAACACCGTGCAGCAGAGTGTGTACGCCCGGTTGTTCGGTTTGATTCCGGTGGGCGTGCTGGGTCTGCTTGGATATGTGGTCATTGTGGCGGCCTGGTGGGCGTCGAGGTTAGCAGATCCGCAGACGGCCGACGTCGCCAAAGTGGCGGTCTTGTTGATGAGCTTCATGGGGACGTTGTTTTCGATCTACCTCACATTCCTGGAACCGTTCGTGATCGGTGCCACCTGTGCGTGGTGCCTCACGTCGTCCATCGTCATAACAGTGCTGATGGTCCTGTCCCTCAGCCCGGCCGCCCATGCGTGGGCGCGGCTGCGCGGGTCGGACTACGCGCACTAGCGTGGCAAGTGGGAAGCGAGATGAAGGCGACAGCGGAATCAAGAGAATCGACCGACAGCAACTCAGTCTTTGCGGAGTGCGCGAAGTGCAATAGCTTCGCCTGCCGATTAGGTCGCGCCGATGTTTGCCCCGATGATTGCCCCATGCGGGGGGATTTCCCGGACCACCACGACCTTTACCGCCGCGATTCCGATCGCCAAGTCGCCTATCACTCGGCGGTGGTTGAAGGCATGGGCTATGGCCGCTGGACACGCCTGCGAGAAGTCGCGGAATACGCTCGTCTCATGGGATACAGCCGAATCGGCATCGGCTGCTGTCCCGACATGTGGCGCGAGGCCACCCTCACGGCCGTCTATCTGAAAGACCAGCTATTGGAACCGCACCTGCCGCTCGAGCGCTTGGAGTGCGACCCTCTGGGGCAGGCAAACTTGTTCGCAAGGTCGGCGACACAACTGAACGTAATCGCTGGCATGTGCGTTGGACACGAAGCCATGTTCGTTCAGGGCTCTCACGCGCCGGTGACGTGTTTGGTGGCGCGGGATGAGAAGCTTCGCCATAATCCCGCTGCAGCCCTGTACACAGCTGACAGCTACAGCCACAGCTCGCTGTACCTAGGCCTAGATAGACTTGAGCGACCCGGCTTCGAGGGTTGGGACCCGGAGAAGCTGGCGACGGTGTCCGACGAGCTACTCCCTGAAGAGCACGATACGTGGTGCCGTGTGCAGGAAGTGATGGAGTACGCGCACCGCCTCGGAGCCGACCATCTCGGAGTCAGTTTCTGCGTGGGTTTCAGAGACGAGGCGCGCGTGTTGACTCGCATACTCGAGGCCAATGGCTTCCGCGTCAGCTCGGTGTGCTGCAAGACGGGGGCGGTGCCCAAGGAGGAAATGGGAATTGAGTCGCGCTACCACGTGCGGCCGGGCCAACCCGAGATGATCTGCAATCCACTCGCGCAGGCCGAACTGCTCAATCAGAAGGGCGTGAAGTTCGCGCTCAGCTTGGGTCAGTGCGTGGGGCACGACTCCGCGACGTTGTCACGACTCGAATGTCCGGCCGTGTGCCTCGTCGCCAAGGACCGAGTGCTGGCGCACAACACCGTGGCCGCGCTCTACCGGCTCGAGGACTAGTCGCCTGAAGCCTCAAGGCGAGCTTGCGATTCCGGAGGGCCGGGCCAGGCTGGCATACACGCGATGCGCCTTTCAATCGATTCCTTCCCTCGAGCATCCCCGAATTCTTGATATCGGCTGCGGAACGGGCTTGCCCACGTTAGAGCTAGCGCGACTGAGCGACGGCGAGATCATTGCGGTCGACATCGACCCGACCGCGCTGGACGAACTCGAGCGGAAGGCACGAGAAGCGGGCCTGTCGAGTCGTATCACGGGGTTGAACCGGTCGATGCAGGACCTCGATTTTTCCGAAGAGAGCTTCGATGTGATCTGGTGCGAGGGCGCCGCGTTCGTAATTGGCTTCTCGAACGCCCTTCGGGACTGGCGGAAGTTCATCAAGCCCGGCGGGTTTCTGGTGATCCATGAGGCGATCTGGCTGAGACCGAATCCACCGGACGACATCGCAAGGCACTGGCAACAAAAGCACGGGACTTTGCACACGGCATCGCATCTTAGAGAAGAAATCCGGACTCATGGCTATGAGCTGATCGAGTGGTTCGCGCTGCCTTCGCAGCTTTGGTGGGATGACTACTTCGAACCGCTCGAGCGCCTGCTGCGCGGGCCCAAGGACAGACGTCAGGATCCGGAGCTTCAGTCGCTGATTTCCGATCAGCAAAGAGACGTCGAGATGTTCAGGAAGTCCGACACGTGGTACGGTTCGGCGTTCTTCGTGATGCGGAAGAACGGGTCTTGATGTACAGTCTGACTACTTACGAGTGAGAAGGTCCACCCTCTTCTTGATCAGCCTTCGGAGATTCTGCTTCGGTCGCGCCAGTACATAGTACGCTCCCACGATTGGTAGCAGACGAACAGGCGGGTGCGCATCTCCAGTTCGGCACCGGTGAAGCCGAGCTCCCTGAAGAAGCCGCGGACGAACTCGAATCGCACGCCGTAGACCTCATGGTCTTCAACGTCACCAAGGATGAGATCAGGATTCGGATGGCTGTAGTGGACGAGGACATCTGGCCGATGCCGTCGGCGCTCGGCAACATCTCGCCCGACCCGGCCCTCCAGCGCACGAAGTTCTCAGACATGATGTTGTCCGGTC
>Ga0209536_100006801_pt1 | contig 17411 bp, 13 predicted proteins | sample DeeMarSeWOR28_12_FD_187461 | JGI IMG/M metagenome (GOLD analysis project Ga0209536, IMG submission 187461) | Marine sediment microbial communities from White Oak River estuary, North Carolina - WOR-2-8_12 (SPAdes) (version 2) | ecosystem: Environmental > Aquatic > Marine > Intertidal zone >... | reverse complement strand
CGTCCGCCCGCAGGCGGCCGGAGGCTACACCGTGGAGGAGATCGATCGAGAACCGGAGTCAATCGTCCACGAGATCGAGGTGGGCGATCTCGACGGAGACGGCGTGCTGGAGGTCTACGCCACGCCGAGCGCTCGGAACACCCTGGACGGGACGCCGCAGCCCGGCGAAATTGTCTTTACTCGCGTAAATGAGTTGCCAGATTTAGGCGCCCATCAAATAATCTATAATCATGGTGGTATCGCTTTAGCCAAAAAACTTGGGCAATAAATATTTCTAACCGAACGGCAGATGTTTAAAGACGTTTAAATAGTGGCATGCCTTTTTAGGCACACAACTTTAAGTCCATTGCAAACCCATGGTGAGTCCTATCAAAAAAATCAACAGTCTCCCGATTGCCCATAAGTGGTTGTTGTTCAACACGGTTGCTGTGCTATTGCTTTTAGCCCTGGGTATACATGGGCTGGATGTTAATCGGGCACTGTTCTTATCGCTACAGAGTTGGGGTAGGTCCATACCGGAATTGTTTTGGGCCTCCATCACCATAGTTGGAGATGCATTGACAGTATCTGCACTGTTGCTGCTTCTCGCCAGAAAATATCCCAATATCGTCTGGGCGGGTGTGATAGCCGCGCTGCTTACTACAGTAGTCGTGCAAAGTTTAAAACACTCGTTGGTATTACCTAGGCCCCCACTGATCATACCGCCCGATGAGTTGCTACTTATTGGGGCAGAATATCAACACGCGTCTTTCCCCTCGGGGCATTCCACCGCCATATGGGTTTTTGTTTCGGTTTGGTTGTTTGGTGCATACCATTGGACCAGAGCGATAGCGCTTTTAACATTAGCATCGTTGGTTGCATTGAGCCGGGTGATGGTGGGTGCTCATTGGCCGGTGGATATCACCACAGGGGCTCTTATCGGTTGGTTGGGAGGCTGGGCAGGTGTAATGCTTGCAAAGCGCTGGCACTGGGGCATGACTTTAACGGGGCAGCGCATTATAGTGGGACTATTATTGCTGGCCGCAATCGGGCTTATCGGCTACGACACTGGTTACGCCCAAGCCGGGTTTTTGGTGAATTTCATCGCCATAAGCTGTAGTTTGTTTGGAGGCTATCATTTTTACGTATTAATTCGCTATCCTGAGCGGATAGCGTACCTGAGCGTTGAGTCTAAAACATTTGAGGATAAACCCAATCATTAATTGGCCGTCGACGCCCATGCCGAGATAGGATTTGTCGCTTGGTTATTGAACGATATTTCGCGAAAGAAATTTTATCGAATTTCACCGCTGTGCTTACAGTGGTGATGCTGATTTTTATTGTTACTTATTTCACCCGCTATTTGTCCTGGGCCGCCGAGGGCGTGGTTGCCGCCTCTATCGTGGTTGACTTGCTGCTATTCCGTTCCGTCAGCGTGTTGTATTTGATTTTTCCGTTTGCGTTGTACATTAGTGTGTTGCTCGCCTTTAGCCGCTTGTATAAAGACAGCGAAATGACCGCGCTGGCCGCCTCCGGCGTAGGCGTTGTGCGAGTGATGCGCGCGGTATCCTGGATTGCCATTGCGCTTGCCTTGGTGGTGGCGGTGTTTTCTTTGTATATCTCACCATGGGCTTACAATAAGACACTGCAAATCAAACAAAAAGCCGAGGCTACCTCGCAAGTAGAAGGTATTTTCACCGGCCGGTTTAATCAATTTGATAGCGAAAACAATGGCGTAATTTATGTGGAAAGCGCTACTCAAGATAAAAAAGCATTTTCCAATATTTTTATGCACAAAAATCAGGCAGGTCTAGTGGATATAATTTCTGCAAGACGCGCCTACCAGAGTGTGGAGAAGACCACCGGTGCAAAATATATGGTGTTTGTAGATGGCTACCGCTACCGCGGCGTGCCAGGAATGGCGGATTTGCAAATCGACCACTATAAACAGTTCAGTGTCAAAATTGTGAGTCAAGACGTGGAAGCAAAAAAAGACGACAGGCAAGCGATCCCCACTCTCGTGCTTGCAGAGTCGACAAACGCCAGAGACCAAGCGGAATTGCATTGGCGTTTATCCTTACCGGTATTGACCTTGTTGTTTGGCTATTTGGCGGCATTGATGAGCCGCACCTCGCCGCGCCAAGGACGGTTTGTCAAGCTATTTAGTGCAATTTTGTTGTTGATCTTGTTTAACAACGCTTTGAGTGTGGCGCGCTCATGGGTGGAGAATGATAAAGTAAGCGCGTTTTTGGGTATGTGGGTAGTACCGTTCTCTATGTTGGTCTTGGTATTGTTAATGATATTGACGCAGTCCAACGTTCGCTGGTTACTGGACAAATGGCGCGGCAATTCCCTTGTGGAAAAATCGAGCTGATCAACTTATGAAACTATTAGATCGATATATAGGCATTTCGGTAATCTCAAGCATATTAATCGTTATCAGTGTACTGCTGGCGTTATTTACGTTTATGGGATTTTTCGAAGAGCTGGATGACATCGGCCAGGGGCGATACGATGCTCGCCAAGCGCTTTTGTATGTGCTGCTTAGTATTCCGTCTCTGATGTATCAACTAATGCCTATAGCGACATTGCTGGGGTGCATTATCGGTTTGGGCATGCTCGCCAACAACAGTGAACTTGTGGTGATTCGCAGCGCCGGTGTGTCGTTAACCAGAATTGCCTGGTCGGTAATAAAAGTGGGAATTGCGATGGTGATCGTATTGATCGTGATTGGTGAGTGGGTCGCGCCACAAAGCATGGAAACAGCGCAAAACCTGCGTGCCAACGCCAAGTCTAACAATGTGCGCATTGCCAGTGATGTGGGCTTATGGGCCAAGGATGGATTAACCATGATAAATGCCAAGCAACTGTTGCCGGGTAATCGCTTGGGTCATGTGAGTATTTATCAATTGGATGAGCAGTATCGCCTGGTGGAGTTAATGCAGGCGGAATATGCGGCGTATCAAGGAGAGCAGTGGGTGTTACACAATGTGAGCAGTAGTAAGCTCACTGACGACGGCGTAAAAACCCAGCAGCAAAAAAGCATGCAATGGGATATGTCAATTAGTCCGGATTTAATCAATGTGGTGTCAGTCAATCCCGAGACATTATCCGTCGTAGGATTATATCAATATACCCAATACTTACGAAAAAACGGCCTCAGTGTGGGGCGTTTTGAGCAGACCTTGTGGTCGAAATTCACTACGCCGATTATTACCATGTTGATGGTGTTGTTGGCTATACCCTTGGTGTTTGGATCCATGCGAACGGTGAGCATCAGTCAACGGATTTTTATAGGCGTACTGATTGGTGTGGGATTTAACATCCTCAATCGCTTGACCAACTACGCCGGCTTGGTATACGACTTGAATATTGTGTTCTACATGTTTTCGCCAATTGCACTTGCGGCGGTTTTTACGTATTTCATGTATAAGCGGGTGTATTGATTTATTTATTGTCTCCGGCAGGCCGGGTGACCTGCCCCTCAATAGTGGTTAAGTCCAGCTGCGGCAGATGCGTAATGTCTTCGGGGTAATTGAGAGAGATATCACCTTGTTGGACCCGGACTACCAACCGCTGCAAGTCGTTGGTCGCCAATTTCACTTTTACAACGCTGTTTAATTCCGAATAGATGCCTTGATGGGTTAATTGATAGCTGACCTGGGGCAACGGCTGCATCGTTTCATCGGCTGAAGTGAGTACTTTGTTGGTGGGTAAGCCGAAGCCTCTTATGGTGGATTGAATGGATAAAATTGGTGGTTCGGTATTGTGCAGCTGGATTTCCACATTGGCTTTGTCGATATTTAGCGTAACCATTTGCGGGGCGACAGGTAAGATCTTAGGGTCCAGCTGATAACTCAGGTTCTCATCCACAGGGAATCCAAACAGTGAGCCAACTAACACACCGGTGCCCACCACGATATAAGCAGCGATTTGCCATGCGGGAGTTTGGCTGGTCTGTGTAATGCCACTTTGCGCCGCGGCCAGGCGCTGCGGCACACGCAATATATAATAATAAACCATATACGCAGCGAAGAAGGTCATTAACCCAGACCACAACACATCGGATAGGAAATGTCCGCCGGCCGCCATACGCCCAATGCCCATGAGTACACCAGCGGCGATCGTTGTGATTAGCATTGCCTTGGCCGCCTTGGGTTTACTGCGGCGCAATAGCAACCAAAATATGGCTAACGAAAATCCTACGGAAGGGTGCCCTGCCGGAAAGGATTCGCCTCTGCGGCTTTCACCGATCATCAGCGGCGGAATATGCTGCATATTTCCACCAAACTCGCTGATTTGGTTTGGTCGTGGCCGGCACCAATTGTCTTTAAAGATGGCGTTTACCAATAAACCAGGCCCTAATAAAATCGTTAGCAATACACAGCCGGCGGCTAATTTATACTGCCGTAATTTGCCGCGTAAGCTGCTGTAAATCAGTATAAATAAAGAACCCAGTACAAACAGCGCCGCTAACACAGGTACGCCTTGGTAAAAAAACTCCCATAACCAGAACTGACCCGCTGGCCACGTACTTATGGGGCTCTTCGGATTGTAAAAAAATCCGGCGGCCTGTAGGTCTAGGTCGGTGAGCCAGAAAATTGGTGTAATAACCACCGCGATAGCGGCTAAGATCATTAACTCCTTGCGCGGAGACGAGGGTTCGGTGTGGTCGAGTGAATTCATATGATGACGCTAAGGTTGTGTGTTAGGGTAACCCTTGAAGTTTTTTAAATAATATACCCGGTAGTCCAGCGAAAAATTATCATAAATGTCTATGCGTATGTCGGTGAGATTCTGCACGGTCTCAAACGACTGGTGAATCAAAGGTAAATCGGCTTTTTCGGTCACATAAATGAAATCCTTGCCCAGTTTATCATTCATGGTGGTTACCAACTCATAGTGGTTTTGCAACAGTCCATGTGGATTCCAGGCGACGGCATTAAACGGATGCGGTTTCACGTAGTAAATCAGCTGCGCCAAGGTGTCGCGAGTGTCGGCCAATAATATCGCCGATGGGTATTGCGCCAGTATCTGTTCCACCGGCTTTGCCAAGTCCCGCCAGCCCTGTACCCGTTTGAATGGATCGGTTTTTGCCGTCAATTTGATATCGAAAGCATCGGCAATATCGTGCCAGTGATAAACAGTTATCGTCAGCACGAGATTAATGATGATAGCAATAAGCCAAAGTTTGATGCGTTGATGATGAATTAGAAACGCGGCAACCAGGATACAGCCTGCGATATAAGTGGGCGTGGCCCAGTTGGCGTGAGCGCGGCCTAAAAACGCTTGCAGGCTTATGATGGAAATGAACGGTAAAGCGAAACAAATGAGAAAGCGGTAAGCTTCGTTATTCCATACGTTCTTGGCGCGGACAAAAACATAAACCATAACAGGAAAAAAAATCAGGCCAAACACGCCAAGTTGGCCGCCGAGAAAGGCTCCCAGTTCGTCAAAATGCAGGGATTTTTGCCCCAATTTGGAAATCTCGGCGGTATGCTGAAACGTTGGGAATCCATGTTGGGCGTTCCAAATCAGATTGGGAAGAAATACCACCACGGCGATAACCATGGCGAGGTAGGCGCCGGGGCGTTTTAATTGTTGCCTGTGCTGCTGAGCGGAAAACAGAAAGAAAAACACCGACAAGGGAAATACAATCATATTGTATTTGCTGAGTAGCCCCAGGCCACCCGTCACCCCCGCCGCCGCCCAATACCAAATGTTGTCGGTGCGCAATGCTTTTAAGAAAAACAACATACTCGCGGCCCAGAAGAACAACAACACAACATCGGTCGAAATTATCAGGGAGGACAAGGCAATGCCGGGCATAGTCAGGTAGGTGACGGCGGCGAAAAATCCTGTGCGGGCATCGAACAGCATCTTTCCAATGGTGAAAATCAATAAAGCTGTCAATGGATGTACGGCCAAAGCGCCCGCTTTAACGCAAAGTTCACCATCGCCGCATGCCGAAGTGGTCAAAGCGATTAGCAGCGCGAGCATGGGGGGTTTGGAGTAATAGCCAAAATCCAGCGCTTGCGCCCACCCCCAATAATATGCCTCGTCAAAAAACAAAGTGAAATCGGATGATGCCCACAACACAATGCGGTATGCGGTTAAAACGATTATGACGATGGCCAAAAGTCCAATAAACTGCTGGGTGGAGTGCGCGGTGTAGGTATCTTGCGAATTATTCATTAGCAGCCGGTTAATCTAAAAACATCTTCAGGGTAGGAATTACTGCACTTAAAAGACCGATTGTACGTGCTTGACACGAAACGCGCATTGTAAAAGTTCGCTTTCCTGATTCGCAACCAAAAAATAAAAAAAATGTCCAAATTGTCTCAGAGCACAAAAAAACCGCTAAAAAGTCCACTAAAGTGCTTATCGAATATATAATTATGTGTTAAAAATCATAAACCTATTCATTTAGACGAGAACACAATGGCGCTTCCAAATTTACATAAATACCCCGTATTGGGCCCACGCAAAAAGCACTTGCTGTTTTGCATTGGCTTGAGCTTATTGTCCAGCGTATTTTACGCGAACGCCGGTCAGCTCGATGCCGCGCGTGTCAAATGGTCAGAGCTGACTTTTAACGCCTCCGTATTGTTTTTCACCGTTGAGGCCGAAATTAAGTTTAAAAAATTGCCTGCTGGCCAAGCCGCTGCTGCGTTGATAACCCCCAATCCCACTGAATCTGAGCCCATCCTGCCACAGCAAGATCAAGTCTATTACCTGAGCAGTCATACTTCGAATTTTGGCCGCAATTCAACGTTGGAATTTTGGTTTGAAAAAGACTTGACAGCACTGCAACGCACCCAAACCGAAACCGGCCGCAAAACCATCGTGAGGACTTACCGATTTTTAAATGATGGCGCCTACAGAAGCGATATATTACCCGCTAAAGGGGAAGAAAAGCTGCCGCCCGCCAAATGGACGCAATCCTCAACCGAATTTTACCCTTATCCCAGTGAGTTGCCCGCTTTTAAAATGACGGACAATAATGTGATCTTTTATGCAATGTCAGCAGCTGACCTGCGTAACAAAGGTGATAAGGTGGTGTTTCTCACCTTTGAAAAAGAGCACATCAATCAAGTGGAGCTGGTATTGGAAGGTACGGAAGAAATCGACACCGAATACGTGGTCCATACCGACAAAGGCAAAAAAAGTGTACAGGAGACAGTCGATGCCTTGCGTATTTCCATCAAATCAGAACCGGTTAATAAAAATATGCCCAAAAAGGATTTTGTGTTCTTAGGCGTCAAAGGTGATATCACCATCTACATCCATCCACAAAGCCATATTCCCTTGCAAGTCAGCGGTGAAGCGGATTATATCGGTCATACTAATATCAAACTTAGTCAGGCAAGGTTGGAGTAGTCGATTTTTTTGTGCCAACGAGAGATCGGAGTGAGGAGCGCTGGCTGATTTAGGGCCCGGCAACAGGCAGTATCACTAAAAACAAGTCTGGATGGAACAAGGTGGACAGTTGCCCCAGAGGTTGTAAGCGCTTTTGTTTGAGCAGGCCTTCGCTCACCAAATAGTACGCCGGAGAGTCATTCGCATTGGGTTTGTGCCGGCGCAGAATTTCACCGCGTTCGCGTTCTATATAATACGTAGTGCCGTCCTGAACGGAATTCGATCCGTATAAATACAAAGGCATATCCCGCGTTTTATCCGCAATCTGTAAAGCTTGTTGCCGATACGGCTCCTGGGTATAAGCGCGCACCGGAAGCATGTAGATACTGTAATCAAATCGGGCGATCACTAAAATCGCCGCCAGGGCTAATAACTTTGTAGGGTGGGAATTGACGCGCAGCATGAGCACATAAACCGTAGTGGCAAGCAGCGCCCAGAATAGTGGCCCTAGGGGCGAATCGGTGGGAAATTGCGGTTGGTTGGCGATATGGAAGCTTGCATAATAAAGCGCAACCACAAACAGTCCCGTCAATCCAAGCAGAAAAAACATCATTCCCTTGGCCCATTTGGGCTGGTTCTCAACGGCGAGCAGGAGTGCACTGACCGCAATGGTATAAAAAAGCGGTGCGTGCATTAACAGGTAGCGCGGATGGACTTCGGGAGAACTCCAATACACCAGCAGATTCGCCACCAACACCAAAAGGTTGTAGCGGATAAAACGGTTGCCCCACAAATTTCTGCGGATATGGCCATTGACGAGCAATATGGCAAGAAAAGACCAAGGCGCGAAATTTGCCAAGGTGTCAAAAGGAAAGCTAACAAGGTGGGTGAGTGTTTCCAGTACCCCAAAACGAATGACGGTTCGTTTGGCGGACTCATGAAATATGGTTTGCAATAAAGTGGTCAAGTCGAGCCCGCTGGTTTGCAAATACAATCCATAATAGCCAGCAAGGATTGCGACAAGGAGTAATATGCCCAAAATATGATTCAGGCTGAACAAGCGGCGCCAATTATCGAAGAATATAAAATACGTTAACAAGGTAAAACCGCAAAATACCAGCGCTGGCAGGGCTTTGGTTAAAAACGCCAGCGCGGTCAATAAATACGTGGTTAGGAAAAGCACGCGGTATCGATTCGCCTCGCCGAGGAAATACACCGCCATAAACATGGTATAGACTAATAACGCAAAAGGCACGTCGATCATGCCGATGAAACTGTCTAGAAATAACACCCTGCCATTGGTTAACACGGCTAAAACCACTAGTAAAGCGGTCGTGGTATTTAGGGCGGCGCGATTGGCGAAAAAAATTACCAGACTCATTGCCAGGAGAGTGATAATGGTGGGCAGTCGATGCGCGAATTCGCTGAAGCTGTTCAGCAATTGATAAGAGCTGACAGTTAACCAATTCAGCAGCGGCGGTTTATTGAGATAAGGTTCGCCATTTAAGCTAGGGACGATGTAGTTGCCGGAGAAAATCATTTCCAAGGCAACCACGGCGCGGCGCGGCTCATCGGTGTGCACAAACATGTGATGCGCCCCTAAGTTTATAAGCATGGCGACAAAACACAAACCGATCAATGCCCAAGCCGTATAGATCGTTTGGGATTCCGTTAGTTGTATATTTTTAAACATAAAACAACTTATCCTTGAACCGGCGCAGAAAAAAGAACAAAGCCGCACCGTTTTACAAACTGACTTCACCGTCGTGATTGCGGAACATTATACCCCAAGCGGCTGGGAAAAATTATGTCGCTAGGTTTGTGGAGGCCATGGTTTTTGGGGCGAACGTGGCCCAGGGCACGATATACCTAGAATACTTTCTGAAAGCTGGCGCCGCCGCCATTTAGAGGGGATTTCAACAGGTTGTCTAATTCAAAGCTCATATGAAGCTGGAGGGCGCTTTTTCGGTCCAGGGAAAAGTATTCAAAACTGGTGCGGAATTTACCTTGAAAACTGTCGTTTTGTTCATCGGCGCTTTCCGGAGGTGTAAAAAGTTTTTCTTCCATAGCCCAAGCTAAGTGCACCCCAAAATCCCAAGCCGTGTGCGCACCATAAGGAACTCTGCGAGTGCCGTACAATTGCAGTGTGTCCAAGGAGTACTTCAAGCTGTTACCTGCATCGATATGGTCGTTAAAACGGTTGTTTAAAGTGTCTATTTGCAGCCCAAGGCGACGTTCCTTATCCGGATTTACGTCCGCCCAATACACATCGATAGAAGTGAAGGTCGTGTTTTGGTCTTGGTGTAAATCAATTTCGTCAGATGATTTTTCTTCTTTGAACCCGCGAGCCGTTATGCCTACTAGTTTTTGATCGTTGAGTTGGTAGTCATACAAAAAGTTGTAGCGATAACCTTTTTGTTTAAACGTACCGTCAATCTCCGGCGTAATGAACTCCAAAGGTGAGTCGACTGAGAATGAATAGCGGATGATGTGCTTAGTTTGGATTTTATAAGCTCCCTCCAGTTCTGTGGTGGTGGGATTCTCATTGTAATATGAATCGTCAAAGGGGTTTTTGCGGTTATATTCGGAATCTACTTTAATCCAACGCAACTGGGTAAAGTTCCACGGTTGTCTTCCCCAGCTGACTGCGACGCCTAAATCCGCTTGGCGTTTATCATAAGGCGTGGTGCCTAAGATAGAGACGCCAATATTTTTTGCCCATGGAAACACTTGTATTTCCAATACTGGCTGTGGAAACGGCTTGATGGCGTAAAAAACTTCTTGTTTCGCCTGGATGCGTGTGGTGACGTATTGCGATAAGTCGCTTTGAAATTTAAGTTCAGTTAACGCATATAAACTATTATGGTCCAGGCTGCCACCAAATACTCGTGCGCCATTGATGCTGTCGTACCATTGATAATCCAACGACTTGCGCGGTTGATACGCTTTGATATCGAGAAAGTTTTCCTTGTCCAGGATTATTTTGTTAATCGTCTTGTCGTCGTCGAATGCCCACAGTGGACCGCTTACGCCGAGAATAACTGCTTCAAGAGCTCCGAGCAATGTTGTCTTAGCTGGCTTAATCAGTTTCATCGTGGAGTTAATTTTACACCGGTTCATGGAATTTTGTACAACCGCTTTCACCAGCGGTTACATTGAAAAACGAGGCCACTGAAAATAATGTCTTGGTTTGATCGTGTTCGTTTAGATTCAGGCAACTAATGCAATTTAATCAGATTCTTATGGTGTAGTAGAATGGTTGCAGTTTAGCTTTTGTTTTGCGTTTAGAACGCGTAAGCGCTATAAAAGCGGTTCAAGTGGAATTAATATAGATTTTAATCTGGTTTATGAGCACATCACAAATACACCGACTGGTTTTGCATCCTTGTAATCTTCATGACGTTCCATCTTCATGGAAGTCAATAATCGAGGCGCTGCAGAGGGCGGAATTTCTAGCCAATGCATGGGGCGGTGGAGATGGTAAGCGATATTTGCTTGGCGAACATTTTGTGGATTTCATAACATTTATGGGGTGTTCACCTTACATAGCATTGGAGCCGCCAGAGGACGGCTCATTGGATTTTTGTCATGTTCATTTCAGTGACATCTTTGCCGAAGTGCAATTTCGCTGCGCAAGTCACAATGTATTTGCGCGCTGCCCTCAGTGCCGTAAAAGGATTAATGGTTGGGGGGAATTTATTTCCCGATGGCGGGAGGATCCGCAATCAACCCGGGTTTGTTGCGATAAGTGCGGTGCGAATGTGTCGCTGTACGATTTGACTTGGCGCCATACAGCGGGTTTTGGGCGGATGTTTATGGATATTTATAGTGTTTATCCCCAAGAAGGGGTGCCAACGGAGGGTTTGTTGTCATTATTGGAAGCGGCGTCCGGTTCGCGATGGGGCTATTTTTACACCGATCGCTAGATCAGCGGGGCAGATATTAGGCATGCGTATAAACCGAAAATTACTGTAAGGAAAATTTATTCAATTCTTCCAATAAGCTAAGCACTAATTGTTCGCCGCTGGGGCCCATACCTTTGCACAAGGTATCGGGTTCTCTCTCACCATTGACCAAGCGGTGCATAATCCCGCCCAGTAGTCGGAGATCTCCCGTGGTTTGAATCATCTGTTCCGCCATGATACTCACCGCTTGTAAAGCTTGGACGTCACCGTGGCTTGCGGCGTGCACCATATGGGCTAATCCCGGCGCGGCCATGGTAGGGTCAGCTTGTTTGTTGATATCGGGTAAACTGGCCGGATTTTGTATTCCTTCAAGAATTGCGCATATGATGACACTGTCCTCGTTGTCCAGCCCCTGTAATATAGCCGCATCGCGCCTACCACCCAGGATATGACGGATTTTATCGACTAGGGCTTCCCAACCGCTATTCTTAGCGGTTTGCAATACACTTTCCAGTTCCGGTTTAAGCGATGCGTTCATACAGGCTTTAACCACTAAATGGATAAGCTCCGCATGCGTCTGCCGCACTTGTTGCTCATAGTCAGGAAGTTGAGTCATTGTGAATAGCTCTATCGGGTAGTTGGCATATAAAACACATTGTAATGATTAGCGCGGCCTTTTGGCAAACGAATGTCGAGCCAGGTAGATACTGCAACAGTAAGGTTTGATCCTTGCGGCATCTGTATCCGAAAATACCCGTCGAAGTTAGCGCGTTTATTGAGTTCAGTAATGAATGTTGTTGGTGATTGCATTGACAAAGATCAAAGATAAAACTGTTCGCTAGGAAAATTGGCAATCCCCTAGTAAGGATTGATAACAATATAAAAACATTTACAAAAATTAAACAAAATTTACTGGCAAAGCAGTTGCACTTTATTACGTTTCGTGGTTTATTTTATCTATTGAAACGGGTGTGAAGATTTTTATGGTTTAGAATCTTCATGGTTGAGTAGAAGCTACGTAACATGCTACGTAATTAACAACAAGATGTAATCTGAATATGGCAGCGAAGACTAGAAAACACGGTAGTAAATCGGAAACGGTTCGTAAATTGACGAAAACGGGTTCTTACACCTTTTATGTGACAATTCCCAAGGTTTTTATCGACGAGCTGGGCTGGAAGGAGCGACAAAATGTGGTGGTTAAGAAATCCGGCCAAAAAGTCGTCATTGAAGGCTTGAAGAAATCCGCTAAAAAGAAGTAGTAACCGCGCTTTTTGTAACAACAAAAAAACCATTGTGACTGCTGTCACAATGGTTTCTCTGTGGGATTTTTCTCTGGGTCGTTCGTTGATAGGTTTTTCGCAGCAAGTTGATTGTGCGAGAACTACTTTTCCACTTTTACCTCATGGGTAACTTCCGCATGTCCGTCATCGCTGACTGTTTCTAAACGGACGGTGAAACCCCATAAGCGCGCCAGATGTTTCAACACTTCGTCGGCTGTGGTGTCGTCTAAGGGGCGTCTGTCGTGCTGTATGTGACGTAGGGTAAGGGAACGGTCGCCTTTGTGGTTCACATTCCAGATCTGAATATTGGGTTCTCGGGTGCTGAGGTTGTATTGATCCACCATGGCCTGGCGCAATTTGCGATAACCTTGTTCGTCGTGGATGGCGGAGATTTCAAGCATTTCTTTTTCGTCATCGTCCAATACACTAAACAGTTTTAATTCACGCATCAGTTTGGGGGATAAAAACTGCGCGATAAAGCTCTCGTCCTTAAAGTTGCGCATGGCGAAATCCAAAGTTTTTTTCCAGTCGCTGCCGGCTATATCCGGAAACCACGCCCGGTCTTCGTCCGTTGGATCTTCGCAAATGCGTTTGATATCCATATACATGTTAAAACCCAATGTATAAGGGTTAATGCCGGAATAATAAGGACTGTTGTACGGCGGCTGGGCTGTAACATTGGTGTGTGATTGCAAAAATTCGATCATAAAACCATCTGACAACAATCCTTCATCGTACATTTGGTTCAAAATAGTGTAATGCCAGAACGTAGCCCAGCCTTCGTTCATCACCTGCGTCTGGCGCTGCGGGTAAAAATACTGGCCAATCTTGCGCACGATACGCACGATTTCCCGCTGCCAGGATTCCATCAACGGCGCATTTTTTTCAATGAAATACAGAATGTTTTCTTGCGGTTCGGCGGGGAAGCGGGTCTCCTGCTGTTGTTTCTTCATGGAGTCAACAATGGGTAGGGTGCGCCACAAATCGTTCACTTGGGATTGCAGATACTCTTCGCGTTCCTTTTGCCGCAATTGTTCCTCGGCGGTGGACAATTTTTGCGGACGTTTATAACGGTCCACGCCATGATTCATTAATGCGTGGCAGGAGTCCAGTACCGCCTCCACTTCCTGTACGCCATAACGTTTTTCACAATGGGCGATATAGTTTTTAGCAAACAATAAATAGTCGACAATGGCATCAGCGTTAGTCCATGTACGGAACAAATAATTACCTTTGAAAAAAGAATTGTGGCCGTACGCAGCGTGAGCAATCACCAAGGCCTGCATAGTCATGGTATTTTCTTCCATGAGATAAGCAATGCAAGGATTGGAATTGATTACGATTTCGTAAGCCAAACCCATTTGACCGCGTTTGTAACGCCGTTCAGTGCTCACAAATTGCTTGCCGAATGACCAATGATGATATTGCACCGGCATACCGACTGACGAATAGGCATCCATCATTTGTTCGGAACTTATAATTTCCAATTGGTTAGGATAGGTGTCCAGCCCGAAATTGGCGGCAACCCGCGCGATTTCCTGATCGTACTTTTCGATCAGTTCGAAGCTCCATTCGGAGGTGTCTGAAATAATGTTTCGGCTCATTGGGTTTGCTGCTTGGAAAATAATTCACGAAAGACCGGGTATATGCTGGTCAGGCCCGCAATGTCTTGCATGGCGAAGTTGGGGAAGTGTGCTTTGACTTTTTCGTATTCATACCACAAGCTCTGATGCTCGTAAGCGGTAATCTCCACATATGCATAATACTGCAGGGTGGGCATAATCTTGCTCATTAGTAATTCGCTACAAGCCGGAGAGTCGCCTTCCCAATTATCGCCGTCGGAGGCTTGCGCTGCGTATATATTCCATTGCGACGTGGGGTAACGGTCATCGATGATTTCATGCATTAATTCCAATGCACTGGAAACCACGGTTCCGCCGGTTTCCCGGGAGTAGAAAAACTCTTCTTCGTCCACTTCTTTGGCGGTGGTGTGATGTCGGATAAACACCACATCGATATTTTCATAGTTGCGTTCCAAAAACAGGTACAACAGGATGAAAAACCGCTTGGCAATGTCCTTGCGTTCTTCGTTCATAGAGCCGGAGACATCCATGATGCAAAACATTACCGCCTGGGTGCTCGGCACTGGATCCTTAACCCGGTTGTTATAGCGGATATCGAATTCATCGATAAACGGCACATTGTTGATCTTGATTTTTAAGAGTTCGATCTCCTCCCGTAATAACGAGACCTTTGGATCGCCCTCTCCATGAGCCGCTAGGATATCATCCAACTCTTCTTCTTTCTGTTTGAGTTCCCGTGCGTACGGCGCACTTAACGCCATACGCCGCGCCAGTGCACCGCGCAAGGAGCGAATGATATTGATATTGGAGGGAATGCCGGCAGTGGTGTAACCGGCCCGGCGGCTTTTATATTCAACGACGCTTTTAAGCTGGGTTTTGATTAAATCAGGCAACTCCAGGTCTTCGAAAAAAAACTCCAGAAATTCTTCCCGTGACAACTGAAAGACAAAATCGTCTTCCCCTTCGCCTTTGTTGCTGGCTTTGCCGCTGCCCTTGCCGCCGCCACCGCCTTGTGGCCTGGGCACTTTGTCGCCGGCTACAAAATCTGTATTGCCGGGGTGAACGATTTTCCGTTTACCGCCAGGGCCGTGGTGAAATATCGGCTCGGAAGTGTCGCGAGTGGGGATGTTAACTTTTTCCCCTTTGTCCATATCGGTGATGCTGCGTTGCGACACAGCATCCGATACGGCTTTCTTTATCTGGCTTTTAAAGCGGCGGATGAAGCGCTGCCGGTTGATTGCACTTTTGTTCTTTCCACTTAAACGCCTGTCGATAACTTGGGTCACAATAATACACTACCATTGATTTACGAAGCTTTACGAACCCGCAGGTACCATTCGGACAACAAGCGCACTTGTTTTTCCGTATAACCTTTCTCCATCATGCGTTTGACGAAGTCTTGGTGTTTGCTCTGGTCATCGGCAGAGGCTTTGGCGTTAAAAGAAATTACTGGCAATAAGTCTTCGGTGTTGGAAAACATCTTCTTCTCGATGACTTCGCGCAGTTTCTCGTAACTGGTCCAGTGAGGATTTTTGCCGTTGTTGTTGGCGCGGGCACGCAGGACAAAGTTAACGATTTCATTGCGGAAATCCTTGGGATTGCTGATGCCTGCCGGCTTTTCGATTTTTTCCAGCTCTTCGTTCAAAGATGCCCGGTCGAAGCTTTCGCCGGTATCGGGATCGCGGTATTCCTCATCTTGGATCCAGTAATCGGCGTAAGTCACATAGCGGTCGAAAATATTCTGTCCGTACTCGGAGTAGGACTCCAAGTAGGCTTTTTGAATTTCCTTACCAATGAACTCCGCGTAGCGGGCAGCCAATATGCCTTTAAGATAAGACATATATCGATCACGCACTTCCGGCGGGAACTGTTCTTGTTCAATCTGCTGTTCTAACACATAGAGCAAGTGTACCGGATTGGCGGCCACTTCGGTGTTATCGTAGTTAAACACCCGGGACAAAATCTTAAATGCGAAGCGGGTTGATAAACCAGTCATACCTTCATCCACGCCGGCAAAGTCGCGATATTCTTGATAGGACTTCGCTTTGGGATCGGTGTCTTTTAAGTTTTCCCCGTCATACACCCGCATTTTGGACTCGATATTGGAATTTTCAGGCTCTTTGAGACGAGTCAACACAGAAAACTCGGACATCATGCGCAGGGTGCCTGGGGAGCACGGTGCTTTGGACAACGAGCTATTTTTCAAAAGTTTTTCGTAAATTTTAATTTCTTCAGAAACTCTCAAACAATAAGGTACTTTGACGATATAAATCCGGTCAAGGAATGCCTCGTTGTTTCGGTTGTTCTTGAACGACAACCATTCTGATTCGTTAGAGTGCGCCAGGATAATACCTTCAAAGGGCAGGGCAGACAGCCCTTCGGTACCCATGTAGTTACCTTCCTGAGTCGCCGTCAACAAGGGATGCAATACTTTGATTGGCGCTTTGAACATTTCCACAAATTCCAACAAACCCTGGTTGGCTTTGCACAATCCACCGGAGAACGCATAGGCATCAGCATCATCTTGGGAGAATTGTTCCAATTTGCGGATATCAACTTTGCCTACCAAAGAGGAAATATCCTGATTATTCTCGTCTCCGGGTTCGGTTTTCGCTATACCGATTTGTTCCAATACAGACGGTCTTATTTTGACCACTTTGAATTTGGTGATATCACCATTGAATTCATGCAAACGTTTGATAGCCCATGGCGACATAATGCCGCGTAAATAACGCTGCGGGATGCCGTAATCTTCTTCGAGAATGCGGCCATCTTCCTCGGGTGAAAACAAGCCCAGAGGTGATTCGTTGATCGGGGAATCCTTAATGGCGTATACAGAACAGTTTTCCATAAGCGCTTTTAGCTTTTCTGCCAAGGATGATTTGCCGCCGCCTACGGGGCCTAACAGATACAGAATTTGTTTTTTCTCTTCCAGGCCTTGAGCGGCGTGGCGGAAGAATGAAACGATTTGTTCGATAGTCTCTTCCATGCCGTAAAAATCTTTAAAGGCTGGATAGATTTTAATGACTTTGTTGGAAAAGATACGGCTTAAGCGTGGGTCTTTGCGGGTATCGACCAATTCGGGCTTGCCGATGGCCATTAACATGCGCTCTGCGGCGCTGGCATAAGCGGAAGGATCGTTCTTACAGATTTCCAAATACTCTTGCAGAGTATATTCTTCTTCCTTAGCGGTTTCGTATCTAGACTGAAAATGATCAAAGATTGACATAGCGGCCTCCAGGGCATAGTTAGCAGATAACCCGTGCGTTTTGATTTGCGCTATACCCAGCGTAAATTTACGC
>Ga0209536_100006800_pt1 | contig 17414 bp, 19 predicted proteins | sample DeeMarSeWOR28_12_FD_187461 | JGI IMG/M metagenome (GOLD analysis project Ga0209536, IMG submission 187461) | Marine sediment microbial communities from White Oak River estuary, North Carolina - WOR-2-8_12 (SPAdes) (version 2) | ecosystem: Environmental > Aquatic > Marine > Intertidal zone >... | reverse complement strand
ATAATGACAGAAAAGCGCATTCGACACCTGCCAGTGTTTGATGGTGAACAACTCGTCGGTGTGATCTCTATCGGAGATGTTGTAAAGGGTATTATCTCCGAGCAAGAGTTTGTCATCGATCAGCTCGAAAAATATATTATTGGACGTTAGGGATTCCCCCAGATTAATTTTCGCAGAGTCCCTTACAATTCTTGATAACCAACAAATTTCAATATAAAGACGAAAAATCGAACTCGACAAAAGGCACTTCGTTCTCGATCCGTTCCTTGCGGTTTTCCATATACATCGCAACCCAAGGGTGGTCGATGTTTTCAACATCGAAACTGCGATGGATCACAGCGTACAGGTCAATCTCGCGCAGTTTCAAGAATAAGGGGATATCAACCAGCCATTCCGTCTCAATTTGATTTTCTTGGCAGTATCCCTTTAGGAAGTGGGTCATAAACTCCCCGGTAAAGGCGGATTGATCTTTCTGTCCCATGACGATGTAAAATAAAACGATAGCGATATCGTTGATAAACCAACTATAAGTACAATCGTCAAAATCAAACAGTGTGATCTCTCCCTTCTCATTCACATAGAAATTTCCCGCATGAGCATCCTGGTGGATAAGCCCAAATGTATCCTTATTCTTTGGGAGTTCATCAATGTGGGATTTTAAATCGAGATACTTCTGGAGCACCAAAGACTCAGAATCCGGCAACCAACCAGTGATATCCAACATTTCAGGTCCATCCCATTGCGGACGAATCCAGGAGGGATCGGAGGGAGAGTAATCTTTGGTTAAAGAATGCATCTTCCCGATCAGGCGCCCATACCGCTCATAAAGCACTTCGCTCCATACTTCTTTCGTGGCTGGTTTACCTTTGGCTTTTTCAAATGCGGTTGCTAAAAAATGTCCACCCCGATCATCTGGGACCGCCACGACAAGGTCTCCATGTATGGTCAAGATGGCTTTCGATACCGATGCCCCTCCACGATGGAGATAGTTGATCCAATCAACCTCCCCACGAATGAGGTTTTCACTACGGCGGAGGTCGTGACCGATGCGCAGGATGTAACTCTTTCCATCCCGGTCAAATTCATAAATGAAGCTCTCGAATCCATCTAATAGTTGGATGTCATCATCTCTTACACCATAAGACTGGATAACCTTCATCAAGATCAGGTTGTTGAATCTTTCCTTGATTCGTTTTTCCAAAGCATATCTCGACAAATCTTCGTAAGAATTCCAGCAGATAATAATCCTAATGAAATAGAATTCTACCATCCTGAATGTCGAATAATATTGCGATATTTTCTCGGAAGAAGCGTGATCTTGAACAAAATTGACTTTAAAGGTATAAGTTATAAATAATCATTCAGGTAGATATTGTGTGGAAACGATCCTTGTGAAGGTGGGAAAATGAGATATCTTCAAGCTGAAAATTCCGACGGCCGCGCGACAGCGGCTTTTTAATAGCGATCAGATGATCATATAACTAAAGGAGAATTGAGATGGATAAACCCGTAATCATGTCAGTGGATGATGAGCCGGTTGTTCTCAAAGCGGTAGGGCGTGATCTACATGCACGATACCAGAGAGATTACCAGATCATCGAGGCTGGGTCAGGTAGTGAAGCACTCGACATTGTATTGAGACTGAAACAACGGAACACTCAAATCGCGTTATTCTTAGTCGATCAACGTATGCCGGATATGAGCGGCACGGAATTCTTAGCCAGGGCAACCAAATTTTACCCAGAGGCGCGTAAAGTACTGCTTACCGCTTACTCAGATACAGAAGCAGCCATAGAGAGTATCAATTCAATAGGATTGGACTTCTACTTGCTGAAACCCTGGGATCCTCCGGAGGAAAAACTCTACCCCCTACTGGATGAACTGCTGAGTGATTGGTATGCCGCGCGGCGAGTTCCATATCACGGGATTCGAGTGGCAGGCACACTTTGGTCTACCAGCAGTCACACGGTAAAAGATTTCTTGACACGTAATCAGATTCCATATCAATGGTTAGATATCGAAAAAGATCACGAAGCCAAATCCTTGATTGATACTATTGGTGGAAAACAAGATAGCTTACCGGTAATTTTCTTCCCTGATGGAAGCATTCTCGTCGAACCGGATACAAAAGAGCTGGCTGAAAAAGTCGGCTTACAGACCGAGGCAGTGCACCCATTTTACGACCTGATCATTGTCGGAGGAGGACCCGCAGGATTGGGTGCTGCTGTTTATGGTGGTTCCGAAGGATTAAAAACCCTGATGATCGAGAAGGAAGCTGTCGGTGGGCAAGCTGGAACCAGCTCAAAAATTGAGAACTACCTGGGATTTCCCAAGGGAATCAGCGGCGCAGAATTGGCTCGAAGAGCTGCAACACAAGCCAAGCGTTTCGATGTAGAGATACTCATGGCACAGAGCGTTGAAAAAGTTCGCCTTGAGGATCCATACCGTTATTTGGTATTGAGCGATGGTAGCGAGCTCAGCTGCCTTGCGCTGCTCCTCACGACTGGGGTCAATACGCGTCAGCTCACCGAGCCCGGAATCGAAAAACTATATGGTGCAGGTGTGTATTACGGCGCATCCCTGGCCGAAGCTATCGCTTATAAAGACCAGGACGTCTTCATTGTAGGTGGAGCGAATTCCGCTGGACAGGCGGCGGTTTTCTTCGCCCGTTATGCCCGAAAAGTCACCATGCTCTCGCGCAGCAGTTCACTTTCGAGAAGCATGTCTGCCTATCTGGTGAAGCAGATCGCTGCAATCGAAAACATTGAAGTACTCGACGATACAGAAGTGATCAGCGTCGCAGGATCAGATGTACTTGAGTCGATCACATTCGGTAATCGCAACACCGGTGAAAAGGAGACCCGAGCTGCAGCAGCCCTGTTCATTTTCATTGGCGCAATTCCCAGATCAGATTTGGTAGCAGATGTTGTTGAGCGAGACCGTGTCGGGTTCATTCTTACCGGCCAAGATCTGCTCGAAGATGGAAAACGGCCGCAAGGTTGGAAACCGAAACGCGACCCATTTTACCTTGAGACCAGCGTTCCAGGGATCTTCGCCGCCGGTGATGTTCGTCATGGGTCAGTCAAGAGGGTGGCCACTGCAGTCGGCGAGGGAGCAATGGCCGTGAAATTGATCCACCAATACTTGAAGACCGTTTAAATTGTCAGATCTTCAGCGCAGATAATTTCAATATATACCGATTATTCTTTGCCCACTGCTGAATAGGGAGAGGGGAGATTTTAATCTAAAATAAACATATTCTTAAAAATAGAAACCGGGATTATGAGAAAACCCGGTTTCTGGTCAGAATATATGATCTGAAGGATTTACTTAGATAAGTTAGTCTTCCTCACCAAAGGCAGCACGTAGTTTAGCATCGTCTTCATCGGAAAGTGAAGTCTGGTAAACGGATGGACTGAAACCCTGCAATCCTTCCATTACCTTGTCTGGGGTGGCATCGATCACCAGCAAGAAAAGAGCCGAATTACCTGGCTCGATTTTTTCGCCAACCTCTTTTATGAACTTATCATCCACGCCAACATCAGTCAGACCACCAGCGATAGCGCCAGTTGCTGCGCCTATTGCTAATCCCAGCCAGGGTGCCCAGAAGAGCAAGCCGATCAACAAGCCCCAGAATGATCCGCCAAGCGCACCAGCACCAACCAGACTTTGTGCTTGCTTAACTTTGACCTTGCCGTCCTGGCGGCGAACAACCACAGCAGCATCTTCGAGGGAAATTAGCTTCTGCTTCTCCATGCTTACCAAAGCATCGCGCATGCGCTCCGCTTCGGTCTCGTTATCAAAAGTGAATACGATCAAATTAGACATTCTTTTCTCCTTGAAAATAGATTTGCATTTCAGCTGCTATAAGCCCAGCAGCTCTTTCTTCTTTGCTTCGAATTCATCATCAGTGATGATCCCCTGATCACGCAGCTGACCTAATCTTTCTAGTTCATCCAGATAGGAGGTTTCGCTTCCGGCATCACCTTCATCTTGTCCAAGAGCTGCACGATCTTCATCGGTGAGGTCCTGTGATTGGATATTCAAATCTCTCATCGCTTGTTGAAGTTCCTGATCGGATAAATCTTCAGCTGATTGTCCGGTATGTTCTTCGATTCTCTCGGTGTCTTGCCTAGTTAATTTGTAGATTAGTGCCCCACCTCCCAAGAGGATCGCTCCTCCAATTAAAATCCTTCTTCGTCTTCGTCTACGATGACGTCGGCGAACCCGGCGTCGTGTTCGCCGCCGAGTCGTGCGCATCGCTCGACCTCTTCTCATATAATAACCTCCATAACTATTTGAATGAAAGCGAACACAAGTTTAACACATTTGACTTATGATTACGAATAAACTCAGTTTTTGTATGAGCGCCGATTGCGTGGACAAAATTTGAATAACAAATCATCTTTCTACTTCCGGCTCCGAATCAGCAAGCCAGGTCTGCGCTGAATAGATCGCTTTCCTGGTGGAGCTGCCTAACATCTCCTCTTCCAGATAAATATCCTCTTCAAGTATAGTATCCGTTGTTTCAGTCAGTTCCAACTGTTTGAATACATGCGGATGAACACCGGTCAGGTAAAGTTTGCCCCCATTCGCCAATAAGAGTTGCGCGTACCGTTCAACAACTCTGATAAACGTACTGCCGATATTATCCAAGCCTCGCAATTGCAGGATGACAACAGCCCGGTTGGAATCCTGGGCTGGCGGGAGCGTCTCTTCCAACATAGCTGCACCAGAGAAATGCAGGCTCCCATAGATACGCAGTATGGTGACATCATTATCGCGCAGATTAGTTGGAGCCTCGCGTTCTAAGATCGCGCCATCTTCTTCAGGGATAAGCTCGACGAGACGGATATCGGTTGATGAGCGGTAGAGGTAAATGAGTATAGAAAGGATCACCCCCATTAGAACCGCATATTGGATTTGGAGAAATAGTGTCGCCAAAAAAGTGAATACCATCACATAACGGGGACCTGCCCCAGTATCACGTACATCTTCAATCTCTGGGAATTTTATAGAACCATATCCTGCCACGACCAACAATACACTAACAGCTGGCATTGCTACCAGTTCGATTAGATCACCCACTAGGAGTACAAGAAGGATAATTAATAATCCGGAGAATAAATTCGCCAGGCGCGTTTTGGCACCCGAACTGATATTGACAGCAGTCTCTGACATAGTACCGCCAATTGGGAGACCCTGGAAAATTCCTGAAGCGGTGTTAGCTAAACCCTGTCCAATAAAATCGCGCGAAACATCAGGATAATTGCCATCCGCATTGGGCACACTCTTGCTGACTCCTGCACCTTGAATTAATCCGACCAAACCGATCGCCAAAGCAGGGGCAATCAAGGATAGTATTAGATTCGGTTGAGGCAACTTAGGTAAAGGAAACCCTTCTGGAATTTCTGCAATATCCGCAATCAGATCTACAGAATTCATATTCAATAAACCTACCAACACAGTGGCACCAAGAAGAGCAAAAATCATATTGAATTTTGCCAATCTTGTTCGGCCAAGTAAATAAATTAATGCAAAGGTGACCACGCTAACCAGCACAGTAGGCCAATCCCAACTGCGAGGATGCAAAAAGGTATCGATGGAAGCCATCAGCTTGTTGCTGAATTGGCTTTCGAATCCGGTCAGATTGGGGATCTGTCCAAGAATGATCAAGGCAGCAATGCCCGTCATGAAACCCACCAGAACGGCATTGGAAACGTAGCGCGTGATCCAGCCTAATTTGAGTACACCCAAGAGCAGCTGGAACAAGCCAACCATAACGGTCAGGGTAACCAATGCGACGGTCAACTGCACAGTTCCCTGGTATTCCCCCAAGGCGTCTCCAACTGCGACTGCCAGGGCACCTGTATTTGCAACGTACATGAACTGAGAACTTAATGTTAGCGCGGCAATTGGCGTGCCAAACATGAGTGCATAAAGACCATGAACAGGATTCACACCCGCTAATATGGCAGAAGCTAAGCCATCTGGAATGGTGACCAGGGCAGTAGTAATCCCAGCAGGGATATCAGCAGATAGGTTTCTTGGATTGTATTTCATTCTAGATGTGATGGTGGACAATAGCACCTCAATGATTTTTCTGAGTCAAGATATATAAGAAATGGTAAATAAAGATAAAAGACTTATGAGCGTCGCCTACCGATGCTTATGTAATAAAGCAACTGGAGCACAGCAGTTACTGCGGCGGCGATATATGTCGAGGCGGCTGCCATCAGGACCCGCTGCGATCCTGCCTTGTCCTGATCGGTCTGCATCAACCCAGCTTCACGAAGCAGATTCCGCCCACGGCGGCTGGCATCGAACTCCACGGGTAAAGTGACAATCGAAAATAGAACCATGAGGCCATAAAAGATAACACCCAGCCAGAATGCACCGGCAAGATTAAAAATCAAACCAATAATGATTAACAAATAAGCTATCTGAGGACTGACTGATACAGCAGGTACTAGGAAATTCCGCATCGAGATGAGAGCGGAATTTTCCTCATGCTGCTGGGCATGACCCAATTCATGGGCAACTATTGCCATTGCAGCAACTGAATGTCTCTTGGCAACACCATCAGAGAGACGGACGGTTTGAGTGCGAGGATCATAATGATCGGTAAGGTTGCCCGAGACATGTTGAAATTCGATCTCAGAGGTGTTTACAGAAGTATCCTGAATCTTTGGCGGTTTGATTTGCCCTCTCTTAGCCTGGTACTCTCTCTCGGTAATCACTCCTTTATCCCTAAGTTCAGCCAGCTTTCTGAGTTCAGGTGTCTCAATAGCAGAAACTGCAACTGGTTTACCTCCACCCAAACCAGTGCGGTTGACAATTGCGTAACCTGTTTCGGTGCCGCTTAAATCTGGACCATTGCGAATCTGGTTCCACTTCTTGAAGGTGGAACTCATGAAGACCTGGGCTGCGATGGATATAGCTAGCGTTATAAAAAAAATGAACAGGTAAAGTGGATCAATATAAAATCCGAAGAATGACATCCAGCCACCTCCACAATTTTCATTTACACATCAAAATTCTGCACAAACTCTTGGCCCGAAATTGATCCTGAATTTATAGACCATATGAAAATATCAGTATGAGATTGAGCGAGCGGGATGTACACTCAGTCGCAGGCGATCGAGAACCCTGGTTCTTATATTTTGCATTGATCAAGGAAGATATGAACAAAACATTGAATATCTTCAAGAACATAATCAAAGAAGCTAATGCAAGTTGATTCTGAAGACATTGGGATAGATTAAAGAATGGGTGATCATTATTTAATAATTTTATGATCAATGCCTTCAGCAAAAAAAAACTGAAGGCATTTTTTTAGATAACAGGTCTAGGCTATGTTGCAACTTAGTGCAATATTATCAGGACTTACTTCCCTAAAGGCCAAGCAGTTCCTTCTTCTTCGCTTCAAACTCTTCATTGGTGACAATGCCCTTATCACGCAAGTCAGCTAACTTCTCCAATTCCTCCAGGTAAGATTCTTCACCAGCAGGTGCAGGTTCTGATGAGGGTGAGGCTCCTGGCTCCTGTCCCAAAGCAGCCTGTTCTTCGTCTGTTAATGGCTGGGATTGGATGTTGAGCTCTCCCATCGCCTGTTCCAGATCTTGATCTTCAAGTTGATCCGGAGGCAATCCTGTATGTTCCTCGATGCGCTGTGCATCTTGCTGGCTGAGTTTAACTGCCGCGTAGGTTCCACCCGCAGCAAGCAATACAAAACCACCTAACATAACTGTTCTTCGCCTTACCCTGCGCCGTGTACGGCGTACAGTTCGACGGGTAGTGCGGCGTGCAGTTCGTCTGACACCTCTGCGTCTTGCCATAATGAATCCTCCTGTATTAAATCTTTATACTTATTCAATATGCAATTGTAATACATGCCGTGAAAAGGGACGAACTCAAAAATATCGGATTTTTCCGCAAAGTAATACTACTAAATAATAGAGAAGTCGGTATCTTTATCGTAGTAATCCACTCCTTCTGAGCGCTTCAATGCATTCACTACCAGGTAAGTAATTGGTGTCGCAAGCATTTCGAAGGCAACCTTGAAAAACCATTGAGATAAGATTGCTTGAGCAAGCGCTGATGTTGGAAAAATCCCCCAAAACGCGATGGAAATAAAAACCACTGAATCAGCGCCCTGACCAACAATTGTCGAAGAAATCGTGCGCAGCCATAACCAGCGACCTTCAGTTCTGACTTTAAGCTTCGCCAGAACGATAGAATTCAAAAACTCTCCCACCAAATAAGCAAGAAAGGAAGCCAACAGCAAACGAGTCGTGAACCCAAGTATCGCCTCATAGGCTTGCTGGGCAGTTTGGGGCGAATCAAATATCCCAACTGTCCAGAATGGTGGCGGGCTCAGTCTTCCGGCGATCCAAATTGCAATCACAGCCAGCAGATTACAGAAGAAACCGATCCAGATCACCTGACGCGCCTTGGCAAAGCCATAAACTTCCGTCAGTATATCGCCGATGATATAAGCAACCGGAAAAAGTATCACCCCCGCTGGCAAAACCAATCCACCAATAGAGATCAATTTAACGGCAATAATATTAGAAACGATCAAAGATGTGACGAACAACGCTGTCACAACATGAAACCAGCGATAACCCTTATTCTCCATAATCAACTAGGCCCTTCTTAAATGTAGTTCTGGATATCCACCCCGATCATCCATCATTCTCCGAAGGTTGAAATTGCCACTGAGTTCGAGCTTCAGGGGTTTTTGTGTGTTCTGATTCGACGGTGATCCCTATTCCACCACGAACATCGAATTCACCAGTCACTTTGCACCAATGGGGATCGAGAACATGCACCAGATCATCTAATATCTGATTGACCACATGTTCATGAAATACTCCCTCGTCTCGGTAAGACCAGAAGTAAAGCTTCAGAGATTTGGATTCAACAATTTTCTCATCAGGAACATATTGAATTCGAATTTTCGCAAAATCTGGTTGCCCAGTTGCTGGACAAACGCAGGTGAATTCATTCGTTTCGAGAGATACCAAGTAATAACGATCTGGTGTACGGTTAGGAAATGCTTCCAATGATTTACTAGGTACAGCATTGCGACCTAATAATGTTAAATCATCTAAATCAGAAGGTTGAGTTGACATATTGAGTCCTCCAACTAAGCCATTGAAATCAAATCTGAGTAATAGGCTCAGATTTCATCCTGCAATTATAACTAGATATCATCAATTCTGATTTTTGTGATGAAAAGGATCAAACAAAAAGAAAATAACCCACAAAGAGCGGGTTATTCAATAATGCAACATTATTAAGTTGGTGAAGATCAAAAATCTTTGAATTTTAGATCAGCGAAGGAGCAACACAATCGTTGAACAAACAGTGCAAGCAGAAACTAGAACTAAAACAAGCACAACCGCAGCAAACCACACACTGCGCCTGTTTGCTGCATTATAGCGTTTGAGGTCTCCTTCAAACTCTTCTAAATCCTGCTGTGCCATTTCAGAGAATGACGCAGATGGGAACATTTTATCCTCCCTGCCTTTTGAAACCAATAATGACAAAATAAAATACTTCGATGTGAATGCCTAAATGATAAAAATTTCTAATTGTTCGGCATCCAAGAAAATTAATCTATTGCTTCTACTATTGATAACGGTATGGTGTCAGAATTGTTTCATAATATCAATAGGAATTATGTACTGATCCAATTTACAGATAAATAAGGACCAACGAATTTTTAGTTCATGTCTATTTCTAATACGAACTGCTACAAGAAAAGGTTTAATTTATCAAGATTTATTTCTTATTAACCCAATTATGAAGTGTAAACTAACATTGAACCCGGGTATCATGTATATTATATGCACTGGTGCAGACCAGAGTCAACTACTTGATGGTCATACGCAACCAGGATACTCACCATCCCTATGAATAACTGGTTGACAGATTTATTGGCTCGGAATAACGATGTTCTAAAACCGCCCCAATAAGGGTTGTTACAGGACCGAAGGTAGTCTCAAATTTGATAATACCTGATCCCATGCTTTGGAACATTTGTAATAACGGTATCGCTCACCAAATAAAAATCAAATATTTCGTTATTCAAGGGTGCTCATATATTTCAGGAAACCTACAAGAATTAGATTACTCCCCCCCCAAGAAAAAGCGATTAACTATTTTTTACCCCAACACAAATTACTCTAACTCCTGGGCTATCCAGATGTTCTCGTAGTAAGTCTGCATTGCAGTTCCCAGATCATTTATTTGCATGATTAAACTTCACACGTATTGCGTGGATATAATGAAATGATTTATCTGGGCTGTTTTTCTCAATCATATGGTTTCTGAAGAGCCACGATTTTTATGTCTTGTCAAAATTCAATCGAAGCTATACCCCACAAATACCAGGGTAGGACGATCAGCATACTAATTCTGACCGAAAATGATCTCCTCCATTCCAGACACAAGTGCTTGGATATCCTCCGTCTCAATATTCGACAGAAGTATGATTGTAACTTGGTCATCTATGTAGCGACTAATATTGGTACGGAAACCATTAATGCTGCCTGTGTGTCCAACCTTTCGGTGTCCTTGAAAATCGCTAATTTGCCATCCGAGACCATATTCACCCCCTGATCCATCCCCCCCAAAATTAGGGTTGAACATAACCTCAAGACTTTCCTTATTAAGTAGCTGGTTGGAGTAGAGGGCCTGATCCCAGAGGAACAAATCCTCAACTGTCGAATACATTCCTGCAGTTGCATAGGCATTTGTCATGTCCAAGAATGGGGCGTTGACCAACAAAGTACCTTGAATTTGATAGCCTGAAGCACGCGCTTTCAATATTTGCCTATGATCGTCCATTCCGCTGTTTTCCATTTCAAGTGGATCGAGCATTACTTGCTGCAGAAATCGATCATATCTCTGATTCGTAACCTGTTCAATTACTGCCCCAAGAAGAATATAATTGGAATTGCTGTATTGGTAGCTATCCCCAGGAGTGAAATCCAGCGGTTCTTCCCTGAATATATCGATCAAGCCAGAAACATTGTGAGGATCACGTGAAACCTGATTAGCTCCGAGAAGGGTTGTGTATTCTGGAATTCCAGAAGTGTGATTGAGCAAGTTATAAATTGTTATTTCCTGCCAGTGAGAAGGGCAATTTGGCAGATATCTGCACATCCGCTCCTCCAAATCGATCAATCCTCGCTCATAGAGCATCATGATAAGTGTTGCTGTGAAAGGTTTGGTGATTGAAGATATGCGGAACTTTGTCAGTGTCGAGTTTGGCACCTTTAATTCCCAATTCGCGTAATTGAATCCCTTTTTCAATAGTATTTCTCCATCTTTGGCAACCAGTATGGAACCACTGAAGAGTGGATTATCCTCACTGAGATACTCATCGAGCTTTTTCCCAATTGGCCCAGAGACCAGCTCAGGTATTGAAGTAGGGGTTTGAGTCGATTGGATTGTTATCGATGCGCTTAATTCTCCTCTATCATTGTTCGGGGAAACTGCTCCACCACAAGACGTACCCAGCAAGATCAAGATTGTCAGTGCAACTTGCATCCTCCATCGGCTAATCACACGCATATTTACTCCTTCATTCGGGCTCCATTACTCATAGAATCTATTTCAGTATAATTACAATAAGATACAAGATAACAAATCTTAACTAACCCTCATATATTGATGGGTTGTGAGCTAGCCTTTTTACTCATTGTAATCGCGAACAAGAAGTAAAATCATTGAGAGAAATCATCATGATGGAACGAACAGATACGAATGGTTTCACCTTGTATTTCGATCGAGAGGAACGGGAAGCGGCTGAGATCATTGAGAATGCCTGCCGCAATAGTATCGAAACAATAACAAACACTTGGGGATTGAATTCTCCACAGGATTGCCGCGTTTATGTCCTAGCTTCCTGGCCGCGATGTGTATTTTTAGGTGCCCCATTGTCTTATCAAATCATATTGGCCATAACGATACCATTATGGTATTCCGAATTCAAGCAACGCTGGAAATATGCTGGAGGTTGGGCACAGAGATATGGTAACAGGCAGGTGGTGGGAATTAAGACCCCTTACTTGATCGAGAATACTCCTGAGTCAATTGGAGAAGACATATTTCTTAAAAATGATTCTACCGAGGAGAAGGTGACAGCGATCTCTTGCCACGAGCTCACGCACGCTTTCACTTCTCATTTGAGTTTGCCTGCCTGGCTTCACGAGGGTTTAGCGATGGTAACAGTGGATCAATGCTTGAAAAAAACAACGGTGAAACGCGAGACTCTCGAAATCTTGAAGGACACCTTGGATGAGGCAAAGCCCTCTGAAAAAATCGATCTGCGATCCCAAAACAAAGAGGATATTATTAAACTGTACGTCCGGGGGTATTGGCTGACCCGTTTTTTGTTAGAATCACAACCCGACCTCATAAAGAGCTTGCTCGGAGAGGCCTACAGCAACCAGGAATTAGAAAGTAAGATCTCAGCGGTTTTTGGGACAGATCCAGAAAGGTTTTGGAAAGAAATTGAAGGACGTGTTCTCGATTATTTTGAGCAATAGAATACGGAAAAATCAGTGTAAATGATAAATATCTAGAATTCAACCAATAGATAAGTATAACTTCCAGAAAATAGGTGATTATGACCTGAGGAGTATCATGAACGAAATGGAAAATCTGGAAAACCAAGATTTGTCAATGAGTGAGGAGGTTCCCAAAGATCGACGGATTTCTAAGTTTGCGCTGATCGGGGCAATCATATTACCCTTCGGATTATTTCTTGGATTGTTCTTGATACCGGTAAGCGCCAGGACAACGCCTGCACCACCGTCCACCTGGCAGTTAATCTTGAGATACACGTTATTACCATTGAGCATTCTTTCCCCCTTTTTTGCCACAATATTAGGAATATTAGGCATCGCAGAAATCAGAAGAGCCAAAGGCAAGAAATACGGAATGCCGTTAGCGGTTTTTGTAGGTATGTTCTACCCGGTGATCTTTATTACCTTGTTCTTATTCACCTTGGGCTGGCTGCTTTTGGGAAATATCGATGGATGGGATATCATCCCCGTGGTTTGGTTTTTTCTCGTGTTGGTGATTGATTATCTCATCATCAGGGCAGTCTGGAATATGGCCACAAAGAGGAATCAAGTTACTAGTTGAGGTCTGTCATCTTGGCACTGATTTCCCATAATCGTTGTGCTTGTTCTACATCATGAGAGGTTGGTGATGATGATACCGAGCGCATTTTGTAAAAATACTCCCCGCTAATCCGTTCCACATCTGGTGAAGAAGCCAAATAAACAATGGTCTGTGCTCCTTCTTCAGGGCTTACCGCAAACAGCCGTGTCAAGGGCAGGAAAATTTTCACCAGGGGACCATTATTTGCGCCCATATTGGTTGCGACAAAACCTGGGTGCACAGCATTGGCTGTCACACCGCTTCCCCCCAATCTCCGAGCCAATTCATAAGTGAACATTACATTGGCCAATTTTGACTGCCCGTATGCCCGCATGGAACTGTAACCATTTTCACCGCCCAAATTGCTAAACTCAATGACAGCATCTTTGTGCGATCCTGAGGCAACATTGATAATCCGAGACGGCCTACTGGCCATAAGAGATTCTAAAAGAAGATTTGTTAACAGGAATGCTGCCAAATGATTTACTGCGAATGTCATCTCTATCCCATCTGCGCTTAATTTCCGGCGCATGAAAAATGCGCCAGCGTTGTTGACCAATGTATCTAGACGGTCAAAACGACGGATGAATTCACCTGCCAAACTACGAATCTGATCCTGAACAGAAAAATCAGCAACCAGACCTTCAACCTGTGAGTTACCAGATTTACGGATAATTTTCTCAACAGCGATACGCGCTTTCTGATCATTCCGTGCGGTGATGATCACCTTGGCTCCCATGCGAGCGAGTGCTAACGCAGTTTCTTCACCAATTCCTGAGGTCGCTCCGGTAACCAGGCAGACCTTTCCGGTCAGGTCTTCAATTTTCGTATCCAATTCTGTTACCTCAACACGATTGTTTTAATATAATCGTATCACGTGAACTTGAGATTGAAAGCAATATGGAATCTGTTTCCTCTAGTCAAATCGATTACTGCGCGTAAAGTTAATCAAAACTGCTAGCCCAGAGTTCGGTTTACCGTTGAATGATGATTTACTGGGCTAGCGTTTATTATTTTTATTTGTCAACTGCTGGAATGCTTCTCACTTCCAAGCTATTCTCGGATAACGAACGATTAATACTATACTTAAAGCAATCCATACCAAAGTATTCAGCTTCCTGAACAAACTGGAGACCGATTTTTTCAAGCACGCGCTGAGAGGGGAAATTTTCTGGATGTACGATACCGATGATCTCTGTCAATCCGAGTTCATTAAATCCGAAATCCAGGCCAACAAGGGCAGATTCTGTCGCCAATCCATTTCCCCAATGAGGCTTTGCCAATAGATAACCAATTTCAATTTCGTCCGTATCCGGAAGGTACTGCAAACCACTCCAACCGATCAGCTTTTGGTCAGCTCTTAATTCAACCGCCCACCAGCCGTAACCATGATCGTGCCAGTGATTGATCTGTCCTTCGATTAATTTCTGTACACGATCCTTCTCTGGAGGGTCCGGGTTGGGAAAGTAAAGTAAAACACCTGGAACTCCTAGAATTTGGAACAACGGATCGACATCATCCAGATTGAAGGGTCGCAAATGCAAGCGCGGAGTTATAAATTTGGGTGTATCCAAGTCGATAACTCTCAACATACCTGGCAATCTGGCGTGGGGCTACTGTCCGAGATCACCATTGCAGGGCGGACTTCGATTTTTTTCCGAGCAAACCGAGATTTTATATCCTGAAAGATATGTCTTGAAGATTTATCTTTCCTGAGATCAGTTTTGTAATCCTTCATTTGGCGGTGTAATTCCGCACTCTTCAAAATTTCTTTTTGTTGCTCTCTGAGCAGAATCTCGATAAATAAATGGTTGTGTATCATGATTAAACTCCCGTCAGCTATCATGAACTTGGTTTCAAATAAATATCCAATCCTTAACTAATCAAGCGAATTTTACTCAGGTTTTCGGGCTGTGATTGAAGCTGAAAATAATCCAGTAGCGGGGATTTCGGCCAAGTGTTCGCCATCGCCAGTTTTTGCAGATAACTGAACATCTTCGAAACCCACAGCCTCCAATCCATTGGTGTACTCGTCCATCTGTAAAGCTCCGGCGATACAAGCTCCCCAAGCCAGCATATCTTTACGCACAGATTCAGGTAATTCTCCATTGGTGACGATGTCGGATACTGAGACGCGACCACCTGGCTTTAGCACCCGAAACATCTCGGCAAACACTTCGGGTTTGTCAGGCGAGAGATTGATAACACAATTCGAGATGATCACATCCACACTATCATCATCAACTGGCATATTCTCCAAGAAGCCTTTCCGAAATTCAACATTATCAATCCCTATGCGCTTCGCGGCAGCGGTTGCCCGGTCGAGCATCTCAGGAGTCATATCGAGACCAATCACGAAACCGTTTTCTCCCACCTGCTTTGCTGCCAGGAAACAATCTAAACCACCACCGGAACCGAGATCGAGCGCCACCTCTCCAGGTTGCAGCTCAGCTAAAGTGATCGGATCACCACAGCCCAGGCTGAATCCAGCCACATCTTCTGGTAACTCGGTCAGCAAGTTGGCTTCATAAAGTTGATTTTGTGCAGCATCCCCACAACAAGCATTAGAACTTTTAGCCCGGTCAGCATAAAAATTCTGTACTTCCTCCCGTATTGAATCACCTTCACGTACCTTTATTATCTGAGCTGATGATCCACAACAAGAGCCATCACCAAATTCAAGGTCGGATAATTTTTCTTCATTTGGTTCCTGAATTAACTCGCTTTTCGACATTTTTACCATCCTTTCTCTTATTATATAGATAATTGTCTATGGATAGAGTTAAAATTTTTTGGATCTTATGTTTATTAGATCCTATTGATTTTACACATCGATGATCGTCTATGATTTCATAGAAAAAAACTCCTCAATTACAAGTTAGGATGCATTTCCACTTTCTGACCGAATCTGGATCCTGTCCGCAACCTCGGTCTGGGGAGCAAAAACTTCAATCAGATTTCCGCAGCATACGACGACTCGTCCCTGATTGAGGGCGTAAAAGGTTTGTTTGCCTTCATTACGTACGTTCACCAATCCAGCTTCACGCAAGATAGCCAGATGGTGAGAAACTGTTGGCTGACTGACACCGACAGTATCAACGATCTCACCCACGCTTAATTCGCGACAACAGATCAACTCCATAATCTCCTGGCGGGTTGGATCCGCAAGGGCTTTGGCGAAAAGAACAGAACTTGGCGCTTTATTATCAGCATTCATATCGATAACCTTCGATATTATTCTAATCGATAATCATCGATATGTCAAGTAAAATTCTGCCACCAGCCCACAACCAGAAGCGATAGAATATAATACTCTCTAGCCGAATTTTTAGAAGCCTGTTATTAAGGAGAACTAGCATTGTCCACACACACCGCTAACGATTCTGTCCCATATAATACGCACTATTTTCCCCTACACCTTGCCTTCCTCACGGTTGGTGAAAATATGATGCCGATCGCCCATTGGATGGTGATCTCTAAGGATCCTTTTCGCTTTTTAATAGCCATGCAGTTAGGCAACCATTCACTGACCCTGTTACGCAAATACCTGGAAGCAGCGCTTCACTTCATGCCCTGGCGCGATCGCGAACGTGTTGTCAGAGCAGGATACATGAGCGGTGATTTCTCTAATAAAGCAGAGAAATTGGGATTCTCATTGATCCCAGCTGAACAATTGGAGCATACCAAGTTAGTTGAAGGGGCTGACGTGGTCTATGAGACCAAAGTCCTGAAAGAGATCCCCGATATCTCTCACGAATTCGCGCCTTTTATCCTGGATGTGGTTGCTGTTCATACCAAAACGGAACCAACCAAGAGATCGCCGATATTATTCATGAAGGAAAAGGAATTTGTCACGACTGGAGACAGGTGGAGGTTCCACCGTTGAGTATATGATTGGATATCGGTGGGGATTGTCAGAAAATATATAAATTCTAAACTGCTTCTTTACTATTTCTAAACAATCTTTTGTTACCCTATGCACAGTTACAGAAGGACCGTTGGTCGTTTTGGTTAGAATATATTACCAGTGAAAAAATTTAGTAGTAAATATATGGAAAACCGGAACAAATTAAACTTCATCCCTCTTATTGATGCATTAGTCTTGGCTTTAGGAATCGGCTTGCTGACCTTCTGGCAAGGGAACGCTACGAGCAATATCCTTGCCATCCAAACACAAGAGGATGAACCCGATCAACCATTCCCGTGGAAAGGTGGACCTGAAGGAAAATCCA
>Ga0209536_100006799_pt1 | contig 17415 bp, 11 predicted proteins | sample DeeMarSeWOR28_12_FD_187461 | JGI IMG/M metagenome (GOLD analysis project Ga0209536, IMG submission 187461) | Marine sediment microbial communities from White Oak River estuary, North Carolina - WOR-2-8_12 (SPAdes) (version 2) | ecosystem: Environmental > Aquatic > Marine > Intertidal zone >... | reverse complement strand
CCGATCAGGCCGAGCATCCTCCTTTTGGCAGCAACCTATGCGTTTCTTATCGGCAGTTGGCAAGGGTGCACGGCACGTCAGGTACCACCGGAAAACCGACCGCATTTGGTATCAGCAAAAGCGACATCCAACGCATTGCTGAAACCCATGCCCGCGTTCAATGGGCCATGGGGGTGCGCCCGGATGATATCGTCTTTATCGGTTCTTTTTTCAGCCTTTACTGGGGCAGTTGGGGCGCCATGCTGGGTGCCGAACGACTGGGCGCTACCGCTTTTCCCTTCGGCGCCGGGGTTCCCGGTCAAACTGACCGGGCGATTGAGTGGATGGCCACCGTTAAACCGACCGTTTTTTACGGGACCCCATCTTACAGCCTGTATCTTGCCGAGAGAGCTAAGGAAAGAGGATATGACCCGGCTCGGGACTTTAATTTCCGTATCCTGTTTTTTTCCGGTGAGCCCGGTGCCGGTGTGCCGTCAACCAGAAAACGCATTGAAGAAACCTATGGCGCCATTTGCCTGGATTCCGGCTCCACCGGGGAAATGTCGCCCTGGATGACCGATGGGGAATGCGCCCAACGCCAGGGCATGCACCTGTGGCAGGACGTGGTGTATGCGGAGCTGGTCGATCCGCAAACCCACAAGCGGGTGCCTTACGGCGCGGAAGGTGTAACGGTTTACACGCACCTGGAACGCAACTCCCAGCCCATGATCCGGTTCTGGGCCGGTGACTTGAGCCGCTGGGTGAATGAGCCCTGTGCCTGCGGCCGCACCTATCCCCGGTTTCCCCGCGGAATTTACGGGCGGGCCGATGATATGTTCATCGTGCGGGGTGAAAATGTCTATCCCAGTGCCATCGAAGACGTGATCCGGGGCATTGCAGGGTTTTCAGACGAGTATCGTATCATTATTACGCGGGAAAAAACCATGGACGAGCTCATTGTGCAGGCCGAAGCCCTGCCCGACGTGCCTTCGGAACAGATCGCCGGTTTGCAAAATGAACTGGCCACCCAGCTTAAAGCCAAAGGCTTGCGCACCATTGTGCAGATGATGGCGCCCGGCTCGCTGGAGCGTACCGAATTCAAGGCCAAGCGCATCATCGACAAGCGCGACCTTTACGACCGGATTTCGAATAAGGAATAAGAAGAGTCAACCGTCGATATTCAATTTTTTATTCGCAGCATGTGATACGACTTTTTGTTTTTTCTTTGATCAGATTGATCATTTCCATCGGTAAGAGGCAGGGATGGACTCCACTTGGCGGGTTCGTTGCCGCAGGTGAAGTCCCAAATCCTGAACGTTGAACCTCTGAACCCTTTTTATTTGTCCAGTTCAACCGAAACCGGTACCCCTTGGGTCAGGCTGTCAAACACCGGGGAGTAGGTCGGGCCCAGCTGGACCAGTTCTTCCAGCTGCTCCTGCGGTACATCCGCATCGATCGTGTTGAATAATTCTTCAACATTGACCCCGTTGCGCGTGTTATTTTCTTTTTTTATCAGTGTCTGATGTCGGATTTCAGACTTCTTACCCGCCGCCGTCCGCTAAGACGAGACCATGGCGCGGCAAGCAGAAAGACGGCACTATTGTGGCCGCTTAATTCCAAGGGCTTTCATGCGGGAACTCAGGGTCGATGGCGGCAGGCCCAAAAGGTGCGCCGCACCGTGATCACCTGCCACCCGCCATCCGCTTGCTTTAAGGGCCATAACCAAATTATTGCGCTCCAGATTCAGCATCTCTTTGGCGGTGCGGATTTTTTTTGAACCATTTTCAGCCGGATCGTCGTATTCGGCTTGCGGCTTTGCGGCTGTATCCGGCAGCGCCCAATTAAGATTGAGCCTCCCGCTTTGACTGGTGATCACAGCACGCTCGATAACGTTTTGCAGCTCCCGGATGTTTCCCGGCCAGCCGTAGGTTTTCAAGCGCTTGATGTTTTCTTCGCCAAGCGGTTCGATGGCGCGGCCCATTCGCCGGGCGAATTTGTTTGCAAAGTAGGTTGCCAACAAAACGACGTCATCACCGCGCGTGCGAAGGGGGGGCACTTCGATGGGAAATACATTGAGCCGGTAGTAGAGATCCACGCGAAACCGCCCCTGATCAACCGCCGTGTCAAGATCGCGGTTGGTGGCGGCCAGCACCCGGACATCCGCTTTGATGGTTTGCGAACTTCCGACCGGTTCAAACTCGCCCTCTTGCAAGACCCGCAGCAGCTTTACCTGCAGATCGTAGGGCAGTTCGCCGATTTCATCCAGAAAAATCGTTCCTCCGTCTGCCAGTGCAAAGCGCCCGACGCGTTTTTGGGTTGCACCGGAAAATGCGCCTTTTTCATGGCCAAAGAATTCGCTTTCCATCAGATTCGCAGGTATTGCGGCGCAGTTGACCTTGATGAGCGGTTTGTCTTGCCGCCGGCTGTTGTTGTGAATAGCACGGGCGATCAGTTCCTTGCCGGTGCCGGATTCCCCCAGAATCAGCACGCCGGCATCGGTGTCGGCCACCTGGGTGACTGCCTGCAAGACCTGCTTCAGGGCCGAGCTGTTTCCCACGATCTCATCGAAATTGTGCAAAGACTTAAGTTCGTCTTTGAGATATTCCGCCTCGTATGTTAGGGCGCGTATTTTTTTTTCGGCATCCAGCCGTTCGTTGACGTCGCGCAGAATCAGGGTGTAGAAGGTTTCCTTTTGTAATTCGAAACGGGACAGGGTCGCTTCGGCCGAGAATTCTTGACCGTCTGATTTCCTGGCTTTGAGACCATCCGGGATCCATATAAATTGACGACCTGCGGGAAAGGAATCAAGCTGCGCGGTGAGGTTTTTAAGTTTATTACGGTCTTGACGTGCCAGAAAACCGGTGAATACCCGGCCGATTAGATGATCAGCGCTGTCGCCCAGTATTTTTTCAGCCGCCGGATTCATCAGGATGATCGTGTCGTTGCGGTCGATCTCAATGATGGCATCCATGGCGCTGTCCACCAGCCGGCCGAGTTTTTCCTCCCGGTCCCTGACATCCGCCTCTGCTCGCAGCCGCTGCAGTTCTGCAGCCGCGCGGGCGGCAAAAATTTGAAACAGGGCCAAACTGCGGGGCTCTTCGACCAGTCGGCCATCCAGCCAGAACGCCAGGGCGCGCAGACGGCGTTCCGGCTCGAGGTATTCGTTACCCAGGCGCCATGGGTATCCAGCGCACGGCAAAGGTTTTTTACGAGGGCCGCAAAAAACTGTTCGCCGGTTGCCGTCGCCGTGCCTTCTAATATGGTGCGCAGTGCTGCGTCTTCGTCCAGATCCTGCAACGGTGGTTGATTTTCCGTGGCCATGGTGGATACTAAAATTCGATACTGCCGGGTGTTCTGGGAAAGGGAATGACATCGCGGATATTGCTGATGCCGGTGACCAGCATCAGCAGGCGTTCGAAGCCCAGTCCAAAGCCGCTGTGCGGCACGCTGCCGAATTTACGCGATTCAAGATACCACCAGTACGGTTCTTTTTGCATACCGGCTTCCGTCATGCGCGCCTCCAGCACCGCCAGGCGTTCTTCGCGTTGGCTGCCGCCGATGATTTCGCCGATATTGGGCACCAGAACATCCATGGCGGCCACCGTTTCATTGTCATCGTTTAAGCGCATGTAAAACGGCTTGATGGTCTTGGGATAGTCGTAGACGATGACCGGTTTTTTAAAATGTTTTTCAGTTAAAAAGCGTTCGTGCTCGGTCTGAAGGTCATTGCCGAAGGCGACATCATACTCAAACTGGCGGCCGGATTTTTGTAATATTTCCACCGCTTCCCGGTAGGGCAGGCGGACATAATCCGAGGTGGCGGTATTTTCCAGGGTCCGCATCAAATTCTTATCCACCCATTTGGCGAAAAGCTCCAGGTCGTCGGCACATTCTTCCATGACATAGGATGTCAGGTATTTGATCAGCGTTTCGCCCAGATCCATGTTGCCCTGCAGATCACAAAAAGCCATCTCCGGTTCGATCATCCAGAACTCGGCTGCGTGCCGGCGGGTGTTGGAGTTTTCGGCTCTAAACGTCGGCCCGAAGGTATAGACATCGCCCAGGGCCAGGCAAAACATTTCCGCGCTGAGCTGTCCGGAGACCGTCAGATTGGCCTCTTTGGCGAAAAAATCCTGTAGATAATCCGTTTTGCCGTCTTTTTGCGGCAGGTTTGCCAGATCCAGCGCCGTCACCTTGGACAATTCGCCGGCGCCTTCACAATCCGAACCGGTCAAAATCGGGGTGTGGACGTAGCGAAACCCGCGATCGCGGAAAAACTTGTGAATTGCATACGCCATTTCAGATCGCATGCGAAAGGCCGCCCCGTACTTGTTGGTCCTGGGCCTCAAGTGGGCGATGCTTCTTAAAAATTCATCGGTATGGCGCTTTTTTTGCAGGGGAAAGTCTTCCGGGGACAGGCTGATGATGTCGACTTCAGCGGCGGTGACTTCCCATTTCTGGCCGCCACCCTGGGATTCAATCAATGCGCCCGCCACGGCCACGGCCGAGCCGGTGGTCAATTTTTTTATCTCTTCATAGTTCGACAAGGTGTCATTGGCAATCACCTGTATATTTTTCAGGCACGACCCATCGTTGATTTCAAGAAATGAAAATGATTTTGAATCCCGGCGGGTTCTAATCCAGCCTTTGATCAACACTTCCGGAACCGGCGCATCCGAGTTTAGCAGGTTGAATATTTTTGTTCGTTCCATATCAGAAAGTTCTAGGGTGGATGTTGCGAAGGCGATCAAGTCATGTGGGTTAGTCTAAGGCGTGACTTCCATCAGCAGGATGCCGACCGTTAATGCGATCGTTACCCCGATGACCATGGCCTTTGATGCGATATCGGTCGATCTTATCACCGCCGAAATTATGGAAATCGACGCTGTCGCCGCGATTATTGCCACCGGGGCCATCACCCACGGAATCTCCCGGGTCAACCATGCCAGAGTCTGCATTTTTACCCCCCTTTCATCCCTCATGCGCAGCGAGGCTGCCAAATAATCCCCGCTGATTGACCGGCTTTCGCATCAAGCCCCATTGCCGGCGACGTGACGATCATTTTTGAATTCGGCCAATATCAACCGTTTTTTAAAAGCGTTTTTATATAACGATTAATAATTCTTTTTGTCAAGTCAATATGTCCGCTATATATAGTATGTCTGTCTTCTCCATTCCCCATATACGGATTTTGATGGATAGGCTGTGCCGGCCGGTCTAATTTTGCCAATGAAAAAATTCCGCCGAATAACCCGGGCGCAACCCGCCAAACGTTTAGTTGACCTCTTTGCGAGCTGCCAGGTTATTGAAAAGATCATCGATAATGCTGAGCGATACCTCTGACATGGCCAAACTCATGGCTGCCGCCAGCCCCCGGGGGTGCTTTAGATCGCACGGCTTGCGGGTTCGGTAGGTTTTCTGGAAAAGAACCTTTTGGCTGATATCCGTCTGATTTTCATCCATGAGAACAATGCTGACCGCTAAGACGGCGTGCCGGTTTTCGCTGCCGGCCACTTCCAGAAACTCATCCACGCTGCCTTCAACCCGATAAGCAGGCGCAACGCTGCGGTCAGCGGGCAATACGGCTTTAAAAATTCCGGATGCTTTCAGGTCCCGGCTCAAAAAATAGGTGACCAACTGGGCCGGATTTGCCCGCCATTTGTGATATGAATAGGCCTGCCGTTTATATGACTTGTCCCGATAGATGATGCGGTTGCTGTTGTAGACGGGGGAAATGGAAAATTGCAGCACCCGGATGACAACCGGCAGGGCCTGGCGATTTGCCGTAACCGGAGGATCGTATTCCAGGGTATAGTATTCAATCCTATTTTGGGGTTGTTTGAGGTTAAGGCAGGCTGCCAGCGGCAGCGTCAGACCCAGCAGTAATAATAAGTTTTTCGTATGTCCTGCCATCGCCGTGACTCCTGTTATCGATTTGCGTTTTGCGAGTCGACCTTGCGGGGCACCGGGGGCTCTCCGAATAGCAATTGAGAGGGCTGGTCGGCCAGTGTTTCCATTATCTGGTTCAGGTTGATGCTTGCTGTTTCCAGGTTGTGCGCAACGATCACCAAAGGATGCATTAAATTCGAGATGGATTCATCCGTGTCACTGACCAGCGCTGAGCCCCGCAGCAATAAATCGTTGGCACGCTGCATCGCCAGTTTAAAATCGTCAATCGCCGCTTTAATGGTTTTTTTATTTTCGATAACAATTCCATCAACCCTGACAATGGCGTTGTCGACCCGGTCCAGACTGCTGTCGGCATCCGTGACCAGGGTATCAAACGATCGCAGCCCCTGATCCACCGATTCTAAAATTTGATTCCAGCGTTGGTTGTCCAATATGTAATTAACGCGGGACAATGATGCTTCAATCCGGTCGGAAATCCGTTTTACATTGGCCTGGGATACCTTCTGATCGATGGTTGCGAGGGTCGATTTAACCTGTTCGGCAATTCCCTGCAGGTCCAGCGATTTGATTTGATCCAGGACGTCGTTGATCCCGGAGATCAGTTCACCGATTTCAGACGGCCGGGAGGCTACGATCGGATATTTCGATGGAAAATTAAGCCTGGGGGATTGATCCGGTTCGCCGGCTTTTTTACGGTCCAGTTCGACAAACATGCTGCCGGTAATCCCCACCGATTTTAATTGCGCAACGATATTGCGGTCAATGCTCTGGCCGGATTCAATTTTCAAGACAACCTGGATTAATTTTGAATCCGGTGCGACAGCGATGCCTTCCACCCGGCCGATAAACACGCCGCGGTATTTGACGGGAGAATCAACGTTCAAACCCTGAACGGACTCGTCAAAATAGGTGACATAATAGCGCCCCTTTTCGAAAAACCGCGACATGCCCAGCCAGATAATGACCACAATGGCAAAAACCAAGCCGCCTGCCAAAAAGAGTCCAACGGTAAATTTAGTCTTCTGGGAAGCCATTGGTATGCATTCCTTCAATCAACCCCGGGGTCAGCGGCGGTCCGGCGGTTAAAAAATTGCTTCACGAACCGATTGCGGCTGTGATTCATCAGGTATTTTGGATCGCCGGTGGCGATGATACCCCGATTGTTTTTATGCAGCATGACAACCCGCTGGGCCACCGCCAAAATGCTCGGCAACTCGTGGGTTACCAGAACCATCGTGGTTTTCAGGTTTCGGTTTAGATTCAGAATCAATTTGTCGAGTTCGGCTGAAGTGACCGGGTCCAACCCGGCCGAGGGTTCATCGAAGAACAGGATCTTCGGGTTCAAGGCCATGGCCCGGGCTAATCCGGCTCTTTTTTTCATCCCGCCGCTGATCTCAGAAGGCAGGTGATTTTCATAGCCGCGCAGCTGAACCAAATTCAGCTTCATTTTAACCAGATTGTCAACCGATTGGCGGGGTAAATCCGTGTACTCCAAAACCGGCAAGGCCACATTTTCAGCCAGGGTCATCGAGCCCAATAGCGCGGCGCTCTGGTAAAGGACGCCGAATTTTCGCAGTATTTTTTGAAAGGTCTTTTCATCACAGTTGGCAATATCCGTGCCATCGATCAGCACCTGTCCCGCGCGGGGCCGTAAAAGCCCGATCAGATGCTTGAGCAGCGTGCTCTTGCCGCTGCCGCTGCCGCCGAGCACCGCGAAAATTTCGCCCTCATAGACATCAAAGGATATCCGGTCAAGGATCACCTCGTCGCCATATCCGGCGACCAGGTCTTTGACCTGGATGACTTTTTTTCGTTCCATTGAGCAGATCCATTCTTCCACATTGACGCCAGCGGAAACATGCTGACGTTGCTCATGGGGGTTTCAGGTGTCAGGTTTCAGGTGTCAGCCCCACTGCTGGTCACTGAAAAAACAGATTTGATCGAACTGCTTCTCCAGTTTATCTGGATTTCTTAAAAAAAGTGAATCTTGAGGCGTACAAGTATTGAACATCAAATTCAGAATACTCCGCAGGCGCATCGACAATTTATTTTGTATCTATTAGAAAAAACAGAGCATAGCGATTCCATCCTTTGAAACCTGACACCCGAAACCTGACACCTGAACCCTTTGATTACCTCCAATACCTCAGAATGACTGCCAAAATTGAATCCGATAGTATAATCAGAAAAATGCTGGTAACCACCGCCGAGGTGGTTGCCTGACCCACCGCGGCCGCGCCGCCTTTAACCTGAAATCCTCTGAGGCAGCCGACGATCGTGATCAACAGCGCGAAAATGCCGCTTTTCATCAAGCCCCAGAAGACGTCGAAAAGGGACAGGGTTTTAATCGTCTGGGAAATATAGGCGTTGGCGGTTAAGTCCAGCATGAACACCCCGACCACCAGACCCCCGATAATGGCACATAAATCAGAAAACAGCGTTAAGAATGGGACGGTGATAACCGTGGCCACGATCTTGGGTACGACCAGAAATCGGACCGGATCGAAGCCCATGGTGAAAAGCGCATCGACCTCCTCGGAAATCTTCATGGTTCCGATTTCGGCGGCAAAAGCCGAACCGGATCGGCCGGCAACAATGATGGCCGTCATGATCGGGCCCAACTCGCGCACCATGGCCAGGCTGACCAGTGATGCCACGTAGATGTTGGCACCAAATTGGCGCAGCTGGACCGATGACATAAAGGCCATGATCAGCCCCAGCAGAAAACTGATCAACCCCACGATGGGAAGCGCATCGACACCGGTTTTTTCCATAGACTCCAAGGTGTCGTCCGCGCGCAGTGACCTGGGGTGCGAAACAACATGGAAAAAGGCAAAACAGACGGCGCCGATAAAAGCCAAAGCAAATTTTAAGTCCGATGCCTGACGCAATGCGGCCGCCCCCAGGCGTGTAAATAGGCCGGGCGAACGCTTTTTCGTATCAGATACCGGCGCGGCCAGGGCATCGATATTGAGGATGGCCAAAACGTCTTTTACGCTTTCGCCGGCATGGGTTATCTTAAGCCCATCATTTCCGGCGGGCAACAGATTTTTTATCTCGACTAAAACCAGGGCGCCGAAATCATCCAGGTAAGTCACCTGTGCCAGATCGACGGTCAGCGGCGCCGGGGGATTTTTTGTGAGCAGCGATTGTACGCCTTTGATCATCGCCGGTGCCGTGCCGGCATCCATCCGGCCTTTAAAATGAAGGGTTGTTCCTCCTTTTTTATCGTAGCTGACGTCAACGCCGCACGATGGGGTGTCTGGTGGCTTTCTCATCAATCAAGGCTTTTTAATTTGCAATTTTCTCAAATCCGCCAGGTCGAGGCCAAGGTTTTTCTTCACTTGGTCCATATCCATCTGAAAGATCAGCCAGCCGCTGAATTTTTCATTTTGCTGCAGTTTAAAGGCAATCTCCACGCCTTGTTTGCCCATGGGATGATTCTTGTCGGCGCGATAAACAACCAGCACTTTGTGCGGGGACGTTTCGCTGCCGTTAAATTCGATCGCCGCGTAACTGCTGCCGATCATCGCGCTGTTGTCCGCCCGGGGTTCAATCGAACAGGCCTCAGCGACGCGGCGCTGCTCATCCAGCAACACCAGGCCGGTGTAGATGCGGGCCGTTTTCTGCTGAAGCGCCAAAAAATTTTTCATGATGCTTTTGGTTTTTAAGCGATTGCCCGCGACAATCGGTGCGCTGAGCAAAGACGCGAGAACAAAATAATCCTTGGCCAGATAGTCCTGCATCAAGGTTTGCTTTAAACTCCGGCTCTGGTAGTCCTCGGCATAATAAGGATAGCCCAGCCAAGCGGCCGCCGCGGCAAGGCCCAGCAGCAGCAAGGCCGCGCTCAGCCAGCAGGCCGCGCGCTTATACTTTTGCTCCAGATTTTTAGCTTGGGTGACATCCCGGGCCAATGACAACACGCCCTGGAAGTTGTGGTGACCATCATAAAGAACAGTCATGCTGGTGGAAACAAACCGTTCGCCCTTTTGGGGGTGAATTATTTTAAAAATATTTTCTCTGACAGAATAATGATTCCGGACCTGCTGCAGGAATCTATTATACCCGTGCGGGTCGGCATAGATTTCAGTGGTATTGGCATTGCGCATCTGTTCCCAGGACCGGCCATAAAGTTTTTGCGCCGCAGAATTCCAGGTTAGAATCTTGCCGTCTCGGTCAGTCAAAATCACCGCATCGGGCAGCTGATCACAAAACTCTTTTAAGCCATACACAATCTGGCTGGTCTCAGCGAGCCACTGCGCCAGGTGTCGGGTAATCTTTTGGGCCGCAGCCGGAAATTCGGCCAGAAGATCAGAGATTTTTTCTTTGGGGATGCGCAGCACCGAGACATCATTGATTGCCCGTACCGAAGCGGTCCGTGTGCTGCCGAGAAAAAAGGACATTTCGCCGAACAAAGACCCCTTTTGCGTGAGCTCCCGAATTTTAACGTCGCCCTTGAAGATCGCCACCTGCCCGGAGACCAGGATGTAAAGTTCCTGGGAATCATCGCCTTCGAGGAAAACAATTTGCTCTGATTTGAACCGGGTCAGATATCCGGCCAGCCCCGGATCATTAAGCATTTCATTCAGCATCAGAATTATGGGGTTATCGCGGTTGTCATCAGTATTTTCTGTTTTAATTTCTATCTTTATCTAATATCAACGGAAATATAAAAAAATAAGACGGTTGTGTCAAACACATTAGATTATGGAAGGAGTCTGTCATGACGAACCAGTCCGGCGCCGACCCGGATTCTTTTCCTGAAAAGATGATTCGGATTTTAAACGATGGGGCCCTGAATCTGGCTCTGGCGATTGGCTATCGAACCGGTCTGCTGGATGCCATGGATGGGTTGGAAATTCCTCAAACAGCCGGCCGCATCGCGCAAAAGACCGGCTTAAATCTGCGTTACATCGAAGAATGGCTGGCCGTGATGGTCAGCGGTGAAATTATAGAATTGTCCCGCACGCCGGAAGGTGAAAATTTATATTACTTGCCGCCCCACCGCGGGGATGTCATCACCCGGCGGGCCGGCAATGCGAATCTGGGCGTGTATACCCAGGAAATGCCGCTGTTGACGGTGTCGGCCCTGGAAGCCGTGATCCGGGGCTTTAAGACCGGGGCCGGGGTTTCTTACGATAACTATCCGAAATTTCAGGAATTTATGTCACAGTTGGCCGACGCGAAACACGCTCAGGTTCTGGTTGACCGGTTTTTGCCGGCCGTTGACAATGGGCGGCTGGTTGAACGATTGCAGGCTGGAATTCGGGTGTGTGATCTGGGCTGCGCCCAAGGGGTCGCCTTGATGCTGATGGCCAAAGCCTTTCCCCGCAGTCGCTTTGTCGGAATCGATATTTCAGATGACGCCATCGCTGAAGCCCGGCACGAGGCGCGGCGGCAACAGCTGGAAAATCTGGATTTTATGGTGGCCGATGCCGCTTTTTTGTCGGACAACCCCGCCTTAAAGGAATCCGTTGACTATGTGACCGCCTTTGACGCCATCCACGATCAAACCCGACCCCGGGATGTGCTGCGCGGGATTTATCATATGCTGGTTGCCGACGGTCTGTTTTCAATGGTGGATATTGCGGCTGAATCGAACCTGGCCGACAATTTGAATCATCCCATGGGACCGTTCCTATACACCGTCAGCTTAATGCATTGCCTGCCGGTGGGACTGATGAACGGGGGTGCCGGCCTGGGAATGATGTGGGGCCGTGAAAAAGCCGTCGCTATGCTCAAACAAGCCGGGTTCTCCCAAATTCAGGTACTGGAGATGCCGGATGACCCGTTTAATTTGCATTTTTTTTGCCGGAAGCAATGAATATTGGAATTTGAAATTTATTTGTAATTTGGTGCATGAGATTTGGGATTTTATTGTATTACAAAACCTTTAAACGCTGAACCTGGAGCCAATTTCCTCAAGACAGATTCACCGTGATGTAATACCCCTGATCCCCGCGCTGCAGCAGCAGTACCATTGAGTTTTTGCCACGAAATTTGACAATCGCTTTTTTGAAATCCTCAGCGTTTTGAATGGTAAAATCATCTATCTGACGGATCACATCGCCGGGTTCGGCGCCGATGCGCGCCAAGTAGGATTTTTGCTTGATCTTGGAAATCATCACGCCTTCCCGGGCTGCCAGGCGATATTTTCGTCTGATGTCTTGCGTTATATCTTCGACCCTGATCCCCAGCAGCTTAAAAGCAAGCGTTTCAGCCAGTTCCAGGGGGAACACTTCGGTTTCGACGGCGATGGTTTTTTCTTTGCCGTTGCGCCACAGTCTGGTCTGCATGGTATCGCCGGCCGCCAGGCTCTTGATGATCGATTGATAATCAGCCACCGAGGTCACGTTTTTGTCTGCGATTGAAAAAATAATATCACTTTCCTTTAAGCCGGCTTTTTCAGCCGGGCTTTTGGATTCCACCGATGTTACAATGACGCCCGTTTTACCGGAAACCGCCAGATAACTGGCCAGGGTTTCATCCATGTCCTGCACCGTGATCCCGATCCAGGCTTGTTTGACTTCCCCGTACTGAATCAGATCGGAAATGATTTTGCGGGCCTTGTCGATGGGGATTGCAAACCCGATACCCTGGGCTTTGGCATAAATGGCCGTATTGATCCCGATCAGATCCCCGTTGATGTTCAACAGCGGCCCGCCGCTGTTGCCGGGATTTATGGATGCATCGATCTGGATGAAGTCGTGATACACCCGATCTTCGGCCCTGATGCTGCGGTCTACGGCACTGATGACCCCGGTCGTTACGGTGTGAGAAAATCCAAATGGATTTCCAATGGCAATCACGGTTTCGCCAATCATCAAATCATCGCTGTGGCCCATGTTGATGTCCGGCAGCCGCTTTTCGGATTCGATTTTGAGCACGGCCAAATCAGAATCAGGATCGGTGCCGACGATTCTGGCTTCGAATTCCAGCTCGTTTTGCAGGGTCACTTTGATGGTGCCGGTTTTCTGAATGACATGGGCATTGGTTAAAATAAGACCTTCGGTGCCGTCGATAATGACACCGGACCCCAGACTGGTCTGCCGCTGGCGACGCTCAAAGCGCGGGTCGTAAAAGTCCCTGAAAAATTCTTCGAAAAAGGGACTCAAGCCGAATCCGGAAAAAGGACTGGACTGCTTGCGAACTTCGTAAGCTGAACTTATGTTTACCACTGCCGGACCGACCTTGCGCACGGCCTTGACGACGGCCGTCTCGCGATTCAGGTCATGCGCCGCACTCAAGCCGGGAAAAATAAGGCCTGAGACGCAGATTGACAGCATGGTCGCTACCAAGAACTTGATTGTGAAATTTTTTTGCTGGTACATTTGGGCCCTCTTTGACAAATTTGGGCTTCGCCCAATCGGAGTAGTTGGTTGTACCCCGGTGGTTGTCTGAGTTTTAGCATAGACTACATTATAATCATCATATTAGAAATTTCAGCCGCCCAAAATTCACTATGATTGAATTAATTACATTGAAAAAAATGCGAAGCATTAAGCATTTAATCCGGAATGACTTAAATCCACACCCAATCTTCATTGTTCACAGAATAGTCTAAAAACCTGAATCCGATGTTTTTCAGGGAGGATTAATTAGAGGATTAATCAGATGATCGACGCCCTGCTGCCTTTGGTTGAGAAACCCAGCCGTTATCTGGGTTCTGAAATTAACGCCATTAAAAAAGACCTGCGCCGGGTAAAGCTGCGTTTTGCCCTGGCTTTTCCGGATCTATATGAAATCGGCACTTCCCACTTCGGGATGCAGATTCTGTATCATATTCTCAATGAGGACCCGGACATCGCCGCTGAAAGAGTGTTTGCGCCCGGGGTGGATATGGAAGCCCTTCTCAGAAACAGCGGGCAACCGCTTTTTTCGCTGGAGTCGCGCGCACCCCTAAGCCAATTCGATATTATCGGCTTCAGTCTTTTATATGAATTAAATTACACCAATGTCCTGACCATCCTTGATCTGGCGCGCATTCCGTTTCTGTCTGCCGAGCGGGATCATTCTGATCCGCTGGTTATCGCCGGCGGTCCCTGCACCTGCAATCCGGAACCCGTGGCCGACTTTTTTGATGCAATGGTGGTGGGAGACGGCGAAAATGTCATCCGGCAAATGGCCGTTGAGTGGCTGCAATGGAAAGATGAGGACCCGGGCGACAAAGGGTCTTTGCTGCAAAGGTGGTCGCAGATCGGCGGCGTCTACATCCCGTCTTTCTTTGATCCCCAATTTGATGATCGCGGGTTTCAATCGCTGGTCCCCCGCGTATCCAACTACCGCCGGGTTAAACGCGCCATTGTCGATGACCTGGATCGGATGCCGTTTCCGCAAAAGCCCGTCATTGCCTTCGGCAAACCGATTCATGACCGGCTGCGGTTGGAAGTCTCCCGGGGCTGCACCCGGGGCTGCCGGTTTTGCCAGGCCGGAATGATCTATCGACCGGTGCGTGAACGCTCACCGGAGAACCTGATGTCAATTGCAGCCGATTCCATTGCGGCGACCGGTTATGAGGACATTTCCCTGCTGTCTCTGAGTACCGGTGATTATGGTTGTCTGGCGCCGCTGATGCAACGGCTGATGGCCCGCTTTGGTTCCGAAAATGTTGCGGTTTCCCTGCCTTCCCTGCGGGCGGGCACCCTGACACCGGAACTGATGCAGCTTATCCGGCAGGTGCGCAAAACCGGCTTCACGATTGCCCCGGAAGCCGGCAGTCAACGCCTGCGTGACGTGATTAACAAAAATATCACTGAAAAGGAAATCAGCGATACGGTGGCCGATGCCTTTGCCCTGGGCTGGCAGGTAATCAAGCTCTATTTTATGATCGGTCTGCCCACCGAAACCGATGATGATCTGAAAGCACTGGTGGCGCTGGTGAAAAATCTGCGCAAAATTAAAGGCGCAAACGGGCGGCGGGGCAAAATCAATGTCAGTGTCGCCACGTTTATCCCCAAAGCACACACCCCGTTTCAATGGGCGCCTCAGATCCCGTTGGCTGAATCGAGGTCCAAGATCCAATGGCTCCGCAGTCAGCTAAAGATCCCCGGGGTTCAATTCAAATGGCAGGACCCCCATGTCAGTCAACTGGAGGGACTCTGGGCCCGGGGAGATCGACGGTTGAACCCTCTGCTGATGGCGGCCTATGCGAAAGGGTGTAAATTCGATGGCTGGAGCGACCAGTTCAATTATGGTTTGTGGCAGGAGGCGATTGCGGAAGCGGGCATTGACGCCCAATTTTTTACGGCCCGTGCGCGGGATGTTGCTGAGCCGTTGCCATGGGACAGTATCGATAACCGGGTCAGCCGATCTTTTCTAAAACAGGAGTGGGCCAATGCGCTTGAGCAAAATTTGATCGAAGACTGTCGCGGGGGATTATGTCATCAATGCGGGACCTGCGATTTTGAGCAAATCGAACCGCGGACCTACGGGGCTTTTGGTGAAAAATCGGCCCCGGTTTGTGAGTTGCCGCCGGCTGCAACCGCCGATTTTCAAAGCCTGTGCGTTTTTTATGCCAAGCAGGACCAGGCCAAATACTTCGGTCACCTTGAAATGGTCAATATCTTTTTGCGGGCACTTAAGCGCGCCGAAATACCGGTTCAGTTTTCTCAGGGATTTCATCCCAAACCTAAAATATCGTTTGATGATCCATTGCCCATCGGTATCGAAAGTGAGCAGGAGCGATTTTTTCTAAGTGTGCCCGACTCTGTTAACCCGGCGGCCGCTGCCCGAGCGCTGAATTCACACCTGCCCGATGGCCTTGTGATTACTTCCTGTCAATTTGTGACAGCCGGTTTTAAACGTCAGGCCGCCGGGACCAATGTCTACCGGGTCACCCTGCAAGACGGCAGTTTTAGTGAAGAAAACCTGAGATCCTTTAAAAACAGCGCTGAATTAATTATTTCTCGCTCGAATCGAAAAGGGAAGTTGAAAAAGATAAATTTAAAGGATATGGTGATACGGATAGAATTACTGGATTCAAAGCAGTTGCAGGTAGCGCTTGCGGCTGAAACCGGGAAGACGCTGCGTCCCGCCCAAATTTTGGGCCCTATTTTCGGTATTCATGAAAACCAGATTAAACAGGCCAGGGTCGTTAAGCTCAAATCGAAAGCGCCGGGAGCTTAGGGCCGGTGGCAAAGGGCAGAGAGCAGGGCGCGGGGCGCATAGGGCACGGCGCCAAGAGCAAAGCGCACGGCGCAAAGGGCAGAGCGCTTAGGGCGCGGGGCGGAGAGATTCGGGCATCGGGCAAAAAGCCGAGAACCTAGTGCATAGAGATGACGGCAAGAGTCGTTTTATCTTTGCCACCGGAGTTTAGTCCTCAATTTCGGAGATTTAAATGGCCGCGGCCATATTCAATTTATTCTTCACGCTTTGCCCCATGCGCTTTGCTCTCTGCTCCCCAAACGGAGTTTACCAGGATGTTCAAGCAGCTCATCATCAATGTCGCGGAACATGAAACCCGCGTTGCATTATTGGAAGACGGCACCATCGTCCAGCTTTATGTCGACCGCGGTGACGATTCCGACATTGCCGGCAATATCTATAAAGGCAAGGTGCTGCGGGTTCTGCCCGGCATGCAGGCGGCTTTTGTCAACATCGGCCTGAACCAGGCGGCCTTTATCTATGTTGACGATGTATTCCATGATGATTTTAAAGAATATGAACGGTTGTTCAATATCGAATCCGAACCCGAGGATGACGGCCTGGAAAATGAACCCCATCCGGCATTTGCAAAAAAGCGCGAAATTACGATTGAAGAGCTTCTGTGCGAGGGGCAGGAGATTCTGGTTCAGGCGGCCAAGTCCCCCATGGGCACCAAGGGCGCCCGGATCTCGTCCTATATATCCCTGCCCGGCCGTTTTCTGGTGTTAATGCCGAATTCCGATCATATCGGGGTTTCGCGCCGGATTGAGGATGAAGTCGAGCGGGAGCGCCTGAAGGGCATGGTGCAGAAGTTAAGAACCGAAGATTTCGGTTACATCGTGAGAACTGCCGCTGAAGGTGAGCAGGAGGAAAAGCTGGCCTATGAGATGGGTTTTTTAAACAATTTGTGGAAAAACGTCCAGAAAAAGTTCGAAACCGCCCCGGTCCCGTCATGCATGCACCAGGAATTATCCATCAGTTTAAGGGCCGTGCGCGATCTTTTGATTCAAGAAGTCGATAAAGTGGTCATTGACTCCAAACCGACGTACTATGCCATTTTATCCTTTCTGGACACCTACATGCCCAGCCTCAAGGACCATGTCGTGCTATATGAAGGCTTGGAGCCGGTTTTTGATGCCTACAATCTGGAAGGCGATATATCAAGGGCGCTCAAGCGCAAAGTGTGGCTGAAATCGGGAGGCTATATTTTGCTCGAGCATACCGAAGCCCTGGCGGCCATTGATGTCAATACGGGACGCTATGTGGGTAAGTATAATCTGGAAGAAACCATCCTGAAAACCAACCTCGAGGCGGTCAAAGAAATCGCCTACCAGGTTCGTCTGCGAGATATCGGCGGGATCATCATCATTGATTTTATCGATA
>Ga0209536_100006798_pt1 | contig 17417 bp, 11 predicted proteins | sample DeeMarSeWOR28_12_FD_187461 | JGI IMG/M metagenome (GOLD analysis project Ga0209536, IMG submission 187461) | Marine sediment microbial communities from White Oak River estuary, North Carolina - WOR-2-8_12 (SPAdes) (version 2) | ecosystem: Environmental > Aquatic > Marine > Intertidal zone >... | reverse complement strand
CTGATACATTGACAGTGGTGGGTGTTGTGACAGTTATGTAGATCTGCTCCCAACCATTGCTCCTAAGTGTGAAATCTGACTCTACTCTTATCTGCTGGTCCAAACCCCGACCCATTGTATAGGCGATACTCGCCCCAATCGCCGCAGCTGCTTCTCGTCCAAGGGTATACCTGTATTGCATATTGCTCCACCTGTCATTTGAACCCTGATATTGGTCATCATCGGATATACCAGATTCAAATGCACATATCACAGGATAGCCCCGTTGAAAGAAAGTATAGTGGTCTGAAGATTGCCAGAGGAAGAAGGAAGAGGATGGAACCTGAACTATTTGGTTCAGTCCAATGTTATTGCTCATCTGACGAGCCAAATCCGCCCAATATCGTCCAAAATGGTACGGTCCCGGAGAGTAACCAAACTGAATCCTCTCATCTGCTGGTAATCCTCCGTTCTCGACCAAGAGTGTGTCAAGATTGTAAAGCATTAGTAGCTCGATTTCTCTATTTTGGAACTCAACCACCACCTGTGGACTGCCTTCCATACCGATCATAGTAAGGAGTCCATTGAAGGCAATGAAATAAATATCGAGCGGCCACTCATACATCGACATCACCCTGGCGAGTTCCAAGACCGCCGCTATGCCACTGCCATCACAATTCGCGCCTGGAGACCCCTGAGCTGAGTCATAATGTGCAGTAATTGCAAATGCAGGATTATCACCGGGGAGATATCCAGGAAGCTTGCCTACAATGTTCCGATAATTCCCAATTATCTCAGTTTCAATCCTCCCATTTGAGAGTTCTTCGAACTGCTGAATGATGTATTCCCTTGCGTACATATTGGCTCCTTGATCTGCCATAGAGTAATCCAAAATCCATCTTGAGCCGTTTTCAGTAAATTTCTCAACAATACCAGTGTAACTAGAGAGTGAAACCTCGGCGTATATATCGGCTGAGAAATCTTCAGCATAGACTCTCTTCATAATTTCTGGTGAAACCTCTGCTTGTGTGGTGCTGTCATAATGTATACTATACTCACTTGAGACGATAGGAGTAATCAATAGAGGTAACAGCAGGCTGAAGATCCAAAGCCGTTTCATGATGTTTTGTTCGATACATTTACCCTCAAGAAGGTTCTCCTAGCAGCAAAGAAGCGTAGGTATTTCAGGGTTTTTTATTACAATCTAGGTGTCGAAGTAGATGGTTGAGTTATTGATGCCAGCAGCAGATTTCCCCACAGTTCTACAGATCAAGGATCCCATTCATGGTTATGTTTCTCTTACAGCACTGGAGAAAGAAATCATTGATTTGCGACTAAGTCAGAGACTCCGATACATTCAAGGACCAGCAGGTATTTCATTGGTCTATCCTGGGGCGGCTATTTCTCTAATGGGGAGAACATTGGGTTTCATGCATATGACCGAAGTCCTCTTAGAGTATCTAGATGGGGATACTGATGAGGTTCTCAAGGGCCGTCTAGCATCTCTCTTACTGATGTTGACGAATGGTCCTTGGGCGAATGTTTCCGAGGAATATCTCTCGGTTCGAGGAATTGACAGACCAAAGATTGCCAAGATAATCGTGGAGCAATCGAAAGTTGGAGAGTTGGTTGAAGAACATGGTTTCACGAAGAATGAGGTGACAGATCTCATTCTTAAAGGAATCCCAATAAAAGGTTTCAAACTTGACCTTATCCACTGTCCAATCAATCCAGAGTTAATCGATGACCTCGAGCGTGATTCGTATTTTGCAGGAGTAGAATATGCTCAACTAGAGTTTAGAAGACTGTTCTCCGCGACAAGGATTGCAAAGAACAAGATTGCTGTTGAAAGGGGCTCTCTATTCACCCTCGAGTCATACTTGTCTGCTGCAGCGAATATGTTTGAAGCAGTCTACTTCCATAAGACTGTGAGAGCAGCTGAACTCATGCTACTCAGAGTTCTGGATGAGGCCGGATCTCAACTCTTCTCCTTGCCAACCGAGGATTCTGAATCATATCTGCGCTGTGATGACATTACGTTTCTTCACCGTTTGCTCAAGATAAGTCCTGATGATAGTGAAGAAATCCGTACTGCAAACCGTATCTTTGACGATTTTAGCAGGAGGAACTTGATCAAACTAGCAAGTTCAAGAGCAATATCAGACCCGACATTCCTTGGAAAACTAAAAACAGCAGATGGTCTATATGAACTTGAGAAAGAGATTGCCGATGATGCTGGAATCGACCCTGGAAATGTCTACATTGACTTTCCAGACCGCGTTTCGGTTACTTTCTATCCTGGAAGATTTGGCTTTGATGATTTGGCTCTCTTTGAACGTGGGTCCAGCGGCTATGAATTTTGGCATGCTACTGACCTCAGCCTTGTCGCGAGAAGTTTCTCGAGGATTCTAAAACCCATTCGTGTCTATACAACCCGTGGTTACAGGTCTAAATTGAAGAAATCCGCTGACAGAGTCCTTGAGAGTGTTGACGCAGCAGGTAGTCAATAGACCGACCAGTTCCACAATACATAATATCTCCCACGCCCACCAATGCCTTATTGGTGAGGATAATGAGTGACATGCCAACTGAGGTTATTGGACAAGTGACATCTTCATCCAATTTCTTGATGATTGTGTTTGGAGCTGTCATCTGGATTTTGGGTTCTTTCATACCATTCATAGGATTCTTCTTCACAATCGCGGGTTTTGGGTTGACAACAATTGCTACAGTTCAGGCTGCAATGACAAAACCTGTGACTTCTGCGTTTCCAGGCCTTCTACTGGGAGGTCTAGTCCAAGTCATAGGCTATTTGATTCTGTTCATCCCCATAGCTGGAATATTCATTTTCCCCTTTCTGAATATTTCTGGAGCTGTTTTGATTCTCTTCTATGGATCCTCCCTCGCCCTTCAAAGGGCTGAAATCCCCATCGTGAAGGACATAGAGGATTTCATCGACTCAAGGAAAAAGAAAGGTGTTGAAAAGGAATCTAAGGAAAAGGCTGTAGACATCAAGGAAGATAGTGGACAAGAATCAGACACCACGGAACAGTAACTGGGTACCGTGATGAAGCCTTCAGAGAGGGCTTACCGGAAATTCCCTTAATAGTGTATCATGAAAGTCAGATGTTGTTGACAACTCTCTCACTTTCAGTGGTGCAAAGTAGTGTTCTCATGCAAGAGATGTGATGCCCCTCTTTACATTCATAGGGCAGAACTAAAGGATAAAATTCTGACAATGGAAGTGCAGTGTCTAAAAGGGCACAAGAGTGTCCGTCGACTATCTGAACATCAAGCCACAGAAATGGCTCCTGAAGTTTTCAAGAGGTTGTACACATGCACTGATTGTGGTTCGAATATGACCCACATTGAAGAGCGGGGTACTGGAACTATGATTGAGAGTGTCTTCCTCTGTCCAATACATGGACCTCAGAAACGTGAGTTCCCTCGTTCTTTTCATGCAACTGTTGAGCTAGCTGGTGCTGATGTTGATAGTCCGCGTTCTATCATTGACTCTTTTAGATGTCCCCAATGCAGTCTTGTTTACGCAGTTAATGAAATCGACCAACGTCGAGGGATTATTGAAGTAGAAACTCGATGCGCTAATGGACACAGAGCAACAAGATATTTGCCTAGTAGTCTCGATACTTCTCTACTCAAGAACATTCTGCAACGTGTAGTACACTGTGACAGGTGTGGTCTACCTGGGCATATAACAGAAATGGAGAAACGAGGGAATACCACTCGGCTCACAATAACTTGTCCGATTCATGGGACAACAAAAAAGGACATTCTTTCCACACAAGTTGAACTCCTTCAAGAAGCTATTTCTGAAATTCCTGAAGATGCGGTAGTGAAGTCGTCATTAACCGCTCATGATTGCCGTCAGGCTCTTGCAATACGGAGCATTGAAGAAAGCAAACAAGGCTACAAATTGAAATGCGTGTGTCCAGGATCAAAAAGCACCTCGGACAGAGTCTTACCAATCACTTGGAGTGAATTAATTGTCAATCGAATCGCGACTGCATTATTGACTTGTGAAGAGTGTGGTCATCTCACACACATTCTTGATAAAAAGAAGTCAAAGAAGAAGGTTGGTTTTAGAATAGTCTGTCCAGTACATGGCGTGATGACTCGGGAAACCCCACCAGATGTCTACAAACTGATTGAAAAACATCAAGGCTCGATTAACCGTATGCCCTCCATTGTCAGAAGTCTGAGCTGCGAAAAATGTAGCATGCCTTTGAATGTTCGAGATGTAGAGGAGCGGCGTGGTTTAATAGAGTTCGATGTTGAATGTCGAAACGGTCATAGAAGTAAGCGGTTATTCATTCCAGGTCTTGATCAGGAAACACTAACTGGTCTTTACAAGAGGTTGTATCAGTGTCCTGAGTGTTATGAGAGTCTTGATTTGGTTTACATTGAGCCACGTGGACGTGAAGATAGAGTTGTCCTGTTGTGTGCTCTCCATGGAAAGACTGTGCTTGATATTCCTCCAGACCATGCAGAAGCAATGCAAAACGCATACAACGAGATACAAGAAGACAAGATTAGACCTCCAATTGAGGTACCCGAACCAGCAGCCTCTGATGCTCTCGGGGATTCTGCAGAACCAGCGGCTGTTAACGAAACCGGAGTTGCTGTTCTCAGGGGTTGTGAGATAGTTGGGGGAAAATTCGATTTCAAGGTCAAGATTAGGAACGAAAGCGGTTATGTCATTACCAATGTGACGGTTTCAATAGTTGCATATCCTCAAGACTGTATGGAACTGGCAGGTGAGACTGTCAAGACCATATCACGTATCGAAGTTGGAGGGTTCAGGAGTCCTCAATTCACCTTGTATCCCACAAAGGACTGCGTTCAAGGTAAGGTTGTCGCTACAGTTTCCTATATAGACTTCATGGATCAATTACACACAGTTAGTGTTGAACCTTATCTTATTCGTTCTGTATGTGACTTGCTTCAACCGTCAAAGAAAACCTCAGAGGCGTTCGAGCTCGTATTAGCAGGATTGGAGAAAACACAACAAGAACAGACGCTTGATTGGAATTCTCAAGTTCTTTTCACCAAGGCTGAAAAGATTCTGCCAGCTAAGAACTTTCACATTATTGATGCTGATGAAAAGATAGTGGGTGGTGAGTTTGTTGGCACAATCAGAGGATATGCTGAAGGGAAATATACTCAGAAGAAGGTCGCTGTTGTCATACTAATCAGTGGTCCTGAGAATGGTAGACATTCTTGCGTCAAGGTAGAAGCATTAGGGGAAGATGTATCCATGCTCCCAACAACCATTGATGAGCTAGCTGACACAATGGACTCATGGGTTTGTCTCCGATGTGGTGCTCCATTAGAAATTGACCAAGTTGAGGAATTAGGTAGACGTCTTCCGGTTCGATGCAAATGGTGTACCCATACATTGACCATCGCACTCTATCTGCAATAGAGTAATTCCTCCATTTCATCACTCAATCATCCAGTATGGGTCTTATATCCCAAAATCATCAATTTACGTAATACCTTTTAGGAACCATAGCAAATCTGGAATAGGTTCGCCGCCGCGCACCAGGTGGAGGAGAAGACAATTTTCACTTGTAAGAAATGCAAGGAACCATTCCATGTTCAGTCTGGTGAACTTAGGGGACAAACACTTCGTGTTTATTGCCAATGTCTGAATGGTCACAAGGGGAAGAGAGACATCTCAAGGTATCAGGCTGATGGTATGGCGAATGAGATTTTCCAGGGAATCTTCACATGTATTGAATGCGGTTCTACGATGACCTTAATGAACACTGATGTGAGGCGGCATAAGGCTGAGTATATCTTCATTTGTCCACAACACGGACCTCAAAAGAGAGAGATTCCCTCCTTCTATCATACTGCAATAACAGGATTACAGGGTAGCATGAACTCATCAAAATCAATACTTGATTCTTTGAGTTGCCCTCGCTGCGGTGAGGTTTTCATTGTTTCTGAGATTGCTGAGAAGAAGGGGGTTCTTGAGGTCAAAGCAAAGTGTTCTAATGGGCATAAGGAGCTGAGACTTATTCCGAAGATTGCTGACGAATCTGTACTCAAGACTGTTGTCAAGCGTCTTATACACTGCGATGACTGCGGACTTCCATGCCAGGTATTGGAAACGCATCCTAAGGGTAACAAAGCTCAGGTAGAACTCTCGTGTCCAGCACACGGAAAGAAGAAGAAAGAACTTCCAGCCGAGTATGCCTGGATGTTAGAAAGCATTGTAGAAGCCATGTCTGAGGGTAGTATTATCAGGTCCATGTTGAATTGCCGTGAATGTGGAAACTCTCTCTCAATCAAAGCTGTTGAACTTGATAAAATGAAATACAAGCTCAAGTGTAGTTGCATGAAGGGTCATAGTATTGACCTCTCACAACCATCTGATTTGGATGAAGAGGCCATTGACGCCATTATTGGTGGTGTATTGAAATGTAATGATTGCGACATGGTGACTGACATCGTGGAAACTAAGGTCAGTGGCAACAATGTAGAATTGAAGCTAGTCTGTCCTGTCCATGGTGACTTTAAGAAGAGTGTGGCCGTGGGTATCTTCAAACATGTTGAGGAACGAGACAAGCATATAGATAGGATGCCCTCAACTGAAGAGAGTCTCAAATGCGAGAAGTGTACTTCTCCAATGATAATCCGTGGAACTAAGGTTCGGGACGACATTGTAGAGCTAAAGATGGAATGTTGGAATGGACATGGAGATGAGAGATATCTACATGTTGGTGCTGTCGAGCCTGTGCTCGAACGGTTCTACAAGCAACTGTATGAATGTCACAAATGTCACAATCCATTGACTCTCTCAACTATTGAGGATCAAGGTGACATATCAGAGGCACACCTCCTTTGTGATAATCATGGTGAGAGTAAGGTGGAAATTCCTACTGATCATGCTGCCATTGCAAGAGATGCATATCTTTCGACAATGAGTATGAGTGATCTTGAGAAACTTCTTGAAACTCGGCTGCAGACAGAAAGAGCTGCTGAATATCAAATCGAACCTGATGCTGATGTTCAAGAGATGCTTGACATAGTCAACGACGTTATCGAGCAGCAGAGTGTGAAGTTCATTGGAGAGAAAAGTGGAACCAAGAACGGTGAAGAGTCATGGTTCTATGGAAAGGCTCGAGCTGGGACTGAATATGTTGTGATAGGGTCTGTTTCAAAAGATAATCTAACAATGCGAATTTCAGTTGCTAGTGATGATGAGAATAAGATGGAACTTCTACTATCAGAAATGCGAGATAATCTCCGCGAGGTTCTTCTGAAACTTCAAGCCAAGACTGGTGATCTTGCTCCAAAGAAGATTGAGTGTGCCGAGTGTGGTGCAGCTTTGCCAAAACGAGCACTTCCTGGAGAAACGGTCATCTGTGAACATTGTGGAACACCCTTACATTGGGGATAAGAGCAGGAATGACGCGAGTCACTCCTGCTAACATTTTATTCAGAGGAACATCTCATCCCCCAATGTTCCAGGATTGAAAACTACTTGCATGAAATTGTAGCCTACCCCATCGCCGTTGTCATTATACCAAGGAGTCTCTTCCCTACTGTCCATTGCAGCGGCCCAAATGAAAGCCTCCCTCATGGAGATTCTTTCATCATTGTTAAAATCTGCATCAACTACAATATCGTCTCCATTCCAGGCTATACTCACAAGAGCACACATGAAGTGATACACAAATTCATCCCAAGCTCCTTCGTCATCACAACCAAAGGATCCCTCAGAATCTGTGCATGCAGTCATAATTACTCTGTCAGGTGCACTGAGGTGTGATATGAATTTACCAGACACGCATTGTTCCATGACAATGGTCATGTTGTTGCAGGTTATCATATCAAGCCAGTTTGATACTTGCGTGTGAGTTAAGGCACCGCTGGAATCCATCGGGTTCCAAACACTAATTCCACTACTTCCCCCATGGTTTGTTGTGTAGAAGAATAGCGAGTCTCGGGCACCCATTTCTATAGCCAAGGTGTCGAAAACTATGTCCATTGAAGTATGTGTTGCTGGATAATGTACTGGGGTAAAATTATCCTCTCCAACTCCATCTTTGTAGACAACGTAGATATTCTCACTAGGATACCCATACATCTGTAGAATGAAATACATGTAGATGATATCATTCCAATATCGGTACCACGCTTTCTCTGGTTTGATTCCTCCACTATACAATACTGCATATTTTTCTGAGTCCGGGTCTAGTACTCTAAATTCATCAAATTCCTCATACGGCATTAGTTGCTCATCAATGTATATTCCCGGAAGATGAATATCAACTGATACATCAAAGAATGAATCAAACATAAAAAACGACGAGTCCTCAACTGGTTTAACGTCGATAATTCCCTTGACAGCAATTTGTTTACCGACACTCTCTGATATTGCAGCTGGAACCTCACCAGTAATGATTACGTGATTGTCTATTGATAACGAGTTATTGAAGAATGCCAATGGATTTGATACCAACATATGGAATCCTGCAGCATACACATAATATCCAAGCAAGGTCACCATTGTTCCATTGTAGCTATTGAAATTTCCCACAACATCAGCAATAGTCATTGGGACATCTTCTCCAGGAGATGCGTTCTGATAGAACATGAAATAGTACAATGTAGCTACGTTTGTGGCAACAAGAATCAGTATGATTGCTATCAATGTCGTTGGTCTGCTCTTCTTTGATTTCCTTGATCGTTTTGACATGGATAAACTCCTCCTGTGTCAATGCACACAAATATCAAAGAGAGAAAGCTAAACCATCATATAAGAGTGCATATTGAATGAGTGATTGCATAATGACTAGGGTTCTCCAGTCCACTGCGCGGCTGTTTCCTTTGAAACATCCAGATGAACCAACACTCTTTCTACAACCGAATCTACTAGTTCATCAATAGATTTCGGCTTTGCCCAAAATGCAGGACTGGCTGGAATCACTATAGCACCAGCTTCTGTTACTGTGCCCATGTTCCTGATTTGGATCAAATTGAGGGGTGACTCTCGGGGGACTAGAATTAGTTTGCGTCGTTCTTTGAGACTACAATCCGCAGCCCTTGCAATGAGATTGTCTGCATATCCATGGGCAATTCCAGCAAGTGTCTTCATAGAGCATGGAATCACAACCATCGAATCGATTGAGAATGTACCGCTGGCTGGACCTGCTGCTAGATCATGTTCATCATAGAAGAAGTCTGCCTCTTTTGTTAGGGTTTCCGCATCAATTCCTGTTTCATACTTTAGAGTTTCTTCACCCCATTTGCTGACAATCAGGTGAACCTCATGGTTGTTTGATTTCAAAGCTCTCAGTAGTCTAACTCCATAGATTGCACCACTGGCTCCAGTTAGGCAGACAAGGACTCGTTTCTTCATGATTGTCACCAGTAGACCAGACTCTCTGAACTGCAACTTCTGCATATACCTGTATCGAAATGGAGGAGCGCCCTTAGAAAAGAAAGGCTAAGAGAATATACAGGAGGATTGATCCCACTCCAGCTCTGACTCCTACCCTCTTGGCAATACCATATGCCTCTGCCACATCCTGCGTCAGAGTATCAAATCCTTTCTCTCCGAATGTTCTTAGACCTGTGGCTTTACCGAATCCTAGACCGACCTTAACTGGCTGAATACGCTCACGCGCCTTCACTGAGGTGCTGATGATGTATTCCAAAGTCTCGTCCGGTTTGATACGACCAATTGGAGGATATCCCCTACTAGAGAGGGAGATTGCATTCACAACGTGAGTGTCCGTGGTGATAATTTCAGCATCGTCAAATCCTTGTGCTTTGAGCAAACCTTGAGCCTTCTCTCGGAATCCTGGTTCCATGTTGTTGCCATCAATTGAAATCAAAGCCATCTCTCGTTCGCCGAGATGAAAAGCAACAGCTATCACTCCACCAGGTCCAATCCCTTCAGAGGGGCTGATATCATCAGGAACTATCTGGTGCATTCCAAACTGCATATTGGTCTTTTCGTTGTTGATTGTTGAGAACACAGCTCCAGACACAGTTCCTACATACTCGCTTGCTTCTGAATCTCCCTGAACTACAGAAACCGCTTTGTCATCAATACAATTGTGAGCATCGACAACAGCAACACCACCGACTTGAGGAAGCCTTTCACGGATCATATTAGCTACATCATATCCCACATCAAGAGATATATCATCAGTGAACTCAGGGGCACTAGTGCTGATTGTTAAAACATCATATCCCGTGAACAAAGTCCAGACCTTGAACTTGCCCCCATCCGTCCAATGAGGTCCGGAGACATGTTCGTGGACCTTAGTTTCTTCGATTAGTCTGTCTATCTCTGCTAGAACAATTGGATAATCTTCCTTCGTGGTCAAATTCTGCTGGTGTGTGCAACTACCATGCATGACAAATGCGGGGATCCCATGTGTCTTCTGTATATGTTCAATAATGACCGAAGGAAGATCACTACTTCCGATGTCTCTAAAGGGACCAGGATGAACATACTGAATGACACCGCATGCAACTGGACCTTCATCATCCCGAAACATCAGAATCTCAACAGGAATGTCCTGAATAGTCGCAATTCTTGTGAGAATCTCTTCAAGAGGTTCTGGATTACTAGCCAAGTAATCATGACCGAATGCTCTGAGAAGCTGAGGTCCATTGATTCCAAGGTCTCTCTCAAAGGGCACACTTACCGATCTGTAGATGTAATGCACTACTACTGAACCGATCACAAGTGAGCTAACCATTGGAATATACCATAGCGTTGGCAAGGTTGGAATTGCAGGGTTTCTTGGAGCTAGGAACAACTCAGCAGCAATCCAAAGTATAGGGGGCATTAAAGCAGCAACTATGTTTCTAGCCGGATGTTGATCACTCAGACCATTCACTAAGAATGCAAAGGCCATGTATGCCATTGAAACCCCCAGAATAGAGAATCTTATCTCAAAAATATTTGAGGCTGTAGCGGCATCTACAATCCCCCCAATTACACTTAGTGCAATCCAGAAAATCAGACCAAATTGTACTAAACCGCCAGTCCTCCTTCCATCAAGAGGTGAGTTCTTCTCGGTTGCTATCAGATACAACAAACCTGAACCGAGGAAGACAGGAGCTCCAATGATGACTAGATAGCAAATGAACACATCGAGAAGAAAGCCCTTAACCGCACTAAGAATCGATGAGCCTATGGTGACTAAGAGAATCAGTATCACAATTATCTGACGATAGGATGGAAGCTGCCATACCTTAGAATACAATCGGACTGTTTCCTTGACCTTCGCCTTCTCTCCCAATGTTACATCACTCGCTGTTTGGCTACAACGGCATTAGAGGTCTTATCAAACTTCCCCTTGACCTTAGAATGTCACATCCAAAGACTTTATATCGCATTCGATATCGAGAAATATCGTATTCGATAATCGTATCCGATATCGTTGAAGGTGATCATCATGAACGAAAAGACTTCCCATAAAGATTGCGAGCATCTTGAGATGCCTCAATCAGTCCCCCGAGGTCTACTTCGTCATGTGATTCCACGTATGCTCAAATCACGTGACATGACTGGTACTGAAATCATGCAATCTCTTCATGACTTGACTGACGGTGAATGGAATCCAAGCCCAGGAACGATCTATCCGCTTCTTGCATCTCTAGAAGATTCAGGAATCATCAAGACAGTCAAGCAAGAGGGACGTAGCAAGACCTACAGTCTCACAGAGGAGGGTCATGAGCATATGGTGATGGTCATTAAGAAAAGAAGGGGAGCTGTTGGTCATAAGACACGACTTGGACCAAGAATCTGGGAGAAACTACTTGATCCAGCTGAACGTGTCCAGTTCCACATTCATAGTACTGATTTTGCCGTGGAATCTTTGAAAGACATAGCTGAATCCCTGAAGACTAAGGATCGACAGAAACTACTGAAACATCTCCAGGAGTTGAGAAATCGAATCTCATCCCTCATTGACGCCCTTGAATCTGGAGGAACATAGATTGGCTAGGAATAATGGTGGTAAAACCATCGCAAAGAGCCCTGCTCGCTATATGCTTAGTGGACTCGTGAGAAACAAATGGATTACACTCTTTGCACTACTTCTCACAATAATCTCCACTCTGCTGGTAACAATCCCATCACTCATTATAGGGATGGCTGTGAACGAATTACTCCAACCAGATGGCATCACTCCTGTTCTTACACTTACACCACAATTCATGTTCTATGTCTGGCTTATAGTTGGACTTGGCATTCTTTACATGGGACTATACTTCATTGTGGGTTATGTGTGGGCAATTGTGACTCTTCGCTGGGAGCGAGATGCTCGTCAGGACTTTTTTGAAGCATTGCAGGATTATAGCATGACTTTCCATGACGAGGTTGATAGTAAACGGTTGCTCTCCGTGGCAATGCAGGACATCTCTTGGGTTCGCTTCTCACTTAATCCTGCTCTTCGTAATCTTGCAGCAAGCTTCATCTCATTTGGAATAACTGCTATCATCCTTATCCAGATTGATTTCACGCCTGCCCTCCAGAGCTTCTACACACTTTCCCTTGGTGGATTGACAATACCAATCTATGGGTTCACTTTAATCATGCTTATTGGGACTCCTCTCTATCTCGTGTTTTCCTATCGTTATGCTAATGCTGTCGAGCCAGTCCGACGCAAGCGAGCAGAGGACATGGAACACCTTACAGCAACTACTCAAGGTGTGTTCACTGGCATTGAGGTTGTCCGAGCCTTCGGCAAAGAGGACTATGAGCAGACCAAGTTTCATGATGTGAGTAAGAATTACGAAGAGTCAATCACAAAAGAAGGAAGACTCGCCGCATTCTATATTCCTGCGCTGGTCCTTGTTGCTATGACTTCCATCGCATTTCTTTATGCAGCATTTGCTGTAATTAATGGTGCAATCACAGTTGGAGACTTAGTCACAATACTTGCATTACTGGGAGCCCTCGAGGGAATGAACTTCCATCTTCCGCGAATGCTACTGGTTCTGAGAGGAGGTTATGTAAATGCACAGAGAATTGTTGACATCTTGAACTGGAAAGAAATCCTCATCGAACCAGCGGAACCAGTTCGGGAAATCGATTGGCTCGGTGACATTGTGTTCGACAATGTGAGTTTCAAGTATGGTGATAACAACGACAACAATGATCATTATGCACTGAGGAACTTCAATATCACTATACCAGGAGGCTCGAGAGTCGCTCTTATCGGAGGACCTGGTGGTGGAAAAAGCACGATTTTGAAACTACTTCTTCGTCTGTATGATCCCACTGAAGGTTCGATTAGAGTCGGAGGAGTCAATCTCCGTGATGTGACAACCGAAGCAGTTCGTGAAGTTGTTGGGCTTGTGGAGCAGGACATCTTTCTGTTCCGTATGAGTGTACGTGACAACATCGCGTTTGGTCGATATGATGCAAACGATGAAGAGATACGGGAAGCAGCTAGACGTGCACAAGCTGATGAGTTCATTGTCGAGTTGCCTGATCAGTATGACTCCATGATTGGAGAGCGAGGCATGACTCTCTCTGGTGGACAACGTCAACGATTAGCAATCGCAAGAGCAATCATTCAGGACCCGAAGATACTACTCCTTGACGATTCAGTGAGTGCAGTAGACGCGCAGACCGAGTTCCTGATGAGAAAAGCTCTAGATGAGGTCATGGTCAATCGAACAAGCATCACAGTAACACAACGTCTGAGAACCCTGATGGAATCTGATCTTGTAATCATCGTTGACAAGGGGGAGGTTATAGCGGCTGGCTGTCATGAAGACCTTTTGCGAGATTCAGAGCACTATAGGAAAATATTCGAACGACTACCAGGCGCAGAGAGGCTTCTTGCGGCTGCAGCTGCTGGAGGAGTTGGTACATAATGGCAATGCATGGAAGACGAGGTCCAACCGCACTGGCTGGAGTGAAGCCGAAGCGAAGTAGACCAATCCGTGTTCTTCTCGGAAGGATGGTCCACTATCTCGGACGTTTCAAACGGATAGTTGCAATTGGTGCTGTGTTATCACTCGCTGCAACAATAGTAGCAGTCTTTGATCCATTGATTCTAGCCTTTGGTATTGACTCACTCCTCGTCAGCAATCCAGTGTTTGAAACAACATTGATGTTGACTCTGCTTTATATTGTGCTCAAGGTGACATCTTGGATAATGGGGAGTGTCAACACATGGATTCTTGCAGGAGCTCAAGCAGGATTTGTCCAAAATATACAGGAAGACCTTTACTCCAAACTCCTGAGGGCTGATCTATCATATCACAAGAGTGAGCAGAGTGGGAACGTTACAGCAAGGGTCACTTCAGATACTGTTGAACTCGGTACTGGTGTTCAGGTGTTGATTGACTTCTCGAGTCAAGCTTTGATGTTAGTTTCTTCATTCGTTCTTTTGTGGTGGGTAAATCCTCTCATCGCGCTGACAACCCTTGTTGTTGCACCCGGCGTGGGTTTCATCACAATTCTCTTTGGTACTGTAGGCCAGAGAATCATGCTGGCTTCTCGAAGAGCTTCAGGGGCTGTTTCAGGACAGATAGCTGAAAACCTCAGTGGGATTCATGTTGCGAAAGCATTCAATCGCGAGAAAGAGCTAGCTGAGAACATGATGGAGTTGAACCAGACTTCATATCAACATGGTTTCAAATTTATGATTCTCATGAGTGCGATGCAACCCCTTGTCCGATCGATTGGGCAATTTGCCCTTGCAGCAATGCTGTTTGTTGCAGGTGGGCTCGCAGTTGGCACACTACCGCTCCTTACAATTGGTGAGGTATTTCTTGGAATCTCTCTTATCAGTAGATTCCTCTGGCCTTTGTTAGCACTCAGTATGATGTTTACTCAGGTTCAGACATCCATGGCTGCCATGGATCGTGTCATGGATGTCTTGGAATCCAAACCCGCGATTGCTGATGCTATTGATGCTGAACCACTGGCAGAAGAGAGCGACGGGATCTACTTCCAAGATGTGACTTTTGAGTATGTGGAAGAAACTCCAGTTTTGAACAATGTGAATTTCTCAATCGAACCCGGCGAAATGGTCGCGATAGTTGGTCACACAGGAGCTGGGAAGACAACTATTGCTTCATTGGTTAATCGCTTCTATGATCCTACAAAGGGTGGCATATTCATCGGAGGTCAGGACCTTAGATTGGTTACTCAGGAGTCTTTGCATAACTCGATGTCTTTGATTCCTCAGGAACCCTATCTATTTGATGATACTATCTTTGAGAATATCCGATATGGTCGCCCCGATGCCACAGATGAGGAAATCTATGCTATTTGCAAGGAGATTGGTGCCAATGAGTTCATCGAGGTTCTTGCAGATGGATATGATACTATCATTATCGAGGGTGGAAAGAATCTGAGTGCTGGTCAACGTCAAATGATAACAATTGCGCGAACAATGCTAGCTGATCCCAAGATACTCATACTAGATGAGGCAACAAGCCGATTAGATGCATATAGTGAGTCACTAGTTCAGGATGCACAAGAGCGATTATTCTCAAACAGAACCACAATTGTAATTGCGCATCGTCTAACAACAATAGCAAACGCATCAAGGGTCTTTGTGTTTGACCATGGGGACTTGGTTGAACAAGGAACACATGAAGAACTACTCGCACTCAATGGTGTCTTCAAATCGCTGTATGATACGTACTATGCCCATCAAGGTGTCGATGAACTGACAGAAGAAGTAGCTGAAATAGCCAAGTCGGAAGTCGAAAAACATGGCGTGAAAGAAACTCCTATCCCATCTGGTCCAGGAATGATGATGATGGGGATGAGTGGTGGAATGGGTCATGGAGACATGGGTGGAATGCAACCATCTCCAGAGATGATTGAGAAGATAAAGGAGCGATACGAATCAGATCCGGACTCGATTCCGGCGCCAATGCGAGAAATGATAGAGAAAATGATAGAGGTCGAAAACATGACAGATGACAAGAAAAAGGAACTAGGAAAACGAGAAACAAGTGGTCATGGTGGACCAATTGGATCAGGGAGACCAACTCCAGAGATGATTGAAAAGCTGAAGGAGCAGTACAAAGCAGATCCAGATTCGCTGCCACCTAACGTACGCGAAATGATTGCTAGAAGAATTGCTGAGGATAAAGGATCTGAGTAATGATTGCATTGAGTAAATCAGAACTAAATCCAATCCTCAGAACATAGCATATTGACTATAGATAGAATCAACATTCTCTAAGATTCAAAGATGACACCCATCTTGTTTGCAATGAGAAATGATGCTCCTACAAGGAGATACGACTCGATTGCCAATATCTGACCGTATGAATTTCCATCACAATAACCCTCAACTTGCCAAAAGATCGCACGAACGAAGAGAAGTACAATTCCGAAGAGTAGCAACAACATGGGTTTCGCTACTAATCCCTCTCTGAAAATCCACAATATCGCAAAGATGATACATAAGACAAGTCCCAGTACAACTGCTATGGGAACAAAGACAATGGTTGATAAAAGATATCTCTCTGGAAATATGATAGCGAAAATCACAATCAAAGAGAGTGATGTAAGAGTCGTTATGATTCCTAGAACCAACCAGAGTTGAGTTCCTTCTGTTAATCTTAATGAAGAATTTAGCGATCTAAGATAACCCAATATTCCCATTACCCATAGGAGTAAACCTGGTAACTGAACTAGACCAATTGTGTAACATATCTGCACTGAATCTTCTGCAAGTGAAACCAAAATCGCAGTAACATCTGCTAGACTGAAGAAAATCAATCCAAGAGCAATCCACGCATATAGAGTCTGATATCTATCTTCTTTTAGAAATGATTCTCGACCAAAGAAACTTATTCCGAGTATTCCCATAAAGAGCGCAATTAGTGGTGCAAGAACATTCAATAAAGAAGAAACAAGCAAATCGAAGCCAAATGCAAATAGAAGAACTGAAGCAATAAGTATGAGAATTCCCAAAGTGATAGTTGCTATTGCATTTATCCACTTCGACAATCTACATCCTACTCCTTAAGCACTGTATCCAATTGAAAAAACCATCCGTTTTCTATATTGTTACGATGGTTTTACTGCAGTAAGATACTCCCATTCTATTTCATACGCTGTACTTGGGAAGTGACTCTGTATCTCTTTTCTTGTGTTTGTCAGTATCTGGTTAATTGGACCAGGACCGAGAAGATCTCTGACCTTTCTTGTGACAAATTGAAGCAACACTCTAAATCCATCATTGACTACATCTGGACTTATTGAGCCTTTTATTGTTGCAGCGGTTAGGGAACTTCTGAGTTCAATATCAACACCTTCTTCCAAGCTAACAAAAGCAAGCCACGGATAGGTATCCACTAGCTGTTGTCTTGACAACAAGAAGACATATCGCATTACATTCAAACCAATGATATTCGCGCAGTTATTCAATAAAGACTGGAGAGCTGAAGAATATCGTATA
>Ga0209536_100006797_pt1 | contig 17420 bp, 13 predicted proteins | sample DeeMarSeWOR28_12_FD_187461 | JGI IMG/M metagenome (GOLD analysis project Ga0209536, IMG submission 187461) | Marine sediment microbial communities from White Oak River estuary, North Carolina - WOR-2-8_12 (SPAdes) (version 2) | ecosystem: Environmental > Aquatic > Marine > Intertidal zone >... | reverse complement strand
CTCTCCATATCGGAGAACGACTCGATCCAGCTCTAGCGCGGCCTGTATGCTTTTGCTTCCAAGGCTTCTTCCCCCCACCCCTCACTTCACCACGCCCAAGAGTAGATGCCGTCCCCTGTCGCTCACTAGCCCGCTGCATGACCACAGCTCGGTGAATCAAGGATGGATTAACCGTTGAATTAAAAATTCCTTCGTTCAGGTCCACCTTGTCTATCTGCTGGCTATCTGGGCCGTATACAGGAAAAGCATCCATTGGTCGCATCACCCAACCTTCCTTAAAATCACCACTCCTCCAATTGGTCCAGGGACAGATCCTGAAACTAGGAGTATATTTTCCTCCGGCCTGACACCAACAACCGTCAACCCCTTAACAGTGACTCGCTTATTTCCCATCTGGCCAGGAAGTTTTTTGTTTTTCAATACCCTTGAAGGGAACGAACTCGCTCCTATTGAACCAGGCGCCCGGTGAAACATAGACCCATGCGAAGCCGGACCTCCAGCATAATTATGCCGCTTCATAACACCTTGAAAACCTTTCCCCTTAGAAACACCCTGAACGCTGATCGATTCACCCTCTGAAAAAACATCCACACCTACAAGCGAGCCCACCTTCGATTCCCCATCTGACTTAAATTCGCCCAGATAACGCCAAAGCCGATTACCTGCTTTTCTTAAATGTCCAACCTGTGGCTTCGTTACCTTTCGCTCAGGAATCTCCTGAAATCCCACCTGAACTGCCTCATAGCCGTCTGAACTCATTTTCTTGACCTGAACAATTCCACATGGACCAGCCTCAATTACCGTCACAGGAATCAGACGCCTGCCTTCATCAAAAACTTGAATCATCCCTAATTTTTTGCCTAACAACCCTTTAACCATAATTCAACAATACCTACAAAATTTGCCCGTATCTAAAAATACTCTTGCCTTAATCTCCAAAATAAGACTACAACTTTATTTCAACATCCACGCCGGCAGCCAGATTTAATTTCATCAAAGCATCCATGGTCTCTGGAGTTGGCTCCATGATATCCAATAAACGCTTATGCGTACGAATCTCAAACTGCTCACGTGATTTTTTGTCAACGTGAGTTGAACGCTGGACTGTCCACTTCTCAATCCTTGTAGGCAAAGGAACCGGACCAGCAATGCGCGCCCCACTCCGACGAACGGTATCCACAATCTCCCTAAGAGATTGATCCAACACCCGATAGTCAAACCCTTTTAAACGTATTCGAATTCTGCGGTCTCGATCCACAAAAACCTACCCTTTCCACTTCACCATTATGTTCTTACGCGACGATTTCCGTGACCACCCCGGCTCCCACCGTTCGGCCCCCTTCTCGCACTGCAAACCGCACCCCTTGCTCCATCGCAATCGGCGAGATCAACTCTCCCGTGAACGACACATTATCCCCCGGCATCACCATCTCCACCCCCGGGTTCAACTGCACCACCCCCGTCACATCCGTCGTCCGGAAGTAAAACTGCGGCCGATAGCCATTGAAGAACGGCGTATGCCGCCCCCCTTCTTCCTTTGTCAAGATATAGACTTCCGCCTTGAACTTGGTATGCGGCGTAATACTCTTCGGCTTAGCCAAGACCATGCCCCGCTCCACATCTTCCTTCTTGGTCCCCCGCAAGAGCGCCCCGATATTGTCCCCCGCCTGCCCTTCATCCAACACCTTCCGGAACATTTCGACGCCCGTGACAATGGTCGTCTGCGTCGGCTTGAGCCCCACAATCTCAATTTCATCGCCCACCTTCACCTGCCCCCGCTCCACCCGGCCCGTTACCACAGTCCCGCGACCGCTAATGGTAAAGACATCCTCGATGGGCATAAGAAACGGCTTGTCGATGGCCCGCTGCGGCGTCGGAATATAGGTGTCGACCGCCTCCAATAAGCGCATGATTGAAGGCACCCCCACCTCACTCTGATCCCCTTCAATCGCCTTGATCGCCGACCCGATGACGACCGGGACATCATCCCCCGGAAAGCCATACTTACTCAGCAGTTCCCGCACTTCCAACTCCACCAACTCCAACAACTCCTTGTCTTCCACCTTGTCCGCTTTATTCAAGAAGACCACGATATAGGGCACCCCTACCTGCCGCGCCAACAGAATATGCTCCCGCGTTTGCGGCATCGGCCCGTCGGCCGCACTGACCACCAAAATGGCTCCGTCCATTTGCGCCGCGCCCGTGATCATGTTCTTGACATAATCCGCGTGCCCGGGACAGTCGACATGCGCATAATGCCGATTCTCCGTCTCATACTCCACATGCGAGATGGCAATGGTAAGAATTTTCGTCGGATCCCGTCGCCCCTGACTCTCACTGGCCTTCGCCACCTCATCGTAGGGAATGAACTTGGCCTTACCCGTATCGCCCATCACCTTGGTTAAAGCCGAAGTCAACGTCGTCTTCCCATGGTCGACATGCCCGATTGTCCCTACATTGACATGCGGCTTCTTCCGCTCAAATTTCGCCTTCGCCATGCCCTACCTCCCCTTCAATTCAATGTCTTGCCAATTTTATAACTAAACAAGAGGACCATTACTCCCCTTGATTCTTTTTTATGATTTGTTGAGCCATCAACTTTGGCACAACTTCATATGATTCGAATTCCATACTATAAGTGGCTCTCCCCTGAGTTTTCGAACGCAAATCAGTAGAATACCCAAACATCTCACTCAAAGGAACTGCAGCGTCAACAACCTGTGAAGTACCCCTAGCCCTCATTCCATGGATCTTGCCCCGCCTGCTATTTAAATCACCAATAACATCACCCATAAAGTCCTGAGGAACAAGAACCTCCACTTTCATTATTGGCTCCAACAACACTAAATCGGCTTTTTGACAGGCACTCACGAGAGCCATAGAACCGGCAATTTTAAACGCCATCTCGCTGGAGTCAACTTCATGAAATGAACCATCATATAAAGTCACACGGATATCACGCAGCGGATATCCCGCCAGAATTCCGCTTTCCATCCGCTCACGAATTCCCTTTTCAACCGGGGCAATATATTCTCTGGGGACCGCCCCTCCAACAATTTTATTGATAAACTCTAAACCTACACCAGACTCAGCCGGCTCCACTCGTAGATAAACATGACCATACTGACCACGACCACCAGTCTGCTTGATATACTTCCCCTCAGCCTCCGCCCTTCCCCGTATTGTTTCCCGATAGGCAACCTGAGGCTTTCCAACATTCGCCTGAACCTTAAATTCACGAAGAAGCCTGTCCACAATAATTTCAAGATGCAACTCCCCCATACCGGAAATAATCGTTTGCCCAGTCTCCTCATCTGATTTCACCTGAAAAGAAGGATCCTCCTGCGCAAGCTTCTCCAAGGAATAACCCAACTTATCTAAGTCTTGCTTGGTCTTTGGCTCAACTGCCAGAGAAATAACGGGCTCTGGAAATTTTATCACTTCAAGCAAAATTTGATGTTTTTCATCACAAAGGGTATCGCCGGTTCTGGTATCCTTTAGACCCACCGCGGCTGCAATATCACCCGCAGACACCTCACTAATCTCTTCTCGTTTATTGGCATGCATTTTCAACAAACGGCCAATTCGCTCTTTTTTCCCCTTTGCCACATTATAAACATAGGATCCGGTCGTGAGCTTCCCCGAATACACCCTAAAATAGGTGAGTTGCCCAGAAAACGGATCCGACATTATTTTAAATGCCAACGCCGCAAAAGGTTCACCCTCCTCTGGCTTTCGAGTTATCTCCCCCTCCGTATTTGGGTCAATCCCCACCACTGGCGGAAGATCAACAGGAGATGGAAGATAATCCACAACTCCATCCAATAAAGGCTGAACTCCTTTATTCTTAAAAGCCGATCCACAAAAAACAGGGACAACCTTCAACCCCACAGTCCCCAAGCGAATAGCTCGCTTAATCTCATCAACTCCAAGAGTCTCGCCGTTCAAATAACGCTCCATCGCAGATTCATCAAACTCCACCACCGCATCAAGTAATTTCTCACGATATTCCTTGGCCAACCCTTGATATTCCTCAGGAATATCCTGGGTAGAATAGGCCGCACCAAGAGTCTCATCATCAAAAACCAATGCTTTCATGAGAAGGAGATCAATGACTCCACGGAATCCATCCTCTTTCCCCAAAGGCAACTGCACAGGGACAGGCTTGGCCCCCAAACGATCAATCAATGACTGAACGCTTGCAAAAAAGTCAGCCCCCACCCTATCCATTTTATTCATAAAAACAATTCGTGGAACCTGATATTTATCCGCCTGTCGCCAAACCGTCTCAGACTGAGGCTCCACACCCTGAACCGAATCAAACACCGCCACAGCGCCATCCAGAACACGAAGAGATCGCTCCACTTCAATCGTAAAGTCAACATGCCCTGGGGTATCAATAATATTGATTCGATTATCTTTCCAGAAACAAGTCGTTGCCGCAGAGGTAATCGTTATCCCCCTCTCACGCTCTTGCTCCATCCAATCCATCGTGGCCGCACCCTCATGGACCTCACCGATTTTATGGGAAACGCCCGTATAGTACAGAACCCTTTCCGTAGTCGTAGTCTTCCCAGCATCAATATGGGCCATAATCCCAATATTTCGAGTTCGATTTAATGAAACGTCTATCGCCACAAATTCCTCACACAACAATGCTGCGAAGGGCTCTGTTCATCACTCAAAACACAGGGAGAAAAAAACACTCCCTACCAAGAACAAATCCCCTGCAGCACAAAAAAACACCAATTCCTACCACCGGTAATGAGCAAATGCCCTATTGGCTTCAGCCATCCGGTGTGTTTCATCACGCTTCTTCACCGCGGAACCATTATTATTGGCTGCATCCATAAGTTCAGCAGCCAGCTTCTCCCTCATACTCTTACCACTACGAGCTAATGCACTTTGCTTAATCCAGCGCAAAGCCAAAGCAACCTGCCGAACCGGACGAATTTCAACTGGAACCTGATAAGAAGCCCCACCAACCCTTCTCGACTTCACCTCGACCATAGGCTTCACGTTCCCAAGAGCAGCATGAAATACCTTAAGTGGCTCATCGCCGGTCTTATCCCTTACAATATCAAAGGCTCCATAACACACCCTTTCAGCCGTACTCTTCTTCCCGTCTTGCAGGAGAATGTTCAAAAACCTCCCCACAACTTGATCCTTATACCTTGAATCCTGGACTACCTTTTGACGGAGAACGAGTGGCCTACGTGGCATATAAAATTTTTCCTAACAAATTATCAAATTAGATGTTGGTAAAAACACAAAGAAGCAGGCTACTTGGGACGCTTTGCTCCATACTTAGATCGACCCTGCTTACGATTCGCAACTCCAACAGCATCCAAAGCCCCACGAATCATATGGTACCGAACCCCTGGAAGGTCTTTTACGCGGCCACCTCTAACCAAAACAATAGAATGCTCCTGCAGATTATGACCTACGCCAGGGATATATGCGGTAACTTCGAGGCCGGTAGTCAAACGGACTCTCGCCACTTTTCTTAAAGCAGAATTTGGCTTTTTCGGAGTGGTGGTATATACCCGAAGACATACCCCCCTTCTCTGGGGACACTGGTTTAAAGCGGAACTCTTACTTTTAGCTTTTATCGCCTTACGGCCGACTCGGATTAATTGATTAACTGTTGGCATAAATTTTCCGTATCTTCTTTACAAATTTCATTTTAACCATCTAGGGGAACCTGACAATCTTATAGATTCATTGTCCTTATGTCAAGATCATTGAACTATTTAAAATCCTAAATTTTATCCATCAACCACTTGACAATTTAATTTTATCCACACCAACCGGCTCTTCAGAAGGCAACGCCCCCTCTTCCGTTCGCTTAGGAACAAATGTTTCCCGGTACTCACCCCAACCAGTACCAGCAGGAATCAACCTACCCACAATCACATTTTCCTTTAACCCACGCAAGTCATCCGTTCGTCCATTTATAGCAGCTTCCGTGAGAACCCGGGTTGTCTCTTGGAATGACGCACCTGAAATAAAGCTATCAGTACTGAGAGAAGCTTTTGTAATTCCAAGCAACACAGGCTTTCCTAATGCCGGCTTCCCTCCCTCGGAAAGTACCTTCTCATTTTCATCGTCAAAAACAGATTTATTGACTTGCGTTCCCGGCAAGAATGAACTATCGCCAGCATCTTCTATTCTCACCTTTTTCAGCATTTGCCGCGTGATAACTTCAATGTGCTTGTCATTAATTACCACACCCTGAAGGCGATAGACCTCTTGAACCTCATTCACCAAATACTTCTGCAATTCACGCGGACCCAAAACGCTAAGAATATCATGCGGATTAGCAGACCCATCCATCAAGGGCTCCCCTGCGCGAACCCAATCCCCTTCATGAACATTAACGTGTCGCCCCCGTGGGATAAAATACTCCTTCACATCCCCAATTTTATTATCCACGACAACCTTGCGAAGCCCCTTCACAAAACCTCCAAAAGACACCTCTCCATCAATTTCACTTACCACGGCATGCTCTTTCGGCTTTCTCGCTTCGAACAATTCAGCCACACGAGGCAACCCGCCGGTAATATCCTTGGTCTTGGTCGTTTCTCTTGGAATTTTTGCCAACACATCACCAGGGTACACCGTGGCACCCTTTTCCACAAAAATATGGGCTCCCACCGGAAGAAGGTAACGGGCAGGTGAACTTGAAGAAAGCTTTGCAGTTTTTCCAGACTCGTCCTTGACAGACAATCGTGGACGCAAATTGGTCCCTGCTTGCTCGATCACCACACGACGCGAAAGCCCCGTGACTTCATCCACCTCCTCTTTCATGGTGACCCCTTCCGTGATGTCACCGAAAGCTACCCTTCCCCCAACTTCCGTCAAAATCGTAAGAGAGTAGGGATCCCATTCAACAAACTTTTGTCCAATCTCGACCTTTCCACCATCTTTTATTTTTATCTTAGCTCCATACACCACTGGATATTTTTCCCGTTCGCGCCCAGTCTCATCACATACCGCAACTTTGGCATTTCTTACCATTACCACCCAATCTCCTTGTTGGGTCTTTACGGCAATTCCGGGATTATGGAAATCAGCATTTTTCTTAGCGTCAAAACTTAAAAATTTAATCGTTCCATCATGCTTCGATGCGAGAACAGTTTGCTCCACGACTTTACTGGCCGTGCCTCCAATATGAAAAGTCCGCATGGTCAACTGAGTACCAGGCTCCCCGATAGACTGCGCCGCAATGACTCCAACCGGCTCCCCCTTCTCCACAAGACGGCCCCGGGCCAAATCTCTACCGTAACACTTGGCACACACCCCCCACCGAGATTGACACGTGAGGACAGAACGAATTTTCACATGATCAATTCCGGCTTCCACGATAGTCTTACAAAGATCCTCATTTAACTCTTCATGAGCCTTAACAATAATTTCTTGAGTGACAGGATCATGCACATCCTCAGCTGTTAAGCGCCCGAGAATGCGCTCATCCAGAGGTTGAATCACTTCCCCGCCCTCCACCAAGGCCGACACAATAATGCCATCGGTCGTCAAACAATCAGGCTCACTGATAATCACATCCTGGGCTGTATCCACGAGCCGCCTGGTGAGATATCCTGAATTGGCCGTCTTCAGGGCCGTATCGGCGAGCCCCTTTCTCGCTCCATGCGTAGAAATGAAATATTGCAAGACCGTCAGACCTTCACGAAAATTGGCCGTAATAGGCGTTTCAATGATTTCCCCTGAAGGTTTGGCCATGAGACCGCGCATCCCACCCAATTGCCGAATCTGCTGAGAACTTCCACGAGCACCTGAATCCGCCATCATATAGATAGGATTAAGGCCCTCCGCTGCTCCACGTCCACCCCCCTCACTAATTTCCTTCATCATTTCTATGGCAACTTGTTCGCCAACGTGAGCCCAAATATCGATAACCTTGTTGTACCGTTCACCGTTGGTAATCAACCCTTCACTGTATTGATCATGCACTTGCAATACATCCACTTCTGCCCGCTTGATTAATTCCACCTTACGAGAAGGAATATGCATATTGTCGATACAAATCGAAACACCAGCCCTAGTGGCATAGGTGAACCCTAAGTCCTTTAATCGATCAAGCATAACGACCACTTCATGCAGGCCGGCCTGACGATAAACACGATCCACTAATTTGGTCAGTTCCTTTTTCGTCATAAGCTGATTCACATGCGAAAATGGCATGCTAGACGGCAAAATCTCAGAGAGAAGAACTCGGCCAACCGTTGTATCAATTAAATCCCCATCAATCCGAACTTTAACTCTGGCCTGCTCCTCGACTTCCTGCGCATCATAGGCGATCCGGACTTCATCGGTAGATGAAAAGATCTTCCCTTCTCCACGGGCACCATCACGGTCCTTGGTCAACCAATAACACCCCAACACCATGTCCTGAGAGGGAATCGACAACGGTCGCCCATTGGCCGGAGAAAGAACATTATTTGCCGCCATCATCAATACCCGACACTCAATTTGCGCTTCCACGGAAAGTGGAACGTGCACAGCCATTTGATCTCCGTCAAAGTCTGCATTAAAAGCCGCACAGACTAACGGATGAAGACGAATAGCCTTCCCTTCAACCAGAATTGGATCAAATGCCTGGATTCCCAGTCGATGAAGCGTGGGAGCACGATTCAGCATAACTGGATGCTCCCGAATCACTTCATCAAGCACATCCCATACTTCAGGACGCTCCTTCTCAACCAATCGCTTGGCACTCTTGATAGTGGTGGCCGCTCCACGTTCTTCCAATTTGTGGAAGATAAAGGGCTTAAATAATTCCAACGCCATTTTTTTAGGCAGCCCGCATTGGTTAAGCCGTAATTCCGGACCAACCACAATGACCGAACGCCCAGAATAATCAACCCGCTTCCCAAGAAGGTTCTGCCTAAAACGACCCTGCTTCCCTTTCAACATATCACTCAAAGACTTCAATGGACGCTTATTCGCTCCACGAATCACCCGACCCCTACGACCATTATCAAACAACGCATCGACCGCTTCCTGAAGCATACGCATTTCATTACGGATGATCACTCCAGGAGCTTTCAATTCTACCAATCGCTTCAGACGGTTATTGCGGTTAATCACCCGACGGTAGAGATCATTGAGATCCGAGGTAGCGAATCGGCCACCATCCAAAGGCACCAGTGGCCGAAGCTCCGGCGGCAGAACCGGAATGGCATCCATAATCATCCATTCCGGATTATTGCCGGACTTATGAAACGCTTCGATCACCTTTAACCGCTTGGTAAGTTTTTTCCCCACAGCTGCGGAGGTCGTACTCTTGATCTTGACATGCCGCTCATCCCACAAGGCATTAATATCGACCTTTCGCAACAATTCACGAATGGCCTCGGCACCAATACCCACCTTAAAAGTATTGACTCCATATTCCTCTACACACTCACGATATCTTTCCTCCGTCAATAACTCTCGTTCTTTCAAATTGGTATTCCCCGGATCCAGAACGACGTACGCCTCAAAATAGAGAATCTTCTCCAACTGCTTTAAACTCATATCTAAAAGGATGCCAATTCGGCTTGGCACCCCCTTTAAAAACCAAATATGAGCAACGGGAGCCGCCAATTCGATATGCCCCATTCTCTCGCGTCGAACTTTGGACTGAATGACTTCCACTCCACATTTATCACACACAATTCCGCGGTGCTTCATCCGCTTGTATTTACCGCAATTACATTCCCAGTCTTTCGTTGGTCCGAAAATTTTTGCGCAAAACAGACCATCACGCTCCGGCTTAAAGGACCGATAGTTAATTGTCTCAGGCTTTTTCACCTCGCCGTAAGACCATGAGCGAATCTTTTCAGGTGAAGCAATACGAATCCGCATGGCATCAAACGAAACAGCGTCACGAGGCTTTTCAAAGAGCGAATAGATACTTTCCAAGTTCGTTCCTCCGATTATGTTGAATGGTGGGGATGCACAATCAGACTACTGGCTTAATCAGCAGATTTGATAAGCTCCACATCCAACCCCAAACTCTGCAATTCCTTTACTAAGACGTTAAAGGACTCCGGAAGACCCGGCTCAAGGAAGTTCTCTCCCTTCACGATCGCTTCATACATTCGAGACCGTCCAGGCACATCGTCGGATTTCACAGTCAAAAACTCCTGCAAAGTGGAAGCCGCCCCATACGCCTGAAGAGCCCAGACCTCCATCTCTCCCAAGCGCTGACCACCAAATTGAGCTTTTCCTCCAAGCGGTTGTTGCGTCACCAGCGAATAGGGACCTATTGAGCGAGCATGAATTTTATCGTCAACCAAATGATGAAGCTTCAACATATACATATAACCCACCGTAACCGGACTCTTAAACGGTTCCCCTGTACGACCATCATAGACCACAGATTGCCCTGACTCCGGGAGGTTCGCTTTTTTCAATAATTCTTTTATTTCTCTTTCGGATGCTCCATCAAACACAGGGGTTTCAACCTGAATACCAAGAGCTTTTGCCGCCCAACCCAAATGAGTCTCCAGAATTTGCCCCACATTCATCCGAGAGGGAACCCCAAGAGGATTTAGAACGATCTGAACAGGCGTTCCATCCGGGAGATACGGCATGTCCTCTTCAGCCATGATCCGAGAAACGACCCCTTTGTTTCCATGCCGGCCAGCCATTTTATCGCCCACAGCAATTTTCCGCTTAATCGCTAAATAGACCTTGACAAGTTTAATAACCCCAGGAGGCAATTCATCACCCCGTCGAAGCCGCCCGACCTTTTCATCATATTGCGTTTGCAAGATCTCGATTTGGTCTTTAGCCTCCCGCTCGATCTCATCCAATTTCTTTTGCTCTTCAGCATCAGCCAAAATTACACGCCGCGCATCATCGTCAGACAATTTGCGAAGAACTTCAGCCGTGATCCGCCCCTTCTTTTTCAGAATCACTTCCCCACTATCAGGATCCATCAGATCCCGTCCGACAAACTGCCCAAGCAACAGCTTACGGATCTTACGATTTCGCTCTTCCTCGATAATCCGCAATTCCTCCTGATAGTCTCGCTCGACCTTTACGCGATCATCCGTTTCAATGGTCCGTGACCGCTCATCTTTATCCACTCCTTTTCGGGAGAAAATCTTGACATCAACGACAATACCTTCTATGCCAGGAGGAACTTGAAGGGAGGTATCCTTCACATCCCCTGCTTTCTCACCAAAAATTGCCCGTAACAGCTTTTCTTCAGGCGTTAGCTGGGTCTCTCCTTTAGGGGTAACTTTTCCAACAAGAATATCGCCAGGCTTAACTTCTGCGCCGATTCGCACAATGCCACTTTCATCTAAATTTCGAAGAGCCTCTTCGCCAAGATTAGGAATGTCTCGGGTAATTTCCTCTTTTCCTAACTTGGTGTCACGCGCCTCCACTTCAAATTCCTCGATATGGATGGACGTGAAGACATCTTCTTTGACCAATTTTTCACTCAAGAGAATCGCATCCTCATAGTTGTATCCACCCCAAGGCATAAAGGCGACCAGGGTATTTTTTCCCAACGCCAATTCCCCACGATCCATAGCCGGACCATCCGCTAAGACCTGCCCTTTCTTTACCGGCTGCCCAACTCGAACAATAGGAGTTTGGGTGATACAAGTATTTTGGTTCGTCCGCTGAAATTTAACCAGGTCATAGGTATCAAGGATTCGCGAACCCTTCTTTTTCTCATCCTTTTCTTTGAGTCCGGCTCTCACGACAATTCTTCTCGCATCCACCGACTCAACAATTCCATCTCGTTCAGCAATAGCCAAATATCCAGAATCTCTGGCAACAACTGCTTCCATACCCGTTCCAACCAGGGGAGCCTCGCTTTTGACAGTGGGCACCGCTTGGCGTTGCATATTCGAGCCCATTAGAGCACGATTTGCGTCATCATGCTCTAAAAATGGAATTAACGCCGTCGCCACACTTACTACCTGCTTAGGAGATACATCTAAATAATCCACTTTGTCGGGAGTGGTGGTCACAAATTCCCCTGCCTCTCTGGCAGTGATTGTCTCGGAAGTGAGCACCCCATCTTTATTCATAGCTGAGTTCGCTTGAGCAATGACCACCTGATCCCCATCCAACGGCGAAAGGAACTCCACTTCATCTGTCACGCGGCCTTTCCGTACCTTTCGAAAGGGCGCTTCAATAAATCCAAATTCATTGATTCTGGCATAGGTGGCTAACGAGGTAATCAAACCAATATTGGGTCCCTCTGGGGTCTCAATCGGACAAATACGGCTATAGTGAGACGGGTGAACATCCCGTACTTCGAATCCAGCCCGCTCTCTGGTCAAGCCACCAGGGCCTAAAGCTGACAGTCTTCGCTTATGCGTGATTTCTGCCAACGGGTTAGTTTGATCCATAAACTGCGACAACTGACTTCCGGCAAAAAACTCTTTAATGGCACCAACAATAGGCTTGGCATTAATAAGGTCATGAGGTAACACGGTTTCCATATCCAGCAGATTCATTCGCTCCTTAATGCTTCGCTCCATTCTCGCCAGACCGATACGAATTTGATTTTCCAATAATTCGCCAACCGATCGAACCCGACGATTTCCCAGATGATCGATATCATCTACCGAGCCTTTTCCAGCCTTAAGATCCACTAAACATCTCACCACCTCGACGATGTCTTGTGCGGATAACGTCCGCTGCTCTAAAGACAAATCAAGGTTAAATCGTTTATTCATCTTTAACCTTCCCACAGGGGAAAGGTCATACCGCTTGGGATTCAGAAAGAGATTTTCGAATAATAACTTTGCGGACTCAATGGAAGGCATCTCCCCCGGTCGAAGCCGTTTATAAATTTCCACCCAGGCTTCTTCCTTTGAATTGGTCCGTTCGGCCTCCAACGTATCCAGAATAACCGGACTGGTCGTAGGACTATCCAGATAAATAACTTTAAAACTTTCAACTCGACTTTCCAGAATCCGCTCCATCACCGGGGCCGTGAGTCGCTGGTTTTTCTCCAAAATGACTTCTTGGGTTGCTGGATCTACAAGCTCGGTTAAGACCGCCCGGCCAAACAAATCCTCTTTCTTAATAGGGATTTCCTTGATCCCAGCTGAACGAATACGTCCCATAAGGGCTTTGTTGAGCTTCATGCCTTCTTTCACTAAAGGTTCAGTTGATCCCTTTTCGAAGAGATCTGCTGGAGCCCGCAATCCCGTATGGATTTCAGGATCCAGCTTGCGGAGCAATGCACCGTCAACAACACGCACCTCTTCCACAGGATAATACATCTTTAGAAGATCATCAGTGCTAAACCCAAAACCCTTTAACAAAATGGTTGCCGGCATCTTTCTGCGACGATCGATCCGGACATACAAAATATCTCTGGCATCATATTCAAAATCGAGCCATGACCCTCGATAAGGGATGATCCGACCGGAGAACAGGACTTTCCCACTGGAATGCGTTCGACCCTTATCATGACCAAAGGATGGCCCTGGCGATCGATGCAACTGACTAACCGCCACCCGCTCCGTGCCATTCACCATAAAAGTGCCGCGATCAGTCATTAAAGGCAATTCCCCGACATAGACCTCCTGCTCCCTGACATCCAACACCCGATTTTTTACGGTTTTGTCTTGCTGATCAAAAACAACCAATCGCACCCGAAGCTTTAAAGGTGCGGCAAAGGTCATTCCCTGCTCAATACATTCTCGAATGTCATACTTGGGGGTTCCCAAGGAATAGCTTGAAAATTCCAAAATGGCCGAATTATTGTAATCCATAATGGGAAACACACTTTTAAACGCCGCATGCAACCCCTTCTCCTCACGACGATCCGGCAAAATCTCCGCCTGCAAAAACTCTTCATAGGAACGGCGCTGAACTTCAACTAAATCCGGAATCTCAATATGCGTGCGAATTTTCGAAAAGCTATGTCGCTGAATGCTGCCTTCAAAGGCTGGTTGTCCCATTCCTGTCTCCTTAAGGATTAACGGCCACTTCCACTTTCTGCTACTCCTCGAACCTTCCTAGTCCGAACTGCGTACCCTCAAAAGAAGAGAGCACTACTTCACTTCGACCGTTGCACCAACGTCTTGAAGCTTCTTCTTGATGGTCTCGGACTCCTCTTTGGACACTCCCTCTTTTACCGGCTTTGGAGCAGCTTCAACGAGGTCTTTGGCTTCCTTAAGACCCAAACCGGTGATTTCTCTGACCACCTTAATGACTTGAATCTTCTTGTCGGCTGGAGCACCACCAAGAACCACCGTGAACTCCGTCTTTTCCTCCGCCGCAGGAGCGGCACCGGCAGCACCCACCGCAGCAGCCATCACTCCAACCGGAGCCGCCGCCGTCACACCAAACCGATCCTCTAACCCCTTAACAAGATCCGACAATTCCAGGACACTCATGCCCTCTATGGCCTTAATAAAATCTTCCTTTGACATCTTGGTCTCCGTTGCACTCATCTCCCCTTCTCCTTTCTGCGTTTTGTTTTCTTGTATTGCGGCTAAAACCGCAACAATACTTCTGACAATTTGACCTAACACTCCGACAAACCCGCGTATCGGCCCCTGGAAGGCCGACAGCAACATTGACAGCAATTCCTGCTTTGACGGCAAATCCGCCACAGTCGAGAGGCGGGCCGGATCAAGCTCAACCCCGTCCAGAATTGCGCCTTTAAGCTGCAACTTTTCTTCACATTTCTCGCTTTTAATAAAATCCCGTATCACTTTTGCCGGCAGGACAGGATCATCGTACCCAATCACCAAGGCCGATTGCCCCCTAAAGAATGGTTGCAATGGGACAAGAGACGTCCCACCAATAGCCCGCACCGCAAGCGTGTTCTTCACCACATGCAAATGGGCCTTCGCCTGCCGAAGCTTTTTCCGCAAATCGTTGACTTGATTCACGGGCATGCCTGCACATTCCGTCACAATGGCTATCCGCGCACTCACGAATCGTTCATGCATGGTTGCCACGGCTTCATTTTTATCAGTTTTTTTCATACCTCGAACTCACCTGCTGAGATTAAATTTTCAACCTACCTGCTTTGCAATCGCCACACTATCTAAATGAATGCCTGGGCCCATGGTGCTGGATAAGGTCGCACTTTTGACATACTTCCCCTTACTGGATGACGGCTTGGCCTTTAAGATGGAATCAAAAACTGCCTGAGCGTTTTCTTTAATCTGTTGCCCCTGAAAAGAGACCTTTCCAACGGGAACGTGAATATTCCCTGCCTTATCAACTTTATATTCCACTCGACCTTTTCTGATTTCCTGAATGGCTTTGCCCACCTCAAAGGTCACCGTTCCGGACTTAGGATTAGGCATTAACCCTCGCGGTCCCAGCACCTTCCCCATTCTCCCGACAGCACCCATCATGTCCGGAGTCGCAATCATGGAATCAAAGTCCAACCACCCATCCTGAATTTTTTGCAAAAGATCATCCCCACCTACGAAATCAGCACCTGCCGCCCGCGCCTCCTGCTCCTTCTCTCCCTTCGCAATGACCAAAATCCGAATCTTTTTGCCCGTCCCATGAGGAAGAACGGTGGTCCCACGCACCATTTGATCTGCACGCTTGGGGTCCACCCCAAGACAAAGAGCCATCTCGACTGTCTCATCGAATTTGGCAAAAGCGGTTTGCTTGACTAAGTCACTCGCTTCATCCAATGAATACAAGCCCTTCGTTACCTTTGCTAAAGCCGACTCAAATTTCTTTCCCACGGTGCATACCTTCTGTTAAAAGCTCTCCAATATTTATCCCTCAACCGTAATGCCCATGCTTCTCGCAGTCCCGGCAATCACATTCATCGCGGCAGGAATATCACTGGCATTTAAATCTTCAACTTTCAATTTAGCGATATCCTCTAATTGCGCCTGAGTGATTGTCCCGACTTTATTTTTATGCGGAACCCCAGACCCCTTAATGATCCCTGCAGCCTTCTTCAGAAGATCTGAGGCCGGAGGAGTCTTTGTGATGAAGCTAAAACTTCGATCCTTATATACCGAAATGACCACAGGGATAATGCTACCCTCCTGCTTCTGCGTCCTGGCATTAAACTGCTTACAAAACTCCATGATATTCACTCCGTGCTGGCCTAATGACGGCCCAACAGGAGGAGCGGGATTGGCTTTCCCAGCCGGAATCTGCAATTTAATTTGACTGGTTACTTCTTTGGCCATGCTTTCACCTACCTTGAATCAACTTGTGTATTGCTGAAAATGAAAAAACAGAGAATTTCACTCAATCCTAAACTCGCTCGACCTGAGAAAACGCCAATTCCACTGGGGTTGAACGGCCAAAAATACTGACCAACGCCTTGACCCGTCCATGATCCTGATCCACCTCATCCACCAATCCGTTGAAACCCAAAAAGGGACCATCCACTATCCTCACGTTGTCTCCTTTGGAAAAGTTCGCCAGCTCCCTGGGAGCCGTCACGCCGGACTCCAATTGCTTTAAGAGCGTCGACACTTCCTCGGGGTCGAGTGGGATCGGCCTGGCTCCCCCTCCAATAAAACCCGTGACCTTTGGCGTCTCTTTAATCATATTCACCACATCGTCTCCGAGAGGCCCATTCGCTTCCAACAGGACATAACCGGGAAAGAATTTTCGCTTAGAGGCTCGCCGTTTTCCATCCTTGAATTCCACCACATCTTCCGTTGGAACAAGAACCTGCGCCACCGAATCAGCCATTCCCAATTGATTCGCCCGCTCAACGATACCGGCTCGAACCCGCCCCTCATATCCTGCATAGGTGTGAATGACATACCAATGGCTTGCCATGAATTCCCTTCTTTTATGCTAAATAACCCTGCTGATTAACCAAACGAGAAACGAATCCACCACAGACAAAAAAATTGACATGATAAGACAGAACAAAAGAACAACCGTGGTCGACCCGATTGTCTCAGCCCTGGTGGGATAAGAAATCTTTTTAAGCTCCCCACGAACATCAGCCAAAAATTCCGTAACGGAAGACCAAATTCTCTTAAACACGCCTTAACTCCTCAAGCTTTCCCCAGTCAATCCAGACGACAATTTAGGCCACTGCGCGCCCACCAGAGAACCGTCATGGCATATGGCAGGGGCACCAGGATTCGAACCCGGACTTTCGGTTTTGGAGACCGACGTGCTAGCCGTTGACACTATGCCCCTCCAACCTGCACGCAACCCAAGAGGACCCATACCATCAATTACTTCACCTCTTTATGAGGACTATGCTTCCGACAAAAACGACAGTACTTTTTAACTTCCAACCGATCAGGGTCGTTCTTCTTGTTTTTCATCGTTGAATAATTTCGGCGCTTGCAGTCTCCGCAAGCTAGAGAAATAATTACTCTCATCGATACACCCCTATGTTCTTACGCGACGATTTCCGTGACCACCCCGGCTCCCACCGTTCGGCCCCCTTCTCGCACTGCAAACCGCACCCCTTG
>Ga0209536_100006796_pt1 | contig 17422 bp, 19 predicted proteins | sample DeeMarSeWOR28_12_FD_187461 | JGI IMG/M metagenome (GOLD analysis project Ga0209536, IMG submission 187461) | Marine sediment microbial communities from White Oak River estuary, North Carolina - WOR-2-8_12 (SPAdes) (version 2) | ecosystem: Environmental > Aquatic > Marine > Intertidal zone >... | reverse complement strand
CCATTGGCTCAATAAAAGGTGATCGTGAAGCTATAATTCAAGCATTTGCATTAGATCCGATGGTAACTGATTTAGATCTAGCTGAAAAATTATCTGCTGCTTATATAGATGAATTCAAGATTCAATTACCACAATTTTTCGGAAAAAGCACTTTTGTGTGAAACTCATTGTTCCTTATGATTAGAGATATCTTTTAATCAACGACAATTGGTTTATGCTTCTTTCCAGTCCCAAATACCAATTTTTCGCCAACGACAGTAAGCCCAGATCCATGTTTGAATCATAATGGCTGCATCATAAGCGGTGAAGGAATAATGCCAATCCTTTTGTGGTCGTAAGTAACAGATTTCAGTTTGGCCATATTCATCTTTTCGATAGACATGATGAGTCTTGGGGTGAATCTTTGGTTTGATAACCCAAGCATGAGGAGGTGCATTAGGGTAGTTATGGGGAAATTCGATCAAAACGTGAAATGTTCCTCGAGCATAAGGCCCTGTAGTGAGATACTTGACCAGAACACCAATATTACCATTCGTTAGCCGATAAAAATCATCTCGTGTGATGGAAGGAAATACCCCTTTCAATTCGTGGAGCTCCTTTTCCACAGTTCGTTGCATTTACTTTTTCCTCCATATTTAGATTAAAATAAGTGATCTAACATACCAGCTTCTGGCCAGTCCCAAATTTGCGTTTTTAACCAGCGACAGTAGGTTGTAATCCACGATTCAATCATTAAACAGACTTCATAGGAGCTATAACTGAAATGCCAGTCTTTTTTAGGTCGATTATAACAGATATTGGCGTGATTGTCTTTATCCCATTCATAGACATGAGGTGTTTTTCGGGAGATTTCAGGCTTTTGGATCCATGCTTTAGGAGCAGCCATCGGGTAATTATACGGATATTCAATTAAGACATCAAAGAATCCGCAAGCATATTTCCCTGCTGTATTGAAGCTAACCTGGAGGCAATAATTTCCATTCGCTAGCTTTCGAAAGTCTTTTTCTTTAATTGTAGGAAACAGCTTTGTAATATATGGGATTTCACGCTCTGGTAGACTTTTTCGCATTAACATTATACTTTATTCCGTTTTTTCAACTTCTGTTGATTTATCTACCTCAGATCCATGGTAAGGACAATGAATGTCTTTATCTAAATCTTCATAGTAATATAATTCCATTCCATCAAACTTAATCTCTCCATTTGGTTTTAATATGGTTCGATTAAACCACATATAGAAATTATACGGGAAATGGTATAATCCATGGAGTATATCTGTTAATAAGATATCTAAGCAGAATTTAGCTAATAAAATTGTTAGATTATCGACATCTAATCCTAAACCAGGTTGAGCTAATTGCTCTTGCATAGTTCTATCATAGCTTATTTTTCGTTCTAATTCTTCAGTAGTTGGAATAGCCTTTGTACGAATGCTTCCATACTTTTCTGGCGTCGCATAGATACAATGATAACAAAAATCATTATTTCGGGGGTCAACTTTAAACATTAGTCCTCCTTTAACCCCTTCAAAGGTTCCTGCAAACACTACAGGGATGGATAGATGATTACTCTGGATAAAGTCATTAATTGCGTAATTTACATCATGTTCGCCTGAAACTGCTGCTATAAGATCAACAGATTCAAGAAGAGTCATAAAATAATCAAAATCTTTTTTAGTATTTAGAAGAAATTTCCTTTCCACTGTTTGGATATAAATATCAGGAATCCTAGCAAGAATAAAATCTTTTACTGCAAGGGTCTTATGTCTGCCAATCTGTGAGAGATCACAAAGATGCCGAATAATATTATGTGTCTCCATTTGATCATCGTCAATAAAGATGAAATTTTTTACACCAGATTTTGCCAGATAAAGGGCAAGGACTGATCCTCCAGAACCAAGACCAATGATCGCTACACATTTGCTTCTTAATACATCTAGGGGGGTCTCTTTCTGGTTTATTCTAACAAATAATCGTGATAAATCTAACTTTTCACTCTCATAATCGATATTAAGGATCGTTTCATTTTTTTTATAGAGATCTATTGATAATTTCTCTAAATTTCGTGATTCTGTTTTGAAATAAAGGTAGGGATAATTCAATTCCTTCGCTGTTCGATATGGTTCTTCCTCCTGAGAAGCTCCACTTCTTAGATAACCAATTAGCTGTGAATTAGGGGTAGACACCAAATCAATTAAATGAACCACTTGAAAATCGTCATAGACCTTTCCATAAACTAGAAAAGTGTGTTTATGATTTTTAAACTCAGTAAAGCGTTCTTCAAAGGATGGATAAACTATTAGCCGCATAATAATGCCTCTTAATCATTGCATTATTTTCCATAATGGTTCTTTTAACATTTCAGGAACTTCATCTTCTAAAGTAGTTTTTAATAAGGAAAGAAATGGATTAATTAAATCATCATCGTCAATGACTGAAGCTGGATGCTTATCAAATGTGAAATTTCGTGACATATCAAGAGAAGAAATATCAATAAAGATTTGTCCTTCAGGATATTCAGGTGGAATTGAAAGTAAAATCAATAAATTCAACGAAATACTATTCAATTTAAAATAATATGGAAACGAAAGTATTTTTTCTCCAAGAGACGAACCTGAAAACTCTTGGATGTCTGAAATAGTGAATAGGTCTTCAAAAACGATGCTCAACTCTCTTTTTATCCTCTCAATCTTCTTTTTTGAAATTCCGATTTCTTTTATCTTTTTCCCATTAAAAGAAATTGATTCTACAATCGAAATGTCACTTGGCTTGATGCGATAGGTCATGAAGGGTTGAAAAGCATTTATTTCCCGTTCATAAACTTCAATGATTAGTTCATGATTATCGATTGAACGATAATCTAGAATAGTTGTCATAATTATGTTCAAATGGGGATTATTCTCAAAGAATTCCTCAACCTCTCCTGTATCTCCCCTACTTGGCCCACCATATCCTAGATGTTTGTGCCAATTTCCTAAATACAATAATGGTTCATTTTTAACAACTTTCCTTGCATAATCCGGTTCAATTTCAAAATAAAATTTCTCTTTGGAGGAAAATTCGGTTGGAGGGATAACTGTTTTTAATACAGAGATCTGATTTTGTTTTCCAACTCGTCCAAATAACATTCCCCCAGTTTCTACTCCATTGCTATTTTCTGCTTCATTAAGCATTTGATCAAAAACAGATTTAAGAATTTGGAGGGAATATGATATTGCTTTGTCATTGTTTGTTAGCAATATTCAACCCTCACCGATAAGAAAGAAAGTTTGAACAAATAATCAATAATGTTTAGAAACAGGGACAGTATCGGTGTTTTCTTCAGCATCTTCTGTAGCATTTTCTTTTGTTTCTGTATCGATTCGTTTAACAGGTCGTGGCATTGATATAAACTCCTCTTAATTTCAATTGAGAATTACTTCTTGATAATTTATTAATCTTTAGATATGGGATTCGATAGTAGTCGTCTCCTTTTCAACAGTTTGATGATCTAAGGGTAATAACTGAAATCTTAGATTTATTTTTTCCATAAAATTTATAAAAAAAGAAAAAATACAACATAATAAGGAATATCTGAAATCAGAGTGATTATTTTCTATATTATAGATTTATTACCCTTTTCAACTTTTTACAAATCAATGAATCATTATTCCTAATTCCAGATACTCAAGATTTTATTAAACGACAACTTGATGACTGAGCGAAAACTATCGGGGGAGTTTTATTATTGATACTAGGATTTAGCATATTAATTATTAATTATTGATAATTAGGCTAAGATTTTTTAAAAAAGTAGATTGTGTTTTTTATAGCTAGATAATTAGTGATTCTCAACACAAATTGAATTATTAGACTGATGTGTAGATAGAGACTTAGTGATAAATCTACTGGAGTAATGACTAATGGCAATCTCTTTAAAGGTTTTAGGTGGAATATTTCTTCTTTTAGTAAGTTCTAGTATGTTAGTGTTTTTAACTGTAATATCTAATCCCTATTTATTTTTAGATAAAGAGAAAATTATTTTAGACAATAATCTCTATGCGGAGGCCCCACGAGATTCTATTTTCATTAATCATCTAAATATCAATAATCAATATCTTATTATTAATTTTTCATATGGTGGTGGATGTCAAAAACATGAATTTTATCTAATTGGATCAGAAGAATACATGGAATCCTATCCTGTTCAAACTAACATTCTTCTCAGTCATAATTCCAACAATGATTCTTGTTTAGCTTGGTTTACAGAGGTTAAGATTTTCGATTTAACTCCTTTACAACATCAATATCAAGAACTCTATTCAGTAAAATCAGCAACCATTATTCTCCGAATTCAAGGAGGACAAGAAGTCTTTTCAATCGATTTTACCTTCTAATGAGATAGAGATATCTATTGTCTTTCAGAATTTGAATAATTATTTCTAGGGATTTCAATGTCTACTTTTTATTCTAGAATCCTGAATTTCAGTTAATGATTTTCCAAATTAAGCTTATACAACTGAGAACTTCGTATTATTAGGTCTTCTGAAGATTTTTTACAAGTTTATTTACTTGAGAACATCCAGCATTTAAAGCACAAATATTATATACAATAATTTCTCCCTGATCATCCTTTTTAGTTCCAAATTTCCAGCAAAAAATACATTGGACTTTACCAAAGCTTAGAAGTTTCTTTTTATTCTTCATTCGTACCTCTTCACAGAGTTCTATAGTTTTTTCCTTAGTAATTGATTGTTGCATCTATTTTTCTTCCTTAAAAATTAGAATTACTCTGTTAAATTAAAGGAAATATCAGAAATAAAAGATTAGCTCAAAGAATCATGATCAAACTTGGTAAAATATTCAGGAATTCATTACACTTTTTGCAGTGCTAAGTTCAACTTTTGAAAAAATTCTTTAAGGTTTTCCTATGATCTTACTATTAAATTGGCCTTACTTTTTTGGTGTTTAAAATCGACTCTCAAGATCTAGAAATAATAAAAATAATTAATGCAAATGCGAGAATTCCCTTAATTACACTTGCTAAAAAGATGAAGCTATCATTAAATGCAGTTAAGAACCGAATTCAGGCTATGGAACAAGAAGGAGTGATTCGTGGCTATTCTTGTGAATTAATTCCCGGATGTCTAGGAGAAGAAACTGCATTAGCCCGAATAACCATTGGACCAGATGTAGAAAATCTTAAAGATGTAGTAGATATTATTGGGAATAATTCTCTCGTTTTTTTGGTTGGAGTTGGTTTGAATAACCAATTAGTTGTAGTTTTTACGTATAGAACTAGTTCAGAGATAATTCACCTTGAAAACTTTGTCAAAAAAGTTCCTTTTGTTCAGAAAATCGAGATATTCCTCTTAATGTCCTCCCCTTTAGTAGACCCTCCTGAGATTGCTAATATCGATTATTACCTGGTCTCTGTGCTTCGTGGAAATGGCCGTATGAGCTACCAAGAACTTTCTCAAAAAACCCAGATCTCTTCAAGAACACTTAAAAAAAGAATTGCGAAGTTAGTTGAAGAAAAAATTATCTATTTTCCTTTAATTCTTTCTCCAGGATCATCAGAAGATCTTATTATATTTACAGCTTTTATTACGGTAATGAAGGACACAAATAAAGTGGTATTTTTCCAGAATCTTTTTTTGGTTTATCCAAATGCTTGGGTTGGCTGGATAGTTGTTGATAAACCACTGGTGATTGTTATATTTTATAGTCCCTCAATAAAAAATATCCAAAGAACAAATGAATTACTAAAAATGGATCCTGATGTGAAATCATGTGAAATCATTACAGGAGGGGAAGGATATTATTATTCTGATTGGCGACAAGAATATATTGATAAGATGGGTCAAAATCGTTCAAGAAAAGGAGTATAATTTGCTTATTTCCTTGAAGCTGTTTCCTATATAAATTTCCATGCTTAATGAATTAATTCTCCTAATATCCCCTAAAGTCCAGAATTTTGTATTTTAACTCTTAGAAATGTTTTTATATTCAAAATAAAAGATTATTATCGGAGTACTAATCTCCAAAAGATGGTAAAAACAAATGGGAAAATCATATCAATGTAATATGTGTGGAAGACATATTATTGCTCCAACAACAAATGAAGTTTTAGCTAAAGTAAAAGCTCACGGAACACAAAAGCATCAAATAACAGCTTTTAGCGACACGCAATTAACAGCAATCAAGCGAAAAATAGAAAATTACATGGACAGTTAATTGTTTAGCAAGATGGGAAGAAGGGAACCATTTTTATTACTATCACTATAGTTTTAAGTTTTTTACTACATTATTTTCTCGAATAAATAAGTTTAGCCTGCCTAATATTTAACCAGTTATATTAAACTTAAGGGAAATAAATATAGTGATATTTTAACGAAATGAAACATATTTTAAATGTCATAAACTTTATATATTCGATTTTAATCATTTATAATTGAACTTAATAGAAGATAAAATGATTATCAATAATTAAATAAATGTTAAAAGAGGGAAAACTATGTTTGATCGATTCTGGAAAGATTGGGATCGAATCTTTGTAGAAATAAATCATGATTTTGAAAAAATGTTCAAACAATCAGTAAATGAACTTTCCAAAAATCCTGACCAAACCCGAACATGGGGTTTCAAGATGTACTGGGACAATTCCATGGAAAAACCAGTATTCAAATACTTTGGGAATGTTGATCCAAGTACAGGAAAGATTCTTGAAGCAGGTTGGCGAGTACCATCAACCGAAAAGATATATGACCAAAATACTAAAAGTTGGAAAATTATTACTGAACTCCCAGGTGTAAAAAGGGGAGAAATTGAATTAACTACAACGAAAAAATATATAAATCTAGAAACTACTTCAAAAGAGCATAAGTACAAACAGAAAATTGATTTTGACTCTGAAATAGAACCCGATACAGTAAAAGCCAAATTTAATAACGGTATCCTAGAAATTTCTATTAAATCAAAGATTCCTCCTCCTGCTGATGTAAAGAAGGTAATTATTGAATAAGATAAGTCCTGAGGGATAAGAATATTTCAATTTCTTTTTATTTCTTATGAAAAATTTCGCATAAAATACTCGCTTAGAGATTTTGAATTCGCTTTGAGATAGAGCTCATTAGTTTTTCATAATCCTCAACAATAATCTGGTAAATAAGGTGAAATGTGCTAACTAAGGTAAGTAAAGAAGCATTCTCTGTGTCCTCAGGTGAAATATTAGCTTTTAATTTGTTTAGATCTTCTGCTAACTTTTTCCATTCAATAAAATTTTGTGAAAGACGTGTTAGTATTAATTCTTTGAAGCTAGAGGTTGTAAAGTACTTTCGTCGACGATTTTCCGTTGGGATACTTTCACAATAATTAGATTGCTCTAAAGATTTAAGGACACGGCTTACAGTGCTGATAGATAATTTATTTTCGCTAAAATTAGAATTTATTATCTCGAAAATTTGTTGTTGGTCTAATCCTTTTTCTATTGAATCTGCTTTAAGACTCAATAATGCAAAAATACGGCCAAAGTTATAAGATCGCCGTTTTTCGAAAGCATGTCCCAGAAGATCTATAAATTCTTTTTCAGGGTTCGTGAGTGAATTATTTAGAATATTATTTGTAGAAATCAATTTACTCATCCTTAAGGTCAAACACTAGTCGTTTATCCTCAATCATAAATTATTTAAATATTTTTTGCACGTGAATGATATATATTGCATGTTAATGAAATAATCTTAAAAAAAGGGATTTATAGATGAATGACACTAGATATGTAATCTCCTTTGCAGATCTTAATGAAAGAACCTTTAATCTAGCAGGCGGAAAAGGTGGCACTCTTGCTCGTTTATATCAACGAAATTTTCCTGTTCCTGATGGATTTGTTGTTCTAGCTGCAGCTTTTAAGGATGATAAGTTACAATCCGAGGCATGGACTCAAGTCCAGTCAATCGTCAAACAATTTCGTAAAAAGACCCCTCAAATTTCCTTTGCAGTTCGATCTTCTGCTTTAGCTGAAGATTCTGCCTCTGCAGCGTTTGCAGGGCAATTTGAAACTGTTTTGAATGTTAAGACAAATGATCAGATTTATAATGCAATTAATATTGTATACCAATCGAAAAGTTCTGAGCGTGTGGTAAGCTATTCCGAACTTAAAGGAATTGATTTTAAACATGAAATAGCAGTTGTTATTCAAGAATTAGTACATGCGGAAGTCTCAGGAGTTTTATTTACTGCTAATCCTATTACAGGGAGTATTAATTCGATGACTGGAAGTTTTATTCATGGTCTGGGGGATCAATTGGTCTCTGGTGAATCTGATGCATTAGAATTTAGATTTCAACGTCCAAAAGGAATTTTTTCTGGGCCAGAAGAGTTCAAACCAATTGCTAAACACCTTTATTCCTTAGCTAAAAAGGCTGAAAAGGACTTAGGTGCCCCTCAGGATATTGAATGGGCTGTTAGTAATGGTAAAGTTTATTTACTCCAATCTCGACCAATAACAACTCTACTTGGGTATGATCCTATAACTGGTTATTGGAACGAGAGTCTGAAAGGGGATTACTTCTGGGCATTTGCTGGTATTGGTGAAATCCTTCCTGAAATCCTCTACCCCTCTGAATGGTCTCTTTGGGATATTTACAACAATGAAGTGATGGAACATGAATGGTTTCTTCCCCATAAATTATATGCAAATATTGCTGGGAGAATTTATTCAAATGGAAGTGTTATGGTTAGCGCGATGAAGAGCTTTAGATATAGTGATGATCGAATTCGGGACATTTTCAGTGAGGCTCTCGGGGTTATTCCCCCTGAAGTTATAATACCAACTTTTCATGTTTCTTATGGAACGATTTTGACAAAGATTATTCCTGATGAACTTAAATGGCAACTAAAGGTTAGAAGATTAAAGAAAAAGATATCTACATTCCTTGAGAATTTCAAAGGAAATTGTCAAGATATTAGAATCAAAATCGAAGAACAATCTGATAAAGCTGAATTAGCTCATCTTTGGATGAATGAGATCAAACCCCTCTATCATGAAGCTATTTGGATGATGAAAGTGGCAAACGAAGTTTTCTATAATCCGTACAACAAATTGAGTATTGAATTAGGGAAAATAGTTGGGAAAGAGTTTTCAAATATTTTAATTCAAGGAGTTCCCAAGGATATCACGAAATTAGAATCATTGGGACCCTTAATTGGTTTAAGAGAAATTCTTGAAGGAAGAATAACTCAGGAAGAATATCTGGATCGATACGGGCATCGTGATCCTTTTGAAAATTACATTAGATACTCTCGTCCCGCTGAGGAACCCAAATGGCTTGAAAACCAATTGAAAAATTATTCTCCTTTGGATTACGATGAAATTTTACAAAATAGAGTTCAAGAGTTCGAGGAAGCAACTAAGAAACTTCAGGAAGAAGTAAAACCAAAAAAGGTTAAAAAATACTTGCAGAAGATTCAAACCCTCTTAAAAGAAATGCATATCAGAGAGGACATACGATCTGAGCTTACTCGTTCTATTTGGATGATTCGATTCTTTTACTTGCAAGCAGGAAAGCTCTCAGGCTTGGGATCTGATGTTTTTCTATTAACGATTGAAGAATTGCTAGAAATTCTCCTAGGTACTGACACGAGTGCTTTAGCATACCTGAACTCACGCAAAGAATTTTATCAAAAGCTAGAAGCATTACCTCCTTATCCCTCACTTATAAATGGAAGATTTGATCCTTTTGAATGGAATGCTGATCCAAATCACCGATCAGATCTATTTGATTCTCATATTACCCTTGGAAAAGAGGTTGAGGAGGATTCTGCTATCATTACTGGTCTTCCTGGATCAAGTGGAAAAATTGAAGGGATTGTTAGGATCATTCGTGACCCAGAAGAAGGAGATAATCTTCAATTAGGAGAGATTTTAGTTACTCGAACTACAAACATTGGCTGGACTCCTTTATTTGGGCGAGCTGGAGCGATCATTACTGATGTTGGATCTCCATTAGCTCATGCTGCTATAGTTGCCCGTGAATTAAGAATCCCAGCGGTTGTTGGGTGTGGTGATGCCACACTACGCTTAAAGTCAGGAGATAGGATCCTGTTGGATGGAGGACAAGGCACAATACAAATTATACAGCGAGTATAGATAATATTTTCTGTGGGAATCAGACAAATGACCGAGTATTCAATTAACCCGAAAAGAAATTTAATTACGCTTTACCTTGCATCTTTTATTATTGTTACGGGGTATACAGTAATAACTCCCTTTTTTCCTATTTATGCAAATGACATTTTAAGTGAAATTAAGCTCCTTAATTTTCTTGTTTTAGGAATCGGTCTGCAAATTGGTCTTATTACTGCTGCTTCAAAATTTGTTCAAGTGTTTCTTACACCTGCTTTTGGTGAATTATCAGATGTGAGTGGACGTAAACCGTTAATATTGATCGGGATGACCCTTTATACAATTTTAATGGTAGGTTATGGATTTGCAACGGATTTTTTGACATTATTTTCATTACGAGCTATCCAAGGAATTGGTACTGCCTCTGTCTGGGCTATTGGCGAGGCCTTAGTAGTCGATATTTCCGATGAGCAAAATAGAGGAAGAAATCTAGGCCTCTATGTCTTTGCAATGTTGGGAGGGGTAACCTTAGGACCTTTTTTAGGCTTTGGTCTTTTTTCTTTCTATTCTAAAGGATTATTTGTAGCTGAAACACTTTCATACCGATTAACATTTATCAGTGTGGGTTTTTTAGGCATTATCTCGACATTGATGGTTCTTTTCTGGGTAAAAGATCCTAAAGTGATTCCTGGGATGTCAATAAAAGGGTTATATCTAACTTCAACCAAAGCAATGGCTATCAAAATCCTTCAGAGCCCAAAAATTCTCTTAAAGGTCTTAACTGCTACGGAGGGGTATCGCAATCGTAGTATTTACACACTTTATCTTGTCGCATTAGTGAATGGATTGGGACTATCTTTATTGATTCCAGTAGCTGCCTTATTTATCGAAGAAATGTACTTACTTGATCCCGAAGAAATTGCCTTAATTATAGGTATAATAGGAGCCTTAGCATTACTAGGTGCTCCTCTTGGCGGAACAATCAGCGATAAATTTGGTCAGAAACGGACTACTTGGACTTCAGGTATGTTTGGGGGTTTTGTAATGATTTTAATCGGATTTAGGATGTCGATTTTCATGTTAGTGGTAGTTTTTACATTCACACGGTTTCTTTTTAGTATTTTCACTCCATCGTTCCGATCTTTGCAAAGCAATTTGATACCTGAGGAGGTTCGTGGGAAAGAATTTGGTGTTGTTCAGGCATCTAATAATTTTGGTTCAGTATTAGGGCCTATCCTAGGTGGTTGGTTATATGATCTCTTTCTTCCATATAATTTTGAATTTGGAAATAATATCTTATTTTTTGGTCCTGGTGTAGCGTTTCTATCTTCAGGGTTATTAGTTATTTTTGCAATGATTTTATTGTTACTTTTTATTCAACCAAAATCAATTATTGGAAAAAATATGTCATCATGAAAGAATATCATCTCTCCCTAATATTTATATAATTTGATATAGAATTAAATTTGTTCCATTTTCAATTTCTTTTTGATGGAACGGGCTGCTACAAGCCCAGATATACTTGCCTGAACTAATGACCTTGTCACACCAGCTCCATCACCTATAGCATACAATCCTTTTATCTCTGTCTCTAGTTCTTCAGTCAATTTCAACTTATTTGAGTAATATTTTGTTTCTACACCATATAAAAGTGTATTATTTGAGTTTACTCCTGGAATTATGGCGTCTAATGCTTCTATCATCTCCAAAACGCTACATAGATGACGATAAGGAAGTACAAACGATAAATCTCCCGGAATTGCATCCTTTAGTGTAGGTGAAATTGCTGATCTTCGAATCCGTTCATAATTTGATCTTCTCCCCCGTTTTAAATCGGATAAACGTTGAACAATTACATTTCCATTCGTCAAAAGATTTGCTAATTTACTTACAGACCGACCATAAGCTAGGGGGTCATCAAAAGGTTCTGTAAATCGACTACTAACTAATAAAGCAAAATTAGTATTTGGGGTTTCTCTTTCCTTACTTGAGTAGGAATGTCCATTTACTGTTATCCACTTTTCATTCGTTTCTGGGTCATATACAACTTCCTTAGTTACAACACCTTTTGGGCACACACAAAAAGTACGACATTCCTGTTCAAATGTAGGGGAATAATATTTTGCTTTAAACTCATGGACTAGATCAGTGAGGTGTGAGCAAATTTCAGCTGGTACTTCCACACGGACTCCAATATCAACTGGATTACTTTCCATTGTTAATCCTAGTTCTATAGCAACTTTTCGCATCCAAGCAGCCCCTGATCGTCCTGTTGCCATAATTATGTTCTCTCCCCAATATTCTCCCTTATCAGTAATAACTCCATGAATATTTTTTTCATTAATAATAACTTTTTTTGCTGTTTCATTAAAATTGATTGTTACTTTTGTTGTGTGAATCAGGAACTCATACATTTTTGTAAGTATTTCAACACATACATCTGTTCCTATATGTAAAAGTCGATAAGGAATTAATGTTATTCCACTCTTAAGTGCATTTTTTCTAGCAGTACTAATATTTTCTCCTTCACCAGTTAATAATCGATCGGTGGATGCTCCAAATTCTAAATAGATATCTTCTATTTCTTTAATTAACTCTTCTAATGCTCTTAGAGGCAGATAATCGGCTAAAAACCCTCCCACATAAGCTGTTAGTGTTAATTTCCCATCAGAAAAAGAACCTGCTCCACCCCACCCTTGCATGACTTGATTTTCTCCTTTTTGTCTATTCTCAATGCGGCGTTTCAAATTATTTCCACTTTCAAGCATTAAAATTTTGATATCTTCTGTAATTAACTCCAAGGCCGAAAAAATTCCCGCAGGTCCAGTTCCAATAATAATTACATCATAAACATCCATTTGCATCATCTCAGCAAACTATAAACTTTTAAGTAATATACTGACGCAATTCACTCTTTCAGAGTTTTTAAGGTAAAAATCTTCTATTCTATAGATTGAAAAGACCATAGATAAAGAAAGTTCTTAATATTAAAAGGTCGATCATTTTATATTTTGTTTCCAGAATAAAGAATAATTTGGATTATTCCATAAATTTCCTTAAGAATTAATAATAATAACAAATTTTCTTTCATAAATTTGTTGTAGAAAAGCGTTAATATTGGATCGATTAAATTAATTCAAATTCAATTGTCTAACCTAATTTGGTGATCAAAATTCAACATAAATACATAATAGTAACTGGAGGTGTGTTATCAGGACTTGGAAAGGGATTATTCGCTGCTTCTTTAGCTAAACTTCTAGATACTTCGGGTTTTAGAACTACCCCGATCAAATTCGATGGATATTTAAATGTTGATGCTGGTACTATTAACCCCTTCAAACACGGAGAGGTTTTTGTTTTAGATGATGGAACCGAAACTGACATGGATCTCGGAGAATACGAACGTTTCCTCAATAAATCGTTAGATTCATGGTCATCATTAACTGGTGGGCAAATATTTGCAGCAATAATCGAGAAAGAACGACAAGGTGAATTTTTAGGGCAGGACATTCAGTTTATCCCTCATGTAACAAACGAAATTATACATTGGATTCAACAAAAAGATGGAACCACCGATATCATACTTGTTGAGGTAGGTGGAACAGTTGGAGATATAGAAAACTCCTATTTCATTGAAGCAATGCGACAGCTAAGTTTGAAAGTAAGTCCTTCCGATTTATGCTGGGTTCATGTGACCCTAGTTCCAACCCTGAAAGTGGTTGGTGAGCAAAAAACAAAACCAACCCAAACAAGCGTCAAAATACTTCAGGGGATGGGAGTTCAGCCTGACATACTCCTTTGTCGCACGGATTCCCCGCTAGATGAAGATGTTCGTGAAAAAATTGCAATGTTTTGTAATGTACCTATAGATAATGTTATTTCTGGTCATGACATACCAGTTACTTATAATTACCCCTTCCTCCTAATCGAGGAAAATATTTTGAGTAGCGTTTCACGAAAATTAAATTTAAATATCCAAACAATTCCTAATCTTGATAAATGGAAAGAATTAGTCTTTGCAATTTCCTATCCTACTGAGAAATTAAGAATTGGAATAGGAGGGAAGTATACTCAACTTGGAGATGCTTATGTATCGGTAACTAAAGCTTTAACCCATGCTGGCGCTCATTTAGGAGTGGGAGTTACACCAGTTTTAATAGAGACTACAAATGAAAATAATCATGAAATTATTGAGAATTTGAGCAGATGTGATGGTCTAATAATTCCAGGTGGTTTTGGATCACGAGGGGTGGAAGGAAAAATCAGATTAGTCAAAGAAACTCGTGAGTGTGAAATACCCTTTTTAGGCTTATGTTTGGGTCTACAATGTGCTATTATTGAATTTGCACGTAATGTCTGTGGATTGGAGAAGGCTAATTCAACTGAATTCGACTTACACACTGATCATCCAGTAATTGATCTCCTTCCTTCACAAAGGAGTGTTTATCGAAAGGGAGGAACGATGCGATTAGGTTCATATCCCGTGAAAATTCAAGAAGGAACATTAGCTTATCATATATACGGACGGGAAACTGTTCATGAAAGATTTCGACATCGATATGAAATAAATCCTGAATATTTAGCCCGAATTGAGTTTCATGGATTTATTTTTTCCGGTAAATCTGAGGATGAATCTGTTGTCCATATAGGAGAGTATTCTAAGCATCCCTTTTTCATTGGAACCCAGTTTCATCCTGAGTTTCTTTCAAGGTTTGAAAATCCCTCACCCGTTTTCCTTGCGTTCGTTAAAGCTTGTCATGAGTATAAACGGAGAAAAAAATTTGATGAATGATCAAAAAGAAACTTCCCATATCATTGGGATACGAGATATGAAAGAAGAATATATTCAAGAAATTCTTGATCAAACTTATGAGATTAAAAAGACTCCAGCGAAATATTCTAATTCATTGAATGGTAAAATTTTAGCTTTGGCATTCTGGGAACCCAGTACTAGAACACGTCTTTCGTTTGAAAGTGCAATGTTAAGGCTTGGAGGTACCTGTATGGGCTTTTCAAGTCAAGCTGGAACATCTATTGAAAAAGGTGAATCGTTATCTGACACGATCACTATGCTTGCTAGCTACTCTGATTGCATTGTAATCCGTCATCCTCATCGTGGTTCTGCCAAATTAGCAGCAAAAATTGCTAGTCGTCAAGGAGTTTCAGTAATATCAGGAGGTTCAGGAAGTCAGGAGCATCCGACTCAAGCTCTATTAGACATTTTCACAATTCATGAGAAATGTAAACGACTAGATGGATTAAACGTGGGATTGGTTGGGGATTTAAGATATAGTAGAACGATTTCTTCTCTTCTTTTTGCCTTATCCAAATTTGGGAGAAATACGATTTATTCGATTTCTCATCCTACTTTAAGTCTTCAAGAAGAGCTTCTTTTTGATCTAGAAGATTCTAACCTCAATATCATCAATTTAGAAAATCTTGGTGATATAATAGGAGAATTAGATGTATTGTATGTAACCCGACTCCAAAAAGAAAGATTTCCTGATCCTATGTTGTTTAATAAAGTTAGAGGTTCATATCAAGTTCATCCATCCTTAATGAAGCTCGCTAAAGACTCACTTATTATAATGCATCCCCTTCCCCGAGTGGATGAAATTCCTTATGCAATTGATCAACTCCCACAAGCATTATATTTTGAACAAGCTAAGAATGGAGTTTATACGAGAATGGCTTTACTCAAAAAATTGCTGGAACACAGGAAGTGACTGTTAAATGGAAAATTTGACTGATAAAAAGCAATTGATAGTCAATAAAATTGATAATGGGATTGTTATCGATCACATTACTCCCGCTGGAACTGCATTTTTAGTCCTTCAGGCTTTGAAAATTGATAATCATTTCCCACACTCAGTATTTGTTGCAATAAATGTTTCTTCTAAGCGATTAGGACGAAAAGATGTTTTAAAAATACGAAATATTAAGGAATCAGATCTTAATCTAGAGATGCTAGGATTATTAATAGCTGGAAGCAATTTGGTAGTTATTGAGGACTATAAAATCATTCGAAAAGTACGATTGGAGACTCCTGAATTTACTCGTGGACTATTTCAATGTCCAGGTCATTCCTGCATTACTAGGTTACATGAAGATGTTGAACCTGAATTTAAAGTTATAAAAGGTAATGGAACCAATGAATCGGTAAAATTACGATGCATATATTGTGATAAGATATTTGATGTCTTTCAAACTTTAACAATGGTGTCTTAATCATTGAATCAATTAGAAGCAAATATTGGTTCTATTATATTAAGAAATCCATTGATTCTGGCTTCTGGGATACTTGGTTCAAGTTATTCGACATTAAATAGGATATATCATGAAGGTTTTGGAGCAGTCGTAACAAAATCCGTGGGTTTAAAACCAAGAGACGGGTATTCTAATCCAAGCGTTTTTTTTCTTCCTGAGATTCAATCCGTGATCAATGCCATTGGTTTAGCTAATCCTGGATATGAGAAATTTGGAGTAGATCTTAAAAATATTGATAAAAATACTAAATATGTTATTTCAATTTTTGGTCCCTCCCCAGAGGAGTTTCATCAAATTATTACATTCTTTGAAGAATTTGAATTCCCTAAACCAATTGCTTATGAAATTAATTTAAGCTGTCCCCATGCAGATAAAGTTGGATTAGCAGTAGGAACAGATCCTGAAATTGTTTCTGATATAATATCCGAAGTAAAGTCATGTAGTTCAATCCCAATTTGGGTGAAATTAACTCCTAATATTACAAATATAATCCCAATTGCAGAAGTTGCATTAGATTCTGGAGCAGATGGAATTGTTGCAATAAATACTCTAAAAGCCTTATATATTGATATTCAAATGAAAAAGCCATTCCTTAGCAATAAAAGAGGAGGGATCTCTGGAAGAGCTATTAAACCAATTGGAGTTAGGATGATTTATGATCTATTCGATTATTTTGGTCCAAACATTCCTTTAATTGGGGTTGGAGGGGTATGGAATTGGGAAGATGTGATAGAATATATTCTTGCAGGAGCTTGTGCAGTGCAAATAGGTTCAGCTTTGATGAGGGCTTCAGCTTTAGACCTAACAAACGAGATTATAACAGGAATAATGAGATATCTAGAAGAAAATTCATTATCTCTTAATTCATTAAGAGGATTAGCACATGAATAATATGGTAAGATATGATCTTCCTAAAAGTTTACCAGTGATTTCGAAAAAGAAAGAAAATCTAAAATCAGCGACTCTCGAGTTCCATCTTCACGAGTCCATTGTAACTATACCTGGTCAGTTTTTTATGCTATGGCTACCAAATGATGATGAGATTCCGATTTCC
>Ga0209536_100006795_pt1 | contig 17424 bp, 19 predicted proteins | sample DeeMarSeWOR28_12_FD_187461 | JGI IMG/M metagenome (GOLD analysis project Ga0209536, IMG submission 187461) | Marine sediment microbial communities from White Oak River estuary, North Carolina - WOR-2-8_12 (SPAdes) (version 2) | ecosystem: Environmental > Aquatic > Marine > Intertidal zone >... | reverse complement strand
TCCAACTGGAAACGGATGGAGACGAACTGGTGATCGCCGTAAGCGATGATGGGCCCGGCATCGAGCCGGAACATCATGAAATGGTATTTCAACGTTACGTCCAGGTAAAAGAGTGCTCGATTGTGTCGCGCAAAGGCCACGGCCTCGGCCTGGCCGGCGCCAATATTATTTCACGCTGCCTGGGCGGCCGCCTCGAGCTGGAAAGAGAGAAAGGGAAGGGCGCTACTTTTCGATTAACGATCCCTTTAAGACTTGCAGACGATTAAAGAAGCGTAATCTTTTTTCTGATCAGGAGGCACAACACCCTATACCCGCGGATCGCCCTGCTCCAAAACTGCGGTGGCTATGTGGAGGACAGCCCCGCGGCTTTGACCGTTGCCATCCTCAATAGATGAATGGTTTGAATATGTGGGACAAAAAAGAAGTGGCACGCCTTGAAAGGCTCATGAAAGATTGGGAGATAAACCATCGAGCCCCCGCCTTAAAGAAAAAACCGGAACGCAAACAGAAGTTTCGAACCGACACCGGTCTTGAGATAAAGCAAATCTACAGTCCGGTCGATTTATACGCAGCCGATTTCGACTATGAGAAAGATCTGGGTTTTTCCGGCCAGTATCCGTTTGTGCGCGGCATTACGCCGCTGATGTATCGAAATGAGGCTTTCATCATCAGGGCTTATTCCGGTTTTGGAGACCCGCAGGCCTGCAATGAGCGATACAAAAAACTGCTGACATGGGGTGCCGATGAGATCGTCATGGCGGCGGATCTCCCGACCCAGCTGGGATACGACTCCGACCATATGATGGTGCGCGGTGAGGTCGGCAAGGTCGGAGTGGCCATCGATACACTTCGCGATATGGAGATCCTTTTTGATGGGATTCCGCTCAACCGGCTGAAGCGTGTCAGTATGCTCGGGAACTCGTTTGGTCCGATCGCCCTGGCCCTTTTTATGGCCTTGGGCGAAAAACAGGGATTGAACCCGGGTGATTTTGTAGTTGATCTGCAAAACGATATTTTGAAGGAATATGTGGCACGCGGCACCTATATCTATCCCATCCTCCCGGGTGTCAGGGTTACGGCTGATGTGATTGGCTACTGCGCAGAACATGCTCGGCACTGGTATCCCTGCACGGTTTGCGTCAACCATCTGAATGCGGCCGGGGCCGGTTCCACTAAAGGGACGGCATTTGCCATCGCAAACGGGGTCTGCTACATCAAACACCTTCTGGAGCGGGGATACAAGGTTGACGAAGTTGCGCCGCTGTTCACCATGTTTGGCGACGAACGATCCGATTTTTTCGAGGCAATCTGCAACTTCCGAGCTGCCCGCAAGGTCTGGGCAAGAGTAATGAAGGATCATTTTCAGGCGGAAGACCCCGGTTCAATGGCACTGAAGATTACCGCCTATGCCCATGGAGGGGAGACCTTGCTCGAGCCGACCAACAACATCGTGCGGATCACCTTGGCTGCGTTGGCTTACACACTTGGTGGCGTCCAATCCCTTTACAATGCTTCCTATGATGAAGTGCTGGGAACACCCACGGAGGGTACAGCCAAGATTGCGGTGCGGACCCAGCAGATTCTTGCCCATGAATTGGGTATCACCAACACGGTTGATCCTCTTGGTGGATCATATTTCATCGAAACGCTTACCAAGGTGATTGAAGAGCGGATCTATTCGGAATTTCTGAAGATAGAGGAGATGGGGGGGGCCATCGCAGCCATAGAGAAGGGATACTACAGCGCTTGTATCAACGACGGAGCCATTCGAAGGCAGCGTGAGCTCGAGCAGGGAGAACGGGTGATGATCGGCGTTAATAAGTACCGGACCGAACAGGAAATACCGGTTGGGTCTTTCAGAATAGACCCGAAATTTGAAACAAGGCAGGTTCAGCAGTTGAAGGCCATAAAAAAGGAAAGAGACAATCGCGCCGTCAGCAACGCTCTGGATTGCATAAAGGAGGCGGCCGGTGGGGATGTGAATCTTGTCCTGCCCGTGCTCGAAGCGGTTCGGGCATATGCGACCATTGGCGAGATCTGTAATGTGTTGCGGGAGGTTTTCGGAGAATATCAGGAGCGCGAATATTTTTAGCTGGATCCGTAACCAGCGGGATCATTCGCCACACGCAGCGATTACGAAAAAGGCCCTTGCTGTGTGGCAACCAGTTAATATTTCAAGTCTGAAAGGGGGGTGTGCGATATGGCCAAACAGATCATTCTTTATAACCTCAATGCTGCTCAACAAAAACGCTTTAAATGAGATCCGCTAAACTACATCCTGATACACCGCTTAAAATTTATCCGATCAATCGCGTCCCGGTATCTGCTAAAGGAAGGGTAGCGGCTTGCCGCTGCGATATGCCAGTGCGGAACAGGTGGCGATCAAGCTGCCATTTTCGTCGCTGAGTTTGATCGTATAGCAGGCGGTTTTTTGGGTCTGACTGATCCTTTCGGCTTCTGCCCGCAGCTTTATTCCCGGCTGCGGGGTGGAGATGTAAGTTACATTCACATTCAAGGCCAGGGCGAGGGTGCCTTCGGTCTGGCCGGCGATTTCGAAGGCTTCGTCGATTAGCGCAAACAGGGCACCGCCATGGGCGGTACCAAAGAGATTGTTCATTTTGGCCGGCTCATAAATCATTTCTACAATGGCAAACCCCGGCTCTAATTCCACCAGCCTCATATTCATTGCTTTTGCAAAGGGTTCCTTTTCCACCGCGTCGTAAATCGCATTTCTTACGTTTTGATCCATTATTCGTCTCCATTCCTATCCTGCGTTTAGTGATTGCGTTTTTGTTTTGAGTCCAAATAAGAACCGCATCAAATTGACTTTTCTGATAAATACTTCATAGAGCACCAGTATGATCACCATTGAAGTTGAAGCTATAATAAAATATTTGATGCCCGCGGGCATATAGAAATCAATGAGATAGAAAGCAATTGTTACAATAATGGTTTTGATAAAGGATATAAAATGGCAAAACAGCTTCAAACGATTCTTTGAACTGGGAATGACTAATGCGTTCAAAATAAACCTGCAGTGGAATTAAAACAAAGATTCCAAAGATCAGCGGAATCATCAATCGTTTAAATCGGCCGCGAACATACGCGCCGGCCCTGCGAAATCCCAGAGAATAGTAGGAACTGATGCCGGACAGGATAAAAAAAAGCGGCATGATCCATTGGACCAAGATCAGTACGACAAATGTCAGGATCGTATCGCTCTGCGGATTTTTTACATGCCGATCATCCCTGTCAAAAAAACGCGCGCAGTGAAACAAAAACACCGTAAACATCGCAAATATGCGCAACCAATCGATCGCGTAATTGCGCTCTGGCGAGACTGCATTCATATATCACTAATTACCGGGATCGGCTTTTTGATTCAAGTTCTTTTAACCTGTATTAACAAAATATCCTGTTTGTTCACCTAAAATTTAAACTGTCGCTATACGCAACTGTGCCCGTAAGCGAGTATGCCGTTACGATAATACGGCCGCTATGGCCGAAGCAACTTCGGCGCCGCAGGCCAATCCACTGGAATGATTTTTGCTTGAATAACCGATCCTGACACCTTAAAGTGGGCGCTATGCACGACGATCAATTTCGACAGCTTCTCGATCGGTTCAATTATTCATGGAGCGGCTACCGCAAAGTCCGAAAAGGCGTTAAAAAGCGCATATGCCGGCATATGCAGGAATTAAATTGCCCCAATATTAACGCCTACTTAAATTTGTTAAATCAAAGCGATGCGGTCCGGCAGGAAGCTGAAAGGCGAATGACGGTCTCCATCAGCCGGTTTTTTCGGGATCGCAAACTCTGGCAGGGCCTAGAAGATGATATTTTGCCCCGGATGATAGCAGCGGAAAAGAAAGTATTGCGGGTATGGTCAGCGGGTTGTGCCCGGGGTGAAGAAGTTTACAGTTTCAAGATTGTCTGGGATCGCTTAATCGGAAAACATGTTCACGCGCCTGACATCAGGATTACGGCCACCGACATGCATCCGGATTATATCGAGAAGGCCCTGGCAGGCATATACACCCAAAGCAGTTTGAAGGAGGTCTCGCCGGAAATTCGAGAACACTATTTTGATATTCGAAAAAGGGGTCGTCACTTTGAGGTAAAGGCGTTTCTCAAGAAGGGCGTCGATTGGAAAATTCAGGATATTTTCACAGATCCGTCCGGGTCGGCATTTGATATCATCTTTTTAAGAAACAATCTTTTAACCTACTATAAGGAGCCTAAAAAAAAAGAGGGCTTGAACAAGGTTATCAAGGCCCTTGCGCCTGACGGCTGGCTTATTGTGGGATCTCACGAAAAAATACCCGCAGGGACCTTAAATATCGAGCGGCACGATACCATACCGTGGGCGTATCGGCGGGAAGTTTAAACTTTATTTTACTTCGAACTAACTATTTTGATCTGTTTTTTTCTTTTTCTTTCGCGGTCTTTTGGCACCATACGACTTTCGAGCGATCTTTCCCCGTTTCGTGCGCTTATCACCTTTACCCATGTATACGTCTTCCTCCTTAAGTTTGAACTATCTCGAACCAATGCGTTCTGATTTTATTTGACTGTGCCTTTACATATCGAATTATCTCTGTTTTTTCAAGTCGTCGCGTTGTATTCCCGGATTACGCCAATCAGAATTTTCCAGAAACCCGCCTAAAGTTTGGCGACCGGATTCGAAAAGCTGCACGGTACCAATGCAGCACATTTGCCGCAAACATGCGTCGAGTCCGGCAAGTCTGAAAAATAATCCAAAGTGTCCCGATTTTCATTCAACCGATTCCAGCATATACGTCTTTCAAACCCATTCTCATGCAATGCATTTACCGGGCAGGCATCGACGCATTTGCCGCATTTTTTGCCCGCCTTCAGCAGGCAGGCCTCATCAATGTCAATCAGCGGATGTTCTCCGAGATCGGCCTCTGTCACCAGACTTCCCAGACGACCGGAACAGCCGGCCGGTGTAATCAGCATGTGATGCGTTCCGAAGCGTCCCAAATTTGCCAAGTGAGCTAGATGCTTGTGCGACCAGCGGGCCATTAAAATATCTTCGTCGAAGTTGTGGGTGGCCGGTGTTAATCCGGATTTGAAGCCTTTGCCGGCAAGGAGTTCTTCTATAGCCTGGCTTAAGCGGTTGATTAAATCGTTGGTTTTAACATAAGCCAGCCCCCAGTTCCGGCAAGGTCGGTCTCCTTTTTTATTTTCCTTTACGAGCTCGCGTTTGAACGGAATAAAAAAAATCACCACCGACTTCGCTGTCGGCAGCAACTCATGAGGGTGTAGATGCTCATCAAATGCAATCTGCGGCAGAATATCGAAACGACCATCGATCGGTGCGCTCACCAAAAGCGGTGTCTGCCAAAAGCCCTCAATGCCCAGTCGTACCGGTTCGCCGGCCACAAATTTTTCTGCAAACCGACCTAACACATCGATATCTATTGTATTCATTCGTCACCTTTTGACGACTGAAAATGAATCTAATCTTATTGAATCAGTTATAGATGTCACATGCGTCTCTAAACTGAGCCTGGACTCTTCCTGCTGAGACGGCCATGACAACAGAAAGAACGGCTCCGATTTCGTCTTCGGTAAGGCCTTCTTCCTTGGCTACGCCAAGGTAGTGTTGCATTCACGGATAACAACCAACGGCCATAGCAGTTGCCATGTGGAGCATCAAGGTGGTTTTCGGGTCCAAAATATCATTGTGGCGAGCCGAATCGTAAAACTCCCTGTATTTGATTTTTTGTTTTTCAGGTAACAAGACAGCTTCTCCTTTCGGTATCAGTTAGATAAAAGTGCCTAAAGTGACTAAAATGACCAAAGTGCCTAAAGTCATGGTCTCGCTCTGCTCCATCTTTTTTAAAAAGATAGAAAAATGATAGAATTCCTTAACTTTAGGCACTTTAGATCACTTCTCACTTTAGCTCACTTTAGGTTAAAGCGAGCAATCTAAATCCCTCACCAAAGAGAACAATAGAAAAAAGCAGTAAAAGGATTCCTAAAATTCGTATGACCCAAATATAGATGGATCCCTTCAAAAACGATCGCGAGCGTTCAACGACCATCGCCAGGACGACTTTTGAGCCTACAAGGAAAAACAAGAAGCTTCCGACAAATAATAGTGTAGATAAGATATTCTGCTTTAGACTCTTAAAGATGATGGGTGCGCCAACAGTCATATAAAATATGTAAGGGTGTGGATTTAATGCATTGGTTATCACGCCTTTTCTGAAAGAATGGGAGCTGTGTGAAGTTAAATTTAACTCGACACCCTTTGTTTTAAGGCTTTCATAACCTAAATAAAGTATAAACAGACCCCCGAAAATGGAGATGCAGCCTAATATGACCTTAAAATGAACCAGGCTGTTTAGGACCAACAGTGAAATTAGAATAATGGGTATATCCGTTATTAAAGGGGCGATGGACACCTTTATCCCCGCTTTAATGTCGTGTTTTAGACATTCCGATATAACCAGCACCAGAAGCGGTCCGGGTGTAAATCCCGCCGCCAACCCCAAAAGGATTCCGGCACTCAAGAACTCAAACATTTTTTTGCCAATTTTGGACCGTCTGGATTACTTCTCTGACATAGGCACATTCGCATCTTGCCGGGCAGGGGTCCAGCTGGTTTTCATGCAGACAGTACCCCGGACACTGCTTCGTGTCTCGAAGTCTTTCCGAATATACCGGGCCATTGTAAAGATCTTTGAATACACCGGCAGGAATACCGAGTGTCGTCCCGCAGACTAAATGATTAAACAGAAAAAAACCCAGGCGCAAATTGTCGAAATTCACCTGGTAGCCAATCATCTCCGTTGAGGCGTCTTCCAGAAAATCTTTACGCGATGGCCAGCGATAGCCGCAAAATGTACATTTTTTAAATTCATTCATAATTATTAAATTTCGACATAAATTCCATGCAGTTTATCACCTCGGCATAGGCAGCACCTAAAGCGGCCATAAAAGATGCATGAACATCGTCAGCCGAAACCTTCTTTTCGCCAAATGCGAGATTCCGGGTTGCACAGCTGTCATAGATAACGGTACATTCGAATCCTAAATCAGCCGCAGCGCGCGTGGTTGCATCAATGCACATATGGCTCATTGCACCGCAGATGACGACCCTGGCAACCCCTTTGTTCTTGAGTTCATCCAGAAGAGTTGTTTCTCGAAAGCTGTTGGGGTAGTGTTTTTGTATGACAAGTTCATCCGACCGGGGTTTAACGCAGTCATGAATTTCAGCACCTTTTGTACGCGGCAGAAAAAAACTGGTTCCTTTTCCGACAGCCAGGTGCTGAATGTGAAAAGTCGGCCACCGGTTGTTACGAAAAAACGCCAACAATTTATTTGCCTTGGTGCCCGCAGCTTCCATACCGACCAGCTCCATGCGGCCACCTTCAAAATAATCATTCTGAATATCAACGAGTATCAAACCGGTTTTCATATTCTTCCCTTTCTTTTAATGGCGTTCCGACCGGCATTGTAACGCAGCTCTCGGGCAAAAGGTGATAGTCGGGAACAAGTTTTTATCCTTTTTCCATGGAACTGATGAAGGCATCGGCTTCTTTAATCGAAGCTTCCATTTCCTTTATCAGTTTGGCGACATCGGTTTCAATCGAAGCCAGTTCACTTTGCAAAGAGGCGATGGCCTGCGCATTCAGATTATGCTTCAGGTACAATACCTGATCCTGGAAGGCGGCCAGGACCGGATCTATTTTTTTTTCGGCGCGTTTCATCGCACCGATCAGCTGGGCATATTTTTTTTGGGTATCTCTTAATTTGCGGGCACTCGACCGTTTTAAGCTGCTGCTGGTATACTGATTGAGCTCCTCCTCCCACTCCACGAACAGATCTTCCGCCACGTCTTCAACCGCGGCAATTCTTTGGTGGACAGCCGATGCCTTGGCGTCACTCTCTTCATACTCTGCTTTTAACTGTTCATATTTTTCTTCCAGGTCGCCACCTTTGAAGCCCAATACACTGCTGAACTTTTCCAGAGCAGATTCAAATTGTTCCTTGGCTTCTTCCTGGGCATCGCGGGCATCCTGAACCCGGTCTACCATGATATCGCGCTTATGGTACCCCATTGTCTCCATGGTTTTGTAATAAGCGGACTCGCAACCGAGCAATGACCAAAAAACACAAACGCCCACCACCCAATTCCGTTTGTTTTTGAAAATGAAATGCTTCATAAACGTATCCCCCCTTTATTGATATCCAATCTTCCTCCTGCTGCCGGCGTTTGTTCAATGATTTTATGCCAGAGCTTTTATGATAGCAGCGCGAGCGAGCAATCGTGTCGAATCCAGCACCGGCAAGGGACAATCTACGGGATCCACAATTAACGGGATCTCCGTAAACAGAACGTTTTTAAAATAACCGGCTTTATTTTAGCAAGCTTTTTTAATGATTTCCGATAAAATATGCCCGGTGCGGAAATTAAAAAGCCCTTGACAGCCATTCAGGTCATATTCTAACACTGGCGAACACACGCGGTTTCAGGTCTCAGGTATTCAGGTGTAAGTGTTTTGGCGGTCACTGGCCGCCGGCTTCTGGTAACTGGCTGCTGGTCACTGCTCACTTGTTCCTTGCTGCATGTCTCTGGCCCGGCCAGCAGCAAGATGCCAGTAGCCAGAGGCCATGATGCCAGTACCCGGAAACTTTGAACCCGGAACCCTGAAGGGTGAATCGGAGAAACACCATGACTGATTTTAAATATTCAAATATTGAAAAAGAGATGGAAAGCTATGGCTTTGATAGGGTCGTCAAAAGCCACTGCCGGATGTGCCATGGCGGCTGCGGTGTACTGGTTTATACCAAGAACGGTAAAATTGCCAAGATCGCCGGTGATCCGCATTGTCCCATCAATCACGGAACCCTTTGCGCCAAGGGGCTTGCATCCGCCCAGCTGGTATATCACCCGGATCGATTGACCTATCCGGTTCGAAGAGTCGGGCCCAAAGGGAGCGGCAAATGGGAGCGGATTTCATGGGATGAGGCCCTGGAGCGAATCGCCGCAAAGATGCTTGATTATAAGGGCGAATTTGGGGCTGAATCCATTGTGTTGGGTTACGGGACGGGCAGGGAGAACGAAGCGGTCATTTATCGGTTTGCCAACCTAATGGGAAGCCCCAACGTTCTGACCGCCGGTCACTTTTGTTACGGCCCACGCATTGCTACCAGTATTATTACCTGCGGTACCAACCCCATTGTGGATTATGAGAACCACCCCAGGTGCATCATGGTTTGGGGTAACAATCTGGTGATCAGCAACCCGGATTGTTACAAGGGCGAACCTTTTTCGGTCAGTCTGGATAAAGGCGCGAAACTCATCGCGGTTGATCCGAGGTTGACACGCATTGCCGCCCGTGCCGATGTCTGGCTAAAGCTGCGACCGGGAACGGATGCCGCACTCGCATTGGGAATTCTTAATGTAATTTTGAATGAAGAACTCTATGACAGGGAGTTTGTGGAAAATTATGTGTATGGATGGGAACCTTTTGTCGAGCGGGTCAATGAATACCCACTGGAGAAGGTCGAAAAGATCACCTGGGTTCCCAAAGAGAAGATCAGGGAGGCGGCCCGGCTGTTTGCGACCACAAAGCCGGCGGCTGTGCAGTGGGGGGTTGCCATTGAACAGCAGATCAACTGTGCCGACAATGACCGCTTGCTGATGGCCCTTATGGGGATTACGGGAAACATCGATGTATCCGGCGGACAGGTCCTGTTTCAGACCCCCAGGATCCGGAACGTGGGCTATTTCGGTGCCCATCGGATGCTGCCCGACGTGCAGCGTGAGAAACGTTTAGGCGGGGATCGTTTTCGTCTGGCCGGAAATTTTGCCATCATCAACCCTAAATGTGTCTGGGATGCGATACTTGAAGAAAAACCCTATCCGGTCAAAATGCTTTTTTTTATCAGCTCGAATCCCGTCATGACGCGGGCCAATGCACAGGAGGTTTACCGGGCTCTTGAAAAAGTAGACTTCATGGCTGTTTCTGATTTCTTTATGACCCCGACAGCCGAACTGGCGGATATTGTGCTGCCGGCGGCCACCTGGCTTGAAATGGATTATATTGCAGATTTCTGGAAACGCCACGGCTACATCTTTCCCAGACGTAAAGTCGTTCAGGTGGGTGAATGCCGGTCCGATCATGAGATGCTCAACGATCTCGCCCATCGCGTCGGGCAGGGTGAACACTGGTGGGATAACTTCGAGCAGGCGCTGAACTGGATCCTGGAACCCATGGGAATCACCTGGCAAGACTTTAAAAAGATGGATTATATTCGTGGTGAAGTGATCAACCAGAAGTATAAATTAAAAGGATTCAGCACGCCCAGCAGGAAGTTTGAGCTTTATTCCACCCTGCTTGAAACGTGGGGATATGACGCCCTGCCACAATATCGTGAGCCGCCGGAAAGCCCGTACAGTACCCCGGAGCTCTTCAAAAATTACCCTTATATCCTGGTTACCGGTAGGAGATTGCCCGGTTTTTTCCATACGGAAAACAGGCAGATACCCTGGCTGCGTGAGCTCCACCGGGACCCCACGGTGGAAATCCATCCCCAGGCCGCTGAAAAGGAAGGGATCAATGAGGGCGACTGGGTTGTTATAGAGTCACCCCGGGGTAAGGTTAGACAGCGGGCTAAATTTTTTGAAGGCATGGACCCGAGGGTGGTTTCGGCGGAGCATGCCTGGTGGTTTCCCGAGAAAAAAGGTCCCGGTCACGGATGGGATGAATCAAACATCAACATCCTGACCGACAATGCGTATGAGACCTGCGACCCCGCTATGGGCGCAACCCATGTCCGGACCCTCCTTTGCAGAATATATCCTGAAGATCAGGGAGGTGCTTCATGAAAACCTATGCCCTGGAAATTAATCACAAAGCCTGCTGGGGGTGCCTGACCTGTGAAGTCGCCTGCAAACAGGAAAACCGGGCAGCTGACGGCGTCAAACTCATTTCGGTCTCAGAAGAAAAGCCCGAGATGATCGACGGAAAGCTCAATTTTGTTTTCCGGGTCAATTTATGCAGGCACTGCGATGAACCGCCCTGCGCTGGCGCCTGCCCCGAGGAGGCGATTACCAAACGCTCCGATGGTATTGTGGTTATGGATTATGGGCTGTGTTCGGGTTGCCAGGCATGTATCGAGGCTTGCCCCTATGATGCCATTGACTTTGACGACGAGAAAGGCATCGCCCAGAAGTGCAACCTTTGCCATCATCGTGTGGACCGGGGTCTGATCCCGGCCTGCGCCGATAATGTCTGCCTGGCACACTGTATCGATTTCGGCGATGCCAAAGCGCTCAAAAAATAGGTCAGGACGATATTATGCTTGCTTCCTGGCAGGCAGACAGGTAAATTTGAATTCAACAATGATCAAAAGAAAAAGAAGCAGACGATGATAGCGGTTGCATCCCGGCGAGATTTTAGATTAAAAGCAAAAAGAGGAAGGTGAAATGGGCAAATTAAGACGTGCCGTAGTCGTTGTGGTTTTGTTGATATTTGGATGTGCGGGGATTAAGACCGGTCAACAAATGACCCTGTTTGATGAGACTTCCAGGGCGTATGACCGGGCGATTCGCTGGGGAGAATACGAGGAGGCGTTTGCGTTTAAAAAATTGTCGGATAAAGATAATAAATTGCCCGATTTTTCAGATTTTCGTCAAATAAGGGTAACGGCTTACAAAGTAAAACAAACGGTTGTTGATGAGAAGAGTTTTTCAAAAGTCCTGCGGCTTGTGGAGATTCAGTACTATCGGATGAGTAACGTCACGGTGAAAAACTTAATTGATCACCAGCAATGGGAATATAACGAAGCGCAAGACAGATGGTACCTTATAAGCGGATTGCCGGTCTTTGAATGACCTCCGACCTGAAATCTTTTGATCCATCTCGAACTTGGGAAAAAGGATGGTATGAAGTGAACTCGAAAAAATTTTTTTTGAAAATCTTTGCTGCGGTCTGCATTTTTGGGCTGATGGCGTGTGCGCATTCGGACATTACCCCCGCGGGCGAAGAAACCAGAGAGGTTCCGGCGGCAGGCGGAATCCAGTTTGATTACGCCGATTCAGCCAGCCTACTGGTAATCAGTCCCGTGGAAAAGGAAGTGCTGACGTTGAAGAATTTCCAGGTGGGCACCGGCAGAAACCGCATGCTGATCGTGGGGGTCCAGGCTGAAGAGGGGGGCAAGGAGAACATTGATGACATGGTGATCTCCAGCATCACTTGCGGCGGACGTGCGCTGGCGCTGATACCGGGCTCCGAGGTTCAACTTTCCTCCATGTGGCGTGGCAAAGAATATTTTTTGAAGGTGTCTCTGTACTACCTGATCAATCCGCCGTCCGGTAAGCACGACATTACGGTCACCTTTGCCGGTCCGGTAACGAGCGCCAATGTGGGGGCAATCTCGCTTTTCAATACGGCGCAGGCGGCACCGGGGAATCTGGTGACGGGCAAGCAGGACAATCAGAAAAAAATCAGTACCCGGATCACGACAATAAACGATGGCGCCTGGGTGGTTGACATCGTGGGTGGCGGTCACAAGAGCAAATTGAGCCCCAGGAGCAAGGGTCATGTGCAGCGATTCAACTCACAGGAAAGCAGCGGCGGAAAGTCTTCGCTGGTCGGCGGGACACTGCCCGTTCTTTCTGCCGGCGAGGTCACGCTGCGTTGGGCCCAGTCCAGACGGTTGATCAATCGCCTGGCTCACGTGGCTGTTGAGATCGCGCCGCACAAATAGCCCGATAAGGTCACCGATTTTCCCTGAACAGGGCCTTTAACTTCAATCCATCTTTGGGCGCGACTTCCTGACGTAAAGTTAAACCGCTTCACTTCGGGGGGCTGCGGCGCGGAACTTTCCAAAATTCCCAATCTATTCTACCTTCGCCATTTGAATTCCCACTTGAAGGGCCTGGGCCGTCGCTGGAAACGGCTCTGCCGCTATAACTGAATGCAAGTGCAACGGTATTTTGAGTCAAATCAAAACGCCCGTTGAAGGTAATCTCCCGGGCCAGACGAAAAGACTGATAATAACCGGAAGACTTGATTCTTTGTGTGGACAGAACAGTCCCGTTGTCCTCCAGAAAGTGAATATAAAGATGGAAATATTCCAGCGCGTTGTACCCCATTTGGATATAATTGGCTAATTCTACAACGCCTTTAACCTGCAAGCTGGGTGCCGCTTCTTGATACTCATAATGAATCGATAAGTCGCGTGTCTTCCAGGTTCCTTTATGCGGTCCGCCATCCATTAATTGTATCCGATCCTCTTCTGCAACCCATGCGCCGGGGCTTAAAGGATTGCTCCCCGCACAGGCAATGCACAGGTTTATTAACACAAACAGAATCGGTAGCCTGGGTGCTAATAAAATTCCTTTTTTAGATCGCATATTATCCTCCACAGTAATAATGTTTCCTATGAGCCCCCCCTGATCTATTGGAATAAATTAAGGACGAAATACCAATATGCAATTTATTTTATCTTGACAAGAAAATTAGGGAATGCTTAATAGATTATGCTTTTTATAAGTCTGATCTATTATTTTTCACTATGTCCCCCAGTGATCAAATGGTTCGACAAGCCGTTCGACAGGCTCACGGTTCTGAGCAACGTCGATGGACTCACCACCTGAGCCTAGTCGAAGGGCACATCACGATAATCAAGGTTTTGGGTGTCAGGTGCCAGTCTCATGGTCCACAGGTTCAGCGTTCAGAGGTTAACAGAAGACAGAAGAGAGATGCTAGAAGACAGACGATAAAGATAGAGATTGGAAACCTGACACGCATCCATTTTCTCTATTTTGAATATCGAATATTGAACAAGGAATTTCGAATGATGAAGTTTTATTTTCCTTCGATATCCAACATCCGATATTCGGTATTCTGCGGTTCTCTGTTTTCTGACATCTGACTTCTGACCTCTGATACCAGAACCTTGAACCTCTGAACCCTAAATCCATAGTCATTGCGATTTTTGTAACATTTCTGTAAAGCATTACACAAAAGGAGAGGGGTATTATGAGTATTGCAGCGACACTTCAAAGATCGTTTCGAATCAAAAAATTGGATCCTTACCCCATGGAGATATTAAAAAGAGTCGATCGTCCCACAACACGGGTCAAGGAAGATGATATCAAAAGGGTTGATGAGCGTGAGAGCGGGTTTAATCGGGCTTTGCGAGGCGATTGGGGGCCCCAGCTTTCCAAGGAAAGGCATCGATTCGTGGCCAAACATCCGCTGTCGGGAGCCCTGGTGAATATGCAGTTTACGCTGAGCAAAGTTGTGGACGGTGTTGCGGCCGCCAAAAAAGCCCCCGGAACTGACGACCCGGTTAAGATGGCGCGTCACATAAAAGAGACGGCCTATTTTCTGCGTGCGGATCAGGTCGGAATCTGCAAATTACCCCCTTATGCGGTTTACAGTAACAGTATGGAGACCGGCGAACCGGTTGAGCTGACTCATAAATATGCCATTGCCATATTAATCGACCAGGATTTTAAGACCGCAAACGCGACCGTTGGAAACGATTGGATTAGTAATTCGATGAGTTTTTTGGCTTATTCGACCTCGGGCTTTATTGCCTGCGTCCTGGCCGACTATATTCGCCGGCTGGGTTATCCGGCCCGTGCGCATCATGCCCGCAATTATCAAATCGTGCTGCCGCCGATTTTGCTCTGGGCCGGTTTGGGCGAAATGTGCCGAATCGGAGATGTCGTGCTCAATCCTTTTGTGGGGCCAAGATTTAAAGCCGCAGTCGTTACCACGGATCTCCCGCTTGACATAGATAAGCCGATTGATTTCGGGGTTCAGGATTTCTGTGCGAAATGTAAGCAATGTGCGCGCTATTGTCCTTCCGGAGCGATCCCTTTTGGCGATAAGGTCATCCATAACGGCTATGAAAAATGGCCCAATAACGTGGAAAAATGTACGAAACAGCGCGTTGGCAACAAGATGGGGTCCGGTTGCGGCGTATGTGTTTGCGTCTGTCCCTGGAATAAACCCTACACGCCGTTTCATCGATTTGTACAATGGTCCATGCGCAACATACCCGTGGCCCGCAACTTTGCCGTTTGGGGAGATGAGCTTTTGGGATACGACCGGCCCAATCTTAAAAACAAATGGTGGCTGGATCTGGAAGATGTGGACGGTGAACTGGTGGTTCCCGTCCATGCGGGATCCAGGGGTAACTTCAAGGAACCCAAATAAAAACTGAGTTGATCGTTTAAAATTTTAAAAAGAGACTATTTGGGAAACATTGCATATGGAACCTGATCTTTCGAAGCAAAAAAATATCGGGAAAGGCATGTTCCGACCTTTGAAAAAGAAGCGGTTTTCCGATCAGATCGCGGATTTAATTCAGAAAAAAATTCTAGTGGATAACCTGGCGGTGGGCACCCACCTTCCCTCGGAAAAAGCGATGGCAGATGAGTTTCAGGTCAGCCGCTCCGTGATCAGGGAAGCCCTGCGCATACTGGAGATATCGGGTCTTGTCCGTATCAAAAAAGGGCCCACCGGCGGGATTTTTGTCTCCGATGTCTATCATGCGCCCATCAAAAGATCGCTTAATAATCTGATTACCTCCGGCGACGTCACCGTCGACCATCTTTATGATGCCCGCCTGTTGATCGAACCCCATATTGCCGGGCAAGCCGCCCTGCATGCCGGTGAGGCGGATTTAGAAAAGTTTCGCGCATTATTTGAAGATTCGGCCTCCCATCTCAATGATCCTGTGCGGCTCAAAAAAAATAATCTTGAATTTCACCTGTTGCTGGCCCGGGCTTCCGGAAACCCGGTCCTGGCGGTAATGCTGGAGTCCGTATTTGAATTGTTGGCCGAACGAACCCGGGATTATATTGATCTTGTACTGGAAAGAAAATTTTTCGAAATCCATAAAGCGATTTTCGAAGTGATTACCCGGCGGCAACCCGAAGAGACCAGCAGACTCATCCGGGAAGACATTATGGATGTCATGGAAACCCTGAAAACATTCAACCAACACGAGGAGGTCGGGGATACCTAAGGGCTGGCGTCTGGCTTAGGGGTTTAAAGGTTCAGGGTTCTGGGTTCAAGGGTTAATTAACAGAAAACAGAGGTCAGAGGTCAGACGACAGATAACAGCGACTATGACCCGAAATGAAAAACGGCCTTCTGTTTTCTGAACGCTGTACAAGAAGATCAACACCTGAAGCCAAGAATTAACGGGATTTAATCGAACATTGGGAGTGCAAGAAAATGATTAATTTAGTGGGTTATCTCGTCATCCTGGGACTCGCGGTCCAGGCGGTAATCGGACTTGCATATTTGATTTCCTCTATCTGGGAAAGGGAAAAACGGGCCTCGATATTTGCCGGTATCCAATTTTTAGGTATGCTCGGCATCCTGATGCTTTTTATCTACTGGCAGGCAAGCGGACTTTTTGTTTCTGGCATCGGTCTTTTCGTATTAATTGGTTCTTTTGTCGTCGGTATTCTCGCTGTTTTTTTTTGTGTGCGGCAGACACCTGTGAATCAACGCGCTTTGGAAGGCACCAAGGGGTTGATTGTCGGTGAAGTCAAGAGATTTGATGAGCGCAAGCACGTCTTTGCCAGAAACCGGACCCTTAAACCGGGTTCGGAGCAGTACGAAGCGTTTTACAGGGAAAATCCGGAGCTCGAAGCCGGTGATGCGAATAGGAGAGCAAAAGGCGGGCCCATGGGCCACCCCGGCAGGATAGACAGACCCCATGACGGGCCCAATGTGGCGGCCACCCTGGCATCGTTGTCGCTCTGTCTGTGGCTTTCATCCCCGGATAAGGTTAAACCCGAGGCCCACCCGGAGTGTAAGGGCAAAACGGTCGAAATGAGCCCGGAAGAAGCCAGCATGCGGGTCAAAGGCTTCGCCAAAAATCGGGGCGCTGTTTTGGTGGGAATAACCGAGATCAATCCCCTCTGGGTTTTTTCGCACAAAGGCGAGATTTTCCACGAAAATTGGGAGGACTGGGGGCGGCCCCTTGAAACCGGGCATAAATATGCCATCGTATTTGCCGAGGAGATGGATTTTGAAATGATCGGTCCGGCCCCCCATACCCCGACGGTCATGGAAAGCATGGGCGCTTACGCCAAGGGTGCCTTTATCGCCGCCCAATTGGCCAACTTCATTGCGAATATGGGTTATTCGGCAACGGCCGATCAACTGCGTTACTATGAAGAGCTGCTGGTCCCGCTGGCGGTGGATGCAGGTCTGGGCGAGGCCGGCCGGCTCGGGTATCTATTGACCCAGAAATACGGCCCGCGCGTGAGGTTGAGTGCTGTTACAACCAATCTGCCGCTGGTCCCCGACAAGCCGGTCGATATTGGTGTTGAACATTTTTGTAAAATCTGTAAAAAATGTGCGGTCTGTTGTCCTTCAAACTCCATACCGCTGGAAGACCGGAAGG
>Ga0209536_100006794_pt1 | contig 17425 bp, 16 predicted proteins | sample DeeMarSeWOR28_12_FD_187461 | JGI IMG/M metagenome (GOLD analysis project Ga0209536, IMG submission 187461) | Marine sediment microbial communities from White Oak River estuary, North Carolina - WOR-2-8_12 (SPAdes) (version 2) | ecosystem: Environmental > Aquatic > Marine > Intertidal zone >... | reverse complement strand
CGCTCGAAGACGTCTGATAAGCCTGATCTCTCGCAATGACAAGGAATCTCGTGGAGCAAACCACCTCGCCCGGCCGCTCTTTCTTTCGTGGATGGCGGCTGGGGCTGCTACTCGCCTTTGTCGCCTATACCCTGATTGGCTTCTTTGTATTGCCCTGGATCATCGAGCGTCAGATCGAAAAATTCGGGCAGAACCGTCTCGAGCGATCGCTGACCGTGGAGCAAGTCCGGTTCAACCCCTATTCCCTGTCCCTTGCCGTCGAGGGCCTGAAACTCGACGAGGCCGATGGTGCCCCGATAGCGGCCCTAGATCGATTCTTCGTCAATTTTCAGGCCTCCAGTCTGTTTCGTCGGGCATGGACTTTCCGGGAGATCAGTCTCGCGGGCCCCTACGTGAACTTCATCCGATTCGAAGACGGCGGCAATAATTTCCAGCGACTCTTGCAGACACTGTCCGCCACGGCGCCAGCCGAGAGCACGCCAGCGACCGGAACTCCCGATGACGGCGGACTTCCGCGTCTCCTGCTGATGCACTTTGTTCTCCAGTCCGGCGCGGTGGACTTCACCGATCTGACGCCGGAGACGGATTTCCGGACCCGCTTCGACGGCATCGATCTGGAGCTGTTCGCCCTGAACACCGCGCCACAAAAGGAGGCGGAGCACAGCTTTGACCTGGTGACGGAGACCGGAGCTCAAATCACCTGGACCGGTCGCCTGCAGGCCAATCCGACACGGCTCGTCGGACGTCTGGACGCGGTGGGCGAGCGACCTCGGCTCATCTGGCGCTACATCCAGGACGACGTGGACTTCGAGATTGCCGACGGCCAGGTGACGCTCGGCCTGAACCTGGAGGTCGCCATGGCGGACGGCCAGCCTTCGGTAGCGGTCGACAATATCGAGTACACGCTCACAGACCTGCTGCTGCGGCCCAAGGGCGTCGAGCAGGACGTGCTGCGTGTTCCCCGGCTAACCCTGACCGGAGGACGGATTCGGTATCCGGAGAAGACCTTTCATCTGGATGAAGCCCGGATCGAGGGCGCGAGACTACTGGCGTTCCGCGACGAGGAGGGCGTCTTCAACATCGTCGATTTGCTGGAGGCCGACGATGGTTCTCCCGCTCCCGGAGAAGGCAACGATGAGCCAGCGGTCGGCGAGGAAGACCTCGGGCCGGCTTCTGCCGGGGAGCAGGCGTCCGCAGAACAGGGCACGGAGCCGTCCGCAGTCCCGGACCTGGAGGAGATGCCGGCGGAGGAAGACACCGCTGAAGGCAATTCCGGATGGCTCTTTACCCTGGGCAGCCTGGTGGTCGGTGACTTCGGCGCCGAATTCGAGGACCGATCCTTCAGTCGTCCCGTTCAGTCAGGGCTCGAGAGCACGAACCTCACGGTCAGCGATTTCAGCAGCGAACCCGGCGCCACGTTCAGTTTTGAACTCGACACCGCTATTACAAGCGGCGGCCGCGTCGGCGCCAGCGGCGGCGTGACGCTGGAACCGCGGAAGGCGGACGTGGCTATGGAGATCGAGGCGCTCTCGCTGGAGCCGCTGGAACCCCTGATCGGCCGTTACACCCGGCTTCGGCTGCTGTCGGGCGACGTGACCGTCACGGGCAGGCTAACCCACGACCCGGATGAGACCCTCAGGTTCTCGGGCGCCTCCAGGATCGATCAGCTGGTGACCGAGGACACCCTGCTGGACGAGCGCTTCGTGGCCTGGAAGAGCCTTTCCATGCCCTCCGTCGAATACGCCATGGACGGCGGCACCCTGGCCATCGACACGGTGGATTTCGACGCCCCCTACGCCAAGCTCACGATCAAGGAAGACGGCACCACCAACCTGGCGGATGTGTTCCCGGCGGAGGAGTCCGCCGGCGCCGGCGCCGAAGAGTCGCCGATCTCCGATGACGAATCCTCCGGCACTGGCAGGCCGCCTCTCAAGATCGATATCCGCAGCATCACCGTCAAGGAGGGATCGGCAAATTTTGGCGACATGTCGCTGCCTCTTCCGTTCGCCACCGCGATCCATTCCATGCAAGGAGACATTCAAAACATCAGTTCCTACAAAGGAGAACCGGCCACGGTGGACATTGCGGGGGTGGTGGACGAGTCCGGCAGCGCCGACATCGGCGGGGAGCTGGATCCTTTCGCGCCGGTGGACTTCCTGAAAATGGACGTGGTTTTCAAAAACGTCCACATGCCCCGGCTGACGCCCTATTCAGCCAAGTTCGCGGGACGAGAGATCGAGAGCGGGAAGCTCAGTCTCGATCTGAAGTACCGGATCGAGAAAGGACAGCTGGATTCGACGAACAAGATCATCATCGATCGAATCGTGCTTGGCGACAGGGTGGACTCTCCTGAAGCCATGAATTTGCCTCTGGATCTGGCGGTGGCTCTGCTGCAGGACTCGGAGGGACGGATCAATCTGGAACTTCCTGTGAAGGGAGACCTGAACAGCCCCGAGTTTCAATATGGCTCCGTGGTCTGGAAAGCCTTCGTGGGCATCCTGACGAAGGCTGTGACTGCGCCATTCAAACTTCTCGGCGCGCTGATTCCCGGCGGCGGGGAGGGCGAACAGCTCGAGTTCATCCAGTTCGAACCGGGCTCGGCGGAATTGTCGGCGGCCGAAGTCGCCGATCTGGACACTATCGCGGAAGCTATGGCCAAGCGCCCGCAGCTCATGCTGACGGTGCCGAATGCCTATTCCGCGACCACCGACAAGACGGCTTTGCAGGCAGCCAAGCTCGATCGGCAGGTCGAGGAACGGCTGCCGGATATCAAGGCGAAGGACGGCCTGGACCCGGAACGTCTGGCGCTCGAACAGATTTATAGGGAGCAGTTCTCCGGGACGGAACTCGATAACCTCAGGGCAGCCAACACCAGGGCAGAGGAGGCCGGTCGGGAGGCGACACTCAACGAAGAAGCCTACGTCGAGAGCCTGACCCGGAGTCTGGAGAACAACCAGGTGGTCGCAACCTCGGAACTGGAAGCCCTGGGCGCCGAGAGGGCCGCGGCGATCACCGAGTACCTGGTCACCACCGCAGGAGCCCCGGCGGAGCGGATCAGCCAGGGAGAGGTGACGACGGTCGAGCCGGACGCCGACGGGAAGGTGCCCCTGCAGTTCCAGGTGGACACCGACGGCGCCTGACGGCCTCTGTCATCTCGCCGAACGGGTTTCCGGGGTGCCGAAGGGCCTTTCCCTGACCTCAGGGGTTTTGTTCTGCCGGTCGTCAGGGAGGTGTCGGCTAATGTCGGTGTCTGCGGGAAATCATCTGGACTAACTCTCCAATGTCCTGCAAAGTTGCGCCATGGCGTTCAAACGAGCTCTGGTAGTCGACGATTCCAGATCCGCCCGGCTGGCTCTCAAGATGCTGCTGGAGCAGAACGACCTGAAGGTCCACTTCGCCGAGACCGGCGAGGAAGCCATCGACTTCCTCAAGACCCAGACCGTCGACGTCATTTTCATGGATCACTCCATGCCCGGTATGACCGGCCTGGAGGCGGTGTCGGTCATCAAGGGCAATCCCCGCACGGCCATGATTCCCGTCATGATGTACACCGCCAAGGAGGGCGAGGTGTACGTGGGCCAGGCGCGAGCCCTGGGCGCCGTCGGCGTGCTTCCCAAGCAGGTTCACCCCGGCGCGCTTTTCGACATGTTGCTGAAGCTGGGGCTGGTGAAAGACCGGCGGGCCCAACCGAGAACGAAGCCCGCCGAGAGCGTCGAGACTGCCGAAGCAGGGGCCGACGACATCGAACGTCAGTACGATCAGCAAGCCCTGGGCATGTCGGTGCAGGCGCTGGTCAGCCGGATCCTCGAGGACCAGCACGAGGTCCTGAGATCCGACATCCTGAGCAGCCACCGTAACTTCGCCAAGCTCGTGGCTGCCGAAATATACGAGAAACAGAGGGCCGAGGAAGAACAGCTTCAGCGGCGATCGGGGCCCGAGAAGAAGTACGGAGCCGGCGCCCTTGCGGCCATCATGCTGGTCCTTCTGGTGCCGATACTCATCCTGATCGGCCTGCTTTGGCAGGCGAGATCGGAACGGGATGTCGCGCTGGAGGAAGTGGCCGCGATTCAGCAGGCCACCCGGCAGGAAATCGTGGCCGCCCAGGCAGAGGCCACCGATCTGCTGTCGGATATCGATGCGGAGCGGGTCGAATCCGAGTCCCGATTCCTGTCGTCCCTGGCCGCCCTGGAGTGGGCCATGAACCACGGTAGCGGGATTCCATTCGAGGAAACCGCCCTGAACGAGCAGCGACAGGAAACGCTGGAAGGACTGCTCGTTTATCTGGCCGATCTGGGATTCCAGGGCACGGTTCGCCTGGATACCCATCTCGGAGAGTTTTGCCTGGAAGAGAGCGCTACCGGTGGTTATCGCCTGCCGCCTCCGGATATGCCGGTGGAGGAGTGCGACTATTTCGGGCATCCCCTGGATCGATCCGGTTCCGTCAGCGATCGACAAACCGTCGGCTTCGCCAATTTTCTCGCCGCTTCGCCCCTGGTCAACGATACAGGGATCGAGATCCGGGTCGTGGCCCACAGCCGGACGGACTCCAGCCGCCGCTACATGTTCCCTGCCAATCTGCAGACCGCCGGCGAGTGGAACCGTATTGCCGAGCAGAACAACCGCGTCGAGTATTCCCTCGTTCCCAATCCCTGAATTTGTCCCGGGCGCCGCACTGTTGCGCCGGCCGATTCACGTGGCGAAGCCGGGCTTTCTGGACTATGAAAAGGGTATGAAGGCCCGCCGAACCGGGGGGTGTCCTTGTGTCGGGGTTAATCCCGGGAGGTCAACCGCCGTTGGGTGCGGCTTTCGGGAGGTCGCATCATGCTTGGCAATTTTCTCCATCATCCAGTCTCTCACTTCCACGTTCACCATCTCGTGCGGCTGCTGATTATCGTTCTGCTGGCCATGTTGGCTTATCTGCTTTTTTCCGATACCGCAGCCGGTCTGATCGCATAGGCGCCCCGGCCGACCAGTCCCGCGATGGATGACCTGGACCCGCCTGCCGGGAGCTTGCGTCTGTCCCCCGGGTTACCTTCTGGCTTCCCACCGAGAGATGATGTTCCGCAGTTGATCGAGGCCGTCGGTGAGCGCGGCGGGACCCGGCTGAAGGATCAGCGCGGACTTGATTTCGTATATGTCTCCCCGGCGGACCGCCGGAATCTCGCTCCAGCCATCACGATCGGCCACCCGCTCGGGGCGGAACTTCTTGCCGCACCAGGACCCGATGATGATATCCGGCGATCGTTGCACGACTTCCCGGGGATCGGCGACGATCCGGTTCTTGCCGAGCGCCTGTACTGCGTTATCGGGAAAGCATTCCCGGCCTCCCGCCAGTTCGACGAGCTCGGATACCCAGCGTATGCCGGTGATGATCGGATCGTCCCACTCCTCGAAATAGACCCGGGGTCGTTCTTCCAGGGGAGGCAGTGCCCGACGGATTTCCGAGGCCCTCCGTTCCCAGCCGGTGACCCAGTCCATCGCCTTCGTGCCGGCTCCGACCAGTGAGCCTAACTGGACGATCATTCCCAGGATTTCATCGACCGAACGCTGGTTGAAGACGTGTACCTCGATTCCGCACCGGATAAGTTCGGCGGCAATATCCGCCTGCAGGTCCGAGAAACCCAGGACGAGATCCGGGTCGAGGGCGAGGATCTTGTCGATCTTGGCCGAAGTGAAGGCCGATACCCGGGGTTTCTCCCTGCGTGCCCGCGGCGGGCGGACGGTGAATCCCGAGATGCCGACGATTCGCTCGTCCTCGCCGAGCAGATAAAGGGTTTCCGTGGTTTCTTCCGTGAGACAGACAATACGTTTCGGGAACCGGTCGGGCATCGAGGCAGGATACAGCGGCCCGTGGGCCGCGGCCACGGGCAACTAGGTGCCGAGGTCCTGTCCAAGAATCCGGCTGGCGGCGGCCAGGCCGCTCAGGAAGGCGCCCTCCACGCGGGAGCCGGCGCACCAGTCGCCGGCCACTGCCAGCCTTCGGGATTCGTTCCAAAAGACCCCCGTGTCCGCAGGGTTCCGCGCCAGGGCATAACGCCATCGGTGGGTTCGGGCCGCCTGAACCTTCGCGGGCCCAGCGCCGGGCAGGCTGACGGTGGCCCCGAACAGTGCCTCGCAGACCGCGCCGCCATCCATCTCCAGATGATCGCGAGACCAGTCCGCGTTGGCATGGAGGACCCAGGCATGAGCGTTGGGCCGCCCTGGCCTGGAGGCCTGGGATGCCAGCCAGGAGAGCGGGCCTGAATTAACGAAGGCCGCATCCCAGTCCGGGCTCAGGGGACGGTCCAGCACCAGCATGACCGCCCAGCAAGGCAGCAGCTCTATCGATGTCAGCGGGCTGAAATTTCCCGCCGGGCCGAGAATCCCGCGGGCCTGGACCGGAGGCGATGTGACGACCAGCGCCTGGGCCTCTATCCGCTTGCCGTTGCTGGATTCGAGACGCCAGCCTGCGCCATGCCGGTATGCCCCGGCGACCTCCCATCCGAATCTGCAGTCCGGAAGCGACTCGGCCAGGTGACGGCAGACGGCGTTCATTCCCGGCACGCCCACATACCGATCCACGCCGGGTTTGGCGGGTCGAATACCGGTTTCATCGATCACGGCTATGCGGGCGTCCCAGCGCTGAACCAGTCCTTCGGCGCGCCAGACCGCAAGTTGATCGAGCAGGCCCGGATGTCGGGCCGTGAAATACTGTGCGCCGTGATCGAAACGCAAGTCGCCCTCCCGCCGGGTGCTCATCCTGCCGCCGGGACCACGGGACTTCTCTGCTACGACCACGTCACAGCCGGCGGCCGCAAGTTTGTGGGCGGCCGTCAGGCCGGCAAGGCCCGCGCCGACCACGGCAACCCGCAGGCCGTCGTTTTCAACGCATTCAGATCTCGATTCCATCCGCCTCCGCGGCCCGGATACAGGCTTCCTCCATGAGGGCCCGGGCGCGGGCGGTGACGATGTGCAGGTAGGCGTGTAGTGCGGCGTCCTTTTCGTTCCGGTTCCGGCACTGACCGCTGTAGATTTCGAAAGCCGTGAGATTGCGTACCAGGTCCACGAGGTGGTGCGGACACTCGCATTCCACGGTTGTCGTTACCCGGGCGAGGCGCTGCAGGGCCTGGGGCGATAGCTTGCGGGGCGGTACTTCCATGTCCGTGACCAGCGGCTCGGAGGGCTGGGTGGATTCGCTGGCAGCGGGTTCCTCCTTGCCCCCGGCGGGAAGGTCGATCAGGGCGGCGATGGCGTGAAGTTCGGCAGGTGCCCGCAGAACACGCACGCCGGAATTCACCAGGTGCTCGACATCTGCGGATCGGCCGAATCCGTATACCACCACCAGGCGATCCGTTTTCGTCGAGCGACGAAGCCGCGCGACCGTGTCGGGCGTGCCCGGCTCGAGCAGCGGGAATTCAAGTATGAGCGCGTCCGCAGTTCCAAGAGCCGCGTCAGTATGAAATCGCTCGAAGTCGGTCTCGGCGAGAACCGTCCTCGAGCCCGGCAGGGGAGAGTCGCGGAGGGTCTCGGCCAGCGTGGGTCCGAAGACGGCGATTTTCGCCGGTCCGGCAGCCACCTGCCGAGTCGTCAGACTGTGGTCTTCATACGAAGTCAGACGCGCCCGCAGCGATTCGATGTCCTCGCCCGCAATCTTGCCGATCCGGTCGCCCCGGTCTACCAGGGCCTTCAGGAGCGTGAGCTTCTCCACGTCCTGATCCGAATAAAGCCGGCGACCGGACTCGCTGCGGCGGGACTCCACGGCACTATAGCGTCGCTCCCACACCCGCAGGGTGTGCTGGGATATCCCGGTAAGCCGGGAGACTGTGCCGATGGTGAAATCCTCTGTTTGCGACATCAGTCTCTGCTCCTCTGCAGCCATTACGTTCGTCCCGACCCGTCACGGCCCTCCCGTCGGGTCACCAGCATGTAGTTCACGCCCAGATACTTGTGCAGGCGGAACCGCCGATTGATCGGGTTGACGCCGACGCCTACCTGATCTTCCACGCTAAACCCGCGTGTCGCAAGGATGGCTTCCAGCTCGGAAGGCCTGGGAAAGCGGGACCATTGGTGGGTGCCGCGCGGCAGCCACCGCAGAATGTATTCCGCACCCACGATGGCCGCGAGCCAGGAAATCAGCGTTCGGTTGATCGTGGCGATAACCATAATGCCGCCCGGCCGTGTCAACTCGCAGCAGTTTTCCAGGAAGGCCGGGAGGTTAGCAACGTGTTCGACCACCTCCATGTTCAGCACCAGGTCGTAACGACGCTGCCCCTCGGCAAGGGCCTCGGCGGTCGAGACCTCATACTCGATCTCCAGGCCCGATGATCGGGCGTGCTGCCTGGCTATGGCGATATTTCGCTCCGCCACGTCCACGCCGTGTACGCGGCCCCCCAGCCTGCAGGCTGATTCGCTCAGCAGTCCGGCCCCGCAGCCAATGTCCAGAATGTCCAGGTCCTCGAAGGGGCGATGGGCGGGTCGATCGGGCCAGTATTCTGCCAGCCGCCGAGCGAGATAATCCCGTCGCAGAGCGTTGAGACGATGAAGGGGCCACATGGGCCCGGACTCGTCCCACCAGGTTTCAGCCAGGCGATTGAAAGCTGCGACTTCTGCAGGATCGATAGTCAAGCTGGTCATTGTTTTCAGTTCCCTCTTACAGCCGCTGGTGTTTCTGGCCGGTCGCGCCAACGACCGCCGGGTGATCCCAGCCGCTTCCGGAGGGCCTCTTGTTCGCGCGGACCGTTTCGATAATCCGCGGAATTTGTCTGCGAAAGCGGAAAAACCCATGGGTGGCGTGAGGCCAGGCCGCCTTGTCCCATTCCCTCAGTATTTGCACCAGCCGAATGCCGTGAGTCGAGAACAGGCTCTGCATATCGCTGACGGCCTCGGCGGTGGGTCCGGTGGGCGGGTAGGCGGTGACGACCTGCCTCAAGCCCAGTGACCTGGCCCAATCGAGCGCGTCACTGGCGGTGCGCAGAATCTGTACGGGACTCGCCGACCGTCCCAATCGTCTTCCGATACGGCTGCGGGCGTCGTCCAGCGCGCCGTCAACAAAGTCGAGCACCCGTGCGGACACGGGGAGGGGCGATCGACCCGCGGTGGTCTGGAGGACGGCGCAGTCAACAAAATTCACACCATCTTCGAGCAGGTAGTCCGGGTGGAGGTCTTCTTCCGTGATCAGCAACCCCGTGGGAAGGGCATGATCCGGGATGTCGGATACCGGCGGGTCAGCAGGCGCCGGCGGGGCAGGGCTTCGGAGCGGAGGCGCCTGGACCGCCAGTTCGCTTCCCGGCCGGAATCGGTCTTGGGTGTACCGGGAGATGTTGCCGGGCCGCGCCAGGTAGGTCTTTCCCGGGGTCTGCAGGCCGGCCACCCAGCGCCAGGAAAGCGTATTGGAGGCCGGATCACCATCCAGCAGATGACGAAGGAAATAGTCGGCCCCCAGTTCCCACGGCAAGCCCAGGGTGAATATCCAGATGCTCGCAAACCACATCCTGGCATGGTTGTGCAGATAACCGGTGTCGACGAGCTCTCCGGCCCAGGCGTCAAAGCACTCGATCCCGGTCTCGCCGCCGGTGGCGGCATCCCATCGACCCCGGAGTCCGGCGTCGTCCGAGAGAGTGCCGGCCATCCTGCTCACACGTGCGCGGTATTGTTCCCAGACGCCCGGCCGGAGCTCCAGCCATCCCTTCCAGTACGTTCTCCAGCAGACTTCCTGAACGAATTTCTCTGCCTGTTCCAGGGAGTGCTGCCGAAGAACCGCGGAAATCACTTCCTCCTCCAGCACAAGACGATGCCGAATCCAGGGGGACAGGGAGGACACGTGGGAGTGACGACCCGGTCCGTCATCGAAATTCCTCAGGCGAGCGTAATCACGGCCCGCCCGGGGAACGAACTCCCGGAGTCGACGCAGCCCGTACTCGCGTGTGGGAAGCCAGTGATCGGAACAACTCTTCACGTCGGTTCAGAGTCAGCCCTTATTCGGCGCCGGGACCCAGGCATTACACCAGCCTGCAGCCTTCACGTTCCGACCCGGAAACACGGAACAGGGCCCGACACCCTCGGTGCCCTGGCCCTGATAGAGGGCGCAGTTATGACAAAACTGGGTAGCTCCGGATTCTCCGGCGCGCTTGGGAAAACGGCTGACATCGACCTTTTCCGCATCGTGGACGTACCCGATGGCGACGGCAGCCGGATCGTTTTCGTCGACCAGCGGCGCGTCGGCGTCCGCCGCCGACGCGTGGCGGAAAACTACGGATGCGGTCGGCACGGAAGCCAGGCCGGCAAGTCCGAGCTGGATGAAACGCCTACGATTCATACGGGTGGGAGTGGACATTGAACATCTCCTTCGAGCGAGAAAAATGGCCGGCGGAAACCGCCGGCCGAAAGGGGTTCCAGAGCGCGAAACCCAGGGGGAGAGAGAAAGAAATCAAGGATTCGGTTTTACGAATTCGGCGGCAAAATTACCTCGTCGATGACATGGATAACGCCATTGCTGGCGGCGATATCTGCAACCACCACTGTCGCCTGATTGACGCGCACCGTGTCCCCGTCTGCCTTGATAGCAACGGGCTGTCCGTTAACGGTCGCGGCCGAGTCGACCTTTACGACCTCCGCCGCGGTCACCTGACCCGGAACGACGTGGTAGGTCAGTATCGCGATGAGCCGTTCCTTGTTCTCCGGCTTGAGCAGAGATTCGATTGTTCCGGCGGGAAGCTTCGCGAAGGCCGCGTCGGTCGGGGCAAATACGGTGAACGGACCATCCGATTTCAAAGTATCGACCAGATCGGCCGCCTGGAGTGCGGCGACGAGCGTGTCAAAGTCCCCGGAGGCCAAGGCCACATCGACAATATCTTTCTCGTGACTTTTGCTCTCGGCGTGATGAGCGGCGGACGCCGGCACGGAGAGAATGAACAGGGCCAGCAGAAAAGCCTGGGCGAAAAGTAACGCCAGAAGAGGGCGTTTACGGGGAATCATATTGTTGTCTCCACGTGCTTGTTGCTTGAACGAGGAGCGAAGATTACCAGGAATGTCTACTATTTGTCAAAATAAAATATAGACAAACAATAACTTTCTTTTCCGGGTTGCCGGATGCGTGGCGGCCGGGAAGGATCCCCGCTGGTCACGGGAAAGACCCCGGAGACGCGGCCGCCTCCGGGGTCTGACGAATCTCCTCGCTCAGGCGGCTCGAGCCGTGGAATCAACGCTGTCCCGCGGCGACCCATTTTCGATAATCGCCGCAAGGGCCGTCACGATTCTCTCCATCTGCGACTCGGAAACGAGCTCCTGAAGGATCTGGAGGAAACGCGGATCCTGCACGCCGGACACGATGTACTGCCAGCGGTAAGCACGCAGGAGTGTGACCCGCAAGGTTTCCGACTCCTCCTCCCTGAGCGGGCGTCCGATGTTCTGCTTGAAATAGACCGCGTCGGCTTCGGCCTGGGCCTGCAGCACCTGGTCCAGCGCCCCCACGAGTTCGATCAGGTCGTCCACCGCATGATCCCGCTGTAGCGCTGTGAGCCCGGCATCCTCTCTCCGCCATTCGAGCTCGTCCAGGATGGCGTGCTGTGATTCCTCACGCCAATGGAACAGAAAGACGTCCTTGAAAAGTTCCGACAGGTCCTCCTGCGGTGCGATGCTCTGCCTGTAATGCTGCTGGGTGAACAGCTCGATGTGGCAGGTCAGGCCCAGAACTGACCAGGTGCATTTGCTCAGAACCGCTGCGGCCATGTCGTTGGGGTCTGCCACGCTGGTGTAACCGTCAGGCATCCCCTTCGAGGCAAGTTCCTCGATACGGCGGAACAGTTCCTGGTGCTTCAACTCCTCGTCGCTGAATCGAACCAGCGCCTCGAGGGCGGCCTGGTCTCCCAGCCAGTGATCGCGGCTGACCTCGAGAACTTTGGCGTTGATAAAGCGTTCCGCCAGGCCAAAAATGTTGGCGTAGGTCCTGCCCTGGACCTGGCTGAGAAATCGGCGCTCCTCGTTCGTCAGGAAGTCAATTTCATTGACCAAGGAAAGGCCGTCCGGCAGGAATTTCTGCGACAGGTCGAATTCCCGGCCCCGGATAACATCGGCATCGATGTCCCACCGGATGCGTTTCGACGCACTGATGCATCGCTCGTAACGGGCCGTGTCTAACTGATAGCTGTTCGTCGTCTCCATCTCTTTCTCCTCCTGCGGCGTTTGGCTGAATTGGCAGGGCTTGTTTACGCCGCCGGTCGTGTTCTGCCCCGGATATTTATTGTCGGCAGGCGCCGCGGGCCGGGATATGGGAAATATGTCCCTTCTGTCCCGATCTGCCCCTCGTCGCCCCGTGACCAATGTCCCGTTGTGATCCCTGTTCGGTCTGGCACGTTGGGTACGGAATCCCGGCACCGGGTTTCCGTCAGTGCATCCACGCCATGACCGAGACGATCGTCACGGTCCAGATAGCAACGGCAACGGTGGCGTAGGGCACCAGGTTGTCCCGTCCGTTACTGAAAGGCGTTTGTCGCGTTCTCATGTCCGTCATCTCCTCTGTCTGCGATCGGTGCTTTGCGTTGGGTTGATTATTACCAACTAGTTTGTATTAATTCAAGCGTTCTCGACGCTGATGCCGGGGAGGGTGGCTGATCTCATATGCTCGGGACTGGTTTAAAGGTTCTTTAAATATATGATAAATAGTGATTTTCTTGTTTTCGAAGAGGCCCGGCCGTAAGGTGTGACGTCAAATCGAGGAATTGATATAAACAGACCAGTCGGTTATATTCATGCGCAGGAAGTGAAGTCTGGGAGTTCGAACATGGCGAAACGGGGCGAAATGACGCGGGACCGGATTCTGCAGGCGACCCAGGATCTGATCCTGGAGGGCGGGTTCTCGGCCACTTCCATCGACCGGGTGCTGGAGGCCACCGGGCTGACCAAGGGAGCGTTCTTTTACCACTTCAAGAACAAGGAGGCCCTGACCCGGGCCGTCATAGAACGCTACTCCAGAAAAGAACAGCTGCAGCTCGCCGACCTGATGGAACGCTCCCGAAACATGACCGGGGACCCCCTTCAGCAGCTTTTGGTCTGTATCGGTCTTCTGACGGAAGCGATGAAAAAAGAGATTACGGAATCGGGCAGGATCAATCCTGGCTGTCTATACGGTTCCTATGCCTACGAGCTGCCAGTGGTCGATCATCACGCGAGGCAGGCCATGCAGGATACGGTGATCCGCTGGCGGGGAACGATACGGGATCAGCTGGACAGGATCGCGGAGACCTATCCCCCTCGCTCGGAGGTTGATCTGGACGCGCTGGCCGACAATCTGCTGGCCGTGATCGAGGGTGGCCTGATTCTCGGCCGCCTGATGGACGATGCCAGACAGACGCTGGAACATCTCAGGCTTTATCGCAATCATCTGGAGTTGCTGTTCAACCCTCCCGAACAGAAAGCCAACTCATGAACCGGTCGGCTGTCCGCCCGCGGCACCGGGTACTGGCGAGCAACCATGAGACAGGTTAGCCAGGCCATCCGTTTCCTGAAGGCCCCGGACGGCGTCACCATCGCCTGGGCCGACGCAGGGGAAGGGCCCGCGCTCGTCAAGGTGGCCAACTGGCTCAGTCATCTCGAGTACGACTGGGATAGTCCGTGCTGGCGGCACTGGATGCAGTTTTTTGCGGAGAACTTCAGGTTCATCCGTTACGACGAGCGGGGCTGCGGAATGACCGACTGGGATGTGGAGGATCTTTCTCCCGCCCGATGGATTCAGGACCTGGAAGCAGTCGTCGCCAAGGCGCGTCCGCAGGAGCCGTTCATCCTGATGGGCATCTCCCAGGGCACCGCTGCCGCTGTCCAGTTCGCAGCGCTTTATCCGGACAAGATCTCTCACCTGATCCTCTACGGCGGCTACGCCGAGGGATGGAAGTTCCGTGAGAATGCCGCCGGGCGTCGGGCCTACGAGGCCACCGTCGAACTGGCCCGATTCGGCTGGGGAGCGGACAATCCTGTCTTTCGCCAGCTTTTTACGTCACGCTTCATTCCGGAAGCGACCGAAGAGCAGATCGGCTGGTTCAACGAACTCTGCCGCCGGACGACGCGACCGGAAATCGCGGCACGGCTTCTTCAGGCGCGCTCGGAAGTCAACGTGACCGAGTACTTGTCGCGCGTTAAGACGCAAACGCTTGTGATTCATGCAGGGGATGACGAGGTCGTGCCATTGAGCGCCGGAAGGCGTCTCGCGTCGGAGATCCCCAACGCCGAGTTTGTGCAGCTGGAGTCCCGTAATCACATTCTGCTGGAGTGCGAACCGGCCTGGGAGCGGTTCAGAGAAATTGTCCTGCAGTTCACCGGACGGCCCCGGGGTGATGCAAGAACAGAGGATCCGGTGTTCCGGGAGCTGTCCGACCGGGAGCGACAGATTCTGACGCGCATGTGTTCGGGCGCCTCCAACGCTGAGATTGGCAGAACCCTCTTTATCAGCGACAAGACCGTACGAAATCACGTCACGCGGATCTTCGAGAAACTCGGCGTGGGCTCCCGCGCCCAGGCCATCGTGATGGCGCACGAAAAAGGTTTCCGCGGAGACGACTGAGTCGGCGGCGAGGTCGCGAGAGCCTGGAGCAGGTTGACAAATGTCCGGAGGATACGGAGATGAAGTGTTCCTGGTGGTTGTCGGCTGTGTGTTTTCTACTGGCGGCCTGCGCCGCCAGGGGAACGGGCTTCGATAGCAGTCGGGGCGACATTTCCCGGGTGCCGGAAGGGAAGGCCAGGGTGGTTTTCCTCCGCACTGACGAGTCCCTTCTGTACTCGGCCCGCAAGGCGCGGGTGCTTATCGACGGCGAAAAGACCGGCGGCTGTGCCCTCGGCGGATTCATCTTCCGGGATATGGCTCCCGGTGAGCATCGTCTGGTCGCGGACACGTGGGACGCGCCCGGGCGCTGCGAGGTGATCGTCACGGCCGAGGCCGGTCGAATCTACTACTTCCAGGTGGATCCGCGCCCCCAGAGTTTCTGGGGTTTTGCCGGTCCCGCCGCGGCAAGCGATCTTCTGGGACAGAGCATAGCCTTCAGCATCGCCTCGGGTATCGGCGGAATGACAGCGGAGTCCTACGGTAAGGAATGTGGTGGCGTTTTCCGGCTGTACCCGGTCGATGAGCCGACAGCCATGAAGCGTCTCGCAAAGCTCCGATTGTCGGACTGAGCCCGATGACAGACGGTCAGGACGCGGGCGGGCGCGTGGTACCGTAGCGCCCGCCGTTTTGCTGTCTAGTCGTCTCCAAGCCCCCGGATCTTCAGGAGCGGTTGGATATCCGGATCGCGGCCACGGAATTTGCGGTACAGGATTTCCGGCTCCTCCCGACCGCCCGCCTCGAAGATGTATTTCTTGAACCGCTTGGCAAGCTCCGGATCAAAAACATCTCCGCTCTCGGTGAAGGCCGTGAAGGCGTCGGCGTCGAGGGTCTCGGCCCAGAGATAGGCGTAGTAGCCGGCCGAATACCCGCCCGAGAAGATATGGGCGAAATACGGGCTCCGGTATCTCGGTTCTATCTGGGGGATGAGACCGTAATCGCCGAGTGTCTCCGCTTCGAAGGCGCGGGCATCGCTGATCCCGGTGGTTTCCTCCGCGGTCATGGTATGCCACGCCAGATCCAGCAGCGAGGCGGCAATGTACTCAGTCGTGCCAAATCCCTGGTTAAAAGTGGAGGAGGCCTCGATTCTGGACATCAGAGTGTCGGGTATGACCTCTCCTGTCTGATAGTGCCTCGCATAAACGCTGAGGACTTCCGGCGCCCGGGCCCAGTGCTCGAGAACCTGGGAACACAGCTCAACGTAGTCCCGCGGCAGCCCCGAGGTGCCGGAGAAACGCTCGAAACGTACGGTCGTCAGTAGTCCCTGGAGGGCATGTCCGAACTCGTGGAACAGCGTTTCGGACTCATCGAAGCTCAATAGCGTGGGCTGACCCTCTCCCGGTTTGATGAGATTCAGGTTGTTGGTGACGATCGGTCTTACCGGGTGATCGATGTCGGAAGCATCGCGATAGGTGCTCATCCACGCGCCGCCTTTCTTGGAATCACGGGCGTAGTAATCGACCATGAAAATGCCCAGGTGGCTGCCATCCGGATTCCTCACTTCGAACGCCTCCACGTCGGGATGCCAGACCGGGACATCGGCGAGGGGATGAAAAGTGATGCCGAACAGACGATTGGCGGTGTAAAAGGCGCCTTCCTGGACGCGGCTGAGTTCGAAATAGGGTTTCAGGACATCGTCGTCGAGAGAGAATCGGAGCTCCCGGACCCGCTGTGCGTAATACCACCAGTCCCAGCCCTGAAAATCCTTGACTCCGTCACCGAACGCCTGGCCCTCCATGTCGACGAGTTCCCCGCGGGCCCGTTCCAGGCCCGGTTTCCAGACCTGGAGGAGAAACTCTGTTGCGCGCTGCGGTGTCTTGGCCATATTGACCGCCAGCTGGTAGTCGGCGTGGGTGCTGTAGCCCATCAGCCCGGCGCGCCGGGCACGCAGCCAGGCAATCTCCAGCAGGATTCCCCGATTGTCGAGCTCGTTGCCCTGGGCGCCCCGGGATCGATAACCGTCGAAGAGACGGCGTCGAAGATCCCGGTTGTCCGCGTAGGTCATGAAGGCCTCGAATGAAGACCGGTCGAGCCCGAACACCCAGGCATCCTGGTGACCCCGGCTGATCGCCGCCTGGCGTGCAGCCGAGACGACGTCGGAGGGCAGACCGGCCAGATCTGCCTCGTCGGTGATTACAAGCTCGAAGTTCTTGGTTTCGGCCCGCAGATTCTGGCCGAACCGGGCGCTGAGTTCCGAGAGCCGGGCGTTGATCTCCTTCAGCTGCTCGCGAGTCTCCAACGGAAGAGCGGCGCCGGATCGCACGAAATCCCGATGGGTCAGTTCCGCGAGTCGGCGTTGTTCCGGGTCCAGCTCAGCTTCGTCCAGGGACTGGTAGACGGCATCCACCCGGGCGAACAGGGCCGGGTCCAGGTAGATGGCATCCTGCTGGCGCGTATAGCGCGGCTTGAATTCCAGCTCCAGGGCGTCGAGGGTCTCGTTGGTATCTGTGCTCGTCAGGTTGCTGAATACACTCCAGACCCGGCTGAGCTCCGTGCCAGACAGCTCGAGAGCGAGGATCGAATTCTCGAAATCCGGCGGTTCGGGATTGGCCAGGATGGCCGTGATACGTTCGCGTTGAGCTTCGAATCCAGCTTCGAGGGCCGGGCGGAAGTCCTCGTCACCAATTCTGTCGAAGGGCGGAATCCCGAACGGCGTGTCCCATTCCTCGAAAAATATGTTCTCGTTGTCTGTTTCCATCAACGCCTCTCCGGAGGCCGCCGCGGAGTCGGCGGCGAAGTGTGGCAAAAGGAAAACGGCCAGCGTAAGTACTGTGGTCTTCAGTCTCATGTTCGCTCCGGCCAGCTTGCGGAAATTGTTCTGATGAGGCCTAGTGTGATGTGCGTGACAGGGGCTTACGG